>JAEIGA010008362.1_pt1 | contig 15681 bp, 16 predicted proteins | sample 9270691 | NCBI WGS metagenome assembly JAEIGA01 (sample SAMN17057246, study PRJNA624740) | gut metagenome | biome: biome; isolation source: fecal sample | host: Bos grunniens | place: China: Xizang | collected 2019
CAAAGGGTGACGTTCTTTTCCCCAGAATCGATATAAAATGAACAGAATCACTAAAATATTTTCAGTAATTATTATTGCCGTTTGCACATTGTCTTTTGCAGCATGTGCAGGCGGCAATTTGCCTGATAACACAGCTGTAATAACACAAAATTCTACGCCAAGTCCCACATTGAATCCAACAGAAGCACCAACTAAAAATGCAATACTTCCCGATAGCAAAGCATTTAATGATGTGCCGATAGGCGCTCAAAAATGGATAGACAAGGCACAAAATTCTTCTGCTGTTTTAATGTCGCAGGCTGAAATACAAGCAATGAATAAACAAATACGTAATCAATGTTCGTCGCTTGTTGATATTGAGAATTGTGATATGAGTATGACTGCCGCTGAAATAGCATCATTAATAGAAGCTTCAAGCGGGCCGAGCTTGCCAAAATATGACGAAACCGGCAAAGCTATATCTCAAGCAGTTTTCAACGAAATCAAAAACAACCGAAATATAGGCGCTCTGTCCGGGATTGTTGAGCTTAAACGTGCTGTTACGGTACAGCGTACCGATATCAGAGCTTTGCCTACCGCAATGGAATTTTATAATAATTCAAGCAAACAAGATCATGACAGAATGCAAGAATCGGAGCTTCCTGCTGCAAGTGCTGTACTTATTTTGCATGAGAGCCTCGATGGGAAATTTTATTTTATACAATCTTATTATTATACAGGTTGGGTGGACGCAGCAAATTTGGCTATAGTAACCGAAGATACCCTAAAAGATTGGATTGCATTTGCAAAACTTTTAAATCTCTCTGAAAATGCAACAGCTGATTTACACTTTGTGGTTATTACCGACCCTCAACTGGATATAAATGGCATAAAATTAGATATGGGTACAGCTATTCCGTTGGCAGACGCACAAAAACAGCCGGGTGGCGATGTATACAGAGTGGTTTTGCCCAACGCAAATACAAACAGAGAACTCACTTGTTTAGAGTTTGATATTCCGTCAAAATCAGCCCACGTAGGATATGCGGATTATACTTTGCGCAACTTCTGCATACAGGCATTTAAATATTTAGGCACGCCTTATGGTTGGGGCGGAATGCATGGCAATGTGGACTGCTCAAGCTATGTTTTAAGTGTATTTAAAACGTTCGGTTTCGTATTTCCTCGCAACACAAGCCAGCAAAATAAAGTTGTGGGAAATGCAGTAAATGTGGCAGGTAAAACGCTTTCCGAAAAGGAGTCTATACTTGCAGGCAAAGAGGTGCCCACAGTAATATACATATCCGGCCACGCAATGATTTATTTGGGCAAAATCGATGATGCCCATTACATAATCCACGCTCCCGGAGGCGGACACGTTTGCGAAACGAAATACACGGGACTTGATTCGGTAATCAGCATTTGTCAAGTACTGTCTGCTATGCCATAATGGCTTTTAATTGCCTTATCAGCATATCGTGTCTTACCTGATATGCTTTTAAAATGTATGTATAATAATCGATGCTATCAGGATCGGTAACGTTGTTAAAGTTGCTTCTTGCGGCATCGATTGATTTTTTTACTTCGTCTATCTCTACAAGCAAAGATTGCACTTCTTCGGAATTCTCCGGCTCTCTTTTTTGCACTCTTTTGCAAAAACTCAATAATTTGTACCAAATCATTCTATCAACTCCTTTTACTTAAATATATGCAATAAAGATGATAAAAATGAGAAACAGTGATTTTGTTGAAGACAGTACGCATTTGTGCTAATATATGGGTTATAAATGGCTTGGAGGCTTGCGAAATGTCAATAGAAACACAAAATATAAATAATCTGTTCTTGAGCATAGTAATGCCAGTATACAGAGTAGAAAAGGTCTTGACGGCGGCAGTTGAAGATGTGCTTAATCAAACATTTGCAGATTTTGAACTTATACTTGTAGATGATTGTTCACCTGATTGCAGCGGCGAGATTTGTGACCAACTTGCTCAAAGGGACAATAGAATTAAGGTTATTCATTTACCTCAAAACGGTGGAGCGAGCAACGCCAGAAATCAGGGAATACAAATAGCACAAGGGGAATATATACTTTTTCTTGACGGTGATGATAAATTCGATAAAGATATGCTTGAAAGAACCGTAATTGTTGCCAAAGAAACACGAGCAGATGCCGTTATGTTTGGTTTGTTAGAAGAACATTTTGACAACAAAGGTGAGCTGAGAAATAAAGTTCTCGTTTGCCCCGAAAGAAAATCCCTTGAAAATATAAAAGAATTAAGAGAATATGTCATAGAAATGGAAAAAACAAATCTCTACGGTTATTCCACGAACAAGCTGTACAAAACAGATATATTAAAAGAGAATAATGTGCGGTTTGTGATAATGAAGTTTAACGAAGACATAATATTTAACATTGACTTTTTTAATCATGCACAAACATTGGAAGTTATAGACTTCGCACCGTATCATTATCTGAAAAGAGTAGAGAGCAGTACAACCAGCCGTTTTATTCCCACATATTACGAGGATATAATGATAAAAATAAAAAGGCTTTATGAGCAATTTGAAGCATGGAATATGCTTTCGCAGGATATATTAACAGTGATAGCACAAAGATATGTAAGATATGTTTTTTCGGCCTTGGAACGCAATAACGATTCGAGAGCAGAAATGAAAAGCAAGCAAAGAAAAGACTTTTTATTGAAAATTTATAAAAGTGACCTTTACGGAAAATTGTCGCCGTACATGACTTGGGGCGGTCTTTCCGGCATTATGGCAAAGAGCTTGAAAAACAAAAGAACTTTTTCTTGCCTTACAATTGCTAAAACAATAAGAGTAATTAAAAAATTCAGTCCAAAGCTGTTTTCAAAAATAAGCTGAAAGAAAGAGGCGCAATATGGCAACGAAGAAATTATTGACTTCTGATAAATATTTAACAGAGAAAAAACAAGACATTATTCATTTGGCAGAATATTTAGTAAATGACTGCTTCAATGAAGCCTCGGTATTAGCAGTAAATGCAACAGGTAAAAGATACAGCATTTCAAGGGCCGGTATGAATGTGTCTGATGATTCTCTCCTTTGTACAAGAGGTTTTGTTATAAGAGTAACCGATGGTGAAAAATGGGCAGAACATTCATGTAACAGTATAAATCCTGAGGATTACAGCAAAATCAGCAGTTCTCTTAAAGAATTAATTAAAAAACGCGGCAAATCTACGGCGTGCGAAAAGCATTCCGTAGCCGAGGAAATAGACGCAGCCCATTACACCGAGTATGAAATTCACCCGGAGGAAATGGGTGATGAGTCTATACTTGCTTGGATAGAAAAGGTAAGAAGCAAAACTTTGGCTTGTGACGATAAATTGATGGATTGCAGCGTTTTTTGCAGCTATGCCAATACTGCAAAGTTTTTTGTTAAAAAGACACCTGATAAGTTGGTACAAAAAGAGCAAAGTTTACTTTGGATGACGGGCGGTATAAGCGTTATGGCGTCAAGAGGGGACGAAATTAAAGACTATTATAAAGGATATTCAAATCTGGGCGGCGCAGAAGTTTTAAAAGAAATGGAAAACGATTGCGAAAGTATAGCAAAGAGTGTTGTGGCTTTGTTAGATAGTTGTCAAATCGAGCCGGGAGAATATGAGTGTATATGTGCTCCCGATGTTACAGGATTGATTGTACACGAGGCTTTCGGCCATGGTGTTGAAATGGATATGTTTGTGAAAAACAGGGCGCTTGCAGAAGAGTATATAGATGAATACGTTGCGTCGCCGCTTGTTACAATGCACGATGGAGCAACTGCTGCAAAGCAAACCGCAACATTTTATTTCGATGATGAAGGCGTAGACGGTCAAGATACGATTATTATAGAAAAGGGTGTTTTAAAAAGAGGTATAAGCGACTTGCGAAGTGCATATCAAACGAAAACAGAGCCCACCGGCAACGGAAGACGCGAAAGCTATAAGAGAAAAGCGTATACAAGAATGACAAATACTTTCTTTGAAGCCGGTAAAGATAAACCGGAGGATATGATTGCCTCGATAAAATACGGCTTTTTGCTGGAAAATGCCAGCAGTGGCATGGAGGATCCTAAAAATTGGGGTATTCAATGTATGGTTAATGTTGCCAAAGAAATAAAAGACGGCAAGCTGACAGGTAAGATTTTTTCTCCCATTGTTTTGACGGGCTATGTGCCGGATTTGCTTAAATCAATTACAATGATATCGGATGAGGTCGTTTTGAGCGGCGGGGGATATTGCGGTAAAGGCTACAAAGAGTGGGTTAAGGTTTCTGATGGCGGGCCATATATTAAGGCGCGAATTAGATTGGGCTGAGATGCAGGCAAAAGGAGACCGGAAGATATGATAGATAAAATAAAAGAAATATTATTAAAAAATAAAATAGAACATTACAGAATAAACTGCGTAAACAGTAAGTCGGTAGAGATGTTTTTTATTAAAAAAGAAACTGATATGTTGCGAAGCACAGAGATTACTGAGTATTCCGTAACGGTATACAGAGATTTTATGCAAAGTGATGTGAAAATGAGAGGTCACTCAACAGCTCTTGTTTTTCCCGATATGACAGAGGAAGAAATTAGCAGAGCTGTAAACAATGCGTACTATGCTGCTTCTTTTGTTAAAAATAAGTTTTATGAATTGCCAAAGCCGAGCAAAACATTAATGCTTCAAAAAAGGGAATACAATCTTAAAGAAGAGGCTTTTAAACTTGCAGAAGCATTATTTTCGGCAGAAAAATCAGATAGCAAGAGCTTTATTAACTCTGCTGAAATATTTGCAGTCGGTAAAATATCAAGAGTAGTAAATTCTGAGGGGATAGACGTAGAGTACAGCAAGTATAATTTTAACGGTGAATTTGTAACACAAGCAGTAGCAGATGACAAGGACGTAGAAATTCATACGCAGTTTTCATATAACGAGCCTGAATACGAACAGCTCACAGCTAAAGTGGAAGAGGCGCTTGTTACTGTTCATGACAGATTGGAGGCTAAAGGACCTGCTCCTGCCGGCAAATATGACATTATACTCACAGGTGCGAATTTGGCTACAATACTTGATTATTATACAGAAAGAACACAAGGCAGCATGATTTATGCAGGATATTCGTCTTGCCAAAAAGGCAGTTTCTTGCAAGGAGATGAGAATGAAATTAAAGGCGAACGACTTAACATTACGTTAAAAGCTACGCAGCCTTACAGTGCAGAGGGAATTGCAATGCAAGATCGTGTTCTTTCACAGGATGGTATATTAAAAACAATACACTGCGGAGCGCGCTTTGCACATTATCTCGGCTTGGAGGCAACAGGTGATTACGGAGCATTTGAATGTGGCTGCGGTAGTGAGAATTTTGAGGATATGAAAAAAGGTGCGCTGTATATAGCTGTTTTTTCTGATTTTCAAATGGATTCTTTTACGGGACAATTTGGCGGCGAAATACGTCTTGCTTATTTATTTGAAGAAAAAGACGGTAAAATGCAAGTGAAAAAGTTTACGGGAGGCTCAATAAACGGCAGTATTTTTGAGGCTCAAAAAGAAATGACGTTTTCAAAAGAGCGATATAAGGACGACAGTTATGAAGGCCCTTATGCAATAAAATTAAAGAGAATCAGCATTGCAGGCAGTTGATAAAACAGGAGTTGAGATTATAATGAATAATGCAATACAGGAATATTCCCTTATAAAAGAAATGGCTGATTATTTAAAAGAAAAAGCAGGTGACTTTGTACCCTCTGTATTGGCGATTTTAGGCTCTGGGCTTGGTAATTACGTTAAAAGTGAAAGTGTTCGGATTGCAGAAGAAATTGCATATTCTGAAATACCGGGAATGCCTGTTTCGACTGTTCACGGCCACGCCGGTAAATTTGTTTTGGGATATGTTGGAGAGATTCCTGTTTTGTTTATGCAGGGAAGAATTCATTTGTACGAGGGGTATTCCGAACAGGAAGTTGTGCGCCCTATACGTGCAGCAAAACTTATGGGTGTGAATAAACTAATATTGACAAATGCGGCAGGCGGCGTTAATTTGAGCTTTAAGCCGGGGGATTTCATGTTTATTACAGACCATATTTCGAGTTTTGTTTCTTCTTCGCTTCGTGGTGAAAATATTGACCGACTTGGCACCAGATTTCCGGATATGACAGAGGTGTATTCCGTCAGGATGAAAGAGGTTTACGATAAAGCAGTCTCTCAAATAGGTGCAGAGCCCAAAATGGGAGTGTACCTCCAAACACCGGGGCCGCAATATGAAACGCCTGCCGAGATACGTATGATGAGAAATTTAGGTGCAGATGCTGTGGGCATGAGCACGGTGATAGAAGCTATTGCCGCCCATCATGCCGGGTTGGAAATATGTGGCGTAAGCTGTATTACGAATATGGCAGCCGGGATATTAAAGCAAAAGCTTTCTCACAACGAGGTTCGCGAAATAGCAGATAAATCAGAAAAGAATTTCAGCAGAATAATGACAGAATTAATCTTGAATTTCTAAAGATGTTTTGGTAAGATTAAAAGGAATATTTAACACTCATAGCGAGGTGCGTAAACAAATGAAAAAAAGTCAATTAATTACTTTGGTTATATTGTTTGTTGCGGTAAGCTTATTTATATGGATAGGAGCTTGCAGCGACAGTAAAAATGAAATTTCTAATCCGGATGCAACGATACAAATAAATAAAACCCCTGCAGGGCAGACATCAAAGCCGGATAACACAGAACCAACTGCTACTGCTCCCTCGTTACCTACGATGAAGCCTGTTACAGAGATAGATCTTACACAATTAAGCGGACTTTCAAAAGAAAAACTTGATACTTTTGTTTCTTATGATACAAAGGACTTTTCAGATCCGGCTACGAATGCAGCGCTGGAGCAAAGTACATATTTGCTTTCGAATCCCGGAACAGGTTCAAATGATATATATATGTCGTTTTTACTTCACTATTCAGATGTAAATTCAAGAGTTGAAGAATTGCTTGATCTTGCTAAGAATAAAAACATAAAGTTTACATTTTATGTTTCGTCAATGTATCTTAACGAAGAGGCTAATGTTGAGACATTAAAGAGAATATATAATGAGGGGCACACAATCGGCTCCAGAGGAGATAAATCGATAGACCAACTTTCTGTTTCTGCAGAAGCTTTGAGAGATTCTCTCCTTGATATGGAGAAAAAGCTTAAATCAATAGTCGGAGAATATGCTCATATTAAATTCTATTCTCCTGACAATATTTCTGAGCGTAATGCGAGATTAGCAACGCTTATGGGATATACAGTTACATTTAAGCTTTGTAATTTCGTTACAGATAGCGGTTCGAGAGATCAAACATATAATGGAGTATTATTCCAATCCAGTGAAATTTCAGAAAAATTAGTTGCTCAGGTGACAAGTTATGTTAATTGGGCAATGTCACAAGGATACACATTTAAGGGATTCAAAGGAGAATATATATATGGTTAAAGCTGTTTTGTCAGTTATCGGATGTGATCGCGTGGGAATTATTGCCGCGGTTTCAAGTTATTTTGCAAAAGTTAATGTAAATATATTGGATATCAGCCAAACTACCATGGATGATATTTTTACCATGGTAATGCTTGTGGATGTTGGTGCCGCTACAGTGGGCTTTAGTGAGCTTGCGGCTTATTTTAAAGAGCTCGGTGCTGAAATGGGACTTCAAATGCAACTCCAGCATGTAGATATATTTAATTCTATGCATAAAATCTAATAAGGCGGTGTAAAAATGTTCATATCTGCAGATGAAATTGCTCAGACAATCAGAATGATACAAAAGGAACATTTGGATATCCGTACTGTCACTATGGGTATTAGCCTGCTTGATTGTGCTGCTGACGATATAAATGTAAAGTGCCAAAAAATCTACGATAAAATAACCACAAGAGCAGGTAAACTTGTAAAAACTGCTTGTGAAATAGAAAATGAATACGGTATTCCTATTGTCAATAAGAGAATTTCGGTAACACCTATTGGCTTGATAGCAAATACAGATGTTGACGGTTGTGTAAAAATTGCCGAAACGTTAGAAAAAGCAGCCAATGCGGTGGGTGTTAATTTTATAGGTGGTTTTTCGGCTTTGGTACACAAAGGATATACACAAAGTGAAAAGACGTTGATAGAGTCTATTCCGTACGCACTTCATGCAACGACAAAAGTATGTTCCAGTGTAAATGTTGGCACGACAAAGGCCGGCATAAATATGGATGCAGTGCGAGATATGGGTATTTTGATAAAAAAGGCAGCAGAGCTTTCTGCAGATACAGGCGGCTCTGATTGTGCGAGGCTTGTTGTTTTTGCCAATGCGCCTGAGGACAATCCGTTTATGGCAGGTGCTTTTCATGGTGTCGGAGAGCCTGAATGCGTTATTAATGTTGGTGTAAGCGGACCGGGTGTTGTTAAGTGTGCAATAGAAACAGTAAAAGATTATGACTTTACGGTGCTGGCTGAAACAATAAAGAAAACAGCATTCAAGATAACGAGAATGGGACAACTTGTGGCAAAAGAGGCCAGTGAAAGATTGGGCGTTCCTTTCGGAATAGTTGACCTTTCTTTGGCGCCTACTCCTGCAGTGGGAGACAGTGTTGCGAGAATTTTAGAGGGGATGGGACTTGAACATTGCGGAGGACCCGGTACCACAGCGGCACTTGCGCTTTTAAATGATGCAGTTAAAAAAGGCGGTGTTATGGCATCGTCTCACGTGGGAGGGCTTAGCGGAGCATTTATTCCTGTAAGTGAAGACGAGGGAATGATAGAAGCTGTACGTAACGGTGCTCTTTGTATAGAAAAATTGGAAGCAATGACTTGCGTGTGTTCAGTGGGTCTTGACATGATTGTTGTTCCCGGAAGTACCGATGCGGCTACTATATCTGCAATTATCGCAGATGAAGCGGCGATAGGAATGGTTAATACAAAAACAACGGCGGTGAGAATAATACCGGCTCCCAATAAAAACGTGGGAGATACGGTTGAGTTCGGAGGTCTTCTCGGAAGCGGCCCTGTAATGGCTGTAAGGCAATATGATTGCAGCAGATTTATAAATAGGGTTGGCAGAATACCGGCGCCGCTATTTAGCTTAAAAAATTAAAATTTTGCTTTTGACGTAAATCGGTGGTATACTCCTGTTAAAGCAATAAATTAAAAGAAACGGAGGTACTGCCATGAACTCTCATGGTGCAGACGGCATTACCACAAATATAGCCGAAACAAAAGAAAATAAAAAGAAAAAAGAAACAACTGATGCTGATTTGCAGAAAAAATCAGTTAAATTAGTTGTTATGCATTTAAAGAAAAAGGTTGATCCTGACGCGGCAGGTATCGACCGCGTACTCGTATGGCTTGGCGAAATGGAGGAGCTTCTTGAAAAAGATGGATTTGACAGAGTAGTATATATGAATATGAGAAAAGAGTTATATGAGGCAATTGAATGGGTTTTTGATGTGGATTTACGTCACAAATTGCGTAATTCATGGTACAGCTACGGTAAAGCAATGGACAAGAAAGTTCCGCGTAACTAACGTGGAGTCAGTTTAAATTCTGCAAACCCGTGCTGTAAAAACACACGGGTTTTATTTTTTTGGCGAGCGAGTGATATTATGAAAACAGGAATTTTTGGAGGTACATTTGATCCTATACATAATGGTCATTTGTTTTCTGCAGAAGCAATAAAAAAAATATTGGACTTTGATAGGATTATCTTTATTCCTACAGGCGAGCCGCCTCATAAGGTAGCAAGACGCGTCACTTCCGCTTGCGATAGATTTGAAATGGTTTGCGCTGCCATACAAGGTATAGAAGGATTCGAAGTAAGTGATATCGAAATTAAAAGAAAAAGCTACACATATACGTATGACACTCTCATGGAGTTAAAGAAAAATGCAGAGCCCGGCGAAGAATTCAGTATGATAATAGGGGCAGATACACTTGCAGATATTTTTAATTGGCACAGAAGCCAAGATGTTTTCAAACTTTGTTCTTTTGTGGCAATGAAACGTCCCGGCTCTGACGAGGTGCAATTTCGAGAAAACATGAGACGTGCCGCTGAGGCAGGTGCAAAGGTTTATGCGGCGGAAATACCGCAATATGATGTGTCTTCTACCATAATCAGACAGGCAATCGCAAAAGGTGAGGATGTGAGCGTATATATTCCGTATAAAGTAAAAGAATATATAGAAAAGAAAAATCTGTACATTTCCCGCGATATGACGTATAGTGAAATATGTGAGGATTTACAGAGGCTGTTAAGCGTGAAAAGATTTACTCACAGTGTGGGTGTTGCAGAAGAAAGCGTAAGATTGGCAAAAATTTACGGCGCAGATGTTGAAAAGTGCAGACTTGCCGGCATTTTGCATGATTGCGCTAAAGAACTTACCGCAAAACAATACGTGTGGATGGGCTTTGACGGCAATTGTGATAAAGATTATGAGGGGGAAAATGTATTGCTTCATGCTTTGGCAGGAGCGATACTTGCAAAAGAAAGATACGGTGTATGTGACGAGGAAATCCTTGAAGCAATTCGTTGTCATATAACAGGCAAACCGGAGATGGGCTTAGTTGCGCAGATTGTATTTCTTGCGGATTACACAGAAAAAGGCAGAGAAGGTACATTTTATGAAAGTGTCCGCGAAAAAGCTGATAAGGGGCTGTTGTATGAGGCTATGCTGGAGGAATGTGACAACACTTTGATTTACAATTTAAAGAAAGAAAAACTGCTTATTTGCGTACAAACAGTAAAAACCAGAAATTGGTTAGTGAGCATAAGCAAGCAGGAAAGGAAGTAATTTTATGACGCACGAAGAAAGCAAAATACTTGCAGACGAAATTATCAAAGCACTTGAAGATCGTAAAGCTAAAGATATCGAAGTTATCAGTAATGCAAAGTTAGAGGCTGTAACGGATTATTTTATTGTTTGCAGCGGTACATCATCTACTCATCTTCGCGGTATTTCAGACCTTGTTGAAGAGAGACTTGAAGAAAAGGGAATCAAGTGCGCACATTTAGAAGGCTACAGCACGGCAAATTGGATATTGATGGATTATATAGACGTTGTTGTTCATATATTCCGTGAAGAAGATAGGGAGTTTTACAATATAGAAAGACTTTGGAAAGACGGTAGATAATATGCTTGAGATATTGATGACGGATGCTCAAGGCAAACTTGCTGTGCTGGATGAGTTACAGCCGGGCTGTTGGATTAACATCCTTGATCCCACAAAAGAAGAAATAGATAAAGTTTGTAAAATTACCGGGACTGAACGTGATTTTATAACTGCTGCTTTGGACGAAGAAGAGCGACCGCGTATTGAGTCTGAAGATGGCTGTACTCTTGTGCTTACAGATATACCTGTGGTTGAATCTACAACAGACAGTACATACAGCTTTATGTTTTCTACGATGCCTATGGGTATTATTGTTTGCAAAGACTGTGTGATTACTGTTTGTTTAAAAAAGAATCAGCTTATAAAGGATTTTCTTGATAACAGAGTAAAAACTTTTGCCACATACAAGAAAAACAGATTTATTTTGCAATTAATGTACAGAAATGCAACTTATTATCTGCAATACTTGCGCCAGATTGACAAAATAAGTCACAATATAGAAAACGAGGTTCATAAATCTATGAAGAACAAAGAGCTTATATTGCTCTTATCTTTAGAAAAATCATTGGTGTATTTCTCGACTTCGTTAAAATCAAATGAGATTGTATTGGAAAAACTTTTAAAATACAATTATGACAATCTCAGTATCAGAAAATATCCTGATGATGAAGATTTGCTTGAGGACGTTATTATAGAAAACAAGCAGGCTATTGAGATGGCTAATATCTACAGCAATATTTTAAGTGGAACGATGGATGCTTTTGCTTCTATTATTTCTAACAACCTTAATATTGTGATGAAGTTCCTTGCTTCAATGACAATTGTTATGGCAATTCCCACTATGATTTCCGGCTTCTTCGGAATGAACGTGCCGGTTCCTTTCGCGCAGTTGTCATGGGCTTTTTATCTGATTTGCGGAGGAACAGCGATTATTTGTGCCATTGTAATATTGATATTATATAAAAAGAAGATGTTTTGATTATGAATAATAAAAATATAACTATTAAATCTGTAATTTTTGACTTTGACGGAGTTATTGCCGACACAGGCAGAGATATTGTTGCATCCGTGCAAGCTACACAAAGAAAATACAATATACCGGAGTTGGATTATGAAACAATCATGTCTTATGTAGGCCATGGTGCTAAATATTTAATTGATTGTGCCATGAAGCAGCTTTCAAAAGAGGATTGTGCAGAGGCTTTAATTTGGTATAAAGATTATTACAAAAACCATCCTTGCGATAAGACAGAGTTGTATGAGGGTTTCGAAAAGGTAGCCTTAGAGCTTTCAAAGCGTGGTATTGCCATGAGTATAGTTTCAAATAAGCCGGAGCCTATCACACACCTTGTTGTTGAAAAATTAGGCATTTCTCAATATTTCACCAAGGTTATAGGACCTGAATCTGTTACAAAAATGAAACCTGATCCCGAAGGTCTTTTTATGTGTCTCGAAGCAATGGACGCACTGCCTCAAGAGTCTATCATGGTAGGAGACTCCTATACAGATATTCAAGCAGGTAAAGCAGCCGGTATGTTTACATGTGCAATACTTTATGGTTACGGAGATAAAACAAAATTAAAAGCGGAGAACGCTGACTACAGCGCCTCCGCCACAAATGAAATACTCAATTTTTTAAATTAATTAATAATTTTAATTAATTCATTTCTTTGAATTCTGAGTAAGCTTTAGCAGTAGAATCGTATTTTGATTTGCAAAGCTTACCATTTTCATTTACAAGATAAATTGCATTTTCTGAAATATTTATTCCCGCTGTAGATGTTACTTCTCCGATATCCAAAACAGAATCCAACAAGAATAACTTCGCCGTACATGTGTACAAATGATTGTTTGCTACGTAGAAAATAGCATCGTTGTATGCATTAATGCAGTCAGCTTTTATAGTAGAAGAAAGAGTATCTTTGTTATTGAGTCCGTTGATGACATATCTTACAATACCCTTATCGCTGATTGTGTAAACCCAATCACTGTCTAAAACGTAATCAGTTACAGGCTCACTTATAAGAAGAGCTTCTCCCGACTCATTTTTATCTGCAGTAGCTTTTGCAGGTGTTGCGGATGCTTTTGAACTTTCCTCTTTTGCGGCTTCTTCTGCAGAAACAGAAGGCATCTTATAAATATAATTATTTTCTTTGCCTTGAGCATATATGTCTCCAAAATAAAGAACAAAACTCTTATATGGGCGTTCTTTGCTTAACACATATGACGTTTTCTCAAGTATAGATGTTTTGCCGATATTACCGTCAGCATTCAAGTGGTATAAAAACTCACCGCTTACATCAATAGACGAATATGTGCCGTCAAGGAAAACAACCTCGGTAAGTGGCGCATTTTGTACAAGACCGTCACCGACAGGACCGTCAAGCAAGTAACAAATTTGTCCGTTGCCATTAATATAGAATACATAATAAGCATCGACGTCGATTTGATCATTATATGTGATGTAATCGGTTACTACATTTAATGAAGATGCCTCTGCTTTGATAAGGTCGGTTGTAACATCGCCCACAGTTACGTAAATGTGTTTATCTCCGTTATCGTCGGCAGAAATAAAATATTCCCTGCCATCTATGCAAACTACATTAGCGTCGTTTGTAATATTGCCGTATATATTTCCTATGTCGGAAAGTGTGGGCTCTTTTGTGGGTGCGGCGGTAGCGGCTGCAGTTTGTGTTGCGGAGGCAGCATCTTTATCGGAACCATCTCCTGCAATCTGTTCGTACAGCACAAAACCCATAATACCTAAAATCACAGCTGTAAAAACAATGGTAATTATATCCATTACCTGAAGCTTGTACTTTTTCTTTTTTGAATTGTCTTTTGACATATGTTCACCTCATAATATACATTGCTTTTAATTATAGCACAAATATTTATAATGCGAAATATATATTAACGCGATATTGTGTCGTAATTATGTTTTTTATTTATATATAAGGTATAAAAATAATTGCGTTCGTGTAAAATATTGGCATCATGGAAAGAACTTTTACCAAAGCAGTATTAATATTAACAGGAGCGCTTGTTGCAGGGCTTGGAATTAATATGTTTTTAGAGCCTATGGGTATTGCACCGGGAGGAATATCCGGAATAGCTGTAGTAATATCATATATATTTAGAGGAAAATTACCTGTAGGCGTATTGACATTTATTTTGAATCTCCCTCTCTTTATCATAGGATATAAATATATAGGAAGACAATTCATACTAAAAAGCGTAATAGGAACAGCATTGTTCTCTTTTATGTTAGATTTAACTTCTTCCTTCGGCAATCTGTTAAAAGGAGATAATAAATTGCTGTACGCCTTATGGGGAGGGGCTGCCATAGGCTGCGGCTTCGGAATGATATTCCGTGGTGGGGCAAGTACCGGCGGAACAGATATAATTGCGCGGCTGATGCAAAAGAAAATTAACATGATGACAATGGGCAAGGCTGTATTGTGGCTTGATTTTATATTTTTGGCAATTGTTGCATTTGTATATAAATCGATTGAAGCGGCGCTCTATACAGGTGTAGCCGTTTTTGTGGCATCAAAAGTAGTAGATACTATAGAATCAGGCATAAATTATGCAAAAGAAGTTGTTGTTTTTACGGAGCAACCGGAGGAAATGTCAAAGGAGATAATAAATAGACTTAGACGCGGTGTTTCCGTTATTGAAGCAAAAGGAATGTATTCAAAACAAAAAAAGTATATGGTTGTTTGTGTAGTATATAATCGACAAGTAACCGACTTACGTAAAATTGTTAATAAATATGATTCAAATGCTTTTGTTATTATAAAAGAAGTCAGAGAAACAACGGGGCTTATAGATTAACTGTTAATATAAAATCGTATTAACAATTTGTTCTTATTTGTGCGTATATTTATTCATAAAAACAGTGTATCATCATCAAAGTCGGGGGCAATTGAAAGCGTTTCTCTTTTCTTTAACCGATTGTGAATCTCTCCCCTAATAATTCACAGATGAGCGCTTCGTTGCTTCCTTCTTTTTTATTTTTACATCTAAATTGTTCACAAAAAGTTCAAAAAATAAATTACATATACTACAAAAAAAGGCTTGCCAACGGTAGGCAGAAGAGGTATAATCTGTCTGTTGCGACTTGACAGACTGAGAAGCAGGAGATTGCTGCCGCACATTTGATCGTGTGAAATGGCAGGTAACTCATGTGGAGAATGTCCGATTCGTGAAACCGGGCGACAAGTCATGCACTGAATTTTATAGTTGCTGTATGATGTTGTATGTAAAGTGTTTATCTATGCCCAGGTTGAAATCCTTCAAGAGGAGGATATTTCAATTTGGTTTTTTTATTGGAGCAAACATGAAACGCACGACGGGGTGACAGAGATTCAGAGGCAAGCTGTTATACGTAACAAAAAAACATCTAAAAGAAAGAGGTTTATGTATGGCAAACAAACAAAAGATCAGAATCAAATTGAAAGCTTATGATTTCCAATTGTTGGATCAGGCAGCGCAGAAGATTGTTGATACAGCAAAGCGTACAGACGCAGTTGTTTCAGGACCCATTCCGCTACCTACAGAGAAGGAAG
>JAEIGA010008363.1_pt1 | contig 15681 bp, 18 predicted proteins | sample 9270691 | NCBI WGS metagenome assembly JAEIGA01 (sample SAMN17057246, study PRJNA624740) | gut metagenome | biome: biome; isolation source: fecal sample | host: Bos grunniens | place: China: Xizang | collected 2019
CACACAACCACAGGCTCGCTCGTCATACCAAGATGTTGAGCAATCTTCTTGGCTGTGGCTCCCGGTGTCAGGTAGTTGCTTGCTCCCTCCTTCGATGTCAGTTCGTCGATATTTGCCTTCGTAGTGCTCAGGATGAGAATTGTGCGTGGCGAAGTTATGTCGATTTGGCAACGACCGAGCGCATCCTCTATGGAGTGGAGTGCCAACGATTCGAAACGCGAAAATCCGTCGCGCGCAATCTCCTTCATCTGTCTCTCCGAGAAGAGTGATGCAGCAAACTTATCGGGAATACCTCGCCAACCCTCATAACAGGACAAGGCGGATTCTCCCGCACGTACGGCGCGGTAGTTATCCTCCGTTGTCAGCCCCAAGGGCGATGTTATGTTCGTTGCGAGAACCTCTATCATAATAGACCTACTGCTTTTTTCCACTCGGTATAGAATTCGGGACTATACCACATAAGATTGTAGTTGCGATCCATAAAGACCTGCGTTGTCGAGGCGGTCAAAAATATTGTGCCCGTTTCGGGGTCGTAAATCTCGTAATCGAAGATTATCTTAGCGCTCTCGGTCGGGCGATATGTCACTTTGATCGTAGGCTTCATTCCGAATCGAAGCGGACGCTTGTAGTTCAACGACATATCGACAATGGGTGCGAATATCATCTCGTCGATATAGCGGTGGTACGACAATCCGTACACTTCGCCAAACGCCTCGCGAGCATCCTCCAAGTAGAGCGGATATGCACCGTGCCATACGACACTCATCATATCCACCTCGCTGAAACGCACCTCGAACTGCTTCTCGACTGAGAGTATTGGTTGCTCCTTCATAATCGATAAAATATTACGATGTTACTCGACGCTGCGTACCGAAAGTTTAATCTCGGCCGTAGCTACCACCTCTCCATTACACTTGATTTCGGCATTGGCCAGAGTCATTCCGAAAATCTCTTCGAGAATATCTACCTTCGTAACAATGGTCGAGCCCACTTCGGGTAGCGAGTTGACCACGTAGTTGCGAATAGCCCCGATAAATCCTACCTGCACATCCTTTTTGAGGATGTATTTGTTGTAGAAGCCGATGCGGGCCGCGCAAGTCTGGGCAATGTTCTCCATCATACCCGATGCCGAGAATTTGCCGTCGGTTACGAAAATATTTGACTCCTCAATACGTGTTTCGGTAGTTGAGGTTGTTAGCTCGAAGTGGGTGAGTGTGCCCACCATCACAAACGGCTCCTGCTGTGGCAATACCGTATGAACGTCAATCGAGCGAAGATACTCTTCGGTAATGTTTGTATTCTCCATCAAATCCAAAAATCATAGAAGTTGAACCATTGAGTAGGGTACTCTCTTACTCGTTTCTCCAACTCGGCAACATAGCCTTCGGCCAACTGTCGCATCTGTTCGCGGCGAGGTGCCTCCTTGTCGTATGGAAGAGGTGTGACAAAGATTTTGTATCTCATCAAACCCTCTTTCATCACATTTACGGCCAAGACATCCAAACCTCGCATTGTGGCTACGCTGAAAGGGCCCTGCGGGAACTTGGCTTTTGCACCCAAAAACTCTATCTCGATGCACTTTGCTGCACCCGCCGAACGGTCGGTAGGGAAACTTACGATATTGCCACTCGTCAATTCGTTGTCTATCTCGTAGAGGTGACTCATATCTTCGCGCATGGCAATCATCTGAATATTAGTCTTGTCGAACATATTCGTACGATTGCGCATTACCGACTCCTTTTCGTGGGCATACACAACGGCATTTATGCGCTTCTGCTCCGAAACGAGCGTATAGCCCGCAATCTCGTAGTTACCGATATGGGAACTGAGATGAATAAATCCGGCCGGCCTGGTTGCCAAGTTGTTGAACTTGTCGAAACCTACAACCTCCACATCGAAGCGCTTGCCGGCATACATCGCAAACTTGTCGACGATGACCTGTGCGAACTTGCAGTGGTTGATGTAGGTGTTCCAAGCCGCTTTGCATCGGCCGTAACCCAGGCGGTGGCGGAAATAGTCGTAAGCGGTCTTTCTACTGCGATTCAAAATCAGGCAGACAGGAACAACGAAGATGGCAGCAAAGAGATATATGAGTCTTACGTCGATATATCGCAGTGCGTTGATGAGAGAAGAGTGTAATCTCTCACCGCCATAGGTTTTGCCTGTCCACTGTTGTGCCATACGCTTAGTTTACTTTGCTCTCGATATAGTCACAGAACTTGCTGAGAGTGTCAACGCCGACCATCTCCTCAGCCTTGATCTTAAAGCCGAAGTTGCGCTCCACGATAACAACAATGTCAACAAAGTCCAAGCTGTCGATGCCCATATCGTCCTTCAACTTGGCGTCTGGGAAGATCTTCTCCTCGTCGATTTCGAGCTCGTCAATCAAAAATGCCTTTACTTTTTCTTCAATTTCTACGCGATTCATAATTTTAATTATTTTTTGGGGTTAAAAATATATCTAATCGAATGGTATTTAAAAGTGCGTCTGCCAAATATCGATATACGCTTATAACGCGACCTTTGAAAATTGGCGAACGCATTCCTTTGATTTCGCTAAACTCTATTTCGCACAACACTTTGTTTGTAGCCTTCTCAATCAATTTCATCTCGCCGTTGATGAGGGCACCGCCGGCTTTGAGCGATAGACCTATGATGGCAGCACCTGAATTGCCGACATTAATCGACGAAACATTGATTTGAAGAGTATATGGAGAGTCTTCCGATATGCCGACAGTAGACTTTATAGAGCCTTTTTCGGTATTGAAGTACGATATAAAGCTCTCATGTCCTCGCATGAGATCTGTGCAAAATTCTGTGTAGGCGAGTTGGCTTTGTGCGGTGTAGTAATCTTTTGCAGGTTGATTTCGTCCGTCAATGATAGCATTGTAGTCATCAATGGCAACATTGATGTTCACAGCCTCCTTGAAGATGTCCAATGAGCCACTCTTGATACTCATATATGGACCCTTAGCGAAACTGCAAACGCACGATAGTATGCATATGAGAAGGAGGAAAAATCTTTTCATAGTATCTCTACGATTACAATTTCTTGATTACCAAAGCACTGTTGGTTCCACCAAAACCGAATGAGTTGCTCAATACGGTATCGATCTTTGTATCGACCGTATCATTGGCGATGTTGAGGGCTGCCGAATACTCGTCGGGGTTCTCGAAGTTGATATTTGGTGCAACAAAGTCGTTCTGCATCATAATAAGCGAGTAGACCAACTCGCTTGCTCCCGCCATCCAGCACTCGTGGCCTGTCATAGCCTTGGTGCTTGAGATGTAGGCGTGCTCGCCACCAAAGAGTTTGCCGAGAGCCATAGCCTCGAACATATCGCCCTGACGGGTACTTGTTGCGTGAGCGTTGATGTAGTCGATATCCCCAGGTTGCATTCCGGCATCCTCCAATGCGCGTTTCATTGCGCGAAGACATCCCTCGTCGCTTGGCTGGCTGATGACAGATGTGCCATTCGATGAGAATCCGTAACCCACAACCTCTGCAATGATATTGGCGCCACGAGCAATGGCGTGGTCGTAGTCTTCGAGTATGAGTGCTGCGCCACCACCACTTGGTACCAAACCGTCGCGGTTGTTATCGAATGGACGGCTCGCTTTGGTAGGCTCCTCCATATTCTTGGAGAAGGCTCCGAGCGCATCGAACGATGCCATAGAGTAGAAGTTGGTCTCTTGTGCGCCACCACATAGAACGGTGCTCTGCAAGCCATTCTTGATGAGCAGATATGCCAAACCGATAGAGTGGCTACCACTTGCGCAAGCGGCACTTACGGTGAAGTTTACGCCTTTGAGCTTGAAGATGGTGCTGATATTCATCGTTACGGTCGAGTTCATAGCCTGGAAGATGAAGGATTGACCGAGCAACTCGGTATCGTGCTTCTCGTCCATAATTCTCGACGCCTCGATTACGGGTTTTGCCGATGAGTCGTTACCAAAGATGCAACCTACCTCGTTCTCTTCGAGGTATGCCTCGTCGATATTTGCCATCTCGAACGCCTGCTTACTTGCCATAAAGGCATACTCTGCCTCCTCCGACATTCCTCGGCGCAGATGGCGGTCGATCAACCCTTTGAGTTCGGGTTTTGCGACAATTCCGGTCAGAGCCGATTGGTATCCGTACTCCAATCGCACATCTTCGATTCCGATACCCGATTTGCCATTGTACAACGACTCCTTAACCTCTTCGATATTTGTTCCCAGGCACGACCAAATGCCCATTCCGGTAATAACTACTCGTCCCATTAGAGTTTTGCTAATTTATTGTTGTTTGTTAGTATAATCCTCCGTTGATGCTGATAACCTCGCCCGTGATGTAGCTCGCTGCGTCAGAGCAAAGGAATCCTACAAGCTCGGCCACCTCCTCGGGCTTGCCGAAGCGTTTCATCGGTACCAGATTCTTCAACTCCTCCTGCGGAAGGTCTTTTGTCATATCTGTCTCGATAAATCCGGGTGCTACGGCATTTACAGTTACCTGACGTGCGGCAGCCTCCTGAGCCAAAGCCTTGGTTGCGCCAATCAGACCCGCCTTTGCAGCGCTGTAATTGACCTGTCCGGCCATACCTTTGAGTCCCGACAACGAAGCCATATTGACGATGCGTCCGCCGTGCTTGCGCATCATCATCTTGGGAAGCAGATGGCGTGTTACGTAGAAGAATCCGTTCAACGAGGTGTCGACAACCGAGTGCCAATCGCTATCGGGCATCATAAACATCACGTTGTCGCGACGAATGCCAGCATTATTGACGAGGTATGCAATATAATCCTCCGGATGTTCGTTCTCCCACTGCGACAAGGCAGCCGAGACCTCCTCCTGATTCGATACGTCGAAACGGATAAGTGTGGCATCGCCACCATTGGCGATGATAGTGTCGCGAACCTCCTCGGCAGCAGCCTGATTTGATTGGTAGTTAATGAGAACAGGAATACCCATCTGTGAGAGCTTATAGCAAATAGCGCGTCCCAATCCTCTTGAACCACCTGTTACGAGAGCATATTTCATAGTTTTTATAGATTTTTTTAGTTTTTAGCACCAACCATTTTTCTTCGAAAAATCGAGGAATATTGCATCTCTTCGCGCGAGATGTGCATATTTTGGCCAAAAATACAAAAAAAAGACAAATTTACCAAATAAAAAGTCGCATAATTGTCTGCTATTCACCTCGAATGGATGTCGAAGAGCTTTACCCCCTCCTATTTGGTTGCGACAACGAAGTTGTCAAATGCATTTGCGAGTGCCACATAAAGAGTAAGGGCGCCAAAATTTTGGTGCCCTTACTCCTTGATTTTGATATGGTTTTTACTTCGCTTTTGTAGCCGAGAAATCGGTACCTGAGGTAATCTTTGTTTCGGTGTATTCGTTGCCAAAACGGTCGGTAGCAACCACTTTGATTGTAGCGTTCTTGTTCTTCAACTTGTACTGATAGAGGTGGTAACAGCTGGTCCACGAGCCGGCGCTCGAAGGGTTTCGTCCCAACACACCAAGCAACAATCCCGCAACATAGAAATCGTGGCTTGTTACAACACCATCAGCGGCACGCTTCGGATCTTCCAATGTGCCTGTACCAATGAGCGCACTGTATGATGGTTGCGAAACCTTCAATTTGCTCATATTACCGCTATAAACTCCATTTTCGTAGACTTTGATTGTCCATTTTGAGTCGGCATTGTACACATTGGCAACTAGTACGTCATCGCTAAAATTGAAGCCATAGTAGCCTTTTGAGCCATAGGTGTCAGTGCCCGATTTTGCGGCTCCATTAACCTGGTTACCACGATATAGACGCATCTGGTGAGATTTTGTATTCATACCTTCGCTGTATCCCATATAGTACCAGTCGGTGAAGGTGTTGCCCTCGCCAATAAATACCTGAAATCCGTTTGGCGAACCGTCACCTGCGATATTTGCAGCCCACCAGCAACCGCACAATGCACACGAGTTGTGTTCGTAAATTTTGTGTCCTGTGCCTTCGACAGTGTGCTCGTAGTTGAGCATATAGTGGGTGTGTCCCGATATGATATGTGCCTCCTTGTATTGGTCGAAGAGCTTGAACACATCTTGAATGTAGTTCTGGTCGCGGTTGAGAAGCTGAATATGAACGCAAAGTACAACCATCTTGTCTTTCGGTACAGCGGCTAAGTCTTGCTTCAACCACTCCCATTGTGAAGGAAGGAATCCCGCTTGATATTTGGCTCCTGAGGTGTTGGTCGTGTAGACAATATCGCGCATACCGATAATGTGCACATCGCCTCGGTTGAACGAGTAGTTTACAGGGCCGAACATTGTCTCGAACTCTCGCTGCTGCTTGAACTCGAAGTGTGAGCTGTGCTCATCGGCAAAGAGAGGTTGCGACGTGTTGCAGAAGGTGTTGTCGTGATTTCCCATAACCTGGAAGATAGGCAAACCGGTCTTCGATACGTGGAATCCGTCGCGCATATCATCGCGATAACCGCCGGAATTTGATGAGTCACTATTCGAAATGATGTCACCGAGGGTGATACCATAGCAAGGGATGCCCTTCGACTTCATCTCGGTGCTATACGCCTTCAATCCCGGAACGGCTTCGTTGTTGAAGCGCTTCAACTTTGTTGCGCTCGACACCTGAGGGTCACCTATCGCAAATAGGGCAAACTTCTTCTCCTTGCCGTTAGGAAGCGGTTTGAGGGTGAAGTCGTATTGAGGCGTGTTGCTCGGATATTTTTTGAAGAAACAAGGTTGACCATACTCGTTGATAGGCACCTCATATTCAGACGGTAACGAGATGTATATGTACCAGCAGTCACGCGAGACATTGATAGAGTAGTATCCGTTGCTATCGGTTGTAACCACCGAGAAACCATCCGATACAGCTACGCCTGAGATTGGCTTGCCGCTGGTGTCTTTTACATAGCCGTATACTGTTGGATATGTAATTTCGAGTTCGTCGGACTCGACCTCCAATGGAGCCAACGATGATGTTACGCCCGGAGTGTAAACGATGGTGTTGAACTCGCGAATAATGCCGGCCTTTAATTGACCGCCACTCCAATTGCAAGACATCTTTTCGCCTTTGGTGTCGATAAACTCAACCTTGCAGTTGCCAACATTGCTTGCTGGCAAGGCTATGTATATTGCGCTCTCCTCGCTTGTCGAGAGGGCGTAATTTGCCGGTAAGGTGTAGGTTACTACATTCGTTGCGTTGGTGGTGGCGGAGATGGCTCCACTCGAACAATTAACGATGAACTCGCCGGCAATCTTTGTATCCGAAGAGGTGATGACAACCTTTTGCAGGAGTGTGCCATTTTTGCTACCCTTGATAGAGAATCGCAAGATTCCGGCAAGGTGTTTCAAATTGATAGCTTTTCCCTTGGTGGTAGCGTATCCATACATCGGAGCACTGCCGTGCGAGAACGAACCCTCCACGTAGCTCTGCTCGGCAGGGAAGAGTACCTTTGGCGCAGAGGCTGTTGTGGTTGAGGTGTATGGGTAGGTTACGTTGAACGGATAGCTGCACGATGCATTGATCGTGAACTCAGCAGACGATGCGTTGCTCGAATTGATAACAGCCTCCTCCGACTCTACTCCGTTAACCACAATCTTGTCTCCTTTACTCCAATAGACAGGATAGGTGTCGTCACTCTTATCGCCCAACGAAGTACGTGTGCCGACGGTGTTTACAGTCAATGTTACGGGGTCATCGCTATAGATTATATCATCGGTTGGGATGTCGGTTTGACAACCGATAAGTACAACCGCAAATAGAGCGATGATTGTTTGAATAAAGTTTTTCATTGGTGTATAGGTTTGTTGTTTTTTTTGAATTATTTGAGGGTTAATTCAACGACTACCGGGTTGTGGTCGGAAGGGTAGTGCAACTCTCCATTAATCTTGGACTTGGTGCGGTCTACGTTGTATTCAACCACTCTTATCTTACCATTGTCGGTCGAGCGAACGTAGATGTGGTCGATTCGACGGTGTGGGAGGGTAAAGTTATTCTCTATCTCGCCTGAACTGTTGAATGTACCTAGTGTTCCACACTTCTTCTCGGCTACGAGGAAGCAATCCTCATAGTGGGTGAGCATATTGTTGTGGAACGTCTGTCCGGGACGTGCGTTCATATCGCCTACAACAATTGTAGGAAGTCCCTCCTTGTTGTACTTCTTGTCGAACTCCACCAAAAGACGGCCGGCGTGACCATTTGCCTCCTTTTTGAGCGGTCCGTGGGTTGCTATGAAGAAGAACTTCTTGCCCGACTTTTTGTGTGTCACAACAGCGGTCAATGCTGCGCGGTAGTACTTCTGGCAATCCCAACCCTTCGACATTACCTCCGGGGTAGGCGAGAAGTAGTAGATTGCTTGCTCGCTAAACTCGAACTCCTTTTTCTTGAAGAATACGGCATTTCCCACTACGTTCTTGTGGCCCTCCGGATAGGTGTTTACCCACCAAAGGTCGTACTTCTTGCTAACCAGCTTTTTCAAATCATCGCGACAAACAGATGTAACCTCTTGCATACCCACGATATCGCAGTCGAGCTTGTTGATAAGTTTCGCTACGGCCTTTTTCGAGTTCTCCCAATTGCGGGATTCGGTAGTTTTACCCTTGCGAATTTGCCATTTGCGTGCCGAGTGCGACCAAACGTTGTACGTGCCAATGCGGAGGTCTATTTCGTCTGCGGTTTGTTTTGGTTGTGCACCTGCTACAAATGCCAATCCGAGGGCTATTGTCAAAATGAGAAATCTTTTCATATGGGTTGTTTTTAGGTCTACTTAATCTGCAAATCGACATACACAGGGTTGTGATCCGAAGGGTAGTGCTTCGATCCACCGCAATTATACTTCTCCGTATTGACATTATACTCCTTGACCGTGAATTTGCCCTTGTCGGTGGAGTGAATGTAGATATGGTCGATACGACGGGCCGGATTCGTGAAATTGACATCTGTTCCGGCCGAACCGTTGTATGTTCCCAAGGTTTCGCACCTCTTCTCGGCTATAACAAACGTATCCTCGAAGTGGGCAGTCATATTTTGGTAGAATCCATCTCCCGGTTTTGCATTCATATCACCAACCACAATTGTAGGCAATCCCTCAGGATTGTACTTTTTGTCGAACTCGGTCAAAAGACGACCAGCTTGCTCGCACGCGTAGTCGTTCAGTGGGCCGTGGGTTGCAATAAAGAAGAACTTTCGGCCGCTCTTTTTGTGAGTTACCTCGGCGGTCAGTGCCGCACGATAGTACTTCTTCTCACCCCAACCTTTCGACATAACCTCCGGAGTTGGCGAGAAGTAGTAGATAGCCTGCTTCTCCAACTTAAACTTCTTCTTATCGTAGAAGACGGCGTTGCCGACAACTCGCTTGTGACCCTCAGGATAGGTGTTTACCCACCAGAGTTTGTATCTCTTGCCGCCAACCTTTTTTACAAGACGCTCCAAATCCTCACAACATACACCCGACACCTCCTGCATTCCGATAAGGTCGCAATTCATATCTACGATAATCTTGGCAACTGCTGTTTTCGAGTTGTCCCAGCTGCGAGCAGCTTCGGCGTGTCCCTTCTTGACCTTTCCGCGACGAGCATAGTCGGCCCAGATGTTGTATGTGCCAATGCGGAGATCAAGTTCCGAGTCATTTTGACCCTTTGCGTTAGCGCCACAAAACGCCATCAAAGCGATTGTGAGAAGTAGAAGTTTCTTCATTTTTTTGATATGGTTTTTAGTTTTAAACTGATTCAATCTCCGCAAAGTTAGAATATTTTGTTGTTATTTCCAATATTTTGCGCCATTTTATTCACTTTGTGAATATTTATTGCCTCCAAGCGTGGCGGTTTCGAGCTACTTGCTCAACTCGATTATAGCCCCAACAGGGCAGTGATCCGAAGGGAAAAGCAGTAGATCGCCGACGCGGTATTTGTTGGTCAGCACATCGTGGCGAAGCACCTCGTATTTCAGCTCCGATCCGCGGATGTAGATGTAGTCGATAGTGTAGTTCTTGGGCTCGTCGCGCACCTCAGCTCCGTTCATTGTTCCACTAATTGCCGACTTCGCCTCTGCAATATCGCGAGTGTCGACGAATCGGGTTCGTATGATTTGGGTGTAAGGACTCTCCGGTCGCGAGTTCATATCGCCCACAAAAATTACCACTTTATCCTCAGGGTTCATCATCTTCTCACGCTCGACAATCAGTTTTGCGCACTTCTCGTTAACTGATTGTTTCAGAGGACAATGAGTAACCATAAAGATAAATTCCAACCCCGTCTTTTTGTCTTTTACGGTCGCACTCATCACAAAACGCCAATGGCGCACTTTCTCCTCCGCCCAGGTTCTGCTCGGAGTATCAGGAGTCGGCGAGAGCCAATAGACCTTCTTGTTGGTTACCTTGAAGCGATCTTTGCGCCAAACCATACCGTTGGCGAGGTTTTTCGTATCCTCCTTGTCCGAAATCGAAGGGTCGGGACGCTGGAACCACCACTTGTATTTGCCACCCCTCTCCTTTACGAGTTTTGGCAACTCTTCGCGTACGAGATTGCCACCCTCTTGTACGCCAAATATATCCCAGCCGGCATCGATAATCATCTGTGCTACGGCCTCTCGCGAGTTCTCCCACAGACGCTCTTTTGGTGACTTCTTCTCCTTGTTAACCAGGGAGTTGCGTTGACGGTTGCCCCATACATTGAAGGTGCCTACATTTATGGTTGCAACACACTCTTGTTCGCGATTGTTTTTTGCTTGTGCCGGTAGAATAGTTGTTGCAATAGCAACGACTAGAAGTAGCAGTTTTTTCATCTTATTTCTGTTAAATTAAAATAGTTCTAATTGGTCTATTTCGTGGTTGAAACTTTTGCGATGGTAGGGCGATAGACCGAATTCGCGTACAGCCAAGCGGTGTTCGCGAGTGGGATAACCCTTGTTTTTTGCCCAGCCATACATTGGATACTCCTCGGCAAGTCGCATCATATAGTCGTCGCGAAAGGTCTTTGCTAAGACCGATGCCGCAGCTATGTTGGCATACTTGCCATCGCCTTTGACTACGCACTGAAACGGCAGTTGCAGCTTGGAGTAGAAGCGGTTGCCATCTATGGCAAGGAACTGAGGTTGAGGGTTTAACCTCTCGACCGCCAGCGACATACCCTCGAACGAGGCGTTCAAGATGTTTATCTCGTCGATACGCTCGGCCGACACCTCCTGCACTGCCCAAGCAACAGCTTCGCGGCATATTATTTCGCGTAGCGCATAACGATTCTTCTCGCTCATCTGCTTCGAATCGTTCAGAAGCGGATGGTGAAAATCGGGTGGAAGTATTACGGCTGCGGCAAAGACCGAGCCTGCGAGGCAACCTCGTCCCGCTTCGTCGCAACCGGCCTCCAATAATTCGTGCTGAAAAGAGTTCTCCAACATATTATTTGGGATTTAATGCTACAAAGTTATAAATTTTTGGTAAAAATTCGTTTTAAACCTCTATCTTTGTGCTATGCAATTAAATGCAATTACACGCAAGTCGGCAATGATGGCCTTGGTGCTATTTGTGGTGATGCTTGTCGCCGCAATGGTGCGTCGTGTGGTTGCACCCTATGCAATAGAGTTGGCAGAGGGGGAGCCGATGGCCGGCTCGTTCGCATTCATTGTTGCGGCACTGCTCTTTTTGGGTGCTGCTGTTATAGAGGGAAAAACTCTCCCCCGTACGGGCTTGAACAGTGGATATTCTACATTGCCAATCCCGATATTTGCGCTTCTGTCGTTCGGAGTGGTCATCTCGTCGAATGTGTTGGAGATGGCGTTGGTGTCGTTTGCTTTTGCGTTGGCGATATATCTGCTTGAATTTGCACTTCTCGGTGTCAATAGCAAAAATTCCGTATTCTTTGCTTCGATGCTGCTCGGAGGTGTGGCTATTATCTATCCGCCTGCTATTGTGCTGTTGGGTATGGTGCCTTTGGTTGCCATTGTGCTAACTCTTTCGTTCCGCCACGTATTGCTGATGGTTGTAGGTTATCTGTTGCCGATGTTTAGTACCTCCTATGTGTTGTGGTATACGGGCAGTGATTTTCTGGCGCTGGCAAAAAATCTCTACGAAGAGTTTCTAACTCCTCATTCTGAGATGTTTACCGAGGTGCCGTATGTGGCTATTGCAATGCTGGTTGCGGTATTTGCGGTGTTGATATGGGGTGTTGTATATCTGATTATTCATCCCGACAAAGCACCTCGTTTGGCACGTACTCGTCGTTCGATGCATCTCTTCTTGTGGAGTACAGTGTTGGTTGCAACAATGCTCCTTGTGCCGGCGTGCGACCTTACCTTTATGTCGTTGTTGGCGGTGCCTCTGACCATATTGTTGAGTGCAGTGTTGAGTTTGTTGCCAAACAACCACTCGACAATAGCCTATTGGGTGCTACTCGCTCTCTTTGCGGTGCACCTCTTTGTGGCTTAGCCTTCGAGTCGGATAACTCTCCTATTTGAATGTGGATTTCAGCTTCTCGACCAATCTGCTCTGGATTGTATGCTCGGTCGAGAGAATCATATTTTTAATCGCCAAAGGTGTGGATTTTCCGTGGCCTATAACCACCGGGGCATTGATGCCCAATACGGGTGTCCCGCCGATGTTTTCGTAGTTCAAACCCTCCCAAAATTGGTTTGTCGACGATGTCTTGGCGTTGATAGAGTAGAGCCCTTCGGCGAGCTTTACTACGATGTTGCCCACAAAGCCGTCGCATACCACAACGTCGGCTATTTGCGATGTAAAGATGTGTGAGGCCTCAATGTTGCCTACAAAGTTGTAGCGCCCTGTGTCGTGACCGACCTGCAATAGCTCGTAGGTCGCTTTGGTCTGCATATCGCCTTTGCTCGGCTCTGCGCCTATGTTGAGTAGGGCAATGCGAGGATTCTCTATGCCGAGTACCGATTGAGTGTATATGGAGCCTATGAGAGCATATTGCTCCAACACGTCGGGACGGCAGTCTATGTTGATGCCGATATCAAGAATCATAACGGGTCTGCCCGCTATGGTAGGGATGACAGTGGCGATGGTCGGGCGAATGATCCCTTCGATAACTTTGGCTATCTGCGTCGAGCCTACCATCATAGCTCCGGTAGAGCCAGCGCTTGCAAAGCCGTCAATTTGCCCTGCTGCAAGCTGTTCGAATCCGACTACGATGCTCGAATCTTTGCGTTGTTGGAATGCTCTGACCGGATGGTCGCTCATATCGATAACCTGCGATGTCGCAACAATATCGAAGCGCTCGGCCGAACAACCCTCCTTAGCGAGAATTTCGCGGATGCGTCTTTCGTCACCAAAGAGTACGATGCGACTATCCTTATCCACGACATCGAGTGCCATAATAGCACCTTTTACCGCAGCATCAGGAGCAAAGTCGCCTCCCATTGTGTCCAATCCGATTCGAATCATAGTCGAAAAGTCTAATTAAAAAAACGAAGAAAGCCTGCAAACTTTCGGGTAAGCAGGCTTCGTTCTCAAAAATGCACAGAACAAACTATGCCTCTACCTTCTTCTCGATAGCCAACTTGCCACGGTAGAAACCGCACTCAGGGCATACACGGTGATAGAGAACTGCCGAACCACAGTTCGAGCAGGTTACGACTGTTGGAACAACAGCCTTGTAGTGAGTTCTACGCTTGTCTCGACGGGTTGACGAGACTTTGTGTTTTGGATGTGCCATAACTGTACTCTATTTTTAAGTTTTACCTATTTTATATCCTCGTTTACAATTGAGTTCTTTACTCCTCAGCCTCGATAGCTTCGTCGTCAGCTACCGTAAAGCGCTCCATCATTTCGGGGTTACAACCGCCCTCCTCGTGTACTCGGCGGTATGGCAACGAAATGACGATGCTCTCGTAGATGTACTGTTTGAGCGAGAGTTGGTCGCCCTTTGCCATCCACATTGTGTCGCCATCGTAGTCGTGCTGCAAGTCCGAAAAACGAACTGTAAGCATACCCGAAAACTCTACCGGGATAGAGCAATCCTCCAAACAGCGGTCGCACTCGACCACTACGTTTCCGGAGATTACGACATTTACATCGAGCTTGCTATCGGAGCAGTTCAAGCAGGCGTGAACTTTGCAATCTCCGCCCTTAATCTCATTCGACTCCATCTCGCTAAACAGGGTGTCGTCCACCTCGAAATCGAAGGTGTGCAAACCGCTTGGAAGCGATATATAATCGATGATAAACTTGTTGTTTACTCCCATAATTGCTCCTATAATGGCGTAATTAGCGTGCAAATGTACGACAAAATTGCAAACTTTGCAAAGTTTTCTCGCGAAAGTTGCTATATTTGCAAGAAATATGCCCCCAAAAGCCATTTTAAGGGGGTAAAATATAGATTATGAGCAGGTTTATAGTGACAGTTTCGAGCCGATTCGAGGAGTTGTGGCGATATAATATTGTGTTGGTCGCCGAGTTGTGCACGGCCGATGGCGAGCGGATTGAGTATCTCTCGCAAAAGAGCGAAGTTGCTCCCGTTGGTAGCGACCTCAAAGCTCCGCCTATCGATTACTCTGTCGACCGAATATTGCGTTTGCAGAGTGGCGACGGAGACTATATAAATATATTGGTGTATGTTGTGCCCCACACCCTGCCTGCAACAGATGAAATCTATGCGACAAAACCATTCCCTCTCCTGGTGAAGGTAGAGCGTGAAGGCGAGGTGCTTGTCAGTTGTGCATACGACATAAATCAATGGTCTGGCGACAATATCTCGTTGGAGAGAGTAGGTGTGGCCGAGAAGTGATAAATATGAGATAAGTATGAAGCAAAATTGGAAACCTTGTACAATAGTAAACCCCGTACCTGCGGTGCTGGTGAGTTGTGGCGATAGTCCCGAAAACTACAATATGCTCACCGTGGCGTGGACGGGAACAATATGTTCCGAGCCGGCTATGGCCTACGTATCGATACGTCCGGAGCGCCACTCCTACGAGATAGTGAAGCGTACGGGTGAGTTTGTCATCAACCTTACGACCGAGGCTTTGGCCGAGGCGACGGATTGGTGCGGTGTGCGTTCGGGACGCAATTTCGACAAGTTCAAAGAGTGTGGACTTACGGCCGAGAAGTCGGCAGTAGTGGCGGCGCCATCGATTGCGGAGTCGCCAATTTCGATAGAGTGTCGCGTGAAGCAGATTATACCGCTCGGCTCGCACGATATGTTTATTGGCGAGGTGGTAAATGTTGCTGTCGACGAGCAATATATCGATGCCGAGACGGGTAAACTCGACGTTGCTAAGATGCGACTTCTCGCGTACGCGCACGGCGCATATTTTACAATAGGTGAGCAGATTGGAACTTTTGGTTGGACGGTCAAAGGCTCCAAGTTGCGCAAAGAGTTGAAACAAGGAAAGCAAAAGGCAAAGTGATGATTCAAAATAGATTAGCGATATTCGATTTGGATGGTACACTGCTCGACACGATAGGCGACCTGGCCGAGGCGTGCAACCATATGTTGGCGTTGCGAGATCTCGCTCCGCACACGCGCGACGAATATCACAAGATGGTGGGCAACGGCATACTCAAACTCGTGGAACGAGCCCTGCCTGAGGAGCTTCGTTCAATCGAGTATGTGCTGGCTGCGCGTGAGGATTTTCTCGCCTACTATGTCGACCACATCGATTGTTATACCCGCCCCTATGATGGTATTCGCGAGGTGTTGCATACCCTGCAAGAGGAGGGTTGGACGCTGGC
>JAEIGA010008364.1_pt1 | contig 15680 bp, 17 predicted proteins | sample 9270691 | NCBI WGS metagenome assembly JAEIGA01 (sample SAMN17057246, study PRJNA624740) | gut metagenome | biome: biome; isolation source: fecal sample | host: Bos grunniens | place: China: Xizang | collected 2019
CGGAAATATGTGTTGCTCTCAGGATTCCCTTGGAATCATACATATTAGAACTTGTGCTATATGCTGCGCTGCTAGTCGTGTTAACACTCGGCAGTTCGCACGATTCTTTGGCAGACAAGCCACCATCAAAGCTGAAAGACTGACTGGTAACCATCATGCGCGTTGTTTCGCCTCTGGTATCGTTAATGGAATACCAATCACAACACATCACGCTCGGGTCGCCACCCCATGCCACGCTTGCAGCGGTCATGTCAATGTTTTTAAGCTCATTTACGATTGTGTTCGCAATCGCCGTAGTAATAAGCGGATTCCAATCAAGCTGAATCGTGTTTGTCGCGTCACTTTTGAGGTTTCCGTCAACAGCAAATCTTGTGTAATCCTCGGCGTCACTCTGAAGCATCACCTCGAGGCAATTAAACTTAAACGCTTTGCCGCCAATCAATGAAAACTTGGTATACAGCCCCGGATCCAGTGTATATTCGTCGCCTTCATTGAAACCGACAATGTCCAGCATACCATTTCTGTTGATTCTCACATACCCGGCAGCTGCAATCGCGATATAACTTAGGATATCGCGCAGCGAAGTCTCTTCTTCCCATGCAGGTTTCTTAGATATTGCCACTGCTGCATTGGGGAAGTTTGCCCTTGCTAACGTAATTCCAGCAGCAAGGCACACCCTTTGTGCAAGGGAGCCAAGCGTTGTGGGGTAGCTTCCATCATCACCGTATGTGGCCTCAAACCTCGTCGCTAGAGCATCACACCCCGATACTTCAATAACTACGCTCTGCTCCGGAGCGTCTGTAGAATCAACGTAAAATACGCCGAAATCGCTCCACACATAATCGCCGTCTTCCTTTATTCCGACAAACATATGCACTTCAGCATTATCAAATTGATTCGGGGTAAATTGCCTTTTGCTGTTGTCTATGCTCAGATTGAAGCTTGCCGCTTCAGCAGAACCGAGCGGCAGGCCTTCAGATCCGATTTGTTGGTCGAAACTATACGATACAATATCGTTTGCATCAACCCACACAAAAGAACCATCGTTGAAGGTAATCTGGCCCTTTATAGACAGGTCGCGTGTAGGCTTGTTGTATGTAAGTGCCAATCGATCACCCTCTTACTGTTCAATAAAATTCGCCCTCAGCGATTTCCAAACTATGCCATTACCATGAAGGTTGTAATTGTACATTTCGGCTGTTCTATCGCCACAATAGAATATTGCGGTTCTGTCCTCGCCGGTGTACGTGTCCGGATACTGCACTTTGAAAAATTCGCCGCCGATACTTTGCAGGATTTGACTTACCTTCCGCGCATTCAGCCCGGTCCATTCCATTTCAATCTTGCGCTTGGCGGTTTCACCGCCGGCAACTCGATCTCTTAGCATGGTTCCGTTTGCACTTCTAGTAGTTGTGGCTGCGTCGATATCTTGCACGATTACGCTCATGCTAAAAGGAGCAGGAAGTGCAGTAAGCACTTCGCTATCAATTGCTCCAACACTGATAATTGCCATACCGCACCTCCTTAATAATTGATTGCGGGCTTGCCGCTTCGCCTTGCCTCGCGATTGATGCTGTTTGCAAGCATCCTGCCGTCAAGGTATACTGCACCAACACCAGCCGATTTAAGTGCGCCCACAATTGCACCCGCAAGAACGTTCGGGTCCATCTCTTTACCGCCACTGTGTTGGTCCATGTACTTGAAAATAGCGTCGCCAATTTGTTCTTGATTAGCTACAGCTGTTCTATTACCGATTCGACCGATCATTTCCGGACCAGCCTCGTTCGCAAGGAACAACTCGCCTACACTGGGAAAACCGCCTTTGGCATAGAAGGATATGCTCGGTGTAGGAATCGTAATTGCGTGTTGTTCGCCCATTACGTTGGCGTAGCTTGTGTTAGAAGTCCATGTAATTTTAAACTTAGGCAAGGAGACTGATTTCAGACCGCTCTTCAAAGTATTCATCATCTTCTTGCCGTAAGTCACAAGACTAATGTCGAATGCGTCCGTTATCGGGTCTGCAACGTTAGTAGTGAACCAAGTGCCAAGTCCGTTAAATGCGCTTTTAAGACCGGATACCCCGTCCTCACCAACAGACGCAATCGCTTTCTGTAGGCCGTCCAGATCTTCCATTACCTTGTCATAGTTGTTCAACTCAAGGTTGTACACGATGTCTGAGGGGATTTCTACGATCTTGGTATACAGCGCTTCCGCTTGTTCGCCGGTTGCCTGCATGGCCGTGCCAACTTCTTCCGCTGCACTTGCAATATCCTCTACATCGCTACCACTAAAATCTGCAAACGGATTACCGACAACAATATTGCCAGCTGCTTCCGCAGAGCCTTTGTACGCGGCTACACTTTCGGCTGCGTCTTCGACGGAGCTTATTGCACTATTCGCAGCATTAGCCATAGCTTCAGAACCATTAATAATCGCGCCAAAGTCGCTCTCTTTTACAACAATGCCAAGTTCGGTTAGCTTATCAACTACCGGCACAATTTTACCTTCAGTATCTACCGCAATCACACCAAGCTGGGCCAATGCACTCAAGGCTGTGGTAGCTCGAAACGAGTTTTCCGCAAAAGCTGCATCTGTAAGCAATTGCGTTACTTCACTCACGCCTACTACGCCGTCAGCATACAACTCGTCTATTCTTTGGCGGGCATTATACGCTGCTCCGCCTGTGTTTTCAATCGCACCGCCCATTTCAGTCGCCATTTCAATCGCGGTTTGCATTTCCGTAAGATTTACTGCACCCTGTATGCCAACTTCATAAGCTCCTTTAGGCAGCAAACTTTCGGAATTCCTTACCTCTTTGATTGACAGGAACGCTTCAATAACTACGCCTATGCCAAGGACAATCGCCCCAGCGTAAACATTGCCGCTTGTTAAAAGTGTAAAACCAGCAGCTTCGAAAGCTTTTGCGACAATTTCTGCCACTTCCCTGCCAGAAACGCCCTCTCCGTTTTGTGCGCCTTCAACAACATCGCCAATTCCGACGGCCACTTCAATTGTTGCGCCGATTGCCCCGGCCAACGCGAAGGTTTTTCCGCTCGTAAATCCTTTAATTCCGAGAGCAGGCAATGCTTTTTTGAGAATTGAATATATCGCCAGCAGAGACGCACCCTTAACCACGGCGCTGTCAAAGTTCATGACAATGCTTCCGACATCCAGCACGAATTCAAGCATTTCACATGCAATTCTCCACGCTTCCTTGACCCCGGCCTCAATTGCGGCCTTGACTTCTTCGGGCTTTATATCCTTCAATGCGTCGGTAATGCTCCCGAGAATCGTTCCTGCCAAACTAGACAACGCCCCGGACTCTCCCAGTGAAGTAATCAATGCCAGCCCGCCGTGGATTATGCCCTTGGCTACAGCCGCAATGTCGTCTTTCGATACATTGTCGATTGCGCCCTTAATAACACCGGCAATCCAGTTTGTTATGCCTTTCCATTCTTCAGTGCTTTGTCCCAAGAAACCAGCAAGCGTTCCCAGCGCGACGTTGACTTTTGCTGCCAACATTGTGCCTAGATCCGATGCATTTATGTGCTTGACAGCGTTCGAAAGGAAGTCCCAAAGCTTTCCGCCAAGCCCCCTCCAATCAACTGTATATACGAATGTATTAACGAATTCCAATGCCGTATTCACTACACCGGCAATGGCACTTCCTACAACATCAGCGTCGAGATTAAATACCGCACCATTAATAAACGTAGCAATCGACATTGCCAGTTTACCCGCGCCTGTTTGAATTTTGCTCCAGTTGATGTTACTCAGCGCCGTGTTGACTTTGTCTGCAACCCGCTCACCCAGGAGCGTGAAGTCGGCCTTTTCAACCATTTCAGCAAGGCTCTCGTCAATAGGCGTGTCTTCAAACATGCTGCCATAATCGAGAGCACCGCCGCCTCCTCCTCCGCCGCCTCCGCCAGAGTCGGGGGTAAGGGAGTTAATTTCGTCGAAGCCCATCAATTCCTGCTTGAGAGCTTTTGCGCCACCAGCAGCACCACCAAGCGCATTGCCATATTCCTTGGTCGCTGACGTCGCCTTTTTAAACGTCGCCCGGCCACCAAGAATGGCAAACAGCATATTTATCCAGTTCATAGCAGAAACTGCTGCGCTTATAATGCTATTAAGCACTCCAACAATCGATGCCAGCACAGAATACAAAGCGCCGCCCATGGAGTTTTTAAGCGTCAACGTTCCGCTAGACAGTTGCGACAAGGTGGCTCTGGCTTCATCACTTGCCATAGCAAGATTTCGCATGCCCTCTGTAGCGCCTTTGGTGATCGACGACAATATAGTGCGCAACACCCTGTATTTCGCGATTCTTGCCAAGCTGCGCACAAAATCATTAGAATGCAAAACACTCTTTTGGAATGCTTTGCCGAGTTTGCCAATCGTTTCAACATTCTTGCCTATAAAACTAGTTGTGCCTTTACCAAGACCTGAGAATGCTTCTCCGATTCCGATTTTCTTGATGTTCTGTTGAGATCCAACACGCTTCGCCATGTCGCGCACATTTTCTGCGGCACCACTGGGTCCAGTCTGTACAGTTGCCGCTGCATTCATGGCATTAGCTACTGTTTGAAGTTTTTGCAGATCGCCTTGCGTTAACGATTTACACGCATCAGCCATCTGTCTGACCGCGTCAGAGAATCCGTTCAACCCGGCAAATCCACCACTACCAGCACTTCTAAGCGCAGCAGACGCAGACGCAATGCCATTCATCGCGCTGGAAATGGTGGTTATGCTTTTTACACTATCGCTAGAAAACTTCAGCCCGGACAATCCCGCCGCCAACGACTTCAAGCCTTCAAGTGCAGCAGCAGTGCTTTTAACCGCCTCTTGCGCACTTTCGCTTGTGCCGGTAATCTCAAGATTAATTGCGTTGAGATCCGCCATGTTCTTCACCACCTCTTTGGGGTATCATAGCGTTGAAGAACGCAAGGGCTCTTGCCCGTTCTTCTTCCGCCTTTTCCCGCTCTTCCTCTTCGGTGAGCGGCACCATTCTGTAAGGTTCGTCCATCCAGTTGATCGGCGCAGCGCCTTTGCTTCGGAACGCATTCGCCAGCGAAATACTTACCGCATCAAATGTGTATCTGCCGGCAATGTACAACTCCAGTTCCTTCTGACGCTTTCTCATCCGATCCGCATTAATAAACGATTTTAAAAGGCGTGGATTGAGACGCCAAAAGGTGCCGTAATCCACGCCGATTGCCAGAGCGGAGGGCAGAAAATCTTGTTCGATTATTTCGCGGGCCGTTCTGATTTTATTTTCGCTTACTCTTCCGCTGCTTCGTTGCTGGTTTCCGTCGCCTGCTTCGCCATTGCCTGAAAAAAATCAGAATGCTCAAGCTCCTTTGCGAACGGTTCGATGATGTCGTTGATACTGCCACCATTGATGATGTGCTTCTCAATTTCTTCACCAGCAGCTGCTGCGGACTTCTTCATACAAAGCACCGCGTAGGCGCGAGCGGAACTGAACAGCTTGCTTTCAATGCTCTTCAGGTCTACGCCCATTTCTTCGAGCTTGCAGAAGGTGTTAAAAGTAATCGGAACGTTCTTGTATTCTTTGCCGTTAATAATCATTCATTTGCCCTCCGTCTAATTATTGTTTTGTCTTAGTCCTTAGCGATCGGCTTTACTGCGGTCTGCCAGCCAATGCTGCCGGTAGGGGTCACGAAAGCTTCGATTTCAAGATGGCTGTTAACTTCAGCGCCGCCGAAACCGAGTTCTGCGGGTTCGCAAGTAAAGTAGAAAGCGTCGGTCATTTCCGGGATGTAGAATTCAACCCAAGTATTCAGATCCTGTGCCTTTGCAGTCTTGTATGCTTCTACAAAGTCTGCCCAAGCAGTGCGGAATGCGTTGTTCAGAGAGAACTTGATTGCCAGAGCGCCGCCGGTGTCCTTCAGACCGTTGATGTATTCCTTCCACTCGGTTGCATCGAGGGGGGTTACTTCCAGTGCTTCAGGCTGGGGATTCAGAGCCGGAAGGGACATTGCGCGTTCAATCTGGGTAAATGCTTCGGGCTTCTGATTTGCAGAAGTTTCAACAGCATAGCCGAACAGGATGCCAGCAGTAGAGAGAGAAATGCCTGCCATATGCTTTTACCTCCTATATACATACATGTTTGTTTCAGATTCATCGGCGCCTTCGCCTACAAGTCCGCGATAAGCTGCCGTAATGGTAAAGATGGATGATTCAGCTGCTTGGAAGTCGAAATTCCGCGATGCACGGAAGAATCCCATGCCCTGCATCACATCATCTATTTTCTTAAAAATTCGTTTTGCGTTTTCCTTTTTGCCGGTTTTATCGTTCGTGCAAACAGAAACCGTATATCGCAACTCGGCATGTCGCTCCTTGCCGTCAATCCAGCGCGTAGTTTCAAGCGTCTTACTGCCGCTTTCATAAACCATCACGCACGGAAACTTTGACGGAGTGCGCACATGGCTGCTCACAAGGTTAACCTTGGGCGTTTCGTCTTTTAATTGTTCGCTCACCATATTCACTACATAGTTTTCAATATCAATCAAACACGAACACCTCCCTTGCAATAGCCTCGATTTGCGCCTTGATTTCGTTTACCGCCTGTGGAAACGCGTTTGCCGGCGGGTTACCGCTGGTCCACACAAGTCCCGGTCTGCTGCTGGATGGCGTACCCATTGTTCCGGGATCGCCCTTATACAGCCACGGTGGCTTTGCACCACGCTTCTGGCCATATGTGCCATGCGGTGGTGCGCCTACCTGATTTGCGTATTCGCCAAGCGGAAAGTCACGACCAGTACCAAACTCGATAAATCCCAGTGCGCTGCCACTGGCCATAATTGCGTATCCATTTCCACGCTGTTCCAGCTTCACGGATACATCGTTTGTGCCAGCATATGGCGCTGCGCTGTACACCGTATTGGTTACATCAACACCAATTTCGGCAAGCCGCCTGCAAAACTCCTCGCATTTACTGGTCCGTATCTCCTCGGCAATTCGATTAAGCTCCTCAATTGCCTTGTCAATAGACGCAGCGTCCGCAAGGTTTACCGTGATGGTACTCATTGCACTTCCACCTTCGCAATCGCGTAGGACGATACATTAATGCTTCTGGCAACCTTCTTCACCACATAGTCATGCGGCGTATCGGTAGTTCCGTCTTCATTTATTTCCGGCAAGCTGTCAACCCACAAAATCGCATATTCATCAATCAGGCAGAGCGGATCGTCGGTTACAACTACCTTGTCATACGCTTCTTGTTCGCCGAATTGGCGCGTATAGGTTTCGCCCATCGCAGCGGATACGCTTGCCTTGAGCAAAACCGGGTTGCCGTATTGCAATTCATATTCGCCGGTAAAGTTGCCGTATTCATCGCGGATTTCGTTTTTACTATTCAGCAGCGCATAATAAATTTTCGTTTTATTGCGTTCTAAACACCGCATCCGATCACCTCGACAAAACGCCAACCATCGGCCTTACGTTGCGACGGATATACTGCACCATATCAGCGTAGTTGAATGTTCGCGCCACGCCGTTTTCAGAGTGTGTGGATTGTCCTTCAGCGCCAGCCTGAGAATAGCCATTAATAACCGCCCATACATGGGTCATGTCGTATTCTTCAGGAAGCGTTTCGGGCAAGTTGCCAGTCAAGGAAAAACGCCAGTTAATAATTTCTTTTTCGGCAGCAGAGAGGTAGACCTCAATGCGTTCCATTTCGGATGTTTCCGAACTGCCGACGCCCAGTAAAGTCTGGAGCATATCGAGCTTTTCTTGATTACTCATTTGGCTACCTCCCGCCGCTTACTTATTTAGCTGCGCTCGACTTTGCCGTCTTCTTTCGCGCAGCCTTTACCGGAGCATGAGGGGCAGCTTCAACTGCCTCCTCTGCGCCGTTGTCGTTTTTATCAGTAATCCCAATATCGATTTCAGTATCGGGCGGATAGTACACGCCGTTATACTTGACTCGGTAGGGATACTTGACTTTAGTCATCAATAGGCCTTGATGACGTAGGTTTCGTACATACGTTCGAAGGACGGCAGAACGATTTCAGAAACCGTAGTCTTGGTGTTTACCGGATCTTCAGTTACGGAAACAGCAACTGCAATACCGGTATTAACAATGGATACGTTTGCTGCGCCATTGCCCATCAGAGTGCGTTCTTCGGGAGTGGTGCCATACCAGGTGGAACCCAGCGCGCCTTCCGGAATCAGGGTTGCGTAGCCGTCCGGGTAGAACTTATGAGCAACGCCCGCTTCGTCCTTGTACATCTTGGAATATACGACGAAGGTGATGCCAACAGTGTCCTTGAACAGCTGATTTACAACAGCGTCGGTGATGAATGCGCTTGTGGTTACGCTCTTAGCCAGAACAGCATTCTGAACCTTCTTGTTGTTCTTGATATGCTTCATGGTCTGCTTAGAAACGATAACGTAAGCAGGACGGGTGCCGCAAACTTCTTCCAGCTTGTCAGCAGCATCAGCGATATCAGACAGCGGATCAGAGTTTTCAATGTCGGACCACTTATCGGAGCTACCGGCAAGTTCAGTGTAGTTGTTGGCTGCGTACTTGCCATCGGGGTCATAGTTGTAAGTGTACTGCTTGTGATCGGATGCAATGGTGATGCCGGGGGAGCCAGCGTTTACCGGAGCCAGCAGAGCCATACGCATGCGTTCCGGTACAACCAGAGCGCCGTCAACCAGAGTACGTACATCGTCATATACGCGACCAACGATTTCGTCGGCATAGGGATCGTTTGCATCCTGTACGCGCATGATTTCCTGTTCGTCAGCTTCCTTTACCAGCATGGACTCGCGGAAGAAAGCCATCTGAGTGCGTTCCTTTTCGAAGCCTTCACGAGCGCGAAGCTGGGACTTGGCGTCGAAGTTAGAGGGAGCCAGGGAGATCGGCAGGCCATTAGAGGCTACCAGCCAGGACAGATCGAGGCCGAGCTTCTTCTTTGCAGGGAAAAGGCCTTCACCAAGATAAGGTACCTTATTGCTTGCAGCTGCGGTATAGTTAGCTGCGATGGATTTTGCGGAAACAAGTTCAGTAATTCTCATTGCAGTCTCCTCCTATTAGCAAAATACTACGTTCTTCATTGCGGTCTTGGCTGCGTCGGCGATAGTAACGCCGCTGTGCTTCTGGGCAGCAGCAGTGTTGATGTAGCCGCCAATTACTACAGTTGCCTGCGGGCGATCTTCGTGAACGTCGTGCAGCAGAACGCCGATTGCGTCTGCGCTGTTTGCTACTTCGCCATCAATGGAGATGGGATTGCCAGCCTTGCATACGCCTTCTGCAAAAGCGCCTTCGTCCAGGGTTACTGCACGGCCAACATAATCGCTGTTGTAGAGAATTTCTACGCCGAGATTTACTTCGTTCTTATAGCCCATTTCTTTAAGTGCCATAATTAATTACCTCCTACATATCTTCCAATAGTGTCATTTGCGATTTTATTCGAATCTGCGTTGACTTTGCCGATTCGCTCTGCCATCAAGATGTCTGCCGACTTCTCCTGGCCATTTTTTCCACCGGCGCCTTCGGGCGTGGGGGTATCTTTCAGCACGTCAGATTTTACGCGCTGTTCTACCGCTGTTTTGAACTTGGCGCTGTTTTCAAAAACCTTTTCCATGTCGCCCTTAAAGAGCGCGTTTGCGGTTTCCTCAGCCAACTTTTCGTCATAGCCTTGGGCGATGTATTTTGCCTTATATTCGCTCACAGTGGATTTTTCGAGCAGTTCGTTGTACTTTTGCTCAAGCTCTGCATGCGCTCTGGCAGCTTCTGCCTTTGCAACCTCATCCTCGGTCATCTTGCCTTTAAGGTTGCGCTTTGCCTCTGCAAGCTCGGAAGAAACCTTGTCAAAGGTTGCCTTGCTTACCAGTGTGGACATATCTACAGATTCAGGAATGTCAAGCTCCAGAAGTGCGGCAAGTTTCTCCTCGGCGGTCATTTCTTCAAAACCGCCAATTCTGGTGGTGTCGATTTTCGGCATAATATTCAACTCCTTTGCGTTATTTACGGCGTTCTCTCGCCGATGTTCGCGTTTTATCGACTTCTCTGTCGTCTGCGTTTTTACGACTTCTCTGTCATATGCAAACAGCTTCCGCTGTCAACAACTGTTATTCGCCTTTAAAGCGTTTCTTGTTAGGTCGCACCGGTTCGATATAGCATCTACACCCCCAGTGCGGCTTGGCCGGTATTCTGTCGATTTTAAAAACCAGCCCATTGCGCTCTTCGCATTCTTCGCACACCTTATCGTCCTCTACGGTGCGCCACACAACTTCCTCTACTCCGGAATCCGTGTATGCTTTAACCGTCGCAGCGTCAGAAACAGCGTCGCAATAGTGTGCCGTCATGCGTGTCCAATAGCCAAGCGCTTTCTTGTATTCCTTGTTTTTGCCGGCAACATCTACAGGCATATTGGCGGCGGCTTTTTCTTCACCACTCGCCCATCTCTGCCCAACAGATATCACCGCTTCAATGAGCCTGTCGCGCTTGCGCGGCACCTCGTTTTCGTATATGTACTTAGTTACCGGATCGTTTTCTTCCAGTAACGAATTCAGCCATGCCAGAACGGGTACTTCATCGCCATGCGGCTTGGTCCTTTGGTATTTCATACGCGCCAACTCAAGCCATGCTGAGCGATTGTCCTTGTCAAGCGCCGAAAATAATCGCCTACAAGAACTCATTACGTTCAACTCATCAAAATCAAGTTGCGCCGCTTCCGTCCTCGCTGTTTCGAACCGCTTCACCGCTTTCTTCCTCAGCAGTTCGATTGCCTTGTCCGAAAGCAGATACTCTTCGTTCATCAGCCATCGCCTCCGCTAATGTCTTCTCGGTTTCAGCCTGTTCCTGTTTGCTCCATTCCATGCCAGCCCGATATGCTTCTTCCGTATCTGCAAAAATCCCGGATGCCTGATATGCGTACTTCGGATGCACTTTGTCGTTATTAAGCAGCTGTACCAAAACCTGGGCCTTGCTCTGAATATTGGAAAGGTTTTTACGGGTAAATTCGACTTTCAGCTTGTCAATTTCAATCTGGGGTTCGTCGGGCGTATCACGGCAAATCCGAAGCGCCATTCGCAGCATGTCTGTTTCAGATCTAAGCCACGATTTTTCAGTGTCTTTCGCTCTCGATTCAGCCTCGGCAAAACCATCACGATAAATAACCGCCGTACCGGTATCGCTTGTACTGCTGCCGCCATTGCGATTGGGCATGCCGCAAATTGTTAGAACCTTTTGGTACAAGTCATCAACAACCGTCTGTGTGCCGGTCTGACCCAGCTCGTTTTTGATGCTGTACACCTTTGCAGGCAACTGCGGTTCGCCTTTAACGACGATGCCGCCGTCACGACGCAGTTCTTTAAACTGTTCCGGTGCGATAGAGCAGTTTTCGAAAACCAGAATGGATTGAACAATTTGCTCAATATCGTCCACTCGATTAGACTCGACCGTGTTAATGGCATTCAGAAGCGGAATAACGCTTTCGAACGAACCCATTCGGGAATCGTTGTTCACATATTCGAACACCGGCACTCTGCCCAGAGCATGCGGCTTGGCTGTAATTACCACATCGCCGGCAATCTCAAAGTAGTGAGTGTCGGTATAAACGCACGAATACCAGCTTCCGTTCTCGTCGCACTGTCTGATCACAGCGCCAAGCTTTTCTTCGCCAAGGCCGGAATTGTAAATGCAGTACGCGTTACGCGGATCAAGTGTGTACACCCTAAAGGGAGCATCGCCAGGTTCGATTTGCTTTCTCGGAACCACCATACGAACGCCCACGCCGCAAATGTGCAGCCAGTCGGCAACCTCTTTATCCTTGGCGTCCTTCATCTCAAATCGCATATGCTCATTAAGTCGCTTTACGCCATCAGAGCTATCATCCTCGTTGCCTACCGAAACGTACTGAATCGGTTCACCCAGTAAGTACGCGGTTTTGAACGTTACAATTTCATTCGCATGGTTTACCAAAACCTTGTTGGAAATCTCAGGACGAATCGTTTTGATTCGGCTGCGAATATCCTGCTTGCCCTTGTAGTAGCCATACAAATATTCAATTTCAGCGCAATTTTGGAGGTGCGTGTGCAGTGTCTGAGATGCAACCTGTGCCACGTTTTCCAGCGTGATTTCGCGCTTGTGAGTGTATATTTTTCGCCTTCCATGAAGCCCATCGCTAGGCCACTGGCTAATTACTGTCGCAAATTCGCTCATTGCGCCCTCCCCCATGAAATCGCTCATACAAAATAAAAAAGACACACTACTGCTCGACGATTACGTCGCACAATAATGTGCCTTTAAAGAAAAGGAATCCCGGTTCAACGAAATTCCTTCTTATTATGTTTGTATATAATTGTGTATTCTGGATGGATTTTAACAAAGCATACTTGGCAAGTCAAGTGTATTGCGCTATTTTTGCCGATATAGTTTAGTTAGGTAATCAAAACGGCCTTCTAAACACCTCTACCTGACCACGTTCGAACGATTGCAGGAACTCGGCCAGCTGCGCAAACGCGTCTGGTACGTCATCATGCTTGTTTCTGCCCATCATCGTATAACCGCACAGCATCTGCATCGCCCTATTATATTCCTTGTCCTTCTTAACTAGCGATTCATCCTTGAACAAGAAATGTTCCTTCACAAACGGAGAATTCAGGATAATCTTCGTCTCTTTATTGGCTGTGGTGTACTTTGTCGTGATCCTAGTCTTGCCGCCGTTATCCTTTACTTCCTTTTGCACCTTTTCAGCTATTCTGCCGCCAGCGGAGTTTGACTCAAACCTTGCCATGTCAACCTTGTGTGCCAGCAATTCAGCAACTAGTCGCGCTTCTACTATTTCCGGATTGCTATTGTCGCACAGAATCATTTCGACGTAGTAATCCGATCCATACTGATACACAATCGGCATGGCACAATAATCACTGCCACGGTCCTTTGTATCAACGCAAGCCATGATCGCGTCAGGCTCTCTATCCGGCAACTCGAAGTATCGGCGCAATTCATCTGCGGAATATAGCAGGCCTTCGCGTTCAATCGGCTGGTTCATATACAACGCCCGCCATGAAACATCATCCATAATCCCACGTTGTTCATGGTAGAACTGGGTCGTAAAGCCAGCATCGCACGGATAATTGAAGTTGCTCTCATCCGCCTCGTTGAGCGCCGGGCAGACTATAAACCTCGCCCTGTTTGTATCGCCATACTTAGCTTCCAGGCGACCTATAACGTCGCCAACCGACCACCTTGTCGCAATGTGCAATTCTTTGCATGCACCAATCTTGCGCTGTCGCAGGTCTGTCGTATACTGCTGCCACAGCTTTTCCAGTCTATCCTTGGAAAGGGCTGTTTCAAGACCATCAACAAGGTCATCGCAATACAGCAACGTTTCAGCGCGTACCTTACCGGCATTACCGGATCCAATCGAAGAAAACTCAAATGTTTCAAATCGTTGTGGCTTATCAAGGTCAATTCGCATATCCTTGGCGTTCGTGCCACACACTTTGATTTCAGGGAACACGTCATGCCACAAATACTCGCCACCGTTACCCTCGATGATTCGCAGCATTTCATCGTACACGCCGCGCAGAAAGGAGTTGCTGTGGCTGCCACCCAAGATCGGTTTGTTCGGTCTGTTGCCTCCAAGCCATGAAAGATAGAACATGGCCAATGTAGTTTTACCTACACCCGGAGGAAGCGATACCGTCAACAAGTCAAGCTTATCATCAGCCAGATCCTGCATGGCGCCGACAATTGGTTTAAGCTGTTTTCTTCTAGGTACATAGAATTTCTTATCAGGATCCCTGTCCCATTCCACGTAAAGCATGAAGGATTCAAAATCCTGACGCGCTACCCCCAGCAAAGAGCGTTTGTGCAAATCATAGAGATCCCGCATCAAGCTATCTGCCGGCGCCCTAGGTACGGCCTTCTCAAGATGGGCATTAAGCATCTTTAGCGCACTTACTGCCGCCGTTTCATCTATCTCCATCAAGTCTTTCGCTATATAGTAATAATCCTCGTTCGCTATAAAGTCGAACGGGGTCTTTTTTATTTTTCCCGCGATTTTTTTAAGCACGTTTACCGATTCAGTAACGTTCAATTTATCCCTCCTTAATTCGCCAGCAAGGTTCAATTGGGCTATACAACAAAACAGCGCACCATCGCCATCTTCCCCTTCTTCAGGTTCAATCGCAATGATGCGCTGTGTGCCGGTCTGTTTTAAACCGCGCTGTGCTATTTAGTTTTATGCCGGAACGGGCTGGTCCGCTAATTCCCTCACCCTTCTGTTCCAGGTCGATCTGCTTAACGTGCCCTCTTTAAATTTTAATTCAATTTATGGCTACGTAACAATCTGGCCAATCTGCGTGTGGCGTTACCCATGATGTTGTGTCAACGCTCGGAACAATTCCTTGTTCGCACCAGAATTCTTTTAATTTTTTGAGATTTTTGCTTCCATCCGCATTCGAAGGAAATGTTAATGCCTCTTTGGGAGTACATCCAAGGTTTGCAACTCGTTCAATCATTTCTCCATAGTTTTTTTCGTACATTCGGCACCAATCAATCGCCGGTTTAATTTCTCCATCTATCGTCCACATGTGCTTAATGCGCCTCACGCTACCCATGGGCTTCTTAATTGTTCTCTCATCATCAAATTTTTCGCCACATTTTTGTTTTTGCAAACAATAATAACTCAGATCATCAAAAGCTTTTGCGACGTCTGCATGTTCTTCCGCCATTTTTAAGTATTTTCGAAAAGCCTCCGAACTATCGCAACAGCACCTCAAGCTAATTATATCCTTTTCTGAAAGCAATTTCGCCTTATTTGTGATTTTCCAGCCGTAAAATTGAGCTTTCCAAATACAAAATGTTTCGATTTTCAGCGCTACTTCTTTGTCGACATTTAAACAAATTATATATGGTTCGATACCTCCGCTTTTATAGCGTACCTCTATTTCTCTATTTCTGCCCATAATCGTGTGCGGTCTATACGCGTCCCCGCAGCCTATATAAAGTATATCGTAATCCTTGCTCACAAGCGCGTATACACACGCCTCTCCAAGTTCCCATATTCTGTCGCTATAATTCACTGCAAACTTACAGTTTGTGCCGTATATATCACCTTCCGGCAATCTTACTTTCTGTAAATCGGCTATTATTTCTTCCCTAACACTTTGCGAAGCATGCCTCCACCATCTTTCAAACGGATATTTCATATCAGCGTAACTCAAAATAAAGTTTTTAGCCATACTCCCCTCCTTGTGGCTCAGTTCACCAATACAGTCATGCGCTCTCCCTGGCGCGCCTGTTCCAAGTTGATCTGCTTATCCCAAGTTGCTCGCAACATTCCGCGACGGTCAGCAGCCCCTCTTTTTGTTTTTTCAGGAATTTTTCGAATTGATTAATTTCAAGCTTTGCGCGTCCGAATCCACGCCCTGTTTTCGCAGATACTCGTTTGCCGTTAACAACCGGCATGGTTTCAATCCCTTCGCGTTGGCGCTGCTTAATCTTATCGCGCTCTTGTTCAGCAAAAGCGCCGACAACTTCAATCATTATGTTGTTCAGCATATCTGTTATCCATTCTTGTCCGTCGCCAACCTCCATCAGCGTAGTCGGAATATCTAGCGAGCGCACGACCACTCCGCGTTCCCTAAACCACTCAAGCTCCTTTTTTACAGCATCCTTATTCCTTCCGAGTCTATCA
>JAEIGA010008365.1_pt1 | contig 15678 bp, 9 predicted proteins | sample 9270691 | NCBI WGS metagenome assembly JAEIGA01 (sample SAMN17057246, study PRJNA624740) | gut metagenome | biome: biome; isolation source: fecal sample | host: Bos grunniens | place: China: Xizang | collected 2019
AATAACCGGATATGTCTACATTACTTTCAAAATATCCGCTACCCATAGGAACTAATGTTATTCCCACTCCGTATCCGTCTGGCTTTAACTCTATGGAATCTATATAATCTACATCCGAAATATTTGATGCATCTATATATAACCTGCCACTTTCCACTGGAAGTTCAGTAAAAAACTTCGCATATATATTATTTGCGGTACCTGCTTTTGGCATAATGTTTGTTATACCACTTACCGCAGAGGCATTATCACCTTCGTCATTAGCAGTTCCGTCGTATATCATTTTTGACAGGGTTGCATCAAAATAAATGTAATCACCTACATCCGCCTTTGTTATATTCAAAAACAAATTGTCCAAGTTTAAAACATTAGTCATTAACAACACAACTATGAGTCCAACTACGGTAATACTTTTTATTATTTTTTTCATTTTCTTTTTCCCTATGTCTTTAGCCATACTTTCTCTCATCCTTAATCCATTTTTTTCATCTTTTAAAACCATTTATAAAAGCCAACAATTTTACCTCGCAGTAAAATAAGATTGCTTAACACAATAACATCCCCTAAGGGTTTTATAAAGGTTTTAAAACCTTATATATCTAACTCGCAATTTTTTTTATCCAAACCACATTTTTTTCTACCTAAACTATTTATCTTTTTAACTAAATCAGTTATTTTAAGCACAAAGAACCCAGATTCCTTTATTGAAATCTGGGTTCTTCATTTTATTTTTATTCTTAGATTTAATTACAATATTACATAAAATTATATAAATGTAGCTTAGCGGAGATGGGTGCTTTTAATACCTAAAGTAAAATAAGAATTTAGATATTATATTTAGAGAGTATATACCGAGAGAGGTTTACTCTAGATATAAAAGCACTCGTATACTAAGCTAGGCATAGCCTAAATATACAATAACAAATTTTCTAATTTATACTAGTAATCCAACGCCTTTATGTCTAAATTCAAACCTTTTTTGTCTATCATCTAAATTATTAGTAGTTTTTTGTATATTTTTTTACCCAATCCCTTGGTTTTGTCTGAATTGAAAAAATATAATCCTGCAAATGCTGCATATAAAAATGACACTAATACTATAGGCATTATCATCTCTGTTACAGAAAGGGATGATACAAATCCTGATATTCCGACCCTATTCATTATAAAACTCATACATATATCCGTTGTAAGTCCACTGGCTATACTTCCTATTATGCCTCCTATGAGACCAGCCACCAAAAATCTTGCCATAAACATTCCAACTATTTTTCCATAAGTTAATCCTATATTACCTAATACATCTAAGTTGTGTTTATCAACAGCCATAACTCTTCTACCTACTAGGAATACAGTAACTAAAATATATGCAATTGTCTCTATATACATAAACACTGTCAATTTGTCCATTAATGATTTTACTGCGGATATACCCGTTGATGATACATCATATACGTTTATATTTTCTCCATATCTCGATTTAAGAGTTTCCCTTATAATTTCCCCTCTTTCAGGCTTATCCAAAACATAAAACAAACTCCATATTGCCTTATCATTTTCTGCAATCTGCTTGTACCCTTCACTACTCATTGCAAAATTAATTCCACCATTGGTTATGCATTGGTATGTACCTACGATTGTATATGTGCCGCTGCCATCTCTAGTCTGTAAATTCACACTACTTCCAATTTTTAGTCCTAATTCATCTAAAAGATGTTCTGTTACAACTATATGGGTACTTTTTAACGGAGCTTGTCCCCTTTTTTATTTTTACCAAACTAATATCACTAATAACATTGGATGTCATTGCTACACCATCCATGGAAATAGTAGGGTTAGCAATCATATACTGTTTCTCTATTCCTGAATAAGACCTTATAGCTCTTTCAATTTCGTTCTCATTAATCTTATTGTACATGGTAACGCCTATATCATAACTTGTTATGCTAAATGCATTGGATAAACCATGTGAATCCTTTTTAACCCAACTAGATACCCTACTTACAAATGTTAGAGAAAATACCAAAACTGCAGCAATAAACATTGCATTTAAATATTTTGCAAGTCCTGTTATCAGTTGTCTGTAGGTAATATTGGCATACATATTTTTTTATTAAGTCTCGGAAAACTTCTCTGGGCAAATATTTTTCGATTTTCCAAAAGATCAATTCTATTAATTCTTATGGTTCCACAAATATTTATAACTATAAATCCTATAAGTACTCCCAACATAATCAAAAATGATAATACTTTAGGAATGTCTACAGGAATTAAAAATCCAGTGGTTAATACCATTTTTTTGTAAACAAATCCTGCCACCGGTGCCACGCATATAAATCCCACTAATATCCCTGTAATTATGGGAATTAAAAAAACAATTATGTATATTATTCTTATTTTTTTTGACGTTAAACCTATACACTTAAGAACTGCTATATTTTTACTTCCATTTTCTATCATATTCTTCATAGTAGTTCTCATAACAATCATAATAGACGTAATTAAAACAACACATACTGCCAATAGTATTGCGGTTATCTCGTTTATTAAAAACATTTCTGCATTGATAACGGATTCTTTTGGACATATCCATTCCATGTTTTCATATACATTGGTTTTTTCTTTAAGCTCAGACATAACCTGTGATGACTTAGTTTTTGAATCTTTTAAATGCAAATGATACCTTGCTCCGCTTCTTGCTAAAGCATTATATGATTTTTTTTCACTTTCTCTTTTTAAACTTGATTGAGTTGCTGAATTTATCAATATTGCTTTATTACCTATAGCAACACTTCCCATGCTAGGATCTTCGTAAAATCCTGCAATCTTTACCTTTGATACAATGCCATTTCTTCCAATAACTATCTCTATATCATCCCCAATTTTGGCATCATATAATATTACAAAACTGACTGGTACATAGGCTGAATCATCCTCCAGATTAAGTTTGTAGCCCGGTATATAACCATCACATGTTTTATTAAAAAATTTATATTGAGATTCCAAGTTTTCTACTGATTTATCCAGAGTAACAAACTGCCCTTCATAAGTAGATTCCCTTCCATTTATTCTGTAGTTGGTCGCTAATATATCCTCTGATTCTACTCTGTCAACGCTGGGACATTTAATTAACTGTTCTTTTAAGTCATCATTCTTTTGAAGCGTTACCTGAATCATTAAATCTCCATATCCCACACGGTCTAATTCTCTTTCTATGTAGTCCTTTGAAGACCTGGATAAAGACAAAATTAAAGGGAGCATTATAGAAACAAGCGTCATTAAAATAAATACCCCTGTAATGCCTATAATATGTCCCTTTAGCGTCTTCTTTATTAAAATTTTATACATAGCTACTCCATAATTACCAACGTAGTTCCTGTAACCATTCACTAATTTTCTTTTCTCTTAGCTTCAAGGCTTCTTCATTCTGACTTTCCGTAGAATACGGAACAATCTCTAACTCACCTATGATTTTCCCATCCTCAAGATACAATAATCTGTTTCCTCTCATGGCACTTCTCAAATCGTGAGTAACCATTATTATATTCTGTTCATTATCTGAGAGTCTTGTCATAAGATTTAAAACCGTTTCGCTTCTCCTTCTGTCAAGGGCGTCTGTCGGCTCATCTGCAAATAAAATTACCGGTGCCTGTATTAATGCCCTGGCAACAGAAACTCTCTGAGCTATACCTCCTGACACCTGAGATGGATATCTATCCATAACAGTATGCAGATTTAGTTGCATTAACAGTTCTTCAACTTTTCGTTCCACATTATCTGTCTTATCCGCTATCCACCCGGATATAGCTACATTTTCAAACATTGTAAGATTGGATACTAACTGAGGTTCCTGAAAAATAAATCCAAATTCCCTAGCTCTAAGGTTGGCCTTTTCTTTTTCAGACATATCAGTAATATTCTTCCCTCTGTATTGGATCATTCCCCTGTCAATTTTGCCCATTCCACTTAAGGCATATAACAAAGTTGATTTTCCTGCACCTGAATCCCCCATTATCACAGTAAAATCTCTAGAATAAAATGTTATATTTATTCCTTTAAGAACCTCTGTCCTACTAAGCCCTTCTCCAAAGGATTTGTGAATATTACTTCCCCTTAGTATTACTTCTCTACTATCCATTCTTTCTTTCCCATTTTGATTTTATGTTCCTTAATTGCTATTAAAACTGCATCATGGTCTTTCCTGGAAATAGGATCATTGTTAGCCATTGATTCCATAATTCTCTCAGCCTGTCTCTCATCTTCAAGACTTTCCATAATATCATATATTTTCGAATTATCCTTTCCTAGTAATGCCTTTACTTGCCTTACAGGATTAATACCAACTTTTCTCCAAGATTTTAAACTTTTAGAGAATTTCTCTATCATAACACAATTGGCATTAAATATTTCCTCTTCTCTATTTATCATTAAATTCACAGGTAGTTTAGAATTTAATTCTTCCACTTCTTCCTTGGTTATTTTATGGTCTATTACCCTTACATCATAACAATCTATATTATTTTCATCTATATATTTCTTTATAGAATTTTTAAGACATTGTTTTAATTCTGTAATCTGATTGTCATTTAAGTTAGTTTTATCAGCATATAAAATTGCATTAAGATTATCTATTCTATTTTCAACTGATAAGTTAGTTTTAATAATGGCAATTTCTTTTATTAAATCATCGCTTACATCAGAATATCTTTCATCATTCCTTAAGTCAGAGATACACTTCTTAACATTTTTAAGGGATTCTTCCAAACCTCTTATTAAGATATTACTTATAGCATCTGATAGCTCTAATATTTTTCTTTCATCAAAAGTTATCATAAGTAACTGATCAATGACTTTCTTCTCAGCTGATACTATTAGATTTTTATCGTATATTTCCTTCATATCCAATAAAAATTCTAATTTATCTTCCATAGAGTCGTAGCTATTGAACTTGGATATAATAATATTCTCTATCTTTAGTTCATTTTCAAATTTTGTAATTTTAATATTTTGAATTACTTTTTTTCTTTCTTCAATAACATCTATTAATTCTATAATAGCTTTATATTTAGACTTTTCAGCTCTAGAGCCGGTAACAAAACCTTTTCTCTCCATCTCTGATTTACAATTAACTGCCGCATTTCCTAGTTTTTTAAAGCAAGATGTAAGTCTTTTAAAATCCACATCTTCCAAATCATCAAATAATTCTTCAGAATATTCTAGCATATCATTGTAAGCATCTTTAAAATCTTCAAAAGAAGGAGAATCACTACAATATTCTCCTTCATATTTTAACAATCTTCGAAGTTTACCTAAATCATTTTCCAAGTTAACCTCAAATTCATCAAAGGCTTTAGAATTCTCATATATAGACTTAGATAAAGAATTTGTTAGTATATCCAAGTTTTTTATCATCTCTAGCATCTTTAGTTCAGACGGATATATCTTTTTGTCTATGGAACGAGTTATAACCTTTCCAACCTCATCTAATTCCACATATACATCCACTTTAGCCGAATACTTATCTAATATATTTATAAGCTTATAAAAGACATTATTAACGCCTAGCATTATTTCCCTAGATTCCATTAATAATTCTTTTCTAATACTTATATTCTCTATACATCTTTCATTAATGTTTTTCTCCAACTGCATTATTTTTTTCAATGCAATCTCTAAATCTTCAACAATATCTAAATCTGATATATTTTTATTCTTTATTCCATAATATTTATCATAACAAGCTTTAAATTCATAACAATAATTTTGTACAAAATATAATGCCATTAAATCATCTATCAACCATCCATTTTTTATGCCCGCACCAATACAAATAATTTCTTTATGGATTCTCATAATATTGTTCATATGATTATCGCTGGTATCCAATATAGATATATAATCTATTATTTTTTCCAACTTCTGCATTATTTCAGCTCTACAGTCTATCTCTTTTGTATAATCTCTATCATTACCATTCATATTCTCATAAGTAATTATTTCATAAATAATATCTATGGAATATATACCTATTTGAACCATTATTATTCTATTGGTTATTGAATAAGATTTAAAATTATTTACAAGGATACTACTACAATCATAAACCCCACGTACATTGTAAGCATTATTTTCGCTTGTAACTTCATTAAATCTTTCCAAAAATGCAAACATATACTCAATATATTTTTTTTCTATTGGCGTTTTAGTTTCATACAACTCAATATATGCTTCTTTTTTCTGTAGTATATTGTCTACTATTCTACCTGCATCCTCCGGATTAATTGCTATATATCTTTTATTTTTATTAAATTCATTATCATAGTCATCCGGATATATATCCGAAGCTAGAACGTCTAAAAATTTACATATAAATGCTGTTTTTTCTTTTATCAAGTCTCTGCTATTGTAATACTCTGACATAATTCATCCCTCCGAATAAAACTACCCCCTATTATATTAAAATAATATCACTATCACTATGACAAATTAGTGACAATTCACCCCTCAAAAAAAGTCCTACGAATCCTAGAGATTCGTAGAACTTCTCTTAAAATAATTCTTTTGCATAATCAAATATATACTCAATAAAATCCTGCTCTTGTCCTGATTTTTTATACTCGTATAATCCAAATCCAACAATCTGATATTTATCTTTTATCATACTTAATAGTTTTTTAGCTGTACTTATAGACATACCTTTTTTTACAGGTGTTTGCACTGAAGAAAATTCTTTAGGATCTAAAACGTCTAAACCAAAATGAATATATGCATACTTAGTATTTTTTCCTTCAAGAACTTCATTTATGCTGTTCATAATCATTTCCACAGAAAGATAATCTATATTATTTACTAAAATAAACTTCTTTTCTTTAGCATCTAAGTCTCTTCCACCTAATTGAACAAAATTCTTCGGTAATATTGGCTTTGTTACAATCTTTTTCAGTTCATATTCCGGTTCCATAAGCATACGAGCCGGCATGTTACGAAACAGTCCACTCTCAGATTCCTTAGGTGATTTCATATCTCCATGAGCACCAAACCAGAACACTGTCATGTCCCCATCATACTTTCTATTAAGCCATTCCACCGGCACAATATCAACATCGCAACCACCTCCAATGGTAAATATCTTATCCGGTGAATTCAAAGATACCGTCATACCGGTGGATACTGTCTGCTTTATAATGTCTGCATATCCGAGTATGTGTTGTTCCCTTTTTGATACTTCTTTTTTGCTTATATCGACTTTATGATACTTTAAATTTTTCTTTCTTAGATATATTTTTTCAATTTCCTCTGCAGCATAATAGGCGTCTATTTTCCCTACACCTTGCCATTGTGGATACAATAATATCATGCTTATCCCCCATTTGCACAGTACTTATACTACCTACTATTATATCTAAAAAGCCCTTTTCAATCAACGAAAGAATACTTAGAATTAACGTATTTTCTCAATTTTTTTAATTAAATATTTTACATAATTTTTAATACAATCTTTTATATAATATCTGGTATCACATTATTCTGAACTATCTGTTCATATGTCTGTGGTTTAACCATCCAATCACTTTTTCCTTCTCTTACTAGAACTACTCCTGGTATTGGATTATTATTGTAATTAGATGCCATGGAATATCCGTATGCACCTGTAGAATAAGTAGCTAATATATCTCCTCTTTCCACTGACTTTGGTACCATAAAATCTGTTAAGATAATATCTCCAGATTCACAACATTTTCCACATACAGTGACCTTATCATCCTTTGCTTCCTCAGCTTTATTAGCAATTACACCTGTATACTCTGCCTGATAAAGAGCCACTCTTATGTTATCTCCCATTCCACCATCTACGGATACATATTTTCTAAGGCCCTTAATATCCTTTATCTGACCTACAGTATAAAGGGTAATACCAGCTTCTGCAGCTATAGACCTTCCCGGCTCTACTACTGCCACCGGACACTGTATTCCTATCTCTTTAGCTCTCTCATTCATTCTTTCCATCATTGGATCTAAGAAGAAACTATATGGTTTTCTCTGTTCATCAATGTATGTTGCACCATATCCGCCACCGAAGTTAACTTCCTTAACATCCACATCATACTCTTTTTTAATCTTTGCAGCCCAATCCATAAGCACATCTAATGCCTGAAGAAAGGCATCATTTTCAAACAATTGAGAACCAATATGCATGTGAAGACCAACAAATTCAAGATATTCAGAATCAATTACCTGTTTAACAATCGGCATAAATACTTCTTCATCAAGAGGAATTCCAAATTTGGAATCCTTCTTTCCTGTTACTATATAATCATGAGTACTAGCTGCAACACCTGGTGTAATACGGATTATTATGTTCATTTTCTTATTGTATTTTTTACAAGCTTCTTCAATTAACTCTATCTCGTTAAGACCGTCTAGAATAATACGTCCAACGCCGTATTCCACTGCCATATCTATTTCACTTGGAAGCTTATTATTTCCATTAAATTCAACTCTTTCTGCCGGAAAATTCACCTTCTTAGCGGCATATATTTCTCCACCGGATACAACATCTATACAAGCACCCTGTTGCTTAAGAATCTCATACATTCCCTCTGTACAAAATGCTTTGGAAGCATATGCCACTCTGGCACCCGGATACTTATCTGTAAACTGTTCCTTAAGTTCGTTAAGTCTTTTTGTGATTTCAGTATATGACATTACATATAAAGGAGTTCCATATTTTTTAGCCAACTCCGTAGTATCACAACCATCAAAAAATAATTTTCCATCTTTTATTACTTTTACGTCGCTCATACTGTACCTCTTTATCTCGATTTATTTTTCTACTTAGAAAGTATACATTATTTGTATAAATTTATCTACAATTGTTTTAGTTGTTATCTTTTTAACTCAACAATAAAAGACTGCCACATATGAGATAAAACTCATGTATGACAGTCTCCTCTTTGAGCTTGTTATTTATTTCCTTTTTCTTTATCTAAAAATACTAACATAAAACCTAATCCAACCAGCAACACTCCTACTATTATCAGTAATACCACCGGCCATACCAACAATCCCGTTTGTGGAATGGTTGGCGTTGGTGTATCTTTCTTCATTCTTGAAGACGTATCTGATGGTGTAGTAGTCTCCTGAGTAGTTTCTGTTACCGTCGTTGTCTCTTGTTCTATAGTTGGTGTACTATCTTCAATTTTAACTACTGAAGTCTTTGGAGATGCATCTACATCATAAATCACCGTCCCATTTGTTTCCTCCGGAACAGTAACTAAAAATGCATTAATTGGCATATAACCATCTGCTGCATCACCTTGAATCAATAAATATAAACCCAGCTTTAAATCACTAAAACATGTATATCCACTGTCATTTATATTCTGTGTTAGACCTACCAATTCATTATACTCTGTATATGTCTTTAATGAATTTGTCAGCGATTCATCCAACGTAGTTAAATCCCCATTAAAACTCTCATAATCTTGGGTTAATACAAACTGTAAATCTCCCTTTTCATCCAATTGCATATTCGCAACCTGATACAGAGTAACGGTTCCACCTGCAACAGGATTATCATCATATTTAATTGTAATGCTGATGCTTCCTGTTTCATCAATATCAACATCCTGATATGTCAATGCATGTACCATGGTTACATTTGTAGAAAACACACAGCATATTAGAAGCACTAGGGCTACTATTTTTATTATTTTAGCTGTTCTATTTTTCAATATAATCACTCTTCTCTGTGTCTCGGTTTATGGAGATTCACTTATTATTTTGCCATTTTTCTCTTAAGTATAAGAACTGCTGTTGCAAATACCATTAAAGCACCACCAATGATGTAGAACATTCTTGTACCAATTCCACCAGTTGTTGGAAGTGTTGATGTAGGTGTATTTAAAATATTAGCATAGACTTTACCATTGGTTGCATTGGCAGATGTAGCTGTTGCACCCTGATAATTAACTTTCATATCTGCACTTGTTGATGTAATTCCAATAGCTGTTACTTCATATTCTTTAGATCCTGCTGTAGGTGTAGCAACTGCACTGATTGTTGCAGTAACTGTGAATGGAACATCTGCAATAGCTGAGTATCCTGTAGGAACCTTGGTCTCTTTTAATGTATATGTTCCTGCGTCAAGTCCATTAACAATAATTTTACCTGCATTTGTTGTAAGAATTTCTGTACCTGATGCTATATTTGTTGTCCATCCGGTTACCACATTACTTGAATTTATTATTGCATATTTACCAGATTCGTCTCTAATCTTAAAACCTGCACTTGTAAGTGCCTGATTAGTTGTACTATCAACCTTTAATCCATCGAATTCGTATGTAAATGCATATGCATAATCTATTGGCGTATCCTCAGTTGTAGTAATAGGAGTACCTGTTGAATCAAGGTTAGGATTATTTGAATATGTTACCTTAACAGAGTTAGGGTTTCCGTTTGCTCCCGTTACAGCATCATTTGTGAATTTTGCATTATATTCAACGACGATTACATAACCTGCAGGGATACCTGCTGCAATTGTGTTATCTGTGTAAACTGCTGTCTTTGTATCATTAAAACTTAATACTATAGATGAACCGTTCGCAGTTAATGATACATTAGAATCTGTTAAATCTAGTGTTCCATATAATGTTCCAAGTGAATTAGCATTTGTGTATCCTGAATATACTTTTGCTGTTATTGAATTTGCAACATATGTCATGTTTGTTAACGTATCTGTAAATGTGTAATTATAGCTGGTATATCTTGCGTAGTCTGCAGCTGCAGGAAGTGTACCAACAAGTCTGAATCCAATTGTTTCCTCACCCTTTGAATAATCAGCTGCTTTTCCATATACACCTGTAGAATCTTCTTTAATGTATTTATTTACAGTTGGAACATCCCTCTTATCCGTAATTGTCAAAGCAGTTGAACCATCTGAAATTGTTACCACATGAAAGTTTATAGAATCACCGGATGACGAAGTAGTTGTATCTTTAATAAGATAATATCCAATTGGTAATGATGCAGAGGTTGTAGTATTATTAATTGTTTTATAAGGTGAACTTGATTGATTCCAATAATCATCAATAACCGCTATCTTATCTGCATCTGATGATGAATTAACTGCTGATAACGCATTTAATACTGTTGTGGAAACATCACTGCCTAAAGTTCCGGTACTATTTGCACCATACTTAATTCCTGAAAACTGACCTGATGTGGAATCATATGATGTTGCTGTAAAAATCTGATAAACATCATAAGAGTGTGTATCCCCATTTGCTCTACTTAATGTTGCATCTGCAAATGCTGCAACCGACATTGTCATTGCCATTGCTACTGCTGAAATAATGGCTAATAATTTTTTTATTTTCTTCATATTCCTTATCCTTTCTGTGTTTGATTTATATTTTTTTTAGTCAAACACCCTTAAAATTTATATCTCCCATATATATAATCAGGATTTTTAGGTCTGTTTTTATTTCTGTACGTGAATCCTGCTAAAGCAATTAAAACTAATAAATATCCAAATATTAAATATTTTTTATATCCTTTTCCTCCTGTCTTCGGCAAAACATAACTTGGAGGCTGATATGTATTGGTAACATCCATGGTGTATGTAGACACATTGTTGACATCTACGCTACCTGCTGTTATTTTTCTGGTTCCATAAGTTACTTTGTATGTATCTCCACCTAGTGTTACAGAAGATGAATCTGAAACTTCCTCATATGATGTTCCGTTTGATACCACTTCTACAATGTCGTATACATAACTAATTTTATTTGCTGTTAAACTATCATCTGTATATTTATCAAGACCTGTAATATTTATGGTCCATATTGCGCTATTTGAAGAAGTTGTGGACGTCACGTTAGCTGATGTAAGTTCCATCACATAATTATCTTCTGTCGGCGACGTGACAGTCGAATCATACTTATAAGAAGATGTTGATGTATCATACGTTACCGGAACATAAACATATGTACTGTCCGCTGCTCCGTTTACCTTTCTTCTTAGTTTAAAATGTGCTGATGGCAATGATGCAACACTTGCTATATCTGTCCATTTTTTGGCCAAAGCCAGATTAACAGTTTGATTAATTGTATTTGCAAAATTATATGCCGAATAATTAGCACTTACCGCTTCCTCAACTATTCCCGAAATATATGGTGTACCTGCAGCTAATGTTACCGGTGTGTTTGTTCCCCATTCCGTTCCAAGAGTTGTATTTGCTGATAATGTTGAATATGCCGTACTACCATTTATACTTTGAATACTTGAACCATCCGTAGGTATCGCTTCATAAATGGTATATGCTGTTCCTACCGGAATACCGTCACTGGTCCATGTTTCACCGTTTTTCAAAGTTATTTTTCTTACAATATTGGCAGTTTCAAGAGATCTGCCTCCTACGTTGTCATATACCACATAAAACGTATATTCTGAATTGGAATTTAATGCGGTATCTGTAGTTGTTGCCTGACTTTTTGTTATACTTATTCCACCTGTCTTAACTATGTTTACCTGATTAACTTTAAGATCTAAAGATAAGTAATCTTCATCAGGATGTAAATAAGATCTAAATACAATGGAATCTTCTGATGTATCGGTAGATGAGGTATAACCTGTATTGGCCTGTGCAGGATTATATACTTCCACTCGGTAATCCTCTACTGACGTTCCTGCCAAATCTACTAACGACGTAGAACTTCCTGTAGCTGATAAACTTCCGGATCCGTATCTGCTATATACCGATGCTGGAGCTGTATTAGAGCTTCCACTTACTCCCAACAAATTATCTGTAATATTTACATAATTATTTGTGTCAGAATCAAATTCAGAAATTGTGTATTTTGTGTCAAACAAAGAACTATCTACTGTGCTTAAAATTTCTGTTAAGGATATATAACTTCCCCTTCTGAACTGATTTTTAAACACTACGGTATCATCACCACCTATTACAAATTCACCTTTGTCATCTACTGTGTAACTTGTTCCTGATGAATCGTCTAAAAACGTGTATACCGCTCCTGTAGCATTTTCTAAATCACCGGATGTAGCCGAACCATAATCCGATATCTCATCCTGCTTTACTGTAAATCCAACTCCGGTCACATGTGTACTTGTTGATGGTTTAAAAACAAAATCATCAAAATATATATCAACACCTTCATCGTATTGAATACTGATAGAAGTAACATCAGTTTTAGTCGGATTATATCCTTCCATCTCTGTTAAATCCACAGTAATATAACTCCATACATTTTTTGTAAGAGAATTACTACCGTAAAGTATGCTACCGGATAACCATCCATACGCAGTTGAATTATCACTATATGTAATCTTAACATATGTATTAGCCAACACAGGCGGATTATCTCCGTTATAACACATCCTAAATGTCAGATATCTCATATCTGTTATATCCACATTCCCTCCGGAATCAGAATGTATAACACCTAATCTTAAATCCGTGTATTCCCGGTTGGTATTGTCTTCCTGCGCATGCCACAAGGCTACATCTGAATATTTGGTGCTTACCGAATCAGTATAGGAGGATGTATAACTCATTATGTTATTAGGAGACGTAACATCCAGCTGACCCGTATTATTAAAATGTGTTGCAAAACTAACCGGTGTAATTGTTGCTCCTGATGAACTATATGCCCCATAATGTGTTGCCTGATTCTTTATATTAAATGTATAAAGGTTTGATCCTAAGAATAAGTTTTTAAATTCATCTGATACATTGTTAGTGGTTGTATCTACACTCTTTGTCACCTGAAGATCATTACTGTCTGTGAAATTAAACATAAATTTCATGTTTGATTCCCACATACCACGTTCCATATAGAAGATAGTTATCTTATGCTTTCCTGCTTTAGAACCTTCCATACTGAAACTGTCTGTTGCTACACCGTCTATTCCCGTTCTTCCTTCGCCGTTTTTTACATTCGTAACCTTAACGGTATCATTTGAAAAATCTAATACTCCGGATACCTGTCCATGGCTACCGCCAACGTCAAGTACTAATTTATCGTCAATGTATACCCATACATCGTCATCTCCGGAAAATCTGAATTCTATAGGATAATAATTACCATCACTTCCCTTTACAGTACCATCCGATGTAAGTGAAAACTGAAATTCCATCTTTGTTCCGAATCCATAGTTATATGTAGATGCTGTATTGGCAGTTGATGTTTCATTAAAAGGAAAAAATCCATAAGTTGTACTAACACCTGACGTTTCACTGGCCGAATTAACATTATCCGTCCATCCTCTGGAAGTATTACTCATATCCTTCAAATAATAATCATAATCAGAATTGCTTCTATTGCTGTTCTCCCTTAGTGCCAGAGTCGTCTGAGAACTATCAAATACCCAATAATAAATTCCCGTTTCACTGGATGGTATACTTGATGAAACGTTCTTTGAATCATCCATATAATATTTGTTAAATGGAAATGCTACATTTTCATATACATCTCCTACTTTTGTATTCTTAGAGTTATTACCATTCAGAAAGTCAGCATCAAAATGAGGAAGACTTGCACTTGTACTTGTATTATTTGCGGTTGCAGTGTAATCCGAAAATGATACTGATGAATTCCTAGTCATTATCTGATTATTTACCAGATTATTGCCCACAAGACCTTGGCTTGTATATGAATACTTGCCTTGATTGTTGTATAAATCTAATACAGAGTTATTCGTTGACATAAACTCTGCATAATTGTTAAATCCATACAAACCTAATGTCGGTGCAACATCTGCAAACCATCCACCCCATCCGTTAATACTCGGTTGAAAATGTCCTGTATATATAGGATTGTCAGTAGCATTTTCTCTGTAATAATCACTTAAAGCCTGATCAAATTGTCTAAACGGAACCCAGTTTCTTTGACCTTGAATATGAGAACCGTAATCATCCCTATTAAAACCATTTAACTCATAATCCGAATAATAGTCATAAAATGTTGAATTAATATATAAAATATTGCCATTTGTATATGCTGCAGAATACTTATCACTGCCGGTTGAACTGTCAAAATCTGATGACATTATATCAACAACATCTTTTCCTTTTCCGGTTTCACTATCCCTTATTGAATAAACTGTATCCCAATAACCTTCTCTGTATGCATTATCATATATATATTTATCACTGGTATCAGCATAGTAACATTGATTAGCCATTGTTGGCATAGTCGTTAGCACAGTCCTTGCTGAGTTACTAGGAATTGATGACTGACTTGTAGAACTATAAAAATACAGATATTTATACGTTGTATCTGTTGGCAAATCAACACTATATACATCTTCCCAGGTATGAGAATATCCCGAAATCACTTTAGTATAAGCACTTCGCTTTGTTAGCTGTAACGTTATGGAAGAATAATTACTGGCATTAGCTACAGATATGCCTGTACCCGCTGCATCAGTACTTGTAAAACTTATAATATGACCCATTAAAGCTCCCTTTAGGTCATATCCTGTATAATGAGCCGATGTTTTAGTCGTTCCATTTTTGTATTTCACATATATGTATCCTGAAGATGGTGATAAGGAATAACCGGATATGTCTACATTACTTTCAAAATATCCGCTACCCATAGGAACTAATGTTATTCCCACTCCGTATCCGTCTGGCTTTAACTCTATGGAATC
>JAEIGA010008366.1_pt1 | contig 15678 bp, 11 predicted proteins | sample 9270691 | NCBI WGS metagenome assembly JAEIGA01 (sample SAMN17057246, study PRJNA624740) | gut metagenome | biome: biome; isolation source: fecal sample | host: Bos grunniens | place: China: Xizang | collected 2019
AATAGAGGTTATGCAATACCGCAAGACGCATTCCGAGCGCCTCCTTTGCTTTAAAGAGATGTCTGATATAAGAGCGTGAATAATTCTTACAAGCGGGACAGCCGCAGCTCTTGGATATCGGTCTTTCATCTGCGAAATACTGCTCGTTGTTTATGTTGATCTTTCCTTCCCAGGTGAAAAGATTTCCGTGTCTTGCATTTCTCGAAGGCATAACGCAATCAAAGAAATCAACGCCTCTGTATACCGCTTCAACGATATTCTGAGGAGTACCTACGCCCATAAGATATCTTGGCTTATCCGTAGGCATATACGGCTCTACGGTTTCTATGATCTCATACATAGTTTCGGCATCCTCACCTACCGCAAGTCCGCCGATAGCGTATCCGTCACAGTTTATCTCGCGGATAGCCTTCATGTTTTCAATTCTGAGCTCGTCATACGTTCCGCCCTGGTTTATGCCAAAGAGCATCTGCTCCTTATTTACGGTAGTGTCAAGAGAGTTGAGCCTGTCCATTTCCGCTCTGCACCTTTTGAGCCAGCGTATGGTGCGCTCGTGCGATGCCTTTACGTAATTATACGGCGAGGGGTTTTCTACACACTCGTCAAACGCCATTGCTATGGTAGAGCCGAGATTGGACTGTATTTTCATAGACTCCTCAGGTCCCATAAAGATGCGCTTGCCGTCCATATGAGAGTTGAAGGTAACTCCCTCCTCGGTTATTTTGCGAAGCTTTGCAAGTGAAAAGACCTGAAATCCGCCCGAGTCGGTCAAGACCGGACGGCTCCAATTGAAGAATTTGTGAAGTCCGCCCATTCTGCGTATCAGCTCGTCACCGGGTCTTATATGCAAATGATAGGTGTTAGAGAGCTCTACCTGGCAATTTACCTCCTCGAGGTCGCGCGTAGATATACCGCCCTTTATAGCCGCCGACGTACCTACGTTCATAAATACAGGAGTTTCTATGGTACCGTGAGGGGTTTCAAACCTTGCCCGACGAGCCTTTCCCTCTTTTTTTATCAGTGTAAATTTTCCCATTTATATCCCTTTCAGGGTTGTTTTATTTTTTTATGAGCTATCCGTATCGTAATCTATGAGATAGCTCGCTGACAGCAACTAAAATACTGTAGAAAATAGCGGTTGAAAGCTACTTAATACGCTCAAATTGGCGGTCAAGCTCCGATTTGGTTAATCTGAACGCGACAGGTCTGCCGTGAGGGCAAACGGTGATATCCGGCAGAGCTAGAATTCTGCCGACAAGCCAATTTATAATCGACGTGTCGTAGCTTCTGCCGCCCTTGATTGCCGCCTTGCAGGCAATCTGATAGAGAGCTTTTTCGCGTCTTGTCTTTTCGGTAATTTCGGGATTGCCCCTGCCCTCTGCTATCTCGTCCGTCATTTTGATAAACAGTGCCTCCGCATCAGCTGCGCTTATAGCATCAGGCGTTGCCGTGATGTTTGCAAAGCCATCACATAACTCGAACTCAAAGCCTACAAGATTAAGCTCTTTGGCGAATTCCCCTGCGGCAGAAAGCTCCTCCGGAGTAAGAGATGCGCATATAGGCAAAAGCAGGCTTTGGGAAGCCACTCTGCCGTCTGCCACGCTATTTCTACGTAAATCCTCAAAAATTATTCTCTCGTGCGCGGCATGCTTATCTATAACGAGAAGCGCACCGTCGTATTCAACGAACACGTAGCAGTCAAACGCCTCGCCTATGAGCCTGTAGTCAGTGACCATGGGGGCGGCATTTACGTTTTCGGCTTCCGTGCTTTGTTTTGTGCTGATTTGCGCGGGCTCTGTGTATGTCGCGTCGGCTCGTGCGCTCTTATATTTTTCGAGAATCGATATAGCCTCCCCGGGGGTAGTGCGCGCTCTCTCATAGCTCTCCCCGGAAAAGCCTCCGTGGCTAGCCGCCCTGAGAGGGGTGTCAAAGAAGGACTTCTCTGTCTGTGATTTGGTATAAGGAGAGCGCTCGTCACTACGGGAGCTATGCTCCAAGACGGATTTTCCCGTGGAGTTATAAGCCGATTGCTCTCTCATGGGTGGGGTGTGCGAAATCGAAATCTGCGGTGGGCGCGTATTCTCACCGATCGGAATAAATGCTCCTATAGCAGATTTCTCGCTCTTTTTCTTATCAAAGACCATATCGGGTCTGTATTCGTGATTTTCTATCGCGGAGCGGACTGTATGATATATAGCCTCAAAAACCGGCTGCTCGCCCGCGAATTTTACCTCAAGCTTTGCGGGATGTACGTTTACGTCAACCATATTTGGGTTCATCTCAATAAACAAAACGCACACGGGAAAAGCCTCCGGCGCAATATAAGAGGTATACGCCTTCTCTACCGCTGCCATGGCGGTAAGGCTTTTTACATATCTGCCATTTATAAATATATTTTCGAGATTGCGGTTGCGCTTGACATTGTCGCTTCTGCCTATGTATCCGGATACGCGGATACCGTTCGCAACGCCCTCTGCTTTAATAAGCTTCGACGCAAAATCCCTGCCGAATATCGAGTATATAGCTCCGTGAAGGTCACCGTCGCCCGAGGTTGCAAAGCGCTCCTCGCCGTCAATAAGAAGCTGAATAGCTATATCCGGGCGCGAAAGTGCTACCTTTTCGACGAGCGCCGCGACGTTAGCCGCCTCGGTGGCGTCTTTTTTGAGAAATTTCCGCCTTGCGGGTACGTTGTAGAAAAGGTTTTCGACAACCACGGTAGTTCCGTCTGCCGCGCCGACCTCGGAAATATCAACTACCTTGCCCCCCTCCGAGGAAAGCATAGTGCCGACCTCGCTATCCCTGGTTTTAGAAATTATAGTTACTACGGAAACCGAGGATATAGCGGCAAGCGCCTCACCGCGGAAGCCAAGCGTCGTTATCGCCTCAAGGTCCTCGCGCGAGCTTATTTTACTCGTGGCGTGGCGCTTCAGTGCAACGGGTAAATCCTCTCTCGTCATACCGCATCCGTTATCGGTAACGCGGATAAGCGCAACGCCGCCTCTTTTTATTTCTGCTGTTATTTTAGTCGCGCCTGAGTCTATTGAATTTTCTATAAGCTCCTTTAATACCGACGAGGGCCGCTCTACGACCTCACCTGCGGCTATAAGGTTGGCTATTTCAAAATCAAGTACGTTAATTTTTCCCATATTTCACCTCGGGATTTCGGTTATTTTAGGTTTTAAGATCGAATTAAGATGCGAGGCTTTTCATGTCGGCGTGTATCACCTGAATTTTAATCAGAGAGCATCTTTTTAAGCTCAAAGAGCGTGGATATCGCCTCTATAGGTGTCATTGTGTTTATATCAAGCGCGCGTATTTTGTCCGCCGCCTCGCTGTCCTTTGATGCGGTAAGAGCAGAAAACAGGTCGTCCTCTACCCTATCCTGAGCTACTGCTGATTTTTTCGGCGCGGGGTCCTTTGCTTCTATGCTCGCGAGTATTTCCTTTGAGCGCTTGACAACCTCTTGGGGTACTCCGGCAAGCTTCGCGACCTCTATACCGTATGAGTCGTCGGTGCCGCCTCTCACAATCTTGCGAAGGAAAATTACGCTGTCGCCGCGCTTTTTGGCAGCGATATTGTAGTTTACTATGCCGTCAAGCTGCCCCTCCATATCGGTAAGCTCGTGATAATGAGTCGCAAACAGTGTTTTTGCTCCTATTTTCTTTGAGTGAGTGTATTCAACGACGGCGCGGGCTATCGACATACCGTCGTAGGTGCTTGTACCTCTACCGACCTCGTCGTATATAATAAGCGAGCGGCGGGTTGCGTTTTTGAGTATGTAGGCAACCTCGCTCATTTCAAGCATAAAGGTGGACTGTCCCGACGCAAGGTCGTCAGACGCGCCTACACGGGTAAACACCTTATCTACTATACCGATTCTAGCCTCTCTCGCAGGTACAAACGAGCCAATCTGCGCCATAATGGTGATAATTGCGACCTGACGCATATAGGTAGATTTACCTGCCATATTCGGTCCGGTTATTATCATTACCTTGTTGTGAGAGGTGTCAAGGTGCGTGTCATTGGGCACGAAATAGCTGTCGTTAACAAACTTCTCTACTACCGGGTGGCGTCCGTCCTTGATTACTATATCTGAGGATATATCTACCTCGGGACAGGTATATCCGTTCTTTGCCGCCACCTCGCCAAGGGAACGGTAGACGTCAAGCTCGGCTATGAGCGCCGCGCTCTCGCGGATGCGGGCGCTGTTTTCGGAAATAAATGAACAAAGATCGGAGAATATATCATACTCAAGCTGATTTAATTTATCGTCAGCTGAGAAAATTGCCGTCTCCATTTCCTTGAGCTCCTGCGTTATATATCTTTCGCAGTTGGTAAGCGTCTGCTTACGGACAAAGCGGTCGGGAACGTCATTTATAAAGGATTTGGATACCTCTATATAATATCCGAACACCTTGTTATAATCAACCTTCAAGGTTTTGATGCCCGTTGCCTCGCGCTCGCGCTCCTCTATAGACTGCATAATTTCTTTTCCGCCGTTTTTGATAGAGCGGTAATAATCTACGTCGCTGTTAAAGCCATCGCGTATCATTCCGCCCTCGCGTATTGTAAAAGGCGGAGTGTCTAAAATAGCAGCATCAAGAAGCTCGTATATGTCGTCAAGGGTATCGAGCGAACGAACTATGTTTTTAATTGAATCAGATGGCAATGTCGAAATTGCAGATTTAATTTCGGGCAGTTTTCCAATACTCTGACAAATCGCTCGCAAATCCTTGGCATTTGCATTGCCGTAAACGGTTTTTGCGGTAAGGCGTTCGAGGTCGAGCATATCTGAAAGAAGCTCCGAAAGCTCCTCTCTTTCCCGTCTCGCCTTTACAAAATCGCCGACGGCGGCGTGTCTTTGCTGAATTGTAGGAAGGTCTATAAGAGGTCTTAAAACGTACGAGCGCAAAAGGCGCGCGCCCATCGCGGTTTTTGTCTTATCGAGCACCCAGAGAAGCGATCCGCGCTTTTCCTTATTGCGCATCGACTCGACAAGCTCGAGATTACGGCGCGTGTTAAGATCGAGCTCGAGATACTGCCCTCTTGAATAGACGTTTATCTCTTTAACAAATGCTATATCGGTTTTCTGCGTTTGCTCGATGTACGCAAGCAGCGCTCCTGTTGCCATAGTTACCTCGGGAACTGTAATTTTACTCTCCTCGGAACCGAAAATTCTGGATATATTTCTTTTTGCGCTGTCGTAGTTATAGAGCCGGTCCGCGCCGTCTATGATAAGCGAAGAAAATCTGTCCTTTGCAAACTTTACGGTATCGGCACAGTCCGCCGCGTTTATGTTAATAAGGATTTCGGAGGGTTGGTATGCGCCAAGCTCGCTCTTCAAAACCGTGAGACAGTCCTCGCTTGAAATATAGGTGCAGGAGAGCTCTCCCGTAGATATATCGGCACTGGCAAAGCCAACCGAGCCCTGTGCAAAACAGAGAGATACGAGAAAGTTGTTTTTGCCCTCGGAAAGGAGTGACGCGTCGGTCACAGTGCCGGGTGTAACTACTCTTGTCACCTCGCGTTTTACAAGACCGACCGCCGCCTTTGGGTCGCCTATCTGCTCGCAGATAGCAACTCTGAAGCCGCGCTCGACAAGTCTTCCGATATATACGTCTGCCTTATGAAAAGGAACTCCGCACATAGCGGCGCGCTTTCCCTCTCCGCAATCTCTGCCCGTAAGGGTGAGCTCAAGCTCTCTGGAGGCAATTATTGCGTCCTCAAAGAAGCACTCGTAAAAATCACCGAGTCTGTACATAAGGATATGGTCGGGATACTCCTCCTTCACCTCAAGATACTGCTTCATCATAGGTGTTACGGTTTTCAGTTTTTTTCTGTCGTCTATTACTTCAGGAGCCATGATGCTACCTCTTCCGTTTAAATTTGGTTCTGTTGCTTCTCGATTGTATTGTAATCTTTCTGAAAATTTATCAGTGACAGCCGGAGCAGGTTGAGCAGTCGTGAGTACACTCCGTGGGGCGCTCACCGGTGATGCAGAACTTTATCTCGTCGTTTACCGATTTCATAATAGCGTTTACCGCATTCTGCGCCTCGGCAAATGCGATATAGGTCGGATTTTTTCTGATTTCCGCGCTGAGCTCCTCCATTCTTGCCTTTATATCGGCGATAGCGCGCTGGTCCGCTTCATCGGGATTTTTGGCAAACTCCTGTCCGAGAGCAAGACGGTCTGCCTCGTATTCGTGCATTTTTGCCTGAAGATCCGCATCAAGAGAATACGCTTCCTTTGTGCTTTCCAGATTTTTCATTTCAGCGCTGTTTGCGATTTCCACGCCGAGCTCGTGTGCAAGATCAATAATTTTTGACATTTTTATATCCTCTGTCTTTCGTTTATTTTGATTTTAATGTGCGTTTTTCTTAATATTGCTTTTATGGCATTTTACTGTACTATATAGATTGATTTAAGTGTTAGTTAAGTTGGTTTATTATTGCTTTTTATCCGTCGCCGCGCCTACAAGACAGGTGTTGCGCGCGGAGTCGATATGCACCTCACAGAACTCTCCTATCTCCACGTTATCTCCGACAAAGCGCACCTGCTTGTTATGCGGAGATCTGCCTATATAGACGCCCTCCGGCTCGTCAAAGGACTCGACAAGAACACGTTGAACCTCTCCGACAAATCTCTCGTTGCGCTCGGGTGAAATTTCGCCCTGGAGTGCGAGAAGCTCTGTCATTCTCTCGGTTTTTTTGCTCTTTGGCACGTCGTCTTCCCAGCCGGCTGAGCGAGTGCCCGACCTCTCGGAATATATGAAGGCGTATACCATATCAAATCTCGCCCTTCTGAGCGCAAAAAGAGTCTTTTCGAAATCCTCATCGCTCTCGCCGGGAAAGCCTACTATAATATCCGTGGAAATTGCTATGTCGGGAACGTTTTCGCGAAGCTTGTCCACGATACTCATAAATCGCTCGATGTTATAGGTGCGGTTCATGCGCCTGAGGACAGCGTCACTGCCCGACTGAAGCGGCAGGTGGAAGTGCGGCGCAATCTTGCCACCGGAAGCACGGATAGCGGCTATCAGCTCGTCTGAGGTGTCCTTTGGGTGGCTGGTCATAAAACGGATTATGAAGTCACCCTCAATTTCGCTTATCCTTGTAATAAGCTCTGAAAAGTTTATATCCGATTTATACGAGTTTACGTTTTGTCCGAGAAGCGTGATTTCCTTTACTCCGGAAGAAACAAGCTCACGGCACTCCTTTATAATAGCGGAGCTGTCACGGCTTCGTTCTCTGCCCCTGACATATGGTACTATGCAGTATGAGCAGAAATTGTTGCAGCCATACATTACCGAAACCCACGCTCGGAATTTGCTCTCTCGAACTATCGGGATATCCTCTACTATCTCACAGCCTTCCGCTTCATAAAGGAAGCTGCGCGAGCCGTCGCGAAGCGAGGTGTAAACAAGCTCCGGAATTTTATGTAGCGATGCGGGCTCTGCCGTAAAGCTGACGAAGCGGAAGCTTTTTTTAATCCTCGCGACAACATCCTTTTCTGCCGCCATACAGCCGACAACTCCTATAATCATATCAGGATTATCAAGCTTTTGAGCTTTAAAGTTGCCGAGGATAGAGAGCGCCTTCATTTCCGCATGAGCGCGAATGGCGCAGGTGTTAATTATAACGAGATCGGCAGGCTCACCCTCCGCGGCCGGTATATATCCCATAGCCTCGCACATACCTCTGATTTTTTCGCTGTCTGCCTCATTTTGCTGACAACCGAAGGTCAGAACAAGATAGCGGAGAGTACGCCCATCTTTGAGAGAACGGACGATGTTTGTATATGCGTCGGTCTCTCCATAACTTTTATTTACAGCCATAATCTATGATTTTTTCCTTTAATTTTGTGTTGTGCCGTTCTTTTCGGGCTTTGCTCCATCTGCCGAGGGGGATTTGCCCGTAAGCTTTACATAGGCTCTGTAAAACGCCGAATAATCTCCGAAGCCAACCTTATAAGCAACGCCAGAGGGGGCTTCGCCCGCTTCTATAAGCTGCTTTGAAAGTAAAACTCGCTTCTTTATAATATATTCGTGGACCGAAATACCGTTATACGCCTTAAAGGCTCGGCACAGGTGATATTTGCTGACGAAAAATGCTCTCGAAAGCGCGTCGAGCGAAAGATTGTCCGTAAGGTTTGAGTCTATGTACTTACTGAGCCTTGAACCAAGACCTTTATTCTGAGCTATCGTATCCTCGCCGTCAGACGCGGAGAGCAGAACTATTATCTCCGTGAGCAAGGCGCATCTGTATATGCCCTGTATTTTATCGGGAATTAGAGAAAGCTCTCCTATACGGGAAAATGCCGATGTGACGCTCTCGGAAAGCTGAGATACCGAAAAAAGTCTCGCGTTGGCTCCGCCAAGAGTCACCCCGTCCAGAAGGTCAAGAACTTCCGCCGAGAGAGAGGAGGTTAAAAACGTGATTTCTCTATACGCAAGACGCGAGGTATCATAGGACCTTATGCTGTGGCAAACCAGCGGACGCACAAGCACTGCAGTGCCGCATGAGAGCGGGTATTCCGCCCCCTCAGCAAAGAAGCTACCCTCGCCAGAGGTGACATAATACAGTCCGTATCCGTCAAAGAGCCGTGCCTGCTCGTCGGTATGTGAGGGCATGGCTGTCTTTTCTGTTATGGATATTTCACAAAAGCCGTGCGCGTCGTGGTGGTTCATAAGGCAACTCCTATCTCATTCTATCATATTATTTTAGCATAAATTAAAATATTTTGCAAGAGCTACAGCTAGATATTTAAGCGCCGGGGCGTTTTTTTATAATATTTTAGTGAAAAAACGGAAATAAAAGAAGAGCCTGCCGATTTGGGCAGGCCCTGTTACCGTTTTTTGGCGGTTACGATAACGGATTTCTCCGTAGCTCATTACGATTTTTGTAAAAAGCCGATAAGCTTAATCAAAATCAGCTTAAAAGTCATAAACATAAAACAAGAGGCTTCCGTTTTTAATAACACTCAGCGTCTGCCTCGCGAGCCGCCGCGTGAGCGGCCCGAGCCCGAGCTCCCTGTGTTGATGCGTACACGGGTAACGTGAGAGGTTATAAAATCGTCACTTGAGTAATTAAGTGTTAGATTTGCATATTTTGACAAGGGGTAAATCGGCGCCTTCAGTTTTCGCTTATACCTGTAAACAACGATGCCCACAGCTGTCGCGCCGCACGCAATTGCTATAATGAGAGAGGTGATTATAACGCTGAATCTTGCCGATTCCCTGTTTTCGAGAATGAGGGGCACTGTTATATCCGCAAGCGACGCGACACCTGTTACAACATCGCCGCTCTTGATAGAAGGGGTTAGCGAATCAAGTATATAATCGGCATCGTCGTCTGATATAAGGTTATAAGAGGTGCCATAGGTAAACAGCTCGAAATAATACGTACCGTAGATGCGCTCTATAAGCAGTATCACCATATCCTCCGAGCCGGTTTTATTCATTCGGGATAGCATCCGACTTTCGGAGTAGCGGCCTTTGTGAATTAAGGCAAAAAACGAAATTCCCGTCTTATTTTCGGCATCGCGAAGCTTTAATTCGAGCATCTGAGCATCGGCTACACCGATGCCCAACTCATCGTAGACTCTCGGAGCATCAGCACTTGATTTTAGTGAAATCAAGGGAATAAACGTGAGCAGAATAACAAGAATAAACAGATATTTTTTCATCAGAACATCCCCCATCCTATGATAAATGAGAGAATTCCAAAGAAGAGAGCGACAGCCGCTCCAAGGAGAGAAAGCTTTGGAATGCTTACGGGAAGCTCACCGTAAATTTTGCCGGTATTGCCGTTCATCGCATATGTGTAGCTCTTGTTTTTGCGCTTATATGTAAGTATCCATATCGGCGCGAGAGCATACTCAAAATGGCTTGAGTTTATCTTGATATCGGTGTTTTTGCTGTCCACTGCCGTATATCCTACAACGGTATCCATAAGCAGACGCTCGCCGTAGTCATTCATTTTCGTACGGACATCGGGCGTGATATCCTCTCTTGAAATATCGCGCTTTTTCGCCGTGTATCCCTGCAAATACGGAATGGAAAAATCCACGTATTCATCAATAGGATACGGCAGTATTCCCTCGAGCATTGATTTATCCTCGGTAGAAATCGCCGAGCTCGTTATGTCCTCAAAATGTATCGCGCCGCCGCGCTTTACGGAGAAATACGAGGTTTCGGTATATCTGTAATTGCCCTGCCTCCACGAGCGCGCGCGGCTTCCTCTGGCGGAAAGAGTGGCTCCGGTGTCGGCATCCACGACCCAGAATGGGTAATATATACCCGATATTTTATCCGACTGCTCGGGTGCGAAATAGTCGCGCGGAAGAAACCATTTCTTCTTTGCGTATTTTAGAAAAATGGACTTTGCCTCATCCTTATTAAACTTGAACGGTATGATTTTATCGGGCTTGTGAACGCCCGAAACACGCTCTGCCATAACAATCGGGTTGTGACAGTAAGCGCAAAAGTCGGCGGCGGTGGATTTATCCGTGATTACCTCAGCTCCGCAGCTTGCGCAGTGATATTCGTTTATCTGCTCGCTGTATTCCCTGTCTGTCCTTTCCTTTTCCTCGGCTGCCTTTGCCGCTTCGGTGGAAAGAAGGACGTCCTCTCTGAAGCTTGAAAGGCAGAATTCACAGGAAAACTCCTGAGTTTCGGCATTAAAGAGGAGTCCTGCGCCGCAATTCGGACATTTATAGGTTACGGTTGAGTTCATATTTTCTCACTCCGTTTTATTTTTTATTTTTTCTTTCCGCACTCAGAGCAGAATTTGAAGCTGCCGTCGTTTTCCTTGCCGCATTCGGTGCAGAACCAGCTTGCCAAGGGCTTCGGCGAGCCGCACTCAGAGCAGAATTTACCGCTGTTCTCCGCTCCGCAGGAGCAGGTCCATACACTCTTTGCGCCGGGGCGCTGAGCGCCGCACTCGGAGCAGAATTTACCGCCGTTCTCCGCTCCGCAGGAGCAGGTCCAGCTACCGGCTCCTTTGGCTACCGCTTCTCTTCTGCGTTCCATCTCCAGGCGGTTTGTTTCGGACGCTGTCTGCATAAAGCCGCCTGCGGCACCCATTCCTACGCCCATGCCCATGAATGCCTGAGCGCTTCCCCCGGAATTAGATCCGGCAGCTTCAATGCCTCTCGCTACCGCGCCTTGAACGTAGCCCTCACGCACAGATGGGTCGGAGAGCATTGCTCCCTTGTTGCGCATATTGATAAGCTCCTTTGACTCGTCGTCGTAGGACACGCTTGCAATACCTACAGACTGCACCTCAAAACCACGGCTCTCGCGCCACGCCGAGTCAAGCTCGTTTGCCATATAGCTTGAAAGCTCGCGGGACTTAGATGCCACGTGTGAAATACGGATACCGTCTACGCTCATTTTGTTGATAGCTGCGGTGAGTGCCTCGAGAAACTCCGAAAGATACTGCTCGTTTATCTCGCTGATATCTACTCTGTCTTGACTTTTAGAAATTACTTCGCTGTAAAACCTTACAGGATCAACTATCTTTACAGAATAGCTGCCGTGGGCGCGCAGAAAAAGCTCCGCGTTATAAAACGAATCAAAATAGTTTACGGGAGTACGCGTGCCGAATTTGATGCCCTTGATCTCCTGCAGATTTACAAAATACGCTTTCTGCGAATACGAGGGTGTACCGCCGAATTTGATGCGGCGGAACGCGTCTTTAACGGCCTCGCCGAGCTGACCTGCAAAAAGCGAGGGCGCCGCGCTGTTATCTACCTTGTAGTAGCCCTCCTCAGCAGTGAAATCTATAATCTTGCCGCCCTCAACGAGCATCATAAACTGACCGGGATATACGTGGATAACAGAGCCGTTTGATATAGTATCCTCCGTTCCCTTTTTGTTAGACGAGCGCTTGTCGGAGGCGCGAACCTTAACGCCACGTGTAAACACAGTGGTGTCGCTCATATTGTCCGCCTCGATAACCTCCTGCCACTGATCCGCAAAAGTACCGCCAATAGCGCTGAACGCAGCCTTGATAATTCCCATTTTGATTACCTCTTTTCTATATCATTGTTTTATTGTTCGTTCATGCTGTTTTTAGATTACGGCTATGCCGTAATTCATAATGCATTTTCCTTTGAATTTATTTTACTATATTTTTCGCATAATGTCAAGGAAAAAGAAAACGCAGTGAAGCATAGTCACTGCGTTTTTAATCTACCACGCGCCATATTGTTTTGTATGGCGTTCATATAAGCAATGGAATCAGTTATCCCAGTTGGTGTAAACTGCGTTTACGTCGTCATCCTCGTTGAATTTATCGAGCATCTTCTCCATATTCTCGATATCCTCTTCGCTCGTAAGCTCGGTGTAGGTGGATGGAACCTTAGCGAGGTCGGCAGTGCTGATTTTGTAGCCGAGAGAAAGGATGGCGTCACGCACTACGTCGAGGTCGGCGGTGTCGGTATAAATGGTATACTCGCCCTCGTCGGATTTGATATCCTCAGCGCCCGCTTCAAGAGCGTCCTCCATAAGCTTATCCTCGTCAATCTCGTCGTCCTCGTCAACGATAGTGATAACACCCTTTTCCTCGAAAAGATATGCTACACAGCCGTTCTGCCCGAGATTTCCTCCGTATTTTGAGAACCAAGCGCGAACGTTACCTGCGGTGCGGTTACGGTTGTCGGTAGAGGTCTCAACGATAATAGCAACTCCCGAGGGACCGTAACCCTCGTAGGTGATCTCCTCATAGCTTATGTCGCTGTTGTCGGTGAATTTTTTGATAGTGCGCTGAATGTTGTCGTTAGGCACATTGTTTGCCTTTGCCTTTGCGATAAGGTCGCGAAGTCTTGAGTTGTTGTTAGGGTCGGGTCCGCCCGCCTTAATGGCAACTGCCATTTCCTTACCTATCTTGGTAAAAATCTTTGCCTTTGCGGCATCGGCTTTTTCCTTCTTGTGCTTGATGTTATTCCATTTGGAATGTCCTGACATATTTATTTCTCCTATAATTTTATTACAATATTAGATGATAGCAAAGCACTCTTTAAGGCACGCCTTGCGAAGATGCTATGGCACAAACGCTTAAATCTTCTCCGGACTCTGCATACAGATAAGATGAAGCGCAGTTTTGAGAACCCTGTTTGTTGCCTGCGTTAATGCTATTCTGCTTGATTTTAAATCCTCGTTTTCACAGTTCGCTATACTACAGTTGTGATAGAAGCGATTGAAGGCAGACGCCAGGTCGAGGATATATCTGGTTATTACAGAGGGCTCGTATTCGCCGAGCGCCGCAAGTACCTTTTCGGGAAAAGCGGCGAGAGATTTCGCAAGCTCGACCTCGTCCTCGGAAAGGGGCGCTGAGGTCATTTTTCTCTCCTGCTTACCTACTCTTTCGAGCACCGAGCAGGTTCTCGCGTAGGTGTACTGAACGTAAGGACCCGTATTTCCGTCGAAGGAAAGGGCGTCCTCCATCCTAAAGTTTATATCTCTCATACGGTTGTTTGAGAGGTAGTAGAATACTATCGCGCCAACGCCCACGCACTCGGCTATGCGCTGACATTCAGCCTCGTCGGGATTCTTCTCGGCGGCAATTTCCCTAACGCGCGCTATTGCCTCGGCAAAGAGGTCCTTGAGAAGAATAACGTTACCGGTTCTGGTCGCGAGCTTTGCGCCGTTTATACTAACCGTACCGTAGGGAACGTGAACGAGCTTATCGTACCAATCGTAGCCCATAAGCTCTACTACCTTGAACCACTGCGCGAAGTGAAGCGACTGCGCCGCGCTCGTAACATAGATAGCCTTGTCGAAGTTATATTCGCCCTTACGGTATACCGCAGCGGCAATATCACGGGTGGGATAAAGTGTTGAGCCGTCGCGCTTGAGAATAAGGCAGACCGGCATATTCCATTTATCGAGATTTACGATAGACGCGCCGTCGTCGATTTCAAGAAGTCCCATGCTGCGAAGCTTCTCTACCTCGGCGGGCATTTTATCGGTATAGAACGACTCACCCTTGTAGCTATCAAACTCTATGCCGAGAAGCTTATAGGTTTTCTGATACTCCTCAAGGCTCACGTCGACAAACCAGCGCCAAAGAGCGAGGTTCTCCCCGTCACCGTCCTCGAGCTTTCTGAACTCAGCGCGCGATGCATCGGCAAGGGCGGATTTTTTAGTCGTGCCCTCGGGCATACCGAGCACACTTGCGTCCTCCTCTGCCTTGATTTCATTATTTATTCTGACATAGAGCTTGACGAGCTCGTCTACTCCGCCGTCCTCAATAGTTTTCTTATCACCCCACGCCTTATAAGCTACGATAAGCTTACCGAACTGTGTTCCCCAGTCACCGAGGTAGTTGATGCCGACACACTCATATCCCGCGAATTCGTGCAGAAGCTTCAGAGAATGACCGATAACAGTCGTTCCGAGATGTCCGATATGAAAGGGCTTGGCTACGTTTGGCGAGGAGTAGTCGAGAACTACCGTTTTGCCCTCTCCGCACATCGGAGAGCCGTATTTTTCGCCAAGTGAAATTACATCCGACACAACGCGCTTAGCAAATGCCGCGCCGTCTATTTTAAAGTTAAGGTAACCGCCGTCAGCGGATATCGAAGAAAACTCCTCGCATTTTATGCTCTCTGCAAGCGTCGCCGCAATTAATGGAGGTGCTTTGCGCAGAGTGCGCGAGAGGCGGAAGCACGGAAGCGCTATATCTCCCATGGATTTATCCGGGGGGTATTCGAGCATTGAAAATATCTCTTCGGAAGAGAGCAAGCCCTCGCCAAAGGCCTTTGCGGTCGCCTCGCATATAAGTGAGGCGGTTTTATTTTTTAAAGTAAGCATTTGTTACCTCTTAATATAAATTCGGTTTACTTGTATGTCAAAGTGAATTTTTCATTTTGACGTATTTTTTTCCATCGGGGATACCGCAAACAAGCTTTGCCGGTATGAATGGGGACATATTGAATGAGTATGCGAGCGCGGACTCTGTCCCCCGGGCTATATAAAACTCGCCGTCATACTCAAAAACTTCAACCTCCGGAACAGAATTTCCAAGGTCGAGCTCACACGAAAGACGAAGGGCATCTTTCTCGTCTGCCGCGTCGTCGGGAAACCTAAGTCTGTCGGGCGAAATGAATGCCCGCGAGTAGGTTTTATCCGTCTGCCACTCGTAAAACGAGGATATTATACGATCCGCTATCTCTTCGGGAGTGGCACTCGTGGTATCGACTATAAGAGAATAATTAGACAGGTCCTTTATATCAACACCATACTGAGTAAGGTAGCGACGCTTCTCGCTCTCGCGCCTTTTTCTGGTGTCGGCAATAGTTTCGTCAAGGGTTGAGGAGTGCTCACCGCGTCTGTTCGCGTTCATGATTCGGCAAGCCGCGGTTTCTATATCGCAGGAAAGGTATACCTTAAAGGTGCCTTTTGTGAAATGCCACGCCATTCGCGAATCTATAACAAGAAGCTTGTCTATCTCGCTGAGGGCGGCTATACCGTCGTCTATCTCGGTATCAATCTCGGGGTGGGTTTCCATATATTCGTTGAGCTCTACGACGCTCATACCGCGACGGTCGGCTATTGAACGCACGATAGCGCCGGTTGAATAGTACTCTGCGCCAAGGCGAGATATAAGTATAGATGAAACTGTGCTTTTACCGCTGCCGAGATCACCTGCCAAAGAAATCTTATCCTGCATGGT
>JAEIGA010008367.1_pt1 | contig 15675 bp, 19 predicted proteins | sample 9270691 | NCBI WGS metagenome assembly JAEIGA01 (sample SAMN17057246, study PRJNA624740) | gut metagenome | biome: biome; isolation source: fecal sample | host: Bos grunniens | place: China: Xizang | collected 2019
ACCCTTCAAGGGAATATATACCCGGTGGCACACAAGTCCAATGCAGATTTGCGGAGATCATTGACAAGGTTATCGACCTCGAAGGTGAAGTCCTTAATGATATTGATGAGCTTCTTGATATGCAGAAAGAAGCATATAAAATAATCAATACTTTAGAGGATGACACAGAGAAGTTGGTATTGCAGTATTATTACATTGATAGGTTGAGGATGGATGATATTGCTGCTGAAATCGGATATTGTACGAGACAGGCACAGAGAATCAAGAAAAAGGCTTTGGCGAAGATAAAAAATATTCAAAATTCATAAAAGATGTCACCAAATGTCACCAAATGTCCTTGAATGTCACCCCACCTAGTGTGATAGAATTATAATACCAAAATAGACCAAAAGGCAGGTTGTTTACGCAGCTTGCCTTTTTATATTGCATTTGCGGCGGTGCTCGGGTTCCTCTTTTCTCCTGCCTGAGCATCGCATTTATTTTAAGAAAGGCGGTAGACTTATGGGAAATATCGAGAATATAATACCTCACCAATTTACCAGTAACCAAGACCGTGAAGAAGCCGCGAAAAACGGACGGAAGGGTGGAAAACGGAGTGGAGAGGTGCGAAGCTTCCAAGCAGAAATAAATAAATTACTAAAAAGGAAACCAACAGGCAAGGTCAAAAAGTTTCTTGACGAGATGGGGATTCCAGAAGGAAGTCAAGATCACCGAACAGCAATCATTCTAGCAATGATCTATAATGCCGAGAATGGTGATAAACCATCTGCTGATTGGGTAAGAGATACAGCCGGAGAGAAACCCGGAGATAAGACAATCATAACGGGTAACGTTGATACCGGTGCAGACAAGCTGGCAAACATCCTCGCACAGTTAAAGGAATGACGTGAAACAGCCGTTTAGCGACGTTATAAGAAACAGGAGTTTTTATGAAAGTAATTAGAGCTGATTTGCCTCGTGATATCGAGGTTTTAGAACTTCATACATTTGCAGACGAGCATATCGGTGATGAGCATAGCGATCTCAAGAGATTACTCTCCCGAATAGAGTATGTCAAGAACACTCCTAATGCTTATTGCATACTGAATGGAGATATTATTGACAATGCCACTAAGACCAGCATAGGTGACACTTACACACAGGTGTTTAACCCTATGGAGCAGTTGGCAAAGGCTGTGGAGATATTCGAGCCTATCAAGGATAAGATACTCTGCATCACCCACGGAAACCACGAAAATCGCACCTATAAGAAGGAGGGAATTAATCTCTCCTTCCTTTTGGCTAAGCAGTTGAGGCTTGATGATAAGTACACTCCCACTTCAGCGGTTTTGTTCATAAGAGTGGGTGAATTTTCCGACGGAAGAAAAGAAACCAACGGAAGCGGCAAGAGAAGACAAATCTGTTATACTGTGTACGTTCTCCACGGTTGCGGTGGCGGAAGAAAAGAGGGTGCAAAGGCTATTCGCCTTGCAGATATGGCAAGTATTATTGATTGCGATATATACATCCATAGTCACACTCACCTTCCAATGGTTATGAAACAGGCATTTCACCGCATAGACGAGAGAAACAGCAAGGTTGCTCTCGTGAATAAACTGTTTGTGAACACCGCAGCCAACCTTGATTATGGTGGTTATGGTGAAGCTGGCGAGTTTAAGCCTAGCAGTAAAGATACTCCTGTAATCTATATGAGGGGATCTAAGAAAGAGATGTGGGCTAAGCTATGAGTGATCTCATACTTTCAGATAAATACAAGGCTTTTCTGCGTTGCAAAGCTCCTGTTGAGTTCCTTGAAGGTACAACGGCAGCAGGCAAAACAACTGTGGGAATATTTAAGTTTATGCTGAGAGTGGCAGAAAGTCCAAAAAGGCAACATATCCTTTCGGGACTTGATACCGGTACGATAGAAAAGAATATCATCAATAAAGAGCTTGGCATACTTGATGTATTCGCTGGACTCGTTGAATATAACCCTGCTGGACGTGGAGCAGAGAGCCTTCCACACATGGTATTCAGAGGTGGCGCAGAGGATAAGATCATATATGTCCTCGGTTATGATAACAAAGCACGTTGGAAGAAGGCGCTCGGTGGTCAGTATGGCTGTCTGTATATCGACGAGATAAACGTTGCTGATATGGACTATGTTCGAGAAGCTGCGATGCGTTGTGATTATCTGATGGCAACATTAAACCCTGACGATCCTTCGCTTCCGATATACTCTGAATACATAAACCACAGCAGACCTCTTCCGGAATATGATAATGATGCACCGGCAGAGCTTAGAAATATGCTTAATCAGACAGTAAAGCAAGGCTGGGTGTGGTGGTATTTCAGCTTTGACCATAATGCAGGGCTTTCAAAAGAAAAGAAACAGAAGATAATTGATAATGTTCCGGTGGGAACAAAGCTATATAAGAATAAAATCCTAGGCCTCCGAGGAAGAGCGACAGGATTAGTATTCAGTAACTTTGACCGTACTCGTCACGTTATCACTAAAGAAGAAGCAAAGAAATTAATAAGAGAACAGCGGAATAAAAACCAAAAAGAATGGTTTGTTAAATACACTGCTGGTCTTGATACAGCATACAGCACCAAGAGTCCTGATACCATAGCGATGAGCTACCAAGGTATCACCAACAGAGGGCGCTGTATTTTGCTTTCTGAGCGCGTTTATAACAATGCAGAATTAAATACACCTATAGCACCTTCCGACACTGTAACGCAGTTTATTGCGTTCCTAGAGCGATGTCGTGAGGAGTGGGGACTATGCCGAGATGCTTTTATAGATTCAGCAGATGCAGGTACGATAACCGAGTTTGCTAAATATAAGAGATTACACGGCAGCATATACAATTTTACTCCTGCTTGGAAGCAGTTAAAGATCATAGACAGAATAAATCTTCAGCTTGGTTGGTTTGCACATGACCAATACCAAGTATGCGAGGATTGTCCTAATATGATTCGTGAGCTTGAGAGTTATTCGTGGAAATCTGATAAGGATGTAGAGCCGGAAGACGGAAATGACCACATGATTAACAGTTCACAGTATGGCTGGATTCCTTATAAGCATGAGATAGGAGTAACAGATTTAATTAAACTATAAAAAAAGGTCGTGAAATACAGATTTAGCGACACAGGAGGATAAAATATATGGGAATGGGGGACATAATCAGAATGGCACTTCGGTCATTTCTTAAAATCGAGCCTGCACAACAGACAAACGTTGTTATTGATGAGAGCATGGACTTCTCCACGACAGCGTTTTGTAACAAGTTGTGGTATCGTGGTAAGGCTTCGGAACTCGATCAATTTTACAGTCAGATAGACGATAATACAGGTCGCTTTTGGGGTGCAGTGCCTACAAGAGGCCTTGAAATTCGTAAAATACACACAGGTATTCCAAAGCTTATTGTTGATACTTTAGCAAATATCGTTACAAGTGATCTGAACGATATTGAATTTGAGAAGATCGAGCATAATGATGTATGGAAAGCGGTGGAGATTGAAAATAAGCTCAAATCACTCTATAAGAGTTCTATTCAGGACGGTCTTGTAGTAGGCGACGGAGCTTTCAGGGTGAGCCTTGATTCATCTCTCTCTGATTACCCCATTGTAGAGTGGTATTCCGGTGATCGTGTAGACTTCAAGCTAGATCGTGGCAGAATCAGAGAGGTTATATTTACCGATGAATACAACAAAAAGAAGGGTAAATATACCTTAAAACAGATTTGCGGTTACGGTTATGTGAAGTACGAGCTTTACAAGGGTGATACATTGGTTGATCTCAAGTCCATCGAAGAGACAGAGAACCTTCAGCCGGTAGTATTCGATAATTCCTTTATGCTTGCCGTTCCCTTTATGATCTCCGAATCTGATAGATGGAAGGGTCGTGGTGCTTCTATCTTTGAAAGCAAGACCGACAACTTTGATGCACTCGATGAGACATGGAGTCAGTGGGTACATGCTATGAGATCAAGCAGACCTATACGATATATTCCTGATACATGCATCAAGAGGGATGAAAATAACGGCAAGATGCTGAAACCTAACCCCTTTGATAATCAGTTTATTGAGGTTGCTGCTGATATGTCTGAACGTGCAGACAACAGGATCACCACAGAGCAGCCTGATTTCCCTTCTTCAAACTATAACGATACACTTATTACAGCCCTTGACCTTACATTGCAGGGTCTTATTTCTCCCTCTACCCTTGGTATTGATGTAAAGAAGCTCGATAATGCTGAGGCACAGAGAGAAAAGGAAAAAGCAACCCTTTATACTCGTAATAATATAATCGCTGCTTTTACTCCTATGCTCCAGAAGCTTATTGATACAGTATTCAAGGCATATTATACCTCTCAGCTCTTGCCATTGGAGGAAATCGATATAAACGTTACCTTTGGTGAGTATGCAAACCCCAGCTTTGAGGCTGTTGTTGAAACTCTCTCAAATCCTAACACTCCTATGAGCATCGAAGCAAAGGTTGACGAGATGTGGGGAGATAGCAAAGACCAAGCTTGGAAAGATGAGGAGGTTAAGCGAATCAAAGAGCAGCAAGGCATTGTAACAATGGAAGAGCCTGCACTCGGAGGTGAGCTTAATGTCTGATTATGTAACAGGCTTCCAGACTAAAAACGGCATAAAAAAATATGATTATAATTCCTTAGCAAATTTACCTTCTACTCCCTCAGCACGAATCTCATATATCACATTGTTGGCGAGAGAATGGGTAGGTGATGCCAGCCCATATTCTCAGAGGGTTATCATTGAAAAGGCAACAGAGAAAACACAGGTTGATTTGACCCCAGATGTTGGACAGCTTGTAACATTTCATCAGAAGGACTTAGCATTTGTTACCGAGAATGTTGACGGAGTTATTACTGTTTATGCTATAGGTGATAAGCCTATGAATGATTACACAATCCAAGTGACACTGACGGAGGTAACTATATGAGTAAAGTTATCGGTATAACAGTTGGTACTACCTATGATAAGAAAAAGATAAGCGGTAGTGGTCTGACAGAAGAGCAGATAGCGCTCTTGGAAAGAATCGCCAAAGATTATGCAGACCGGGATTACACCAAAATGACCGTCAAAATGACTCCGTCCGGTGGTACTTACGAACTTGGCTCTAGTGAAGACATTACATTCTCTTGGGAGTTCACACAAGACGTCAGTTCGGTAACATTCAATGGAAATAAACAGGAACCAGCAGAAAAAAAAGGCTCTAAAAAGGTTGAGGGCATTACATCTTCAAGCTCTTATGAAGTTATCGGAATTCGTGCAGATGGTAACCAAGAAAAAGCATCGGCAAAAAGCGATATTAACTTCCTAAATCGTTTTTATCGTGGATATGCAGAGATTCCTGCTGATAATAAGATAGATGGTGAGTTTATTAAAAAATTAGGAACTATGGGTTATGCAACCTCACGAAGCTATAATTGCCGAGTAAAGTGTCCTAATTTAGATGACTACTTTTGGTATGCATATCCAGCAAGGTTTGGTGCAGCACAAGTCACGCTTGGCGATTATGGAAGAGGTGGCTGTGTACTATATGATGAACCCGTTTATGTAACCAATAAATCCGGATATACAGAGAAGTATTTAGTTTATCGATCTACAGAGTCTGGTATCGGATATCATTACGAGGATGGTCAGCCCTTCAAGGCAACATAAGGAGGATAAACTATGAGTTACGACAAATACAGAGGCAATCTTTATATGACCTCAGGACTCCTGCCAGACGGTAAGGGCGACTTTCCACTTGTGAGGGCTTGCGATGTTATGACGCCCGACGGAAATCTTCTCGATGATGTTTTGAATGGCTTTCGTCAAGAACTAGATAGTCTTGAGCCGGGTGGAACTCCTGCACCTACTGAAAACCTCGATGAAGAGATAGCTGAACAGTATAGCCTTGTAGAACAGATTCGACGTGCTTTACTTGATAAGATTAATGTCGTTGGTATTTCAAGAATTGAGGGGCCAGTCTCTGATGGTCTTATTGATACATACACAATCATCTTTACGGATGGTGATACAACGACCTTCACCGTGACAAACGGAGAGAACGGAAAATCTGCTTATGAGTACGCTCAAGAAGCTGGTTACACCGGCACAGAGGATGAGTTCGCTGAGAAATTAGCCGACACAGGCATAATTGGTTCGTGGACTTTTAAGGATAAGCCCAGTCTTACCACACTCCCCGATAGGAACAATGAAATATCGTTTGTATCTAACGGTAAGGAGTATAATGCGATTGGTTGGAGTATTGATTCTTTCACAGGTATACATAATATGACCTATTCTACCGATAGTATCAGTAAGACAACCTACGCATACAACCCCAACGGAGATTACGATATATCCCACATGTGGCTTGATGAGGCATTTAAGACCGTAACCATAATCAGAGAGCCTTCTGATCCTCTTATGGTTACTTGGATTAAAGCAAATGCAGAAAAGGTGGGCGCTCAGTCCAAATCAGACGAAAGACTTAAAACAAAGAACAAAAGGATCGTCGATGCGATCAATGAACTCAGCGACAAGATCGACGCAGGTGGTGGAACGAGTGAAAACTCACTATTAAATATATCCGTAACCACGGATTACCCCACCACAATGTCAGCTATTATTACTGCCATTGAAGAAGCTGACGGAGATGTTACTAAAGTTAATTTTATAACATTGACCGGTTACTTAAGCGGTTTTGTGGCTATCAAATCCCAACATTATGGTGGTAATACATACAAGGTTAACTGCATTGACATTAACAATTTGACCAAGATATATAATCCCGAAAATGACAATGTTATTGATGTAACGTCAGCACGAATCGGGGATTTTTTAAGTTATAAAGTCAATAGTGGTCTACCTGAATATACGGAAGAAAACAACGGACAGTTTATGTCGATTGTAGACGGTGCTCCTGCTTGGGTGAAGTTTACTGTTGCAGAGGATATAAAAATAACAAGTGCAGAAGGGATAACATTCAATGGATGAAGTAATAGTAATACAACCATCAACGATAACAGCGATTGGTGATGCGATTATAGATGTCGCAGGGATTACAGAGCCTTTCGATTTCAGGGATGTTCCTAGGCTTATTCGTGAAGATGTTTACAACAAGGGATATGCTGACGGTGAAGCAAACGGCACATCTGATCCTGTGCTTTACGGCACATATATGTTAAAGCCTGTACCGAATTATCAGGGTGTTGACACAGATGTTGCGGTTGATTTAGACGAATACGAAGTGTACGCATATTTCCACACTCCTGATTCAGTGTTTTATACGAGAATCGAGAAAATGTCGGCAACTAAAGCTGGTTTTAACATCATAAATATTGACCGAGATACTACGTTTACATTAGCTGGAAGTTCTATCTGGGAGGATGGTACTTCTAATTATTTCAACGATATGTGTAGAGCGATTGACTTTAGATTGCCTGTATCTGTTTCCCAAGAGTTCTACGACATCTTTATGAGTCTTGTAGATAATGACGATGTGCCGCCTGTTGATATTGGTAGACAGGCAGAGTATAACGAGTTTTGGGATGCTGCGTTAGACCCAAGCTTAAATTGGCAACAGAGATTCACAGGGGCTGTTTGGAATGATACGACATTTAAGCCTAACCAAGATATTAAGCCAACTGGTTACGCGAACAATTTGTTTTATCTGACTGCAATTACAGATCTGGCAGGCATACTGGAAGATTGTGGTGTTGTGCTTGATACTAGTGGAATAAATGGTCGAGGAGATTTTTTATTTTATTATAATACCCAAATGACGAGAATTCCGTATTTGGACTTAAGTAATATAACATACCAAAACGGAATTAACAACATATTTGGTTATTGCTATGCCTTGCACACTGTCGAAGGACTTCGTTTAAGAGATGATGGTAATTTAACGATGCTTTCTTCTTTTGAACAATGTAGGGAACTTGTAAACATTGAAATATACGGCACTATTGGTAAAGAGTTGTATATGGTACATTGTACAAAGCTTTCTATAGCAAGTCTAACAAGCATTATGACAGCTCTTTCAACTACCACAAGCGGTCTTTCCGTTACTCTGTCAAAGACGGCTGTTGATACTGCTTTCAAAAACGGAAATACACCCGGTTCGGAAGCACCCGATTGGAAGGACTTGGTGCTTTCACGTAGTAATTGGACAATAAATCTTGTATAAGGAGATATGATATGCAGAAAAGAACTACACTTATTGCAGAGGAAGGTATGATGCTTACCGATGGAAAGGACTTCGCATCGGTAACATATCTAGCCCTCGGTGCGGATGAATCCAAATGGTACGAGATACCCAAGGCGGAGTATGACCGTATTATGGCGGAGAAGGAAACTTCTCTTACGGAGAATCCACTATAACTAATCAAATCAAACAGGAGGCTTGAATGTCATACAAACAGGATTTACAGACAATTAATACCGGATTACAAGGAATACTGTCTGCGGTCAATGACCTACCAGATGGCATTCAGCGTTCTCCTTTACCTATGGAGGTATTTACAGAGAACGAAATGACGGCTATCTTATCAAATGCTACAGATAAGGACATTGGAGCCGTCTATAAATATATGGGCGAGCCGGGCACCTATGAGAAAGGCTCATACTACATTATAGAGACCGAGGAGGTCGTGTAATATGGGATTTACTTTTGTAAAATTAATCTTAGGTAAAATCGTATCGTCTAATGGAGGCTTGGTTTTTAGAAAGTTATCAACCGAACCTGACATACCGATTCCTGACACACCGAATCCCCCTAATTACCAAGGACTTGATCTTAGTATTCTCGGTCTCCCAACCGGCAAGTACACCATAACGGTTACATCACATCTAGAGGGATTAATGGAGTCGGAAAAGAGTAATGCTGTAACATATACAGTTAAATAAAAATAAAACTGAAAGGAAATAAAAAATGGCTGAATTACTACAAATTACACAACCAATTGATGTCGGTCAGTTGAGAATGCCTGCCGGAGAAAGCAAAATCTCCGTAACAGCAACGTCTCCCGGGTTGGAGGACTCAGTTGCGAGTATTGAGGTTACTTATTCGCAGGACTATCTTGAATTTAGAGCGCAACCGGACAACACCTATGCGATTTCAAAAGTAAAGGATTCTTGGGCTAGCTCCCTCAAGGATAAGCATATAATAATTCCATCTAAATACAACGGACTTACAGTTACGGGCATTTTAGAGTCTGCTTTTGCTGGTCATCAGATGTCAGGCGTAGAGATTCCTCCCTCGATTACTCACATTGATGATAAAGCATTCCAAGGTTGCACAAATCTTAAGACCGTTACTTTTGAAGAAAGCTCATATCATACTGTTTACTTCCGTAATAATCGTGGATGGAGTGATGTGCGTTACTATACACAGCTCGGAAACGGATTGCCAGCGGAAACCGGTGCGTTCCCCGGTGCGCCTATGGAAATTGCCGGTAACGACGAAGAATGTGCGATTTATGTTGCTAAAGTAAATAAGGCGTTCATGAAGATGCCTGTTGAAGTACTGAAATTTAGCGGTATTAATAGCAATGGAGTGAGGGAAGAAACAGAACCGATAGGAATCACAGTGGCTTATAATGCCTTTGATGGCAAAGGTTTTTATAATACTGCTTGTTGGGAAATGGCCGGAGATACAGGTCGAGACATTAAACTGTATGAATACAATGCTCCTAGTTTGACTCTAGGAAAGGGTGTATTTATGAGTTCAGGTATTGAAACCATTGCGATGCCTAATACCATCAGAAGCATATCTGAAGAAGCATTTTCCGGATCACAGAATCTTCAGAGCGTAACATTCAGTGAATATAGCCCGTTAAAGCGAATCGGTAATAAAGCGTTTGACGAGTGTTCTAATCTTATCGACTTTGATCTTCCCGACACCGTCATGTTTATAGGCAACAATGCATTCATAGGCTGCAGTTCTCTTACTAGCATAATTATCCGTGATGATATAAGAGAAATTGGTGCTGGTGCATTTAGTGCCTGTGATTCTCTTGAATATGTTATTATCGGTGGTTATAACAACGTAAGCATTGGCGATAATGCATTCTCATATTGTACTCATTTGGCAAATGTAGTTTTCAAACATCCCAATTACTCAGGAGACAGCTTGACAACAGAGGGATCTTCTAACATTGTAAGCATTGGCGCTAGAGCGTTCTATGATTCTCACTTATCCAATATTACTATTCCTGCTTCTGTAACTCGGATTGGTAAAGAAGCCTTCAATTCAATTAGCATGGCATCCTTCTCAGACAAGTACGGCTGGTTCAAGGTGGCTGGCGAAACTCCTGAGTTTGTTGCTGAGAATTATTTCGGGGTGCCACATCGTACTGATATGATGGGTATAGCTGCCGAGTTAACACAAGCAAATGCAGAATATGCCTTGTACAAGATTGATCAGATGATAGCGCCTGAAGTAACTCTTGATGGTGCTACATTAACTATCACAGATAAAACAGGCCTTGCAGAAAAGTTCTCGATATATGTAAGAAGTGTTGGCGAGGACGAAGCAACACTCTGTGCAACCGTCAATGCTCAAACTGGCGGAATAACTCTTGTATAAAACACAATAACAACGCTCACCCTTCGGGGTGGGCGTTAAAAGAAAAGGAGATAGAATATGGACCTTGATCATGAAAGAAGACTGACAGAAGTCGAAGAACGTTCCAAATCAAATTCTTATCGCCTCTCGGAAGTTGAAAAACGTCAGGATAATTTGGACGAGCTTGTTGGCACAGTAAAGGTGCTTGCAGTTCGTGAAAAGCAGGTCGAGGCCGATGTAAAAGAAATCAAAAGTGATGTAAAAGCTATGGCAAGCAAGCCCGGACAGAGATGGGAAACGGTTGTAACGTTAGTCATCACTTCACTTGTGGCTGCTGTCATTGGTTTTTTCTTAGCAAAAATCGGACTTTAAGAAAGGATTGATGTTTTATGAAAATCAACTGGCTCGTAAGAATTAAGAACAAGAACTTTTGGATCGCAGTAATTCCTGCATCCCTCCTGCTTGTACAGGTGGTGCTTGAGGTATTCGGTGTTAATATTGACATCGGTGATCTCGGAAACAAGCTCCTCGATGTAGTGAATGCAGCTTTTGCTGTACTCTCCATTATGGGTATCGTAACAGACCCCACTACGAAGGGCGTTTGTGACAGCGAACAGGCAATGACTTATATTAAACCTAAAGAATAGGATGTGATATTATGTCAAAAGTATTCATTGGGATTGGTCATGGTGGCTCAGATCCCGGTGCTGTAGCAAATAACCTTAAGGAAAAAGACTTAAACCTTCAAATCGCTCTTGCTTGCAGGGATTATCTTGTAAAGCATGGCGTAGAGGTTAAGATGAGCAGAACAAAAGATGAGAATGATACATTAAGTGACGAGATCAAAGAGTGTAATGCATTTTCACCTGATTTGGCTGTCGATATTCATAATAACGCTGGCAAAGGTGATGGTGCGGAAGTATTCCATCATTACGGTGGCGGTAAAGGAAAGACACTTGCTATAAATATTTTAGACGAAATACAAAAGGCTGGTCAAAACTCTAGAGGAGCGAAGATCAGAAAGAATGCGGCAGGGCGTGATTATTACGGCTTTATTCGTGAGATTACTGCCCCTGCCGTTATCGTTGAATGTGCTTTTTTGGATAATGCCACAGACATCGAAATTTTGGCCACAGAGGGCAAGAGAAAAACGATGGGACAAGCAATCGCAAAAGGTATTCTAAGGTCGCTAGAGATAGAAATTCAAAGCGACAAGCTATACTGTGTGCAGGTCGGAGCATACTCCGAGAAATCAAATGCAGAAGTGATGCTGAATAAGTTAAAATCAGCTGGCTTCGATGGGTATATTAAGAGGTAGATATGGCATATTACGATATCGGAGAGGTGTTTCAGATAATTGAAGAAGAGATGATCGCTTCGATGTCTCGTAATCTGAAACGACACCTCCAAACTGAACTTGATGAAGGCATAAATTACGCCATGTGGCAGGCTGAACAGCTCGCTGCATTAAACGAATTTAAACGCAACAATAAACACCTCTTTGGTAACTATTTCAGCACAATAAACGGCAAGATTGAGGAGATTTTAAGGAAGGCTCACGAGACCGGAAAGATGGATCAAGAGGTACAAATCCTTGATGCTATTCGTAAAGGGTGGAGTACACCTCTTAAATCTTCTAGTTCCATTCAAGGTGCATTCTTCCGCATTAATGATCGCAAACTAAAAGCTCTTATTAATTCCGTAACAAAGGATATGAAAAGGGCAGAAACAGCGATGCTGAGAAGGGCGAATGACGAATATAGAAAAATCATTTTTAATTCTCAGGCTTATTATAACACCGGTGCAGGAACACTCCCTCAATGCGTGGATATGGCAACCAAGGATTTCCTCGCAAGTGGAATAAACTGTGTAGAGTACAAAAACGGTGCGCGTGTTGGTATTGATGCATATGCTAGAATGGCTATAAGAACAGCCTCTACTCGTGCTTACCTCCTCGGTGAAAGCTCCAAACGTGACGAATGGGGAGTAAGTACAGTTATTGTCAATAAAAGAGGTGTTGCTTGTCCTAAGTGCTTAAAATACGTCGGCAGAGTCTTTTATGATGATGTATGGGGTTCAGCTCCCATTCCTTCTCCTGAGAAATATCCTCGACTATCTGAGGCAATCGCAGGAGGTTTATATCATCCTAACTGCAAGGATATCCACACTACATATTTTGAGGGTGTAACCACACCACCAAAGCCTATGACGGATGCCGAGAAAAAGGAAGCTTCGAGGGTATACGATCTCGAACAACGTCAGAGATACAACGAGCGACAGATCCGCAAATATAAGCGCCTTTCTGATGGCTCTGTTGATCCCGAAAATCAGCAAAGGTATCAAAAGAAGCTGGAAGCGTGGCAGGATGCACAGAAGAAGTTCGTCAAAGCCAACGGTGATGTATTAAAGCGCAGATATGAGAATGAGGCAATACACGGTATCGGTCCTATTGATAATGCCGACACTCGCAAGGCTGTTGCAGATATGAAACGAGAGGTTGCTCTTGAAAAGCTTCGAGCTTCCAGAATAAAGGACTTGACAAATGCTGGAAAAAGTGATACAATAAAGTCAACAAGCGGCGCTGTGTTGGATAACTTCAGCAGAAAAACTAACGTTACAGACTTTTCCGATGACCTATCCAAAACAAATCCAAACTGGTCTACACAGGAAGCACAGTGGCGGAACAACTGCCAAAGATGTGTACCTACATACGAAATGCGTCGCCGTGGTTTCAACGTTACTGCAAAACCACAACCGGAAGCTGATACAAGGAATGACTACATTGCGATGAACCCGTGGAAAGTGTGGAAGAACCCAAAGTTGCAGTCGTTCAATGCCAAGAATGACATTGAAACAGCAATGGCAACAATGGGCGACGGTGCAAGGGTGCAAATCAAGCTTGTATTCAAGAACGGGCAAGGACATACATTTGTTGCAGAACAAATGGGCGGAAAGACGGTATTCCTTGACCCACAGACTGGAAAAGAATGTAGTAATTATTTTGATGACAAGGCCACCAGCAACGGATGGAACAACCTATTCTGGCGAATAGACGATCAGGAACCGTCAGACTATATTATAGACTGCTGCTCGTAAGGAGGTGACATTAATGACAAAAAACAAATTTAAGAACAACATTGACACTCTTGGCAATGACATATACTTCACCCTGAATGGGTGCAAATTCAATGTCGGTTATCTCCCAGTGTCACTTGGTAATGGTGATATGGGCTTTGATAGAATCGGGATCTACGAAATCAAAGATGAAGCAGAAGTCAAGTGGTACAAAAATGTTGACGAAATGCTTAACGGTTATGTCATTGATGGAATACCACTTGGAGATCTACTCGACGGTGTTCAGGATATGTACGGCATCCCAGTAGCATAAACAAGCAATAAGAAAAACAAAGCACTTTGCGAAGGACAAAAATGTCCTAACCAAGGTGCTTTTCTTATACCCAAAATTCAATATTAAGCACTATGCGAAAGCATGGTGCTTTTCTTATGCCGAAAATCAGGGACAACTCTGAAATTCCGCATCAATCTCGACGGAGTATAAACGGAAAAAACGACACGACGGATTCGTGGAAATTATAGGCGACGGCCTTAAAAACGGAGGTAAATTTATGGCAGAAACTACAACCACCCCTGCTGTTGAGCAGCAGCCTACAGCAACTCCCAACTACGATGAAATTTTTAGCAAGCTCGATGCGATTCTTGACAAAAGAGCCGATGGCTTGGCGAAGTCCGCGCTGAAGGACAATGGCGTAGAGGAGGGCGAAATCGCTGATATTGTCAAAGCCTACAGAGATCAGAAGCAGGCTAAGGCAAACGAACAGGCTACAGCTCTTTCAGATGCTCAGAAGACAATCGCAGACCTTCAGAAACAGATCGCTGATAGAGCGCTCGACGATGCTTTTTCAACGGCTGCATTGGCACTGGGTATTGAAGCAAAACAGATTCCTTATGTTTCCCGTCTTGCAGCAAGAGACGATGTCTTGGGCGCAGATAATCAGCCCGATGTCGAAAAAGTAAAGGCTGCAATCAACAAGGTATTGGAAGATGTTCCTGCTTTGAAAGCATCTGCAAACGCAAATAAAGGATTTGTTACCGTAGGTGCTAAGACCGGAGATGGCGCAGGCTCTGGTGATGATTCTAAACTGCGTAGCTATTTTGGACTCAAATAATCTAATTAAAGAAAGGAAAAAACACAATGGCAAACACAATTAATCTTGTAACCAAGTTCCAGCCCCTGCTTGACGAGGTATATCAGGCGGCATCTCTCACAGGCGACCTCGAAAATTCTGCCGTTAAGTTCGACGGCTCTAAGACAGTTAAGGTTCTCAAGCTTACTGTTCCTCCTCTTGGCACTTACACCAGAAATTCCGGTTATACCGCTGGTGATGTAACCGCTGATTGGGAGGCTTTCACTCTTACTCAGGACAGAGGTACTGAGTTCTCCGTTGATGCAATGGATGACGAAGAGACCCTCAACATGACCTTCGGCAACGCTTCTTCTGAGTTCATCAGACGTTCCGTTGTTCCTCAGGTTGATGCTTACAGATTCGCTGCTATGGCAGGTGCTACTGGCGTTGGCACTGTTGCAGGTGCTGCTCTTACCACTGGCGAGGCAGTTATCAAGGCAATCAGCACAGGTATGACCACTATGGATGAGGCTGAAGTTCCTGCAGAGGGCAGAATCCTCTACATCACTCCTACTCTCAAGGGTCTCATTGACGATCTCGACAGCTACAAGTCTAAGGCTTGCATTGAGAGATTCGCAAAGGTTGTTATCGTTCCTCAGTCTCGCTTCTACACCGCTGTTAATATCACCAACAACGGCTTCGCTAAGGGTACAGATGCGAAGAACCTCAACTTCCTTATCGTTGATCCTAAGGCTGCTTTCGCTGTAGCAAAGCACAAGAAGCTTCGCGTATTCGATCCCAACACCAACCAGAAGCGCGATGATTACCTCTTCCAGTACAGACTTTACCACGATATGTTCGTATATCCTCAGAAGGCTGCTGGTATTTACGTTCACAAGTCCACAACCTAATAAAAATTTAAGGCGGTGATAATATGAACTACGTAGATTATGACTATTA
>JAEIGA010008368.1_pt1 | contig 15675 bp, 8 predicted proteins | sample 9270691 | NCBI WGS metagenome assembly JAEIGA01 (sample SAMN17057246, study PRJNA624740) | gut metagenome | biome: biome; isolation source: fecal sample | host: Bos grunniens | place: China: Xizang | collected 2019
CAAAAGCTTAAAGCCCATGTGGTGAAATTGGTAAACACGCTACATTCAGGGTGTAGTGAGCTTAAGCTCTTGGAAGTTCGAGTCTTCTCATGGGCACAAGCAATCCGGTTAACAGCTGGATTTTTTTGTTTATATACATCACTATGAGGATAGCGCTATTACATACCAACCCATTTCATCAGGAAATTGATGACCTTATCCTCGATATTGTTTCCAATTTTAAATTAAACGATTTTAAACTGTTTGAATATCATTATCCTGATTTTAAATGGTATAAGATATCAAAGCTGCAACATTTTCGCGGTTTTCTCAAACAAAACAATATCGATATAATTCATACATATAATTATTGGGATGCTTATTATGCAATGCTAGCATCTAAAGGCCTTGGTATAAAAGTGATATATTCCTGTTACTTCTATCATGATGACCTTAAGGGTGTTGATAAAAAAGCATTCAAATTTGTTGTTAAAAATGTTGATTCTATAATATTCCAGTCGGATGTTCAGAAAAATAGATTTATCGCCAGATATAATCTTGAACCTAATAGACATTTCAGACTTTATCATGGTTTTTCTTTTAGAAGATTCGACAAGTTTAAATTCAATTCGTTGCGAGACGAGTTCTTCATAGATGACTTCAGGTATTTGATAGGCACTCTCGGCGACTTCACACCAGATCACGATGTGATGAACATTTTGAAAATGGTTAAGAAACTGAAAAAGTCTGGTCGAAATTTCACATGTCTGCTTGCAGGAGAACAAATGGAAGAGTATGATTCGTATTTCAATGACTGCAAATATTATTATCTTGTTCAAGGACTTGATAATTATGTGAATTACATAGGACGTAGATATGATACGGCTAATTATCTGTCTCAGTTGGATGCCTTTGTTTATCATTCTGATAATGAAGCCATATCAATTCCTGTTATGCAAGCCTTGGTTTCTGGCGTTAATGTTGTTGTCAATGATGATGAAATGATAAAGGAAATAACTCGTAACGGCAAATATGCAAGTCTTTATAAATCAAAAGATATAAATGATTTCGCAGATAACATACGCCAAATTTTAAATGATATAGAAGATTATCAGATTATTGCTGAGACTGTTAAGGAAGAATGCAGGGAAATGTTCTGTATAGACAGACATATCTCGGGATTGCGTGATATTTATTTAAGAGTTAAAAAATATTAAACTGATTTATACAATGGAGCAAAACTTAAGATTCGCCGATTTGGCAAAGATTCGTCAGAGTGACCGAAAATATAAGAATCAAGCAGTTGAAAAAGAGAAACTGATTCAATGTTTGGAGACAGCACGTATTTCTCCGTCGGCGAATAATTCTCAGCCATGGAAATTTGTCGTTGTTGATGATCCAGAAAAGAAAGAGCAAATCGCAGAATGCACTATAGGATTGGGGATGAATAAATTTACTCATCAGTGCCCGGTGCTTGTTGCTGTAGTTCATGAACAGCAGAATTTTATGTCAACGGTAGGCAGTATGATAAAGAACAAGAACTACGGCTTGTTTGACATTGGTATCGCAGTAAATCAATTTTGCCTTCAAGCTGCAGATTTAGGCCTTGGAACTTGTATCATCGGATGGTTTGATGAGAAGAAAATCAAGAAGATTCTCGGAGTAAGAAGAAGACGTATCCCTTTGTTAATCAGTGTGGGTTATCCTGACGCTCCGACAAGAGAAAAAGTAAGAAAACCACTTGATGTTATGAGTAGCTGGAATCAGTATTGATTCTGTTTTTCATCATCAAGTCGTAAAGAATGTTATCTAATGGCCTTACTTTCATTATTTCTGTAAATACGTAAGTTAGTATGCCAACGACTAAAGTAGGGAACATAACTTCGTAATTGCCTGTCATTTCGCTGATGAGGATAAATCCTGTTAATGGCGTTCTTACGACAGAAATGAAAAATACCGACATTCCTATAAAGACAAAATAACCTGTATTGCTTAGGCTTATGATATCGAAATGAGCTAAAGTGATACAGAATATTTTGCCTAGCAGTCCACCCATCGATAATAATGGGATGAAAAGTCCTCCGGGGAATCCTGTGGCGTTTGAAATAATGGTAAGAGTCGCTAATATTGCTAATATCAGCAAGTTGATGAAGATACTATAACTGTTGTTTTCTATTATTTCTATTGCGAAAATCTGGTTGCCGCCTACGAGTGAAGGGTAGAAAAAAGTGATTATGACAATCAAGGCGGCGAGCATTATATAATGTTTATCGTATTTTCTCTGGAATCTTTCATAATGCAATTTGATGAAAATAAATAAGTTTGAAAATAACTTTCCTAAAATGGAAAATAAAATAGCCATAGCTATCAAAAGCATTAACATCTGATATTCTTTTAGTTCTGGTTTGACTATTGATATCGAAGAATAAATGTTTGTCGGGAAGAATGAAATTGCAATTATTCCTGCGCATAGTCCTGATAATAATGTCGATATTGTTAGTTTCTTCAAATCTGCTGTATAATCGTTTTTCAGGCTTTCCAGTATTAGTATTGAGGATGCGAGAGGTGCTGTGAAAGCAGCTGAAATACCTGCGCCTGCGCCTGCGGCAATGAGATAGTTATGATTGTCTTTCTCTATCTTAAAGCTTCTGCTGAAAATAAATCCAATTAAAGACCCAATCTGCACCGAGGAACCTTCGCGTCCAAATGATAAGCCGGAAGATATGCTTAAAATGCCTCCAAAGAATTTAGCAAGTATGTTTTTGAAAGGGGATTTGTATTCCATCTTCTTCTCTAATAGGGCTTTTGTCTGTGGCAAGCCGCTACCGGAAGTTGTGGGGAATTTCTGGACCAAGCGATAGATGATATTTAAGAATAATATCGTCAAAAGAAACAAAATGAGATATTTTATAATTAAGAATAAAATATCATGAAATGTTAATCCGTAGTTTATGCTTCTCTGAAAATCACTGAAATTGTTGGTCTTAAATAGGCCAATTCTTATATTGTCAGCCCAATATATTAGATAACGGAAAGTGACGCATACAAATCCGCTTATGATTCCGATGAAAATACTTGCAAGATAAAATCTATATGTGACACGCATTTTTTAGAGACAAACATACGAACTCCTAAATGGTTCGGTTTTGCTCGTTAAAATTTATGCCATGTCTCTTAAAGTTTCTCTGATACTTCTTTCGCTGCCGAGAATTTCTTGGATACGTTTCGTACGATTGTAAACGGTGTTGTATGTCTTGCCGGTAACAGCTGAAATGTGCTTCTCGTCAAGTCCCAATAGGTAAAGGCAGAAATATAAATTATCCTGATGCTTTAGCCCGTCGTGCTCGGAAATGATTTTGTTGAAGATATTATCGAAAGTTTTGTTGAACAATTCAATAAGTTCTTTTTGTGTTTCCTCGTTGATTTGCAAGTCGGGATATTCGATATTTGTTTTGATGGCGTTGTCGTGGCTTATCTCAACAAGTTTCTGGCACAAAGGTGTTTCCATCAAATTCTTAAGTTTCATATCAAATGGAATATGGGTGAGATATCTTTTTGTCTTGATATCCTGCAACTCTTTTTCAAGATTTTTGATATGTTGTTTTATATGTTTGTTTTCGGACGATTTCTTCTCTATCTTTTCCTGTAAGGCGTTGATATAGTATTTCTTCTTGTCGATTTCATTGTTGTATTTTCTTTTCTTTATGCTCAGCATATATAATCCGAGGAAAAGAAGAGATATAGTGGTGAAGATGATGAATAGGAATAATGTCGCTATTTTTTTATGAAGTTTTGTATTTTTTCTGTTAGTGTTGTAGTTTTCGTATATGGATGAGATGTCAGTTTTGATTGTGGAAAGCAGCAGTTCTTCGTTTGTTTCTTTAGCGAGAATAGGAGTGTATTTGGTCATTAAATCATTGTTGTTGGTTTTGAGTCCGATTTCAATGATATGGTTGGCTGCGTCGATTTTTGAATATTTGTTATCAGGGAAATATTGTTCATAGTAATAAACGGCAGAGTCGAGCATGCCTTTGTCATAATATATGTCTCCTAAGACACCAGCGGCTTCCATCCTTAAATTAGGGACGTCAAGTGTTTTGTATTGTCTCATCATTGTCTTGAAAGGTTCTTCGTGGTATCCCATGTTATACATAATGGTGGAGTTGATTCTTTCGATGACATATTTCAAGGGTGAGTCTTTGTCGATTTCTGTCAGGCTTGCATCTGCTAGTGTCAGATGTTTTAAGGCCATGTCATAGTTGTACATATGTGCGTACATGGTAGCTATAACAATGTCGTTGCGTGTTGTTGCGCTCAAATTGTTTTCTATCTTAAATAGTTGGTTCGCATTGATTAGGCATTCAATGGAGGCGTTGTAAACATCGAGCCAATACAGTATGTCGCTCAGACGGACGTATATCAATGCGTTGAAATGTATTATGTCTATGTTTTGATTATTGTTGAAGAATTTGATTTTCTCGATGAGTTTCAATGATTCAAGGTAGTCGTTGAATGCTTCCCTATATTTGTTGTCTTCTTCAAAGCCAACGCCTCTGTAATAATGGGCTCTTGAGTTTTGAAAAAGTACATCGGTATTTTTTGGGTAAATAGAGGTTAGGCTGTCGAAAAATATTACTATGTCGTTTAGCGTTTTTGTGTTTGTTATAGTACTGTCGCATTTGTAGCGAGCTTCTGCCAAAAGTATGTTGTATTCGTAAAATTCTTTTTGAGATAGGGAATAAATGTCGCTTTTGTCGTTAAAATCGTTTAGCATATTCAATGCAACGGAGGGGTTGGGGGTCATTGTGTCGTTTATCTTTTTAAAGATGCCATAATGATGAGGTGTCTCCGTTGTCGAGAAGAGATTGAATTTTTTGCATGAAGTGAATAAAATGTTTGATAATAGAAAGATTATCAGTAAGTATAATATGTTTTTCTTCATGTTTATAAAATTGAATATCAATTATTTTATTCCTCTTAAGTCTTTATACAATTGAACGGCATACAAATCTGTCATATTTGAGATGTAGTCGAGTACGACCTGTATGCGTGAATATAAATCGTTGCTATTGTTTTTGAATTGTTCAGGTATGATCGAGAGAAGCTTTTTGTTATAAGTCTTTTCTGGATTTAAGATAGCTTGTACAAATTCGTCTATGAGTTCGCCTATGACATTGAAACCTGTCAATTCTATTTTTACTACGGAATTGTGTTTGTAGATGTTTTTCAGAGAAAACTCGCGGCATTTCTCGAGGGCGTTTTTCTCGAAATCGGGGAGATGGGATGCCAGGCTTTTCTCGAAGTCGCCGCTCATTATTGTATCGTAGTTTTCGATGAAAACATTTGATACGCAATCAACTAATTTGTTTATCGCTGTTGCTCTCAGGAATGCCATTCTTTCGTTGTCGTCGGTTACGTTGTCGTACACCTCTTCTTTTCGTTTGTAGAACCAAGAGTCGTTTTCATTTGATTTATCGAAAAATGAACTGAAGAAGAAGTCTGTTTGTTGCGTTGACACTATTCCTCTTTTTTGAGCATCTTCCATATCCAGGATGAGATAGCAGATGTCATCGGCGGCTTCCATTATGAAAGAAAGTGGGTGACGTGCATAAATCAATGATTTTTCATCGATGCATTTTATTCCGCATCCGTCCATGACTTTCTTGAATGTATCCAATTCTGAATGGAATATGTTGTATTTCTTCCTTCCGTTTTTGTTGTATGAAGGATAAGGATATTTTATCAAAGTGGCTAGTGTTGCGTATGTCAGCGACATTCCACCTTGGCGGCGGCCGGCGAACTGATGTGTCAATTGACGGAATGCGTTGGCATTGCCTTCGAAAGAGATGAGGTCAGACCATTGGCATTCTGGAATCAGGTTTTCTAGCTCTTTGCCTGGACCTTCTTTGAAGTAGCTGCTTATCGTCTCTTCGCCTGAATGGCCGAATGGCGGGTTGCCGAGGTCGTGTGCGAGGCAGGCGGCAGAAACGATAGTGTCGATGTCGTATATTTCATTAAGGAAATCATTGCCGAATTTTTTTGTGAGGCTCTTTGATACTATTCTGGCGATAGAGCGTCCTACGCTTGCGACTTCCAGACTGTGTGTCAATCTGTTGTGGACCATGATGCTTCCTGGAAGAGGGAAGACCTGGGTCTTGTTCTGAAGGCGACGGAATATATTTGAGAAGATGATTCTGTCGTAATCACGCTGAAAAGCGTTGCGGATATCCGACTTCTTGTATTCTCTGTATTCTCTTTCGGCAGAAAGCAATGATTTCCATTCCATAGTCATTATTTTTGTGTTGTTGTTCTTGCGTAAGGTGTGAGGTCTTGTGAAGCGAACTGGCCGCTTTTATATTTGAAATAACCGGAGATTCCTATCATAGCAGCGTTGTCGGTGCTGAACTTGAATTTAGGGATGAATACTTCCCATCCGTAGCGCTTGCCGTTTTCGTGCATTGCCTTCTGCAATCCGGAGTTGGCTGATACACCTCCTGCTATAGCTACTTGTTTTATTCCAGTTTCCTTTGTTGCCTTGATGAGCTTTTTCATCAGAGTCTCGATGATTTCTTTTTGGATAGAAGCGCATAAGTCGGCTTTGTTTTTCTCGACGAAGTCAGGGTCTTCTTTAAGTCTGTCGCGCAAGAAATAAAGGAAGCTTGTCTTCAATCCGCTGAAGCTGTAGTTGAGGCCGGCGACGTTTGCTTTGCTGAAAGAGAATGCGTTAGGATTACCTTCTTTTGCCAAACGGTCGATGATAGGTCCACCAGGATATGGAAGTCCCATAATCTTTGCGATTTTGTCGAAAGCCTCACCGGCAGCGTCGTCTATGGTCTTGCCGATAATCTCCAAATCGAAGTAGTCGTTGACCTTTATTATCTGAGTATGGCCGCCTGAAACTGCTAGACATAAGAATGGAAAATCAGGCACTTTTGTGGTCTCGCCCTCCTCTTGTGCAAACAATGCCATAATGTGTCCGTTTGTGTGGTTCACTTCGATGAGTGGAATGTCCATTGAGAGTGCAAAAGCCTTTGAAAATGAAGTGCCTACCAAAAGTGAGCCTAAAAGTCCAGGACCGCGTGTAAAAGCTATTGCAGATAACTGATTTTTTGTTATATTTGCGTGTTTTAAAGCAGCGTCAACTACAGGTATAATGTTTTGTTGATGAGCGCGTGATGCTAATTCAGGGATGACGCCGCCATATTGACGGTGAACATCTTGGTTAGCAATGATGTTTGATAAGACAGTAGTACCTCTGAGCACCGCTGCGGAAGTATCGTCGCATGACGATTCGATAGCTAATATATATTCGTTCATAATCATAAAAAGAAAGGACAAAAATACGAAGAAAACAATTATACATAGCATTTTAATTATCTTTACGATAATTTTTGCTCTGTTAGCGAGTGTGTACGCCGTAATTCTCGACGTAAATGTCCAGAGTATGCTCGCTCGTACCGCAGCTGCTGTCCTTTCAAACTCTTTGGAAACAGAAGTTAAAATCAGGACTTTTTATGTCAAGCCTGATTTGAGAATCCATGCTGAAGAGGTGCAGATTAACGACAAAATGCAAAACCCGATGATATATGTCGGCAGGCTAGATGCTAAATTGTCACTGCGTGATTTGACTACAGAACTTAGAGCCAAGAATGTTGACATAGATGATCTTCTTATCAATCTTGTCAAATATGAAGATGATTATAGCATGAATATATCGGAATTGTTTGCTTCTGACAAGGATGAGAAACAGGAAAACAAAGATAAATCAAAGCCTAAGATGATTTATCTCGACGAGCTGAATCTTAGTCGTGGACATTTCGTTTTATGGAACCAAAACAATGACAAGCCTGAAAAAGAGAGCATGGATTATTCTCATCTCGATATTGATAGTATTTATTTGTCGCTTTCAAAAGTTTCATTCAATGGCGATACGGTTGTCGGTTATATCCATGACCTTAGAGGTGAAGACAAATCAGGTTTCGTTATAGATGAGTTTAACTCTCCATCAAAATTTTTAGTTTCATCACGAGGCTTTGCCTTTAAAAGCCTTAATCTTCATAGTCACGCTACAATGCTTGACCTTGACCTGCAGTTCTTGTATAACGGATATAGCAACTATCGCAAATTTGTAGACTCGATATATATCATTGCTAACATACATCCTTCACAGCTCACGCTCAGTGACTTGAGATATTTTTCTCCAGTGATGGGTAAAATGACCGACACCTTGCAGATACAAGGTCTGATAAGTGGTTTCGTGAGAGATTTTGTCGCTAAAGACTTTAACTTTTCTTTTAAAGACAGCACAGATTTCAAAGGAACGATAAAGATGAGGGGCCTCCCTGATTTCTTTGAGACTCATATGGTTGGTAATGTTGAAAAGATGAATTTCACTTATCAGGATATTTCAGAATTCGCTGTGCCGACTGCAACGACAAGGATTCCTCTTCCAGAAATGCTGGCATGTATTAAGGAAGCGGTGATGTCGGGAGAATTCTATGGATTCCATAATAACTTCAACACTGAATTCAACCTTCATACCAATGTCGGTAACATTTATTTTGACGGCGCATTGAATAATGACTTGTTTATAGTGCCTAAACCTTACTATTTCTTTACGATGTATGCTAATAGATTGAACGTCAAAGAAATTTTAGGATTAAAGGATGAACTTATGCTTACTTTCTCTTCTGATATGTCGGGTGAAGGAATGACCAAAGAAGATGCGGATTTACAAATCGACCTGAATGTCGAGAAAATGAAGTTGTATGATAATGAATTGAAAGACTTTGTGATTTCATGTGATATGGAAAATCAACGTCTTATGGTTCAAACGGATATAAATTCAGATTTGATAAAGCTGGATGTTAATGGTTTGCTCGACGTCTCCGGCATGGTCCCATCGTTTGATGTTAGGATGAATGTTGAAAACGCAGATTTGTATCGACTTAAACTTCTTGACCTGGATAGCAAGATGCAGCTCTCAACAAAAGTGATGGCAAATCTTAGAGGCGACAACATCGATAGAATGTATGGGGAAGTTCGCCTCGACAGCACGGTATATTGCGACAGCAGAGGCTCTTATTTTATGGATTCGCTTAACTTCGTAATGGCTGAAAATCATTTTGATTCTAAAGATGTCAGTTTGATATGCGATTTCTTTGACCTTGATGTCAATGGTATTTTTAATTTCAAGAATATTGGAAACACTTTCAAGAACTATGTTAGAAATCACTACCATGTCAAAAAGTGGGGAGGCAAAGGCATTAAACTCGATGATGAGAAACAGGATTTCTATGTGAATATGAATTTTAAAAACACAGAAACACTGTCACGATTGCTGATGCCTAATCTTATGGTAAGCGATAATACTAACTTTACCGCGACATTCACTTCTAGCAATTATCAGCTGTATTCGACTCTCGAATCGGAACAGGTGATGTATAACGGCTTGGTGTTTAATGAACTGCATCTTAAAAACAAGACGGAACGTAATAAGACAACGGCGAACCTTAAACTGAAAAACTTTATCATTAAAGAAGCTACAGAGAAAAATCCAGTTGAGTTAGGAATGGAAAACATCGAATTTCTTATGGATGCTCACAATGATAGTCTCTTGTTCGGATTTTCATGGAATGACGAACTTATGGAAAACAAGAACAAGGGCAATCTGAATGCGACATTTATCCCAGATGAAGGAAAGGGCGGACATCTGCATATAACTTCTTCAGATGTGATTATCAATGACAGCCTGTGGAATCTTTCTCCGACTTGTTTTATCGACTTCAAGAAGAATAAAGTCATAATGGAAGAGTTCGAGGTTTATTCGGGTTCACAGTCATTGATTGTAAAAGGCAACATACCAAAAACAAATAATGATACATTATATTTGAAATTCAATGATTTGAATGTTTCTGACTTCGATTTGCTTACATCGGGATATGGCATCGACGTTGACGGTATTATTGAAGGAGACCTTCAGTTTACTAAAATTTCAGATAAGTTCTCATTCTTCTCAAATCTGGATGTTAATGGCTTGGGATTGAATGGATATCTGATTGGAGATGCTTTCGTTGATGCAAGCTGGAATGCGGCTGATACTTCTATTTTTATTGATACAGAAATAATTAAAACCAATTCAACGGATAAGGTGATGTCGCTCATTGGTAATTATTATACCTCTAGGAATGATGATAATCTTGATTTTAACCTTGACTTGAATGGTATAGATATAGGCTTTGTCAATTCATTTACAAAAGGAACATTGAGCAGGGTGGGCGGTAATGTTAACGGCGATTTGCAGATAAGCGGTTCGCTCAAGAAAATGATTCTAACAGGAGAGGCCGACTTGTATGACGCTGCTTGTCAGATAGATTACCTCAATACATACTATAACGTCAATCCTTCGCATTTGAAACTCGACAATGTGAATCCTTATATCAGATTCTCTGAAAACAGAATAGATCTTCAAGATATTGTGCTTGTCGATACTCTGAATCATCATGCTGTGGCTCATGGTATCGTGACACACGATTATCTAAGGAAATTTGCATTCGATGTGGATGCTGTTCTAAATAACTTCCTTGGAATGAATATGCTTCATAAGGAAGGCTCGACATTCTACGGTACTGTTATCGCCAATGGCGATTTGAAGATTGATGGTCCTCTGGAGGATATAGTGATGGACATCAATGCTGTTTCGATGCCAGGAACCGTGCTCGACATATTGTTGACAAGCGGCTCTTCTATAAATGATAATTTCATTGTCTTCGTTCGAAAAGGCGTTGAAAAAGATACAGTCAAGACTATTATACCGGAAAAGGTAAAGGATAAGAAATTCACTTTTAACCTTAATGCCGATGTGTCGGAAACGGCAAATGTGAATATCCACTTGCCTTCAAATATGGGTAATATCAGTGCAAATGGTGTTGGCAACATACGCCTAGGATATGCTTATGACCAGCTCTCTCTTTATGGCGACTACGTTATCAACGATGGAACGTTTAACTTCAACTTCCAGAATCTTGTTAGACGTAATTTCGATATCAAGCAGGGCGGCACTATCTCATGGACGGGCAGTGCAGGAGAAGCCGATATCAATGTGGTGGGCAGCTATAGAACCAAGTCCTCCATATCGTCGTTGGGAATTGAGGTCGACTCTACATCATTGGTTAATAATGTCAATGTTGACTGTATATTACGTCTTCAAGAGAAACTTAACAACCCTTCAATCACATTCGGATTGGATTTGCCTAATGCAACTGATGATATTAAGAATACTGTGTTCTCTGTCATAGATACTACTAACCAAGCGGTTATGTCACAGCAGATTATCTCTCTTCTTGTATTGGGCTCGTTCTCTTATGCTAATAATAGTTTGTATAACATAGGCGCATCTAATTATTACAACGTGCTTACCAGTTCGTTGAGTAGCTGGCTGTCGCAGATTAGCAAGGACTTTGACGTCGGCGTGCGATATACTCCGGAAGATAATCTTACAACAGAAGAACTTGAGGTGGCTCTTTCAACTCAGTTGTTTGACGACAGACTTACAATAGAGACAAACTTAGGTATGTACACGGGCTCGCGTAATGAAGTGGCTGGCGGAGCTAACAGTATAGTCGGTGACTTTGATATTTCTTATAAGTTTACTAATAGGTTGAGCCTCAAAATGTATAATCATTCGAATTTGAATAGTAATTATTCAATATATTCATACGAGACATATTCAGATTATACCCAAGGTATAGGTCTATCATATTCGCAAAGCTTTGATAACATAAAAGAGGTTTTTGCAAGAAAAAACAGAAACAAGAAAAATAAAAATAACAGAAGATGAGCGCTGGAAACTTTATATTGTATAGAGCGTCGGCTGGCTCAGGAAAGACGTATACCCTTGTAAGAGAGTTTTTAACACTTTGCCTCTCGTCGGAAAATGTCACGTTTGGCAATATTCTGGCTGTTACCTTTACCAATAAGGCTGCTAATGAGATGAAAGCCAAGATATTGAATAATCTGAAAGGTATAATCGTAGATGATTCGGATTATTCGGATATGAAAAAAGATTTATGTGAAGCTACGCGGCTTCCGGAATCTATGCTTAAAGAAAGAGCTGTTAGGTTATACAATAACATAATACACAATTACTCCGACTTGAATGTCTCGACCATAGACAGCTTCGTTCAGCAGGTTTCTCGTACTTTTGCCAGAGAACTCAATCTCCCTAATCAATACAAACTGATTCTTGATACTCGTGAGTTCCTTGATGAGTTTATACAGCAGATTGACAGGGAAATTGGCGGCGACGATGGAACGCTTGCCGATACTCTTACCAAATACATTAAGCATAAACTGATAGAAGAAGGGAAGTGGCGACTGGATTCTTCTATAAAGAAATTCGTTGAAAAGCTTATCAAAGAAAGCGCCTATAAGAAAGGCGAAAGCTATGATGCTAAATGTATTGACGAACATCAATATGAAGAGGTAACACAATATCTTAATGAAAAGATAAAGAAATGCAAGGCTGAAATAAAAGGAAGTATTGAAAAGATAAATGCCTTCAATGATGTTAGAGACATCGGTTTCGATGAATATAATAATGTACTTGTAACATTCTTAAATAATATTAATAAAGACTTCTGCTTTTCTCCGAATAAACTGGTATCAGGTAAAATACTGCCTGAAATTCTGTCTTATAAGAAGAAATGGAATAAAGGTAAGAAAGAGTGGCCTATGGAAGATGGCGATGAACTCATAGGATACTTCAACAACATAGTAGAAAATAATAAGTCATTATACCTTATTAATATTATCAATAAAGACATCTACCTTTATATTCTGAGATCCGACTTGATGGACGTCATTAACCATCATATCAATGAGACCAATAAGGTCCATATCTCTGAATTTAACAAGAGAATTTCTGATATCATTGCTGACTGCAGCGTGCCTTTCATTTATGAGAGAATAGGCTCGAAATACGAACATATGTTTATAGATGAGTTCCAGGATACTTCTCTCTTGCAATGGTTTAACTTCCTGCCTTTGGTCTCCAACAGTATTTCCAATGGAAATAAGACTTTGCTTGTAGGTGATGCTAAGCAGGCTATTTACAGATTCAGGAGCGGTGAGGTGGAGCAGATTATAAAGCTGCCGGAAATTCATAACAAGCCTATGGAATGTGTCGATGGCAATATGGAGGTGGCAGCTCCTTTCGACGAATATGAAAGTGCTATTTCCGACAGCTTTGTAGAGCATGAACTGGAAACGAATTATCGCTCTAAAAAGAATGTCATTGTATTCAATAATTCTTTCTTCAACTTTGCAAAGGATTATCTCTCTGAAGGTTATAGAGACGTGTATGCCAAGTCTAAACCTCAGAGATATAAGGAGAAGAAAAGCGCATATGAAGGCTGCGTGAATGTTAAAGTCTTCGATTATGGAAAAGACGGAGAATCGTATAAGAATAATGTTAAAGAAGCTATGCTGGCTGATATCAAGAGTATTGGCGACAGCAAAGACTTCAAATATAGCGATGTGGCTATTCTTGTGCGAAACAAAGAAGACGGAACAAAAATAGCTGAGTTCCTCTCCAAAAATAATATTCCTGTTATTTCTTCTGATTCTGTTTTGCTGAGGTCGTCAAATAAGATACTGCTTATAATTTTCACGCTCAAATACATGATGGATGAAAAGAATAAGGTGAATAAGTTGAATCTTTCTTTTTATCAGAATATTTGCAGAAATGAAACATCTGTAACTTGCGATCTGAGTGAGGCTCTGAAGTATGATATAAAATATGATGAGCTTAATGAATTGAGGACAAGTGCGTTGAGCCTCTATGATTTGTGCGTCAAGATAATAAAGATGTATGGATTTAATATTGTAGATGACGTTTTCTTGCAATATTTCATGAATCTGGTTCAGAACTGGCAAAGTGCAGACAATGATGGAGTCAATGCATTTGTTGAATATTGGGATAGAAAGTCGGAGGATCTTTTCCTGGAGATTTCCGGTAATATCAATGCAGTGCAGATTTTGACGATACATAAATCCAAAGGTCTTGAATATAAGATAGTCATGTATCCTTACGTATATACTACACTTCCAGGTGGAAGATTCCATCAAAGCGAGAAGTGGCTTGAATTCAAGAAGGATTTTGAATTGTTGAGCGATATGCCTCATCTCGACAGCTTTATACTTCCAATAAGCAGTTCGCTTGAAAATACTGCAATGGAGCACTATTATTATGAGGAAGTTGACAAACAATCGTTCGACGACTTCAATCTGATGTATGTGGCTATGACTAGGGCTAAAGATGTGCTTTTCCTTTACACTCATAACAAGGTGTCTAAAGAGAAAGGAAATATTTTCAACGATTATTTTAGTAATTCGAGCGGCTGTCTGAGCATAGAACATGATGATTTGTTGAAAGTCAGATTTGATAAAATAAAAGATGTTGAGGATGGTGAGGACTGTTCTGATGGTAGATATGATGAATATCAGTTCGGTGAGATAAAATATGTTCCTTCGGAAGAGAAGATAGATGCAAATGAAATAAAACTATCTCCAGACAATCCAATGCCGGAACTTATTGATTGGTCGGAATATATGGTCTTCAAGGAAGAAGATAATGATGAGGATAGTGAATCTACCGAAAGAGGAAAAGTGGTGCATGAGATATGCTCTAAAATCATCACAATGAAAGATGCGGAAAAGGTGCTTCGTTTTTATGTTAACAGTGGAAGCATTGACGAAGATGAATCTGATAGACTTTTGAAGAAGTTTGAGAAAATATCGTCAGACGAAAGAGTTGGCCTCGCATATTCCGATAGGGCTATCGTAAGAAACGAAATGGATATTTTGACAGAAGATGGCGTGAAAAAACGTCCCGACAGATATGCCGAGCTTGATGACAGGGTCATACTTATAGATTATAAGACGGGAAAAAAGAATGAAAAATATGCGCTGCAGCTGAAGGAATATGCCTCGATTCTGCAACAAATGGGCGTCAGTAAAAACATAGAGCTGTATCTTGTATATCTTGACGAAGAAAATGAAGTGGAAGCTGTATTTTTAGACAGATTATTTTACTGAACATAAAGCATTTTTTTGTAAATTTGCAGTCGCTTTTTTGAATCGGTACTCCCGTGAAAAAGAGATAAAACAGTTCTAATAAAAATATAAATAGATGGATAGTATTCGTAATGTCGCAATTATTGCCCACGTTGACCATGGCAAGACAACTTTAGTAGATCGTATTCTACACCAATCAAGATTATTCAGAGAAAATCAGGAAACTAACGATTTGATGTTGGATAACAATGATCTTGAGCGTGAACGAGGTATTACCATCTTATCAAAGAACGTTTCAGTTCGTTACAAAGGCACAAAGATTAATATCATTGACACTCCCGGTCACTCCGACTTCGGCGGTGAAGTAGAACGCGTTCTCAATATGGCCGACGGCGTTATCTTGCTCGTTGACGCTTTTGAAGGTCCAATGCCACAGACACGTTTCGTTCTTGAAAAAGCTTTGTTGTTAGGTCTTAAACCAATCGTTGTTATCAATAAAGTTGACAAGCCTAACTGTTATCCAGAAGAAACACAAGAAGCAGTTTTTGATTTGATGTTCAACTTGGGTGCTACTGAAGACCAGCTCGATTTCCCAACAGTGTTCGGTTCATCAAAACAAGG
>JAEIGA010008369.1_pt1 | contig 15675 bp, 10 predicted proteins | sample 9270691 | NCBI WGS metagenome assembly JAEIGA01 (sample SAMN17057246, study PRJNA624740) | gut metagenome | biome: biome; isolation source: fecal sample | host: Bos grunniens | place: China: Xizang | collected 2019
AAACCCTGGTGTTTATTACGATGATCAAGCCGTTGAAGGATGGATTAGATATTGTGAAAACGAGCTAACGTTAACCGACGGCTCTGAATTACATCTATTAGACACATTTAAACTATGGGGTGAACAGATATTTGGATGGTATTACTTTGTCGAGAGAAGTGTTTATCAACCAAATCCCGATGGTCATGGCGGACGCTATGTGAAGAAGCGAGTAAAGAAACGTTTGATTAATAAACAATACTTGATCGTAGCTCGTGGTGCTGCTAAATCAATGTATGCATCATGTATACAAAGTTACATTCTAAACGTAGATACCGCCACAACCCATCAAATAACAACAGCCCCAACGATGAAACAAGCAGAAGAGGTCATGTCACCGATTCGTACAGCAATCACTAGATCGAGAGGACCACTATTTAAATTCTTAACAGAAGGTTCATTACAAAATACGACTGGCTCTAAAGCTGACCGAGTTAAACTGGCAGCTACTAAGAAAGGTATTGAAAACTTCTTAACTGGTTCTCTATTAGAAATAAGACCTATGAAAATTGACAAATTACAAGGTCTGCGTGCGAAATGTGCAACTGTCGATGAATGGCTTTCTGGTGATACTAGAGAAGATCCAATCGGTGCTATCGAACAAGGGGCCGCAAAAGAACAAGGTAGTGGCGAAAACAATGACTACCTTATCGTTGCGACTAGTTCGGAAGGTACGGTTCGTAATGGATGTGGGGATACAATTAAAATGGAATTAATGCAAATTCTTAAAGGCGATTATCCCGCATATAACGTGTCAATCTGGTATTACAAATTAGATGATTTAGAAGAAGTTAATAAGCCTGAGATGTGGTTAAAAGCCAATCCGAATTTAGGTAAGACTGTTACTTATGAAACTTACCAATTGGATGTTGAAAGAGCTGAAAACACACCAGCGGCTAGAAACGATATTCTAGCAAAACGTTTCGGAATTCCGATGGAAGGTTACACATATTACTTCACATATGAAGAAACTCTTCCACATAGAAAACGAGACTACTGGCAATTGCCATGCGCATTAGGAGCCGACTTATCACGAGGCGATGACTTCTGTGCATTTACATTCCTATTTCCATTATCAAATGGTAGCTTTGGAGTAAAGACTCGAAGTTATATTTCGTCATTAACATTGCAAAAGTTACCATTAGCTGTACGAAATAAATACCAGGAATTTATTGACGAAGGAAGTCTAATAATTCTGGAAGGTACGGTATTGGATATGTTGGAAGTCTATGATGATTTAGACGCTCACATTATAGAACGAGGATACGATGTCCGTTGTTTCGGTTATGACCCATATAACGCCAGAGAGTTTGTAGAGCGTTGGGAATCCGAGAACGGGCCTTTTGGCATTGAGAAAGTTATTCAAGGTTCTAAAACGGAATCGGTTCCATTAGGTGAATTGAAGAAGTTATCAGAAGAGAGAATGCTTTTGTTCGATGAACAATTAATGTCATACACCATGGGTAACTGTATCACATTAGAAGATACAAACGGTAATAGGAAACTATGGAAACAGCGATATGAGCATAAGATTGATAACGTAGCCGCTATGATGGATGCTTATGTTGCTTATAAACTTAATAAAGAAGCTTTTGAATAAGGAGGAAATTCAAAATGGCGGAAACATTTTTGTCCAGAGTTAAAAAAGGCTGGAACGCATTTTTGAATAGAGACCCAACTACCGGATATCGAGAAACAATTTACGGTAATTACAACAGACCAGATAGAATACGATATTCAAGAGGTAACGAACGAACTATTATTACTTCTATATATAATCGTATAGCATTAGACGTGGCAGCTATCGATATTAACCACGTAAAACTAGACGATAAAAACCGATATTTAAAAACAATAGATAGTTCGTTAAACAATTGCTTGACTCTAGACGCTAACATTAATCAAACAGGACGAGCATTATTACAGGATGCAGTAGCATCTATGCTCGACGAAGGTTGTGTGGCAATCGTTCCGGTAGATACCGATATTGATCCTGAAATATCTGGAGGATACTCTATCGAAACTTTACAAGTTGGTAAAATAGTACAATGGTTTGCCGACAAAGTAATGGTTAGACTTTATAACAATTCCAAACAGGAATTTCAAGACGTTACTCTGCCAAAAAGCATGGTAGCTATTATTGAAAATCCTTTTTATGCTGTTATGAATGAACACAATTCAACGTTACAGCGTTTGGTTAGAAAACTAAGTTTACTAGACGCTATCGACGAACAAAGTGGTTCTGGAAAACTAGATTTAATAATTCAGTTACCTTACACCATTAAAACAGAAGCAAGACGTCAACAAGCCGAAACAAGGCGAAAAGATATAGAAATGCAATTGTCTGGTTCTAAATATGGAATCGCTTACACTGACGGTACGGAGCGAATTACGCAATTGAACAGACCGCTTGAGAACAATCTAATGAAGCAGATTGAATTTTTAACGAGTATGCTATATAGCCAGTTAAACATCACTCAGACTATATTGGATGGTTCAGCGGACGAAAGTACGATGCTTAATTACCATAGCAGAACAGTAGAACCAATTATATCGGCTATTGTTGATGAAATGAAAAGAAAGTTTCTGACTAAAACTGCTCGATCTCAGAAACAATCTATCATGTTCTTTAGAAATCCATTTAAACTTGTTCCGGTAAACCAAATTGCAGAGATTGCTGATAAGTTTACTAGAAATGAGATCATGACTTCTAACGAAATCAGACAAGTTATTGGAATGATTCCATCTGATGATCCTAAAGCTGACATGCTAGTAAATAGCAACATCAGTCAATCAAAAGAAGAAACAGAACGATTACTTGGCGCACCGTCAAAACCAGTAAACGAGCAGAAGAAAAATCTTGATGAATAGGAGGAAATTCAAAATGGATTATGATTTTAGCGGATGGGCCACAAAAGCTAATCTTAAATGTTCAGATGGACGAGTTATCCTTAAAGACGCATTCAAGCATAATAGCGGAAAGAAAGTTCCTTTAGTATGGAATCATAAGCATGACGGAGTATCTAATATTCTTGGGCATGCATTACTTGAAAACCGTGAAGAAGGCGTTTACGCATATTGCAAATTTAACGATAGCGAAGATGGCCAAAGAGCTAAGATGTTAGTTGAGCATGGAGACATTACACAACTATCAATCTATGCCAATCAACTAAAACAACAAGGTTCTAATGTGTCTCATGGCGAAATTCGTGAACTTAGTCTTGTATTAGCTGGAGCAAATCCTGGCGCTTTCATTGATTCAATCATGAAACATAGCGACGATAGTATCTCAGAAGCCATTATTTATACTGGCGAAGATTTCGATTTATATCATTCGGATGAAGAAGAAATCGATGAAGAAGTTGAAGAAGAAATCGATGAAGAAATTGAAGAAGACCAAGAAGAAATCGAAGAAGACCAAGAAGAATTATCTCATGCTGATAACGAAAACGAACCAGACTATCAAGCAATTTTTGACACTTTAAACGACGAACAAAAAAATATGGTTTATGAATTAGTTGGACAAGCGCTTGCTAGTAAAGAATCTGTTTCTCATAGTGATGAAACATTAGAACATTCAAACACTGAACAATCTGAAGGAGGAAACACGGAAATGAAAAAGAATGTATTCGAACAAAATACAGAAAAAACAAACGACAATGTAATTTGTCATGCTGATCAAGCAGCAATCATTGCTGAAGCACAACAAAGTAATGTTGGTAGCTTCCAAAGAGCATTAAAGAACTATATGAAAGACAATGAGTTAGCTCATGGTTTCGTAAACGCTGATGGAGAAGAAGCAATCGGAGAATTATTCCCTGAATATGATTTAGTTAAAAAAGGTGCTCCTGAATTAATCGAAAACGATCACGAATGGGTTAATGTAGTAATGAGCAAAGTTCATAGAAGCCCAATTAGCCGTATTCGTACTCGTCAAGCTGATGCTCGTACAACTTATCAAAGAGCTAAAGGGTATAAGAAAGGTGCTGAAAAGGGTATCTCTGGTAACATTCAATTACTAAACAGAACTACTGACCCTCAAACTATCTATATTAAAGATAAATTAGATCGCGATGACATTATCGACATTACTGACTTTGACGTAGTTAGCTACATCTACGGAATAATGAGAAGTAAAATGCACGAAGAATTAGCTATGGCATTCATGGTTGGTGACAGACGTGAAGAAGGTGAACCAGATAAAATTTCTGAAACTCACGTTCGTTCAATCTGGCATGATGATGAATTATATACAATTCACTGCGATGTAGATTATGAAGCAGCTAAGAATGAATTACAAGGTTCTAACACTGGCGTTAACTTCGGTGAAAACTACATCAAAGCTGAAGCAACTATCACAGCTTCATTATATGCTCGTGAACAATTAAAAGGTAAGAACAACTTAGACTTCTTCTGTACACCACATGCATTAAACGTTATGTTATTAGCTCGTGACTTAAACGGTCGTCGTATCTATGATAGCAAAGCCGACTTAGCTAAAGCATTAAACGTAGACAATATTTATACAGCTGAACAATTTGAAGGTTTAACAAGAACTACAGCTGATGGTAAAGTTAAGAAATTAGTAGGTTTATTTGTAAACTTAAGCCAATACCATGTTGGTGCTACTAAAGGCGGTCAATTAACTAAATTCGAACAATTCGATATCGATTTCAACCAATACAAATATTTACTTGAAACTCGTTTATCAGGCGCATCAGTTGCTATCAAATCAGCAATCGCTTTAGAAGAAGACGTAACTGACGCTGAATAATTGTAGCGAAGGAGAAAATTCAAAATGAAGTGGTATGGTGAAATTGGCTACGGTATAACCGAACAAATTAGACCGGGCGTATGGAATCCGGTTACACATGAGCGTTTCTATCACGGGGATATTACCCGTATTCGCAGAACACTACAATCGGCCAATCAAACAAACGATGACATCAGCTTCTCACAGGAAGTAAGCATTGTCGCAGATCCATACGCCACTGATCATTTTCATGAAATTCGTTATGTTAAGTATAGGGGCACTAAATGGAAGGTTACTAACATTTCTGTTCAGTACCCTAGACTTATTCTAACTCTCGGAGGTGTATACAATGACCAGTCTGATAGATAAACAGCAAGAGTTGCAAAGCTTATTTTTAGGTTTTTGTGACAATGTATACTACCAACCACCCGAGAAACTAAAAATGAATTATCCGGCAATAAGATATAAACGAAGTGATATTCGTAATACTTTTGCCGCGGATAATGTTTATAAACAGTCTCATTTCTATGAGATAACAGTTATCGATTACGACCCTGATAGTTTCATAGTAGAACAAATCTCAAAACTTCCAAAAATTAAATTTGATAGACACTATGAATCGGATGGTCTTAATCATGACGTATTCACAATTTATTATTAATTAGGAGGAAAACTAAACTATGGCAAAATTACAATATCATGCTAATGGTGCTAACTTATACGAAACTGGTGTTAAGAACGTAGCGTTATATGTAATGGATGAAGACGGATCATACGGACCAGGTGTTGCTTGGAACGGTGTAACTAATGTTACTTTATCTCCTTCTGGAGCAGAAGCTACTCCATTATATGCTGACGACATTAAATATTTAAACTTAATTTCTGCTGAAGAAATGGGCGGAACAATTGAAGCTTATACTTATCCTGATGAATTTGGAGTATGCGATGGATCTGTTTCTGTTTCAGGTATGAAATTCGGACAACAAACTCGTAAAACATTCGCTTTAGTATTTGAAACAACTATCGGTAACGAAGTTAATGCCAACTTAGGAAATAAATTACACGTTGTTTACGGATGCTTAGCTGCTCCATCTGAAAAAGCTTATGCTACTATCAACGATAGTCCAGAAGCTATTACATTCTCTTGGGAATTAACTACTACACCAGTAGCTGTTGAATTAGGCGATGGCAAAACTTATAAACCAACTTCTTATATTGAATTAGACTCAACTAAGTTAGTTGGCAAATATGAAACTTTAAAAGACTCATTCTATGGATCTGAAAGCGAAGAACCAAAATTATTAATGCCTAACGAAATTCATACAATCGTAAAAGGTGCTTAATATTTAAAACGCATTTTAAGAGAGGCTGTTGATTTTAACAGCTTCTCTTTTTATTTCTATTAAAACAAATCATAAAAAGAAGAAAAAGGAGAAAATATACTATGTTAAAGAAAACATTTACTTACACTGATTACAATGGAGTTGAAAGAAAAGAAGATCATTTCTTCAACCTATCAAAAGCTGAACTTATGGAAATGGAATTAACTACAACCGGAGGTTTAGCTGAATATATTCAACGCATTGTCGACGCTCAAGACGCACCAGCAATCGTTAGAATGTTCAAAGAATTAGTATTAAAAGCTTACGGTAAAAAGAGTGATGATGGTAGAAGATTTATTAAATCACAAGCTCTTTCTGAAGAATTTTCACAAACAGAAGCTTACTCACAATTATTCATGGAATTAGCAACTAATGCTGAGGCTGCTGCTGAATTTGTAAATGGAATTGTTCCTAAAGCAGAATAAGCAGTAAAGGAGGTTGAAGAGAATGCTTGAAATCACAATACCTAGACAATCGTTATGGGACGAGGTAAACGAAGAGTTTATCGAATTTGAAGCTCAAACAATAAGATTAGAGCATTCTCTAGTCTCCCTTTCAAAATGGGAGTCAAAATGGAAGAAACCTTTTCTATCCAAACAAGATAAAACTAGGGAAGAAATCACAGATTATATCAGATGCATGACAACAACGCAGAATGTGGATCCAAAAGTTTATAATTTCATTGATCCTTTTAATATGAAAAAGATTAATGATTATATAGAAGCTCCTATGACCGCAACTACTTTCTCTAATCAAGATAAATCGACTAGTAGAGAAATAATTACGTCAGAGCTTATTTATTATTGGATGATATCTTTGAACATTCCGTTTGAGTGTCAGAAATGGCATCTAAATCGTCTGCTTACGTTGATTAAAGTATGTAGTATTAAAAATCAACCGCCTAAGAAGATGAGTAAGAAAGACGTTATGAGTAGAAATGCTGCTCTAAACGCACAACGTAGAAAACAATTAAACTCAAAAGGATGATAATAAATGAGCAATAGCAAATTAGTTAGCTACACTAAAATCAGTCCAAATAAAACCAATAATCGAAAACACAAAATTGACACTATCACTATTCATTGTGTAGTCGGTCAATTGTCTGTAGAAACATTAGGAACTATATTTTCAAAGAAGTCTACTAAATCATCATGCAATTATGGAATTGGCGCTGATGGACGTATAGGAATGTATGTGGAAGAGAAAGATCGTTCATGGTGTTCCTCTAATGCTGCAAATGATCACCGAGCAATTACAATAGAGTGTGCTAGTGATACTAAGCATCCATATAAAATTAACGAAAAAGTGTACGCTGCTCTAATAGAGCTATGTGTTGATATATGTAAACGAAACGGCATCGAAGAACTTAAATGGAAAGCAAATAAAAACTTGACTGGCAAAATAGATAAGCAGAACATGACGGTTCATCGTTGGTTTGCTAATAAAGATTGTCCCGGCGATTATATATACAATCGCTTAGGTCAAATCGCCAAAGAAGTAAACACTAAACTAAAATCATCTAAAAAGTCAATAGATGAAATAGCTCAAGAAGTCATCGACGGTCGATGGGGTAATGGTCAAGAAAGAAAAGACCGTTTAACTAAGGCCGGATACAACTACACCTCGGTTCAAAGGAGGGTAAATGAACTCATTTAAAAAGGAAAACACTTACTATGATAACTTTTAAGCATAAGGGAGACTTCTCTAAAACAAGAAAGTTTTTTGAGAAAGCTAAAAAGGGTGTTAATGTGCATAATCTCGAACAATACGGACAAGCGGGAGTAAACGCTCTTATGTCTAGCACTCCCGTTGATAGTGGCTTAACCGCTTCATCATGGTATTACGAGATAGAAAAGAAAGACGGAAAAATTAAAATTAATTTCTGTAATTCAAATATTCAAAATGGAGTACCAATTGCTATTATTTTGCAATATGGACATGGTACTAGAAATGGTGGTTGGGTAGAAGGAAAAGATTATATCAATCCGGCTATCCAGCCTATTTTTGATAAAATAGCAAAAACTGCATGGAAGGAGGTTAGTAAAGTATGAGTACTACAATTGACGAGCGCGTCGTGTCGATGCAGTTTGATAACAAACAGTTCGAAAAGAATGTTGCCACTTCTATGAGCACCTTAGAGAAACTTAAGGAAAAGTTAAATTTTAAAGGCGCATCAAAAGGTTTAGAAAATGTTAGCGATGCCGCTAAAAAAGTAGATATGACTACGCTAAGTGATAATGCCGAAACAGTTTCAAAGAAGTTTTCAGCATTAGAAATAGCGGGTATTACGGCATTAGCCAACATTACTAACTCAGCAGTTAATACTGGAAAACAATTACTAAAATCTTTATCAGTCGATCAGTTAACCGCAGGATGGACTAAATACGAACAGAAAACTTCTTCTATTCAAACCATCATGAATTCTACCGGTAAATCGATAGATCAAGTTAACGGATACTTAGATAAATTAATGTGGTATTCGGATGAAACTAGTTACGGTTTCACAGACATGACCGCATCATTGGCTCAATTAACATCTGCTGGTGGAGATATTGAGAAATTGATTCCAATGATAGAAGGTATAGCCAATGCCACGGCCTTTGCTGGTAAAGGAGCGACAGAATTTAGTAGAGCGATCTATAACTTAAACCAATCTTATAGTGCCGGTTATCTGCAATATATGGACTGGAGAAGTTTAGAGTTAGCGGGTGTTGCTTCTAAACAGTTAAAAGAAATGTTAATTTCAACAGCGGAAGAATTGGGAAAAATCGAAAAAGGTCAAATCAAAATTTCCAACTTCTCGCAAACATTAAAAGATAGATGGGCTGACACGGAAGTTATGGAAACCGCTTTCGGTAAGTTTGCTGAATTTACCGACGCCGTTCATACATACCTTGAATCTAACCCTCATGCTACTACAAATGATGCTATTGATGCATTAGCGGATAAATACGATAAAGTAGCAGTTGAGGCATTCAAAGCGGCCCAACAAGCTAAATCATTCTCCGAAGCTATTGACGCAACAAAAGACGCCGTTAGTTCAGGATGGATGAGAACTTACGAAATTATATTCGGTAATATAGAAGAAGCTAAAAAATTCTGGGGATATCTAACTGATACATTATGGGAAGCATTTGCTTCTGGATCAGATGATAGAAATAACCTATTATCAAAAGCTTTTAATTCCGGATATACAACATTTAAAGATTTAGCCGGTGCTCTTGATGACACTGGTTTTAAAAATCACATAAAAGCTGTTAATAAAACATTCGCTGAGTCAATCGACGAAATGATCGAAGAGACAGGTTCATTCGAAGGAGCTCTTAGAAAGGGTCTTAGCGAAGGAATCATTACTTCTAATGATTTAGCGACAGCTTTAAATACATTAACAGACGAATACGGAGGTTTAAACGAACGCCAACTTAAAAACGCTGGTTTTACTTCCGAACAAATCAAACAATTACAGTCTCTCAATGAACAAATTCAAAATGGCACATTATCCATTGATGACTTTGCCAATAAAATAACACGTCTTTCTGGTAGGGAGCTGCTATTAAATGCCGACGAAACAATTGGCGAATTAGGAGCAATTCCTAACATTCTTAAAGCCATAGGTAATTTAATAACTCCTATAGCTGACGCTTTTAAAGAAATATTCTTTGGTATCACTGAGGATGACGACAATTTAGCAAATCGAGCTGAAGGTTTATACAAACTATTAGAAGGATTCCGAGATTTCACTAAAAGTTTAATACTTACAGACGAAGCAATGGACAAGTTAAAGCGAACATTCAAAGGTGTATTCGCTGTAATAGATATTGTTCTGCATGTGGTAAAAACATTAGGCGGCGCAATTTTAGGCCCATTGTTCGACGGATTTAAATTCCTTTCTGGTGGAGTTTTAGGAGCTACAGCGTCATTGGGTGATTTCTTGGTAGCTTTAAGAGATACTATTGTAAATTCAGAAGGTCTAACTACTATGGCTGCCGGAATTGGATCTTTCATTAGTAAAATAGTGCAAATTATAACTAATTTCACAACGGGTATTTACGACGCTATACATAATTCCGGTTTTGGTAAAATAGTAGACTTCTTGAAAAGTGTCTGGGAAATTATAAAAACTATAGTAAATAGCATCGCTGGTGTTATAGGGGGACTATTCTCATCTTTAGGAAACGCCGTAGATGGTTCAGGTATTGGCGGTATATTAGAACTTTTAACAGCCGGAGCAATAACTACTGCCGCTGTTAAACTTAGTAAATTATTCGATAATGTTGGCGGAATACTAGACGGCTTTGCTGGTATCTTAGATAGTGTCGCAGAAAGCGTGCAAGCTTTTGTTAGTTCAATAAAAGCGAGAGCTTTAGAAAAGATATCAAAAGCTATGCTCATGTTAGCAGCATCAATACTAATTATCGCACTTATAGATAAAGATACGTTAGAACGTTCATTAGCTGCAATAACATTATTGTTTGTAGGTTTAATGGGTACACTAACTATAGTAGGCAACATGCGAACTGTGTTTGCCGCTAGTCAAAACATAACAGCTATAGGTGTTGCCTTATTACTTATGGCGTTTACACTTAAAACATTGTCAAGTTTAGACTGGAACAGTATGGGTGTCGGTTTAGTTGCTATGACTGGAACTTTACTAGTGTTAACCGGGGCATTAGCAGCTTTAGCACTAATTAATAAGAAATTACAATCAGTCGGCAACGATTTAGATAAGAATTCAACAACTACTATAAAAGGTGCTGGGCAATTATTCAAAATAGCGGTTGCTTTATTACCTGCCGCATTATTATTGAAAATTCTTGGTTCTATGAGCTGGAAAGAAATGGGCGTTGGATTAATTTCCATGACCGGAGCAATTATTGCTCTTACTGGTTCATTTGCGGTAATAGCTGCTTTAAATAAAGGCGGCTTAGAAATAAAAAAAGGAGCCGGACAATTATTTAAAATTGCATTGGCGTTGCTCCCAATGGCAGTTGTCATGAAAATATTATCGTCTATGGATTGGGCTGACATTAAGAAAACCGCAATAATTATGGGCGGTGGTCTTACTGCGTTGTTGACAGCTATGACTGTTATGGCTCTCATAGATAGAATTTCAAACAACATGAATTCCGGCACTAATGGCATTAAAGTTGTAATAGGAAAATGTGTACAATTAACTTTAATCGCTTGGGCACTTAGCACATTAGCGATAGCTTTAGTTGCGTTAGCGTTTGTTTCATGGCGAAAAATAACAAAAGGATTAATTGCAATGGGGGTGACCCTTGCTATATTACTTACTGGTTTAAAATCAATTAGTAAAATAGAACAAACAACATCGCCTAAATCAATATTTACATTGATAGGTATGGCAGTTGCAGTTAATACATTAGCGTCTACTTTATGGGCATTAGGTCAGTACAAATGGGATACTATAGGCAAAGGTATTGCGTCTATGACCGGAATAATGGCTATATTAGTAGCAAGTATGAAAATACTATCTCATGGTGTGGTAGCGAAATCTGCTAAATTCTCGATTTTCGGGCAAAAATTAGGAGCATCCGAAGGCACACCATTTATAAGAATGGCAGCGTCATTAATTGTTATGGCGGGTGCTATTAAAGTTTTATCATCATCTTTAATACTTCTAGGCCAATTGAAATGGTCTACTATTATTAAAGGTTTAACAGCTATGGCTGGTGTCATGGCTATATTAATAGCTTCATCTAGATTGATGACTGGTGCTTCTGTGGGCTTCGTGTCATTAGCTGGTGGAATTGCATTAATTGGTGTAGCATGCTTAGCGGCTGGAGCTGGTATAGCATTAGTAGCTCATTCACTGTCTATTTTAGGTGAATCTTTAGGCTCAGCTATTATAACATTGTGTACTGCTCTTTATGAAAGTGCTCCAATGATTGGAAAAGCTGCGGCATCTTTAATAGTTGAAATGTTAAAAGCATTGGTTGCAGTGATCGACGAACTTGTAAAAAGTTTAGCAGAAATCATATTAAATGTAATAAAATCTATGTCTGAATATTTACCATCTTTCGTTGGTGCAGTCATCGAATTAGTTATTGGCATAATTGACGAAGTAGTCAATGAATTGCCAAAATTAGCAGAACCAATTAGTAAATTACTTAATGCGTTATTCGGTTTAATTGACGATGTGATGAAAAATGTCGATACGACTGGTATGAAAAATATAGCAGCTGCAATCGGAATATTGTCGTTAGCTATGGTAGCGCTATCTAAAATTTCTTGGTCAGCCATCCCTAAAGCATTAGTCGGTGTTGCTGGTCTTGTTACGGTTATGGGCTTGTTAACCACAGTCGCTGGTTGGCTAGCACAAACGTTCCCTAATTTGGAATCTACCATGAATGAAGGCGCTAAAATATTCGGTGCCATTGGTAATTGCATAGGTAGTTTTATAGGCGGATTGGTTGGTGGTTTATCAGCGGCGTACTCTGGAGCAACAGCATCCAGTATGGATAATGTTAAAACCATAATACAATCCATTGCTTCTCCGGAAGTAATCACTAGTTTATTAATGGTTGTAGGACTAACTGCTGCTATTACAGCATTATCTAAAATGAAAGTTGATCCTATGGACTTCTCTACTGCCATTAGTAACTTTAGTAAAATATTCTTATTTATAACAGCGATGACCACACTATTCGGAGCGCTTGCTGAAATAGATGGTATGTCCGAATTAATTCAAAATGGAACAAACATTATAACAACTATGTGTTCGCCAGAAGTGATTTCGTCATTGCTTATGGTTGCAGGTCTATCAGCAATTGTAACAGTACTATCGAAATTGAAAGTAGAACCTGGCAATTTTGGAAAAGCAGTAGCCAACATGTCAATGGCATTCGCATTGATTACGGTTGTAACTGGTATATTTGCTTTATTAGCAGCTATTCCGAATAGTCAAACTATTTTCACTAACGGTGTAACTCTGTTGAAAACTGTTTGTTCGCCTGATGTCGTATTAGCATTAGGAATGGTTAGCGGATTAGCAGTTGTTGTATCGGGACTAGCTGCATTATTATCAAAATTAAATGTTGGTTTGAAAGATTCAGCAAAAGCGATTGGAACTATAGCTGCTGTAGTCGCGTTTGTCTCAGCTATAGTTGTGGTATTTAGTGTTTTAGCCTTAATACCTGGAGCAACGGACTTCGTAACAAAAGGCATCGAAATGTTGGAATTAATCTGTGGCCCTAGAGTCATGCTTTGTATTGGATTGGCTGCTGCTTTAATGGCAGCATGTGCTGGATTAAGATTAATCGTTGCTCCAGCTGTAACTGGCGCCATAACACTAGCTGGTTTTATTGTAGCAATGGGCGCGCTTATAGAAAAAGCCGGTGGTTTAGCACAAAGTCCTGGTACGTCATTCTTCGAAGGAGGAATAAATTTACTAGCAATGTTGTTTGGTGCTAAAATGCTTGCGACTTTAGGTTTAGCAGTTGTTGTAATGGGAGCTTGCGCGGCATTAAGTTTAATTGCTACTCCAGCAATAGCCGGTCTTGTCAGTTTTGGAGCATTTATAACAGTACTAGGGGGAATTATCGCCGCTTTAGGATGGTTATACAAACATGAAACAGTTCAAAAACTAATAGAAGATGGTGGTAACGCACTTGAAGCTATTGGTAAAGCTATTGGCAAATTCGTAAGCGGTATAATAATGGGAATCGGCGAAGGTGCAGCTAGCTCATTAGAAACTATAGGCACAAGTCTAAGTAATTTCATGTCTAAGTCAGCACCATTCTTTGATGGATTGTCTAAGTTTGACGACGACATGGAAAAGAAAGTTAAGAAACTTGCTAAAATAATAGAAATCATAGTTACTGAAATTCCTCGTCTTGGCGGTTTAAGCGGCGCATTATTCGGCGAAGTAAATCCTGAGACATTCGGAAATGGTTTAACTAAATTGGGTGAAGGCATTTCGGCTTTTGCTGATTCCATAACATCCGATAGTATGTCTAATGTAGAAGATGGAATCAATGCTTGTAAGAAAATATTCGACTTAGTAAAATCTATACCCGATGCGGGTAATGTTTTCGAAAGAATATTCAGTGTCGATGACTTTGCAAATTTTGCAGTTAATGTCGGAAACTTAGGAAAAGGCGTGGCCGCATTCAATAAAGCAATTGTCGAAGGTGGAGTGGACATCGGACAAATAGAAACTGGTGTGAACGCTTGCGAGAAACTAATCTCTTTGGTTTCTAATTTACCAGACAGTAAAATGTTTGATCGACTTGAAACTATTAAACTTAAATCTAAATTCGGTGACTTAGGTGATGCGATAGCAAAATTTGCTAAAAACTCAAAAGGAGTTAATGCTTCATCTATTGATTCAGCTATTCGTGCTATAGAGTCTTTATCTACCAGCATAGAAAATTTTAGTTCATCAGGTATCGATTCTATAATTGCAGCATTTGATTCATCACATGTTGAAATTGCGAAAGCTATATCTAGAGCTATGAATATGGCTATTTTAGTATTAAATTCAAACGTCGAATTAATTAAATGGTTTAACGCTGGTAAAAATATGATAGAATTTTTGGCGTCTGGAATCGAAAGCAATTCGAGTGCTGCCGAAAAAGAATCTATAAATGTATTAAGTAAGGCGTCATCCGTTAATGCGACACCTTATCAAAACAATTTTATGACTATTGGTAAAAATTTAATTTCAGGACTTACTTCTGGTATAAGTAGCATGGCTGGAAGAGCTGTATCTGCTATTGTATCAGTATGTAGTTCTGTTATATCATCGGCGAAATCTGCTTTACGTATAAACTCCCCATCAAAGGTATTCTATGCTATAGGTTCTGGATGCGGAGAAGGTTTGGTAAACTCGCTAAATGATTATGAAAAACGATCTGCTGATGCTGGATATGACATGGCTTATTCTTCTGTAAAAGGTTTAGGAAATGCTATGAAGAAAGTGGAAAGCATCATAGGAGACGGTATAGATACACAACCTACAATCAGACCAGTATTAGATTTATCTGATGTTACATCTGGAGTAGGTACTTTAAATAGTATGTTTGATACTAATCCATCAATTGGAGCCGTATCAACAGTAAATTCAATTAATAGACTAATGACCCGTCAAAATGACGCATCCAATGACGATGTTATTTCAGCGATAAATGGTCTTAAAGATACAATTGCAGACGCTTCCGGTAATACTTATAATTTCGGAGGTATTACATATGACAATGGAAGTCAAGTACAAGAAGCTGTTGAAACACTTGTTAAAGCTATCATAGTAGGAGGGAGGAGATAAATATGGCTGAAGAAATTAAACCAACGACGGAAACGGTTGAAGCTGGCGGCGGTCAAGACGACACAAGTCAGAATAATACCATAATGGAAATAGCAAGTAAACATGGTATTGATTACAGAATATTAATAAAATTGAATCCGCATCTTATTACGACTAGAAGAATACACGATAAAGATAATCGTACTAGCACAGGTATATCTTTAAAATATAAGGAT
>JAEIGA010008370.1_pt1 | contig 15674 bp, 13 predicted proteins | sample 9270691 | NCBI WGS metagenome assembly JAEIGA01 (sample SAMN17057246, study PRJNA624740) | gut metagenome | biome: biome; isolation source: fecal sample | host: Bos grunniens | place: China: Xizang | collected 2019
ATCAATGATTCTAACATGGAATAGGTTCTTAGGCAATATCAGAAAGGTATTGTCATATGCTTATTACACCAAGGATTATATTTTCTTGAAATAAAACATGATGCGTGGTAATATCATAATAATATATTTTAGACATTATTTATAACATAATTGATCCATAAATGATGAGGTGAAATGCATTGAAGGATAAATATAATGAATCATCCGAAAACTATCTGGAGACGATCCTGATTCTCAGTAAGAGACTTCCGGTTGTGAGATCTGTCGATATTGCCAATGAACTGGACTTTAAAAAATCAAGTGTCAGTATTGCCATGAAGAATCTTCGTCAAAAGGACCATATCACCGTCACTGATGCAGGATACATCTATCTCACCGAATCCGGCAAGGCTATTGCCGAGATGATCTATGAGCGCCATCAGACCCTTACTGTCTGTCTGGAGAACCTGGGAGTCCCTTCCGACATCGCAGAGAAGGATGCCTGCAAGATTGAGCATGTCATCAGCCCGGAAAGCTTCGATGCCATTAAAAAACACCTTATGCGTTATAACCAGTGATAGAATATACCCGGAATTATTTAAAGGGGCAGTCCACAAAGACTGCCCCTTTTTTTTTATCAGCAATTATATATCATCACTACTTTATTTGACCCGTTTCATTCAGGTGATCCAGAAGGCCTTTGCATCCGGATGAGATCTGCCGGTATACCCCTGCAAAGTCACCGGTATACCAGGGATCATCGATATCTCCTCCCCGGGAAGTATAGTCCAGCATCCTGGTCAGTTTCCCTTCGGGATCCCCGCCCAGAATCCTTCTCATGTTGCGCATGTTGATGCTTTCCATCCCGATCAGATAGTCATACCTGTCATAATCTTGCCGGACCAGTACCCTGGCCCTCTTGCCTTTACAGGAGATACCGTGTTTTGAAAGCTCAGCCCTGGCGGGAGGATAGACGGGATTCCCCACCCCGTTCCAGACTTCTTCCGAACTGGTAGCTGCAGATTCGATAAGGAACTGATCGGATAATCCTTCCTTTTCCACCAGATCTTTCATAATGAATTCCGCCATGGGTGATCTGCAGATGTTGCCGTGGCAGACGAACAGTATTTTTATCAATTTATAATTCTCCTTTCAAGTGCCCCGATTTGCTGCCCGGTTTCCATGAAAACTCATTCTTCCGGGACTCTCGGGCAGGCATTCCATTTTTCATGATATAACAAGATCAGATGATTGTCTAGCGCAGTCTTGCGTTCATATTTTTGAAAAAATATTCCTCAGCAAGTTCATCGATTCTCCCGGACATTTTTTCCTTTTCCAGGAATTCATTCACATAATCCAGCAGATCTTCAGACCCTTTCGGCATCAGGATGCCCAGTTGCCCATGAGTAAAGGGTTCATGAATGAGTGGTGCTGCAAGACGTTCATCCTGTCCGGCATAGTATCCTGCTTCCATGATCTCTGTGATCATGACATCTGCTTCACCGGAAGCAACCAGACCAGGTATTTCCTGATTGATATTATGGATCATCAGAGGCAGGTCCGGCAGGTTTTCCCGGACAAATTGTTCATTCAGACCACCAGGATTCTCCATGAGACGCACCCCGGACCGGTTGATTTCTTCTAAGCTTGTGTATCTGTCGGCATCTTCTTTACGACAGAGAACTGTTTTCCCGTTCTCAAGATATCCTTCAGACATAAGAGCCAGATCTTTTCGGGCATCAGTGATGGTAATGCCGCAGATCGCCAGGTCAAATTTACCTGCCAACGTATCCTCCATCAGACCAGGCCAGGATGTTGTTACATACTCTATAACTACACCGAGAGTTCCCGCGAGATCTTCTGCCAGTTCTGCATCAAACCCTACATGGCAGCCTGTCGACGGATCAAAATAAGACATGGGCTGATAATCTCCTGCCGTACCCACTCTTAAGACACCACGATCCCGGATTTCTTCAAGCTTTGCCGCTGAAAGCAAAGAAGTGATCATTTTTCCATGATTATTCTTTTCTGATGAAATATTTTTCATTGCTCTACTCTCCTGCTATACCCGGTATATTACTCCATATCTGAAATATACAATGAGTGATGTCACAGTTATGTCACAGTGATTTGGTAATCTCCGAACCTTATTGTTCTTAGATCTGCCGGGAATGGTAAAACAGATAGGAAAAGAGAAAAACCGGTATCCTTACGGATACCGGTCAGATCAGTCAGATTCTGTATCTTGTATTAATGTATCGATCAGTTTCTTACCTGTCACAAAACAGTTTTTCATAGCGGTTTCGAAAATATCCACAGATTCCATACTGTCTTCTGAAGCGATATGATCATCAGTTTCCGGCCCCCAGAGCATCTCGGATGTCACTCCGGTCGGGAATGTATCCATATTTACACTGACCCGCAGGATGATCAGTCGATCAAGTAGGCCGGTATTCTTTACCGCATGTGCCACCGCAATATCTTCCATCTCTGTGATGGCGAAGGGGTCGCTGCATCCATAGGTCTCTGTGATCAGCAATGCATTTTGATGATCATATCTGCCTTTCCAGAAATTATCGCCGGTCACGGCTGTGCCACGCATCACCCGAGGCTTTCGGTTGGCCCATGCTTCTCCCGGATATTCTTTTTCCAGATATCTTACGGTTTGATCCGTCGTTTCCAGCTTCACATCTTTCACCAGCTCAAATACACGATCCGTAAGTTTCTGATCCAGCCTGATGACCGCAGTTTCATCAAAGCTTTCATCATGGAACCATGTTGTTTCCGACTCTGAGCTCATTTCCCGTGGGTCTGCCCGATGCCCGAGATCAAAGTCTGCCACGGAGGAAATCACATAAACATCCCCAAAGATCCCGTATCCTTCCGCCGAACCTCCACAGCCCACAGACAACACATAAGCATCGGAATAATCAAACCGTCTGTCCGAAAGTGCAGCTGAAGTATTCAAAGCGGCAGAAACTTTTCCCTGTCCCACCGGAAACAGGGCAACACCGTTTTTATAATACAGTTTGTTCTGACCTGAGCACCCCTCGATTTCATACATGTCTCCCCCGGTAAGATACTCCTCATAAAAATACTGAGCTTCACCGGGGAAATCTCCTGCGAGTTCACCCACTTCGAATTTGGGGAGGATCAGGACCCGGACAGGGATCTTCTGGTTTTTCCTGTAAATTGAACAGCCGGCCAGTGTACCGATGATCAGGATCATTATTGTAAATACAACAATCCGTTTATGTTTTTTCAATGACTTCATCATGGGAATCCCTCTGTTTATAGTTTGTTTCAGCATTCTTCATGGTGAGAACCAGTCCTAGCCTGCTGACAGATCACATGGACTGCATCCTTATCGTTACCGCAATGGTTAAGGCAACAGTCAAAACGACCAGAATGACGATGGAAATGACCAGAGCCGGTGTGACAAGCTTCTCTTTACCACCGCCGCCACGGATACACAACCTCAGCTTGTCTTCACTTCTTTCGAAGCGGGCGATGAGATAAAGACAGATCACAGTGACCAGAAGTCCGACTACGGCACTGATGACAGTGATCAGGGCACTCTTCGGGTCAGAAAGACCGCGGGATAAGGGGAAGATGGTACGTTGTACGAATTCATCCCCGAAACGTTCCGCCAACAGCTCAGATAAAGGAGCCATGGCATTATTCAGAAAATGAAAGAGGATTCCCGGCCAGATAGAATCGGTAAGCACAAAGAGCAGGGCCAGGACGATTCCCATGATAATAGAGTAGAAAAACTGGGTTGCATTTATATGCATCAGTCCAAACAGGAGTGCCGTCAACAATACGGAAGCCCTAAGCCGGCCGGTGCGCATGTAACTGCTGACCATGCTGCCACGAACCACAAATTCTTCAAAAAAGGCCGGTATGAGAGCAACTCCGACAAAGCTCACCCAAAAACCTCCGCCAAGCAGTTGTTTACCTGCCATTTCCAAAAAACTCGGAAACAGAAGGTTGGTCAGGGAGGAAACCAGATGAGAAACCTGGTGCATTCCGATGTAGATCACCACGGTGGTAAGAAGTGTCAGCAGTCTGACTCTGCGAAAACCAAAAGCCGATCCAAGCCGGATACCTTCCTTGCGGCAGAAGGCCAGGGCAATGATCACCATAATAATATAATAGACCAGAGATGCCCAGGTTTGAGGAAGGAAGGGAATAGGAATAAACATAAAGGCGGTGGAAAGCAGCGTGTAGCAGAGGAAAAACCGGTTTGCCCTCTTGACGGAAAGTCCTTTTCCCATCCCGGAATTCCCGGTATCCGATACCGAAGTGTATATTTCTTCTTTCATATTTTTCTCCTCCTTGAGTGCTGTGCTCGATAAATACAGTTAATATTTATCAACGGTTTAATTCCTGAGCTTTCTCCAGCCGGGCATATTCCCCCTGCTTTTTCAGCAGTTCTTCCCGGGTACCCTGCTCCTGGATCCGGCAGTCTTCGATCAGGATGATCTCATCGGCATTTTTGACCGTGGAAAGCCTGTGAGCGATGACGATGGACGTCTTTCCTCTGGACAGCTTATCCAGACTCTCCTGAATCTTCTGTTCCGTCACAGAATCAAGGGCTGAGGTGGCTTCATCCAGAATAAGGATAGGCGGATTTTTCAGGAAGACCCTGGCGATGGAGATTCTCTGCTTTTGTCCGCCGGAAAGTACGATCCCTCTTTCCCCCACAAAAGAATCATAACCCTGGGGCATCTTCATGATATCCTCATGGATCTCCGCCTTTTTCGCTGCCTCCCATACTTCCGGGTCACTGGCATCCGGCCTTCCGTAGCGGATATTGTCCATGACCGTACCGGCAAAGAGGAAGACATCCTGCTGGATGATGCCGATATTCCTGCGGAGACTTTCCTGGGTCAGTGTCCTTATATCTTTTCCGTCCACAAGTATCCTTCCGCCGCTCACATCGTAAAACCTTGGAATGAGATGACATAAGGTGGTCTTTCCGGCTCCGGAAGAACCGACCACAGCCAGCAGTTCCCCCGGTACGATTTTAAGTTCGATGTCTTTCAATACTTCTGTTCCGTCATCGTAGGAGAAATCCACATGATCAAAGATGATCTCCCCTTTTACCTTGCCCAGTTCCTCTGCGTCCGGTGCATCCTCAATGTCGGGCCGTGTACGCATCAATTCCAGGAAACGGTCGAATCCTGCCATCCCCTGGGAGTAGATTTCCATAAACTGCATGAGTTTTCTGATGGGGGAAGTAAATATGGATACATATAAAGTAAATGTGATCAGGTCCACGTAATTCAGCTGATCTTTCATGATCAGATATCCACCGGCAGTGATCACCGCTACCTGCATCAGGCCTACGGTTCCTTCAACACCGGCATGGAATCTTCCCATGGCCCTGTAGAACTCTACCCTGCTTTTCTTAAAGGCTTCGTTTGCCTGGTCAAATTTCTTATTCTCCGCAGATTCATTGGCGAATGCCTTGGAGGTACGGATCCCGGAAATGCCACTCTCTATGGCCGCATTGATCTCCCCTGTCCTGGCTTTTACCTTCCGGTTGGCATTCTGCATGGCCATCCTCTGCCTTGCCCCGTAGATCAGGCATACGGGAAGCATCAGGATAAGGACCAGGGTAAGCTTTGGATTGATGAACAGAAGAATGACGATAGCACCGATAATGGTGATCCCGCAGGTCAGGATATTCTCCGGCCCGTGATGGGCCAGCTCCACGATCTCGAAAAGGTCATTGGTCACCCTGCCCAAAAGTATTCCTGTCCGGTTGTGATCAAAAAAACTGTAGGAGAGACTCTGCATATGTTTGAAGACATCACGCCGCATATCCGCTTCCACCGCCGTACCCATCCTGTGTCCGATGATGGTGACAAAGTACTGAAAGACGGCTCTCAACAGATATGCCGCCAGCATGAGACCCATGACCAGGAAAAATGCCTTAAACATCTGCTTTGGCAGCAGGACTTTCATGGTTTCCCTGGATATGTAGGGGAAAACAAGATCGATGACTGCTATGCACAGGGACAGCAGCATGTCTATGGCAAAATCTCTGCGATGAGGATAGATGTAGGAAGCAAAGACCCTGAATTTATTCGCATCATAATCTATCTTGTTTACATTATTGTTATTCATTTATTCCCCCGTATATTCCAGCACATTTACCAGAAGCTCTCTGATGAAACCACAGCTTGTATAAGCCGCAAACTTCTGGTACATGTCATTTTTTCTTTCATCGGCAAAATCACATACACTTTTGGCAATGATGGTGCGGGGCCTGGGTTCCACGGCGTGGGAAGCCGCATAAGCAACCCCGTATCCTTCCATCTCCACACCCTCCGTGTCCTCAAAACTGGTCATTATCTGTTTTTTCAGGATCATTTTATTGGCGATCACCGCGGTACCGCTTGCCAGGGGGCCATAGTGCACAAAATATTCATTATGATGAGAATCGATAAAATCCCGGATCTTATCCAGATGGTCTCCTGAGATCTTTACCATGGTGGGTCTGGGGTTGAAACCGATCTCTCCGAAGACAATCTCTGCGTGAACCGGTGAAACATATTTTCCGTTGGAAAAATTCCAGACGGAATCGGCAAGAAGGACGTCTCCGTATTCCTGGCCGCTGGCTTCGGTAATGTTCCTTGTTCCGGCTGCAATTCCGGGCATGATGACATACTCAGGCACAAATTGATGGATCATTTTCGTGGTCAGGGTGGCACTGGCCGTCATACCCATCTCATCCTGCTGCGCACTGACAATACGGAGCTTTTTTCCGTCTTTGTTGATAAAAGTCTCCATATACTCCTGTTCATCACCGTCGATGGTAAGGCTTTTCCAGTCAAATATCCGCATCACTGCCTGTTTTTCCGTTTCAGTCACATATATGATGACCGCAAAGGTCTTATATGTTTTCATGATCATTTCCTCCATATTTCAGGCTTTTCTTTCCTGAATGGAATGATTTTGGCGAAGTTTACTATACAACATTATACAACAGATTGTAGCGAGTATTGCTGCAATATGCAAGAAACATTTAGTGATATCCATAAAATCAGTCATTGTCTTGTATAAGTGATAGTTTAATGCTATACTATTTCTGCAGTTGATCGATTTACACGGTGAAATTCCGTAATCTACATATGATCAATACTCAACTTTGAAAGGGGAAAATGAAATGAAAGCCAGATTTATTCATCATTGTATCCATGTGATGGACAAGGAAAAGACCATTGCTTTTTATGAGAAAGCACTCGGGCTCAGAGTCATGCGTGAAAAAGGACCGGCTGACGGTTCCTGGGTCAATGTGTTCATGGGGAACGATATCACTCCTTTTGAACTGGAATTCACCTGGAACCGTGGTTTTGACGGGGTTTACGAGAACGCCGGCAAAGATGTACATATCGCCTTCCGGGTACCGGACATTGACGAAGCACATCGACTCATGGAGACGATGGGATGCATCGTCAGGGAGAATCCTGCCATGGGATTATACTTTATCACCGATCCCGACGGCCAGTGGATCGAGATCCTTCCCGAAATCTGATCCAATATATCCTTACCCCTGTGAAAACAGGGGTATTTTTTTATCCCTTAAGGTGGTACATTAATAGCAGAATATCTTTTAAGGAGGTACATTTGCTTATGAAAGAACCTGCGAAAAATGCATTGATCTGCCTTCTGCTGATCCTGGCCATTCCGGTCTCGGTTTTCCTGGTTTCTCCGAAGATGTCGAAACCGGAGACCTACAGCCACCTGATCGGTGAATTGAACGAAAAGCAGACCACGGTTATGGAGATGACCGCCGCATCGGCCGCTGCCTCCCTCGCTCTGGGAGCGATACCCGGAGATGCCACCACCCCCATAGCCAACAAAGTGGTTGACATGGCAGGATATTTTATCGTTATCCTGAGTGTCATCATCCTGGAAAAATATATGCTGACCATTTCGGGGTATCTGGCCTTCACCTGGCTTCTGCCCATCGCCTGCGGAATCTTTGCGATCAATCGTTTCTGGCAGAAGCGAATGATCCAGCACCTTGCCTGGAAGATACTTTTTCTTTCCATTGCCATCGTCACCATCGTTCCACTCAGTGTAAAGATCACGGACATCGTGGAAAAAACCAATAAAGTGTCCATCAACACCTCTCTGGAGGACCTGAACGAGATCGGGAAAGAAGTGGAGGCGACTACCCAGGCCATTGAAGAAGAAATTGCTTCGTCGGATGAACAAGACATGGAAAGCTCCGGCCCCGTCCAGTCCATCGGGGGAATCCGGGAGAAAGTCAATGATCTTATCGACAATACAAAAGAGAAGATCCAGGAGACAGCGGAAGGGATCACACAGCTTTCCAAAGAAAAGATAGAAGAAGCGAAAAACACCCTGAACAAGTTTGTGGAGGTAGTTGTGATCATGTTGGTCACCACCTGCGGCATACCCATCCTTACCCTGATCTTCCTCGGCTGGATCATCAAAACTCTGCTGGGGCTGGAGATTGACTGGGGCAGGCAGAAAGAGCGGGCCCGTTTCTTCCGGAAAGCAGGGGAAGCCAAAAGCGAAGAATGATCATTTAAAATAATCTACTTATTTCTGACATGATAATAGCCGGGAGCGGTCATATGCTCCCGGCTTGTTTATTATATATGGAGTTAAAGATATTGATATCTTCCCTTATACTTTGTGATGGCATAAAAGGTCGGGATCAGACTTACCATCTCAGCTACTGCCCAGGCTACCCACAATCCCGGTCCGCCAAAAAGAGCGGTGAGTCCGAACAGACAGGCAGTGATCACCACGAAAGTCCGAATCAGGGACAGTGTGGCAGAAACAAGGCCGTTCCCAAAGGCGGTAAACAGTCCCGAGCCGAAAACGTTGATCCCTGTGAAGAGTGCTGCCGGCAGAGTGTACAGATATCCTATCATGGATATGTCATAGAACACCGTTCCGGGGACAAAGAAGAATCCCACAACCGCATTTCTCAGCGGATAAAGGATGATGATTGAGGCAACGCCCAGCACTATGTTCCAACGCATGGACAGACGAAATACCTTTTTCCGCATGGGGATATTTCCACTGCCGTAATGGTAGGAAAAGATGGGTTCCACCGCTGAAGTAAATCCCATGCAGACCATGGAGATCAGGACCTGCACGTAAGTGACCACCGCAAGGGCACTGACCCCCGGTTCCCCGTAACAACGGTAGGCAAGGTGATTCATGAACAGGACAGTGACTCCTTCTGCCAGGTTGGAGACCATATCCGAGGATCCGTTGAAACAGATGCCCCCTATCTCCTTCCAGTCCGGTCTGGCGATCTCCAGATAGTAGGAGGACTTCCTGGCGATGACATAGAACCATATGGCATAGGCAAGAGTACAGCTGTAACCGATGACGGTCGCGATGGCGGCCCCCCTGATCCCCATATGGAGATATTTCATAAAAATATAGTCCAGCACACAGTTGACGACACCGCCCACCATGATTACGATCGCCGCAGTTACGGTCTTCCCTTCACCGATGATCAGAATACCCAGCTCCGTCTGAAGAAGGATGGGGATACAAAAAGTGGTAAGAGTCATGTAATAAGGCCGTAAATATTCGATATTTCCCGCGGTCGCGCCGCATGCCCTCATAATGGGATCCGCGAATATCAAAGATACCGCCGTAAAGAGGATGCCCAGGAGCAGGGTAAAGCTGACAACACGGGAGAAAGTCTGTCCGGCTTCCTTCCGTTTCCCCTCTCCCACTTTCTTTACGATCACCGCGTTTCCACCGGTACCGATCATTACCCCCACGGCGATGTAGAAGGTGATGATGGGATAATAAAGGTTGATGGCACTGATGGCCAGTTCCCCTACATAATGTTCGATAAAGGCACCGTCCACCATCTGGTAGACCGCGATAAAGATAAAGGTAAATATGCTGGGACCGACATATTTGAAAAGTGACCAGAAAGTAAAGTCCTGAGACAGCTCCAGTTCTTCTTTGCTCATCTGTGCCGGGACCTGCTCAGGATCCTGGCCCGGATTCTGTTCTTCTTTCTGTTCCTTATCGAATTCCATGACTTACCTCTTTCTGCTGAAAATACCTGTGACAGACTTGAAGAAATTCTTTTTATCTTTGATCTTGGAACGAAGTTCTTTCACGGTTATATCTTTCTGGGAATGGTGTGTCACCATCTCATGGGCAAGTTTTATATAGATATCCTTGAACTTTTCTATACTCTCTTCCTCATACCAGCTGGCCGCGAAATCGATCATCAGCTGCAGTCCGTCTTCCCCGTCCAGGATCTCCATATCCAGGATGGTCTGTGAAGCCGCCTGGTTCTGCCTGATATCCACCATATCGATATCGAAACCTTCCATGCCCCCCATATCACGGATATCCTGCTGATAAAGCAGGTATGCTGACTCCTCTTCCGCGACCTGGCTGTTCCGGTCCACAAAGGGATAACAGCTGTGTTCAATGCCTTTTTGTACCTGTTCATGTACATCGGCCAGAACATCCCGCAGTGTCAGATCATCATGCAGCCGGACCCCTATGGGCAGTTCACGGAACAGGAGCCCTACGGTATTCATCAACTGAAGGCTGTCCCTTCCGTTATAATTCCAGGAAAGCTTTATATCTTTCGCATCGTTATAGATGGAGATCGCGAGTACGGCTACCGTGATGAAGAACTCGTTCCTGCTGACCCGGTAGGCTTTCTCCATTGCCCGCATCTGCGGCTGTTCGATCCCCAGCTCAACGATCAGTTCTCCCAGTTCATTATTTCTTGAAGTGTGGTCTGTTTTGGGGTAGCCTGACCAGGAGATGCCGGTATAACGGTTTTCAAAATATTCCTGGCTTTCCTGATAAAAACTGGTATCGATCACATCCTGGCGCTCTTTGAGCATCAGGTAATAATAGTCGGGATCAAGAGGCATGCCAAGATAAGCCTTTCCTATGCTTCCCATAAACACTTTAAGAGATGTCCCGTCAAAAATGGAATGGTGTACGTCGAAGAAGATATACCCTGCTTTCTCCGTCTCAAATACACGGCATCTGTACAGACGGCCGCCCACGATCTTGAAGGGATAGACCAGAACGTCTTTTACGTAGCGGAACTCAAACTCACTCAGGTGTTCCACGTGGATATCTTCAAGGGTCTCGGGGGTATACCGCTGCATCAGCTCCCCGTCTTCATTCCAGAAATAAGTGGTCAGGAGTGCGGGATAATGAGCGATACATTCCTTCATGATCTGAGCCATCCGGTCCATGTCAAACATTTCCTTATCCAGCTTCATCATGGAGAAAAGATTGTACATGGTGGAGTTCGGAGTATACAGCTGATAATCAACCATATAAAGCTGTTCAGCGGTCAGAGGATGGGCTTCTTTCAGGGCATTTGCGTTCTTCTCGTCAGGATCTTCCTCCGATCCTCCCTCTTCCCTGGCCTGCAGATAGAGTTCCTCGATCTTCTCCGGTGTCCTTCCCCGGAAGATGTGGGTAGAGTTCAGGCCGGGCAGGCCGGATTCCATGATCAGTTCGATAGAGCCCAGGGAATCCCCGCCCATCTCGTAGAAATCGTCATGGATCCCTATATTTTCCATGCCAAGAACCTTCTCGAAGGCCTGACAAAGCTGTTTCTGGATTTCCGTTTCCGGCGCGGCATAATCGGTTTTCAGGCTGTCCATGGCCGGTTTCGGCAGTGCCATCCTGTCAAGCTTCCCGTTGGTTTTCATGGGAATCTGATCTATCTTCACGTAAAAGGAAGGGATCATATAGTAGGGAAGCCTCTTCATCAGTGCAGTGCGGAGTTCTTCCGCATCCACGGTAATATCCGCAGTATAATACACGGAAAGAAAGCTTCTTCCTGCATCTTCAAAGCCTCTGGCGGCAGCCCAGTCAATGCCCAGGACTTCTTTTACAGCGGCTTCGATCTCCGCCGGTTCGATCCGGTTGCCGTTGATCTTGATCATGTCACCACTTCGTCCAAGAAGAACATAGTCTCCGTTCTCCATTCTCATGGCAAGATCCCCTGACCGGTATAAGCCGTTTACAAAAGCTTTCTCCGTCTCCTCCGGAAGATTGATATAACCCCGGACATAGGGATTCTCAAAGCACAGTTCACCGATCTCTCCGTCTGCGGCTTCCGTACCGTCGTCCTTGAGCAGTCTGATCTCTGTTTCTACCTCAGGCTGTCCGATGGGACATGTGTCGTAGGCTTTGTCGATCTTGAAAAATCCCACAGCATATCCGCTCTCACTACAAGCATAGATATTGAACAGATCAAGGTTTTTATTGTAAAGATTATTGGCCGGTTCACTTCCCACAAAAAGCATGCGAAGGAAGGGGCCGGTCTTATTGCCCAGCATCCTCACATAAGAGGGGGTGAGGAATGTGATGGTAATCCTTTTGGCAAGGAAAAATTTTGCCAGAGCAGTCGTGTTCTTGATAATCGTGTAGGATACGATATAATTCTTACCCCGGAACACATTCAGGGCTGCGAGGATCACGATGGTGGTGGCCACAAAGTTCATGGGGGCAAGAGTAGCGATCCGGTCCTTCTCATTGAAAGGTATCACACCGTTTATCCGGATGGACATGATCGCCCGGTCCAGGTTGCCGTATTCATGCAGGACACCCTTGGGATTGCCGGTGGTCCCGGAAGTATAGATCGCATATGCGGCATCATGAGGATCTGCCTTGACATGACCCATTAAAGGTGGTGTACGCATTACTTCATCCCAGTCCGCAGCGTTGATCTCCACCTTGCATCCACAGTCATTCCGGATATAGTTGATCCGCTCAGGAGCATAGGTATCTTCCACCAATGCCCAGGCTGCTCCTGCCTTCCATACGCCGATCATGGCGATCACCGGAAGAACACCTCTGGGCAGATTGATGAGGACGAAATCCTCTCTCCCAATCCCCCCGCTTTTCAGCCAGGCATATACCCTTCCGGACATATCATCCAGCTGGGCATAGGTGACGCCTTTTGCATGGGTCTCATCGAACAAAATGGCTGCGTTGGGATCTCTTTTCGTATATTCTTCTAATTTCTCTAACAACGTACGTTCAGTCATTGTTCACACCTTTCTGAAAACAAAACATCTGATTACTTGTATTATAATGATATAAGGATGTTTATTCAAGTAAAAAAGGCACCTGTTCAGGCGCCTTCAATAGAAATGGATCTTAGTATTCTCTGCTGTATTTTCAATTCTGTGATCGGTTTTCTTTCCTTATCCTGCAGTATTCCTTCTCCACATACAGGATAGTGTCGATCAGGTCATCCACCGAATCATAACTGTATCTCTGGAACATGATCTGCCAGTCGATCAGAAGAGACAAGGTCTCTGCCTCCTGTCTTGCATTCCTGTCATCGATGACATCAAAATCAGGATAGGGAATGGTGCTGACAGTCCTGAACCAGTTTACCATGGAAGCATATCCGACGGAATCCACCATGACTTCATCCATGATGCTCCTTCTCAGCCCGTTCTGATTCCGGTAACGAGTCTTGCAGTCCTCGTTCCAGCAGTCGGTAAAGGTAAGGAAATAGGTGTAGTACATACTCTTGATGGTCGCGAGCAGATAAGCCTTGTATTCCTTTCTTTCCCCTTCATCCGGGAAAGCCTTGAAGCAGGCTGCGCAGTACTGGGAGATCAGGTTCCCTGCCATATATCCGATATCATAGCCGAAGGGACCCATAAAGGCAAATTCCAGGTCAATAACCTTCATCACATCGCCGGAGACCAGGACATTGGATGTATGGTAATCTGCATGGATCAGTGCATCCGTATGGCTCATGTAGGACCGGCGCAGTTTAAACAGTTCCGACACATAGCGGCTGTCTCTGGAAAACAGTTGGGCAAATTCCAGGAATCCTTCTCCGAAACGATCCTCGAAGGGCTCCCCGAAACGGTCCAGAAACATCCCGTCCTCCATGATCTTTCTCATCCTGGTATTCATAAAACGGCAGATCAGGTCACGATATCTGTCTCTGTCCAGATAGTATTCAGAAGTATAGAATTCATTTTTGGCGGCACATTCTCCGCACATACGGCCGTAATCATCAAACCGTACGTTTTTATTGAACTGGAAGCGGGCAACCTTGAGATCAGAGACATTCTCCATCACAAAAAGGTTATTCTCGGCATCATAGAAGACGGGAGCAGGGGTATACTCGGGAGTGATGCTGAAGCGGATACGCATACAGTCATACTCCAGCCGGATCCTTGACAGCTCCATGGTCAGCTTTGAAACCCTGGCCTCCTCCAGACCCTGTTTCAGGACATAGGAATCCTTCCCGGTACGGACCCGGAAGATGTGGTTTACATAGCCGTCCCCGTCCTCCTCAGGGGTACCTTCACCCACACAGGTGATCTCCGCGGGAAGAGTATCGTCAAATCCGGGCAGATGGTCCTTCATATAGGGTATGATGTTTTCCTTGGATATAATGAGCATCTTTTCATCCTCTTGCTGATTACATACTTACCTATCATTAGGATATTCTTCATACAGAAGTCTGTAAATGTAACCCCTTGCACTCAATCTGCAAATATTAGCCTTCAGTCCGCGTACCTTGTCAAGATTCTCCTTACTGACCCCAGATACCCTCTTCCGAAGAGATTGAGGTGGTTGAGAAGATGGTAGAGATTATAGAGGTCACGGCGGTCATCATATCCCGGTTCAAGGCAGCTGATCTGTCGATAGGTCTTATAAAAACGGGAAGAAAATCCGCCAAAAAGTTCTGTCATGGCAAGATCGGCCTCCGGATGTCCCCGGTAGACGGCAGGATCGATCAGCCATCCTTTTCCGTCGGGGCCGGTGATCAGATTACCTGACCAGAGGTCTCCATGAATAAGGGAAGGTCTGGCCGGTTCGATCAGATATTTATCCAGATGGCTTAAAATGTATTCCGCCTTCCGCCTGTCCGTGGAGTCAAGATACGTTTCCGCCTCAGTGATCTGCGGCTGGAGACGGCAGTCACGGAAGAATTCGATCCATGAATCCCGTGGCCGGTTGATCTGCTTCCCGGCCCCGATCCAGTTATCCCCGGAAAAGCCGAAACTTTCTTCCACAGGACTTTGATGCATGGCAGCAAGTTCTTCGGCAAATCTCTCCCAGTAATCTTTTCTCTGCCCTGCAGGGGGCAGGTATTCCATGAGCAGGAAGGAAAAACTCCGGTCTGTTCCAAGAGCCAGAACTCTGGGGACCTGTATCGTCCGGGTTTCCCGGATCGCTGCAAGGCCCTCTTCCTCCGCCACAAAATTTTCCAGGAAAGAAGGGACATTCGTCTTCATGAAGAGGGTCTCCCCCCGGTCAAGGGTAAGGGCCCAGGCCTCATTGATGTCCCCGCCGAAAACGGGCCGTCTTTCTTTTATTTTCCTGTCTTCCCCGTAAATATCTTTGATTGCCGCATTTAGAGAAGTATATCTTTTCATTCTTCCATCGTCTCCAGAAGAAAACTGACGGGACGGAAACCGTCATTGCATGAGATCATGGCGGACTTTTTATTTTTCATCCATCCGTCATAAAAATCCTCCGCCCCGTGGGCAAGGGCCATCACAAAGGGAGAGATGGTCTCCCAGGCACTGTCACAAAAACCCTCCGGTTTGTTCCAGCCTTCGGCAACGAATTCTTTCCCCAGTTCCATGTCACAGGCATGTTCCAAAGGGTTTTCATATTCTGCGATCAGATCATCATAGCGGGCC
>JAEIGA010008371.1_pt1 | contig 15671 bp, 8 predicted proteins | sample 9270691 | NCBI WGS metagenome assembly JAEIGA01 (sample SAMN17057246, study PRJNA624740) | gut metagenome | biome: biome; isolation source: fecal sample | host: Bos grunniens | place: China: Xizang | collected 2019
ACTGATGTTTTGTAGTAAATGATTAGCTTTAGCTTCATTTATGAAGGTCAAACCTTCACTTTTAAGTAGTTTTATTTGATCTTCCACAGAAATTTGTGGTTTTTGATAATAATTAGTTTTCATACGCTTATTAAGAAAAAACTTACCCTGAGCGCGCTGTTCTAACGGGAAGCGGGGTAAGTATGTTAGTGCAAAGGTACAGATAATTTTTTAATTACCAAATATATACTGCAAAAAATCTGTTAGCCAGTTATAAAATCATATCTTACCCATATTTTCTAAAATTTAACCTGTGTAAAATTGCTCTGGTTGAATCAATAAAAAAATATTGTAAAAATTTGTAAAAATTCAAACGAATGCGTAATTTTGCGCAGAGAGCCTACGTCGTATTTATAGGAGTATAAAAGGGTGGGCTAATTTTAAAATATTTTTAGGCGTCTTTAGACGTTTTGTGGTGCTTCCGAGAATCTAGCAAATTCAAAATTACAAGTCACTAACAAAGCAACGAAGATGTCCTACGGGTATGTATACATGGGTGTAGTGTATCTACACCTCTACATACGGCGTGGGCTTCGTGTTGCATGTTTCAGACTTGTAGGCAATGCTAGAGCCTTTGGAAGCGGAACTGCAACTATGGAGTCCCGCTTTTTTTATGTCCATTAGAGAATAGGGAAAGTAAAAAAATACTTTCGAAGGGTTACATTTTGCCATAAAATAAGCATATAGTAATTAGAAACAACATTAACCAAACACATTATGAAAAGAATATCGCTAATTCTAATTTTATTAATCTCCTTTACTTCTTTGTTTGCTAGAAAAACAATTTTCTCAGATAATAGGCAACAATGGGATTTAATAGAAATACGGTCAAATAATGATTTCACTGCCTTGGTATGCGAAGTTACGTTTATGAGTAATAGAGCAGGATGTATGGATGCTCATACATACGATAAAAAGAATTCATCTATATACATTTATGGAGATTTTGGAAGAAAGGAGTTAATCGCGTCTGAATTCTATGGTGATTATAAACCATGGGAAATGTACCAGGGGCATTATGAATGGAACTACTACAGAGGATTTCAAGAAGGTAAAAAAGCTACTGCGATATTTTATTTTACACGAATACCAGCTGGAGTAAAGTATTTCAATTGGCATTTCGATGGTGGCTCTGCAGACCCAAGTGCTCCATCTAGAAAATATAGGACTCCTAGATTTGAAGCATATAATATTGAATTTAAAGATAATATTAATCCTACACCATCTACAGGATGGAACGAACGTAAACTTAAGGAATACTGGAACGATCATAGATTATCACCTATAGAAGGTATATATAGTTTCTTTCAAACATCAAATTCTCGTTATTGGGGTACTGTTCGTCATAGGTTAGCTATAAAGAAAGATGGAGAACAATATCAAATTATCTACTTACACGGCTCAAATGAAGCCATTTGGACAGAGGGTGAAGTTAAGGCAATGTTTACTCCTACAACATCAAAAGGTGTGTATAAAATAGATATGTGGTATTTAGATAATAAAACATTGTCAACTAATGATTTGTATCTAGAATATAATAACAGAAAGGTAACTATCTATGATATATCGTCTCAAGTGGAGACAAGTTTTATGAAACTTTTTCCTGCTTATGATGTAGATGAGTCTGACGTGTCACAGTTGTATCCAAAAACTCCACCAACAGGAAAACAAGATACAGTGCAGTTAAAAGGTAATGGTAGTGGATTTTTTGTTGGTGAAAATATTATAGCAACAAATTATCATGTAGTAGAAGGTGCAAGCAAAATAGAAATAGTAATAAATGATGGTATAAACATAAATAAATACGTAGCAAAAACACTTTGCTATGATAAAACAAATGATCTAGCTTTAGTACAGATAGATGACGTTAAATTTTCACCATTATTACAAATACCTTATCAGATTCCTTCTGAATCTAGAAGTACAGGCACTGATATCTACACAATGGGATATCCGATGTCACAAACAATGGGTGAAGAGATAAAAATAACAGATGGTATTATTTCATCAAAAACCGGATATGAAGGAAATGTTGCTACTTATCAAATTTCAGCACCTATTCAGCCAGGTAATAGTGGAGGTCCATTATTTAGTAAAGATGGGCATGTGATAGGTATAACTTCTAGTGGTATTCCAGGTGCAGACAATGTAGGTTATGCAATAAAGTCTAGTTATTTAAAGAATCTTATAGATTCTGCTCCTATTGAAATAGAGGACATATCACAAAATAAATCTATAACATCAGGATTATCTGAGCAAGTCAAACTATTTACACCATTTGTTGTAATGATACTCATATATTAACAATTAAATTTTTTATTATGAAAAAGTTATTTATTATTCTTACCACATTAATGATGTGTGGAATTGCAAATGCGCAAAATTCTGAAGCCGAGTCAATAGAACTAAACAAAGAAACTAAAGCAGAGAAATTTTTAAGAGAGGCAAGCCTTCTTCGCGAAGATACTTATGTTAAACTTAAAGAAGATGGTATTACTGCATACGTTAAAGTGGCAACAGATCTTATAACAAACCAAAAAATTGGCTATTGTTACTTTGAAACAGAAGTAGATAGAACGGCAAAATTCTTTTCTGGGGGATTAGATGGAGAACCAGAACCATTAGGCTATCTTGACTTAGAAGAGATAGATGATATGATACTAGCCTTAAGTAAAATAGTTGAAGATACAAAGGTTAAGAAAGATGTAAAATATTATACAATTAATTATACAACATCATCAGGAATTAACTTACATTATAACACAATTGATAGAAAAGTATTTTATCTCAAGAAATGGGCTTATGTAAACGATTATGGTGTGAGTGGAACTTATCAACTAAAGAGCCCTCCTGCTACATTAAAAAGTCTAACAAAAACTATAGCTATGCTTGAAAAGGCTAAAACTATAATCAATCAAAATATTCAATAGTTCAAACTATGGTGTAAATGTTAGCTAATATAAGTTTAAAACCCTCAACTTGCATTTAAAGCAGTTGAGGGTTTAGTTTTTAATTATCTGATAATATGTAGAATATTTTTATTTCCAATCCCCATTCGCTTTTATCAGCTCAACGAGTTTTTCTACCGCTTCTTCTTGAGGAATGTTTTTCTCGATGCATTCTTTGCCCTTGTAAAGGGAAATTTTGCCACGAGCAGCACCCACGTATCCATAATCGGCATCGGCCATTTCGCCAGGACCATTTACAATGCAGCCCATGATACCTATTTTTAGGTGGGTTTGAGAAGAGGTTTTTTCCTTAATCTTTGCGATTGTTTCTTGTAGGTCAAAAAGAGTTCTACCGCAACTAGGACAAGAAATATATTCAGTTTTTGTTTGTCTAGCGCGAGCAGCTTGTAGTATATTGTAAGAAAGTTTTTCTATTTCCTCATTTGAGAATGCAGGTGCTTCAATGCAGATGCCATCGGCAAGTCCGTCAATGAAAAATGCACCAAGTTCCATAGCAGATTGTAGGCAAAGTTCGTCCCAATCTGTAGTCTCATATTTGCGTTTTAAAATTACAGGTTTGTTGTTTCCTGCTTTGTTTAAACGGCTTATTTCAAGTCGTCCTTGACCCATTGCGTTAGCATGGTCTAGGGTGACAACGTTGATTCCTTCTGGTAGAACATCGCCAGATAGTACCACCACAGGAGCTTTTCCGCCACCTATTTCGCCAACGGCTTCAGTAATACGTCTAGAATAAGATTCACCATTAAATAAAGCCTCTTCGCCAGCAACTCCCTCTGTGCAGCTGCATTCCAATGCAGGAGCCTCTGCCTTTTTATTTATAAACTCAACAATGGCTTTAGCCACAGGAATTTCTTTTTCTGGGTCTTCACTCAGTGACACACGAATAGTGTCACCAATGCCTTCTTGAAGCAGTGTACCAATACCCACAGCAGATTTTATACGTCCGTCTTCGCCATCGCCAGCCTCTGTTACGCCAAGGTGTAGAGGGAAATTCATACCCTCTTCCTCCATGCGACGCACAATTTGACGCACGGTTTGTACCATAATGCGAGTGTTTGAAGCCTTCACAGAAATCACTACGTCATTGAAGTTTTCAGCCTTGCAAATGCGCAAAAACTCCATGCAGCTTTCTGTCATGCCCTCTGGAGTGTCACCGTATTGTTGCATCATACGAGGGTTTAGCGAGCCATGGTTCACGCCAATTCTTATAGCAGTGCCATGCTCCTTGCAAAGAGCAAGAAATTTGGTAAACTTATCTTGAATAGCCTCAAGAGTATTGGCAAAGTTACCTGGATTTATTCTTACCTTTTCTATATGAAGAGCTGCTTCTTCTGCCGCAGCAGGATTGAAATGCACGTCTGCCACAAGTGGAGTATTATACCCCTTTTCGCGAAGCACTTTTTTTACTTCTGCAGTGTTGGCTGCCTCTTTCACACCCTGTGTGGTAAGACGGATGATTTCACATCCCACAGCAATAAGTCTCTCAGACTGAGCCACACACGCCTCGGTGTCAGTGGTAAATGTGTTCAACATAGATTGTACACGGATAGGATTTTCTCCACCTATACCCACTTGTCCCACTTGAACTGTAGAACTTACTCTTCTTTTATAGTTTATCATAAGGTAATTTTATCTGGATAATCTAATGTATAATGCAAGCCGCGACTCTCTTTGCGTTCCATAGCATGTTTAATAACTAAATATGCAGTGTTGATAATGTTTCTAAGTTCGCAAATTTCTTTGGTCACTACAGAACGGTCAAACAAGTCTTCTGTTTCTTTATAAAGAATCTCTAGTCGGTCAAATGCTCTTTTAAGGCGTAAATTTGAACGAACAATGCCCACATAATTACTCATTACATTTGAAACTTCTTTCAAACTTTGAGTAATAAGAATCATTTCCTCGTTTAGAGAAGTGCCCTCGTCGTTCCAAAGTGGAATATCTTCACGAATAGAAATGCCATCAATCACATTAAGTGAATGTTTTGAGGCAGCATCGGCATAAACAATGGCCTCGATAAGTGAGTTTGAAGCCAAACGGTTTGCTCCGTGAAGCCCTGTGCAAGAACATTCGCCTGCGGCGTAAAGGTTATTTATTGAGGTACGAGCATCTTTGTCTACCAAAATACCACCACACAAGTAGTGAGCAGCAGGCACCACAGGAATATAATCTTTTGTAATATCAATGCCAAGTGACAAGCATTTTTCATAAATCATTGGGAAGTGTTCCTTGGTCTCTTCGGCATTTTTGTGAGTAACGTCTAAGTAAACATAGTCGCAACCAGCAAGTTTCATTTCTGTATCAATACTTCTTGCCACAATGTCGCGAGGAGCAAGCGAACCACGACTATCATATTTATGCATAAATTCCTTGCCCTTGATAGTTCTTAGCACAGCCCCATAGCCACGCATAGCCTCGGTAATAAGGAATGAAGGTTTGTCGCCCGGATTGTAAAGTGAAGTAGGGTGGAACTGTACAAATTCCATATCTTTTACAAGGCCTTTTGCACGATAAACCATAGAAATACCATCGCCTGTGGCAACAGAAGGATTGGTAGTGGTTTGATAAATTTGACCAATACCGCCAGTAGCCATCATGGTTATCTTAGATAGGAAAGTATGCACACGGCGAGTGCGTGGATTTAGCACATACACACCATAGCAAGTAATATTTGGAGTGGTGTGTTTTACTAGTTGACCAAGGTGGTGTTGAGTAATAATTTCTATTGCAAAATAATTCTCAAACACTTCTATATTTGGATGATTTTTTATTCTTTTAATAAGTGAAGACTGTATTTCAGCACCAGTGCTATCTTTGTGGTGAAGGATACGAAACTCAGAGTGTCCGCCCTCTTTGTGTAGGTCGAAGTTGCCTTCTGCGTCTTTGTCGAAATCCACACCCCAATTTACCAATGCTTCAATTTCTCTTGGAGCATTTTCCACCACTTTGCGCACTACTTCTTCGTCGCAATGTCCGTCGCCCGCTATTAGAGTGTCCGATATATGTTTCTCGAAATTATCTGCCTCATTAGTCACTGAAGCGATACCACCTTGAGCATAATGTGTGTTAGCTTCTTCCAACTTGCTTTTACAAAGTATGGCCACTTTACCTTTGTGCGCCACCTTAAGGGCGAAACTCATACCAGCAATTCCGCTACCTACAACGATAAAATCAAACTTGCGTACCATAGTCTTATGGATTTAAACATTATACAAAATTACAGATTTTTCGTTTAAATATTCATACTAATGGTAAATAATTTACTTAAAATGAATGTTTTTGCTCAAATATACCTAACTTTGTCATATTAAATGAAACACAATGGAAAATATATACGAAAAGTTTTTAGAATCATCAGGTGTTAGCATCGACAGTAGAAATTGTCCAAAAGACGCCATGTTTGTGGGTATTAAAGGTGCCAATTTTGATGGAAATTTGTTTGTAGAAAAAGCCTTGGAACTAGGTTGTAAATATGCTATTACAGACAATCCAGAAATAGGCGTTGGCAATCCAAATATTATTCACGTGGAAGATTCACTTAAAGCTCTTCAAGATTTGGCTTGTTATCACCGCTGCAAATTTAATATTCCAGTTATTGGTATAACAGGTACAAACGGCAAAACAACTTCAAAAGAACTTATTTCTACAGTTTTGAGTAAAGAATACAATGTTCTTTATACTCAAGGAAACCTAAATAACCACATTGGTGTGCCTCTTACTTTGCTTCGCTTAAACCGCAGTCACAATATTGCAGTAGTAGAAATGGGAGCAAACCACCCAGAGGAGATAGAATTCCTTTGTAAAATAGCGCGTCCAAACTTTGGTATTATTACCAATGTAGGCAAGGCTCACTTAGAAGGATTTGGTAGTTTTGAAGGTGTAAAGAAAACTAAAGGTGAACTTTATGAGTGGATTGCTGGGGTAGATGGTAAGATTTTCTTGCATGCCGACAATCCACATTTGTGCGACATGGTATATTCGGGCACTTCGACAAGCTCAGTGACCGAATTTCCAAACGGTTTAGAAACTATTAAATACGGCGAAGCGGGAGATAACTTTGTGTCTGGGAAAATTATTTCTTGCACACCTTATATTAATGTAAATCTAACCCTAAACGGTAACGCCTCTGGCGAAAACCAAACATACGAAATCAATACACAATTAATTGGTGACTACAATCTTTCAAATATTCTTTCTGCCGCTTGTATTGGCAGATATTTTGGAGTAATGGATGAGGATATTGTGGCTGCACTGAGTGAATATACTCCAACAAACAACCGTTCTCAATGCACCCGCACCGAACGCAACACTCTGATAGTAGATGCATATAATGCCAACCCAACTAGTATGGAGGCTGCTATCAAGAACTTCTCAAAGATAGAAACCAAAGATAAAAAGGTATTAATTCTGGGTGATATGAAGGAGTTAGGCGAGGATAGTGAGGCGGAACACATCAAGGTTCTAAACCAAATAAAATCTCTAGGTTTCTTGGAATGTTACTTCGTAGGTAGTGAGTTTGCCAACGTTGCTCCGTCGCTTGATTTTACTCAATGTTTCTCTGATGTTGACTTATTAGCAGAGTACTTGCAGTCTAATCCAATAGCAAACTCAACAATCCTAATAAAAGGTTCCAACTCCACAAAACTTACAAAAATTGTTCCAAGTTTATAAATTCTCTATAACACAAAAAAAACTGACCATCACGGTCAGTTTTTTTTATATCTTTATGTATTAAGAGTTATTTTAGAGAGTGGATTGCTCTTATAATAGTGCGTATAAAGGAGGGATTTTTAGGCGTGTGCAGTGTGAAAAACCGGAGCTTACTAGAAGTAAGTGAGGATTTTGAACACAAGCACAACGACAAAAGCACCCTTTATACGTGCTATTATTTACAGAATTGTTTTTGATAGCATAAAGTATACCCCAACATAATTTCGTGAGTACCATAGTTTTGAGTAACAAGGTTATTCAAATCTAGGCTGAACGCGTAACCAATTTGGAAGTTACCTATGTTGAAACCACACATTGGCATTAAGGTCATTGCTTGGATATTGTTAGGGTTCCAGCTGTGACGATATGATGCTTGCACCCAATATCCCCAATACTCTTTTTCTACTTCGTGACCAAATTTTAGGTTTAGGTCCATACCAACCCAGCCGTATTGGTTCACTTTAAGCATTGCCATTGGTTCTATATATTTGTCTTTTCTGTCTCCTAGGTCGAATGTGTATCCACCAAATAGGAATCCTGTAAATGGAGCAGGGATTTCTTTGTCACCGTAGATATCAGATTTGTAAGGAATCATATTTGTAAGTGAAAGACCTACAAAGCCACCATATGATTTGTAGTATACACCGAAGTTCATGTTTGGTGACCAACCATTTGTGTTGACAAATGCGTCGTCGGTAAGTGCGCCACCACCTATGTCGTTCATTGTATCTTCAAATATATCATTGTTTATGTAGAAATAATTTAGTTTGAATGATACACCAAAAGAAAGTTGACGGTCGTATGATTTCTTTTTAGAGAATTGACGTCCTTTACTTAGCGGAATATGATATGCAAATGTTACTTGACCACCAGCACGATTTGTGTAACCATTTCTGTCATGGAAAAGGTATGCACCTATACCCACGTTGTCCCAAACACGAGTTTTAAATGAGGCTAACTGTGTCATTGGGAAATCATTCATACCCACCCATTGCATTCTGTTGGTTAACATAAAATGCGAACATGGTTCAGCACCTGCTAGCGCAGGGTTCACTAGATAGTAGTTATAGTGGTATTGGTTATAGATAAGTTCTTCTTGTGCGAATAACTTAGTCATCCCCAAAAATACTGCTATTATAACGACTGCTATTTTTTTCATAGTGCAAATATATGGTTTATTTTTTTATTAAATGTGTTTTTTACTCTAGTATTTTCAGATTTCTTAACGTTTTAGTGTAAAGTGACCTGTGTATTGTTTTCTAATGTCTTCTACAGTGATAAGGTACCAATAGTCATCGCTTGGCATTGGTTTACCATTGTATTCGCCATCCCAACCATCGAAGTAGTCACCTTCAACAGAATTTGTGCCACCTGTGTTGAAGCTACCTACACGTTGGATAAATAGACGTTTACCATGACGATCAAAGATTTCTACGATATAAGAATCGAATGATTCCAGATTTCTCACTTTCCATTCGTCACGATTGTTATCACCATTTGGAGAGAAGAATTTGTCTGGGAAAATAGGTGTAGGCTCTACATAGAACTCTTTGAAGTTGATACATTCATATTCGTCTTTCACATAAAGAACGTTCCAACCAATAGGGGCATTTTCCCAAATACCAGATTGAACTTCTATGAAGTCTACTCCATCTAATGAAAACTCAAATGGACTTTGACCTTTTGAATAATTCATAGTAATAACCATGTCATTAGTTTCTTCCTCGCTCTTAGGAGTGATAGAAGATATTTCTGGTAATTCGTGTACATTAATAGTAACTACCGCTGTAGCATCACATTCGCCCGCAATTGCTTTTACTGTGTATTTCTTCGCACCAGGTTCTTCATGGCTTACTCTACCGTTTGTACCTAAATTTGGAGTCCATTCATAACTATCGGCACCACTTGCTGTGATTGGTTCACTTAATTCCTTCACGCAAATGTCTTGGTCTGGACTAACAGTTAAATTTACTTTAGGGTCTACAGTAATATCAAGTGATTTTTTAGATTGACATCCACTAACTGTTTTTACAACCGCTGTATATGTTTTTGTGCCAGTTGTTGTTGGGGTCACATTTACAGAGGCTTCATCTTCTGCACCTACAGGAGTGTCACCTTCAAACCATTGGAATGTACCTAAGTCTGGATCTGTTTGGTCAAGTCCATCAATATTTATGTAGGTGTTACCTTCTAGACATAGAGAGTAGTCTGTAGCAGAAACAGTAAACTCTACTGCTTCACCTACTTTTATTTCTAATGGGTCGCTTTCTTCTGAACATCCACCTACAGAAACTACTAGTTTGTAATACCATGTACCAACTTCATTAACAGTTAGTTGTTCTAAACTATTAACACCTGTTTTGTATGGTTCGCCCCAGTTGGTTTTGTCTTGTGTGCGATACCATTTATATTCATATTGAGCAGTGGCAGTTACTGTATTGTCACTGTAGTTAGATGTAATATTAATTTCAGAACCTTTACATACATTGTCATCATCTGTTTTAATAGTTGGTTTTTCTACAGTAATAACCTCTATGTACATAGAACTTGGTTGGTAACATGATCCGCCAACAGATGCTGTATATTTTGTTCTATCAGCTGTTGGTGAAACTGTTATATTTGCAGTTATTGCATTAACAGTAGCATCAGATGGGTCTGTCGCCCAATCTACTGTTAAAGTAGCATCTATATTTGTTTGGATAGTAACGCTGGCTCCCGAACAGATATAGTATGTATCTTCGTTTAGTCCGTAATCTACCAAATTACCATCAGCATCTGGTATTAGTAATTCAATTTTAGGGTTGTTGATTACTTTTACTGTTACGCTAGAAGGATCACTTGGACAGATATTAGCAGCTTGATTTGCCTCGCTTTTCACTTTATAAGTAGTTTCGCCTGGATTAGCGATTGAAACTATATTATTAGGAGCAGGTAATGCTACGTCGTTTTGATCGTACCATATATATGTCAACTGAGGGTCTTTATTTAATAAAAGATTATTCAAATCATATGTCGCACCAGGACATGTTTCTAGTTTTGCTTTAACAGTTGGAGCCGCTGGTTTTGTACATGGGTTTGCACATTCCATCGTAACAGTAGCAAAGTTATTTGCCATTTTATAATATGAAACACAGTCTGGATCATCAGGATCTGTTTTCGTTATCAAGTCTCTTGCAGCCTGTTCTTTTGATGCGACAATTGCACGGTATTGGGTATCTTCCTGTCCATTTTCTATTGTTAAAGTATATTTGGCGTACCCATCAGAATTTGATACAATTTCGTTTCCATTTACTGTAATTGTAGTCCAATTTCCACTTCCTCTTTTTTCTTGTAAAACATAGTATGCAGTTGGCATAAAATGATTTAGTGAGTATTCTGGGTTTCCTACATATAAATCAACTGTTTCTGATCCATCATTACATTTCTTAATAGTATTTTTAGGATTGCTAACAGTAGTGACGTCTTCTGTGTATACGCCTATTTCTGGGGTACAACGAGAGAATTCTATGTCATCAAGGCCCACGTCGTTGCCGACAACTTTTCCGCCTGAAAGTACTGCGTCTGTATTGTTATTATAAAGAAGTAGTCTAACTTTTTTATATTTTGCTGTATATACAGAACCCTTGTGTGGGTACCAGTTCTCATCTGGGTTGCCAATGTCTCCTGTAGGAAGATTTAAAAGTGGTGTTGGACTTTGATTTCCACTATCATCAATTCCGTATACCCTAAATAGGACGTTTACTGGTTCTGTATCTTGAGTTTCTTGACATACATTCATAATGTACGCAGAGAAATTGTAACGGGTATTTGTGCATAAACCGCCAATATCTAGTTTGAAAATAAATTTGTCTTCTCCATCTTTAATACTTTTAGTATTACAATTGATAATCATAAAACCATCATCTGAATGACCTCTAAGAGGTCTACCATTAGAATTATTTCCAACTTCCCAACCTGGGAAAGTATTGTCTGTTGATTTTACAATCATATATTCTTCTTCGTCAGCAGCGCCTGCGTTGTCTCCACCTGTATATGGATTGTAGTTTGTATCAAATCTACTTGAACCATTTAATCCCGTAACAACAATATCCGTAATAAGGCCTTTATCTGTATTGATTTTAAAAGTTTCTTTAAAATCTGGAGTTAGTGTTCCTTTACATCTAATAGTTACGTATACATTTTGTGTGTATTCATTTCCTGTAGCATCTATCGCTTTAACTATTCCATTATCTTTAATACTACTAGTTATGATAGATTGTCCTGTTCCTATTTCTTTCCATGTAGTTTCACCTTCTTTTTGATAATACCATGTAACAGGGTCTTGTAATCCTGCGGCTGTAAATGTAGCTTCTTCTCCCATAAAAACTGCTGGTACTATAATAGTTGGTAATATCTGACATTTAATAGAAATCTCTTCTATAACCATAGTTTTACCATCTTCATCAAAGTCAATTCTGATTGATGCTGAATTGCCTTTTGCGTATGTAGTAATAACTTTTGTGCCACCTCCATGGTAATCATAACTCATAGAATAGTCTTCATTACCATTTGAATTAATTGTGACAATTCTATATTTAACATTAGTAGTTCCAAGTTTAATTGTAACTGTACATTTCTTGTCGGTTGCATTAGTTGCTACACCAGAGAAAGTATATTTAAACCTATTTTCTCCCTTTGTAGTAGTAATTTTTAAACCACTAGTACTGATGTTAAAACTACATGAAGTACTAGAAGATTCGTATAATGTATTTAGGATGTTTACTTCGTTTAATGAGGTAGCTCCATTAACCTTGTAGTTGGTTTTTCCGGCAGGATCTGCCCATGTTGGAGTTTGTGCTAAAATGTTAGCGCTAGTTAGCAATAAAAATAAAGTTAAGAGAATAGTAGATGCTCTTTTTATCATAGTTTTTGGTTTAAGGTTACAAAATAGGTTTATGAAAACGTTGGCATAAAACGCCAATAATCGTGCAAAAGTACTAATTTTTTTGTAAATAATAACAATATTATCACCTAATTAACAGAAAAACAATGCAATTTATTGTGTCTGCATGTTTTTTTTGTTGAAAAAAATGGGAAATATTGGTAAACATAGATTTTTGTGTTAATAAAAATTTCAGTATCTTTGACGGATATAATATTAAGAAAAAAACAATGTCCAAACAGATAGATACGCCAATGATGAGGCACTTCTTCGAGATGAAGAATCAGAATCCTGATGCTATTTTGCTTTATCGTTGTGGAGACTTTTACGAAACCTATTGTGATGATGCGCTTACTGCGTCGCAGGTGCTGGGTATTACTCTAACCATGCGTGGCAAGGGGACTGACAATGCTATTCACATGGCGGGTTTCCCATTTCATGCTTTGGATAATTATTTGCCAAAACTGGTGCGTGCAGGTTATCGTGTGGCTATCTGTGACCAACTCGAAGACCCAAAACTTTGCAAAACTAAGTTGGTAAAGCGTGGCATTACAGAACTTGTTACTCCGGGGGTGTCTTACAACGACAATCTTCTTGATTATAAGCAAAACACATTCCTTGCGGCTGTTCACTTCAACAAAACAAGTGTGGGTGTGGCTTTCCTTGATATTTCTACAGGGGAGTTTTTGGCAGGGCAGGGCACTGCAGAGTATGTTTCAAAGCTGCTAAGTAGTTTTGCTCCAAAGGAAATACTATTTGAGCGTGGCAAAAACGATAGTTTTTATAAACTTTATGATGGTAAAACTGCCACATTTACTATGGAAGACTGGGTGTTCTCTGAGGAAACTGCACAAAAACGTCTTCTTAAGCAGTTTGAGGTGTCTACCCTGAAAGGTTTTGGTATAAACGACCTAAATGAGGCTATTGTGGCGGCAGGTGCTGTGCTTTATTACCTAGACCAAACTCAACACTTCCAAACAAGCCATATTACTCAGATTTCTCGCATACATTCCGACAATTTTGTTTGGCTAGATAAGTTTACAATTCGCAACCTAGAACTTTTTTCTACTGGTTATGGCGATGGTAAGGCTCTTGTAGATGTGCTAGATGATACTCGCACTGCTATGGGTGCGCGTTTGCTTCGCCGTTATGTGGCGTTCCCACTAAAGAGTATTGATGCCATAAATTCTAGGCTAAATATAGTGGATTCTTTCTTTAGAGAACCAGAAATAAAGGATACTCTGCTTTCGCTGCTTTCTGATGTGGGTGACTTGGAGCGTTTGGTTTCAAAAATTGCGGTGCTAAGGGTAAATCCTCGCGAGGTGGTGCAGCTTAAGGTGGCGCTTACTGCTATTGAGCAAATCCGTGAATTGCTATTGTCTTCTACTTCAGAAGACTTTAATGCGTTAGCCGAAAAACTTTCTCCACTTACAGAAATAAGAGACAAAATCCATTCTTGGATAGAAATAGACCCTCCTATTGCGGTAAATCGTGGCAAGGTGATACGTGAGGGTGTAGATGCCGAGCTAGACGAATATCGTTCACTTGCATTTTCTGGCAAGGATTATCTGCTTAAAATGCAACAACGCGAAATTGAAAATACTGGCATTTCTAGCCTTAAGATAGGCTACAACAATGTGTTTGGCTACTACATAGAGGTGAGAAATATGCACAAAGATAGTGTGCCAGAGGAGTGGATAAGAAAACAAACACTAGCAAATGCCGAACGTTATATTACTCCAGAGCTTAAGGAATACGAAGACAAGATTTTGGGAGCAGAGGAGAGAATCCTATCTATAGAAACTCGTCTTTATATGTCTTTGGTAGAGGAACTTTGTAAATATATTGCTCCACTACAAAAAAATGCTGAAGTGCTTAGCCAATTAGACGTGCTTTCAAACTTTGCTTCTATTTCGGCTAGATATGGTTACAATCGTCCTGTGGTGGAAGATAGTGATGTGCTAGAAATTAAAGACGGACGTCACCCAGTTATTGAGCGTCAGCTACCTATCGGCGAACAATATATTGCCAACGATTTGTATTTAGATACTCAGTCTCAACAAATTATCATAATTACTGGTCCTAATATGGCCGGTAAGTCTGCTATGCTTCGCCAAACTGCCTTAATAGTGCTTATGGCGCAGATAGGTTGTTATGTGCCAGCTTCTTCGGCAAAAGTGGGTGTTGTGGACAAGATTTTCACTCGTGTGGGTGCAGGAGACAATATCTCTATGGGAGAGAGTACATTTATGGTGGAAATGAATGAGGCTGCAAGTATTCTTAACAATATGACAAACAGAAGTTTAGTGCTGTTTGATGAACTAGGCCGTGGTACAAGTACCTACGATGGCATCTCTATTGCGTGGTCTATTGTGGAATACATTCACGAACATCCATCGGCTTCTGCTCGCACACTATTTGCTACTCACTATCACGAGCTAAATGAGATGAAAAATAGTTTCTCTCGCATTAAAAACTTCAATGTGTCTGTGCAAGAGGTAAATGGTAAGGTTATTTTCCTTCGTAAACTTACTCCTGGTGGTAGCGAACATAGTTTTGGTATTCACGTGGCAAAGCTTGCAGGTATGCCAAAAAGTGTGGTGGAACGTGCAAACAAAGTGCTTCAAGACCTAGAGGGCGAAAATTCCCATAAAACAATTTCAAAGAAATTAGATACCATAGCAGAGACTCGTTCTGGTTACCAACTTAGCCTATTCCAACTAGACGACCCTGTGCTTAGCCAAGTGCGCGACGAAATCTTAAAAGTGGATATCAATTCACTTACACCTATAGATGCATTAAATAAATTGAATGAAATTAAGAAAATAATAACAGGAAAAAGCAAATGAAAAAAACTGTATTTTTAACTGGTGCCACAGGCAATATGGGGGCAGCAGGTTTAGCAGAACTTCTTAAAAAGAAAGACCTATATAATATAGTGTTGCTTGCTCGTCCTAGCAAGGCTAACAAAGAAAAGTTGGCTTATCTTGAGGGTGAGGAAGCGGTAAAAATAGTTTGGGGCGACCTTTTAA
>JAEIGA010008372.1_pt1 | contig 15671 bp, 11 predicted proteins | sample 9270691 | NCBI WGS metagenome assembly JAEIGA01 (sample SAMN17057246, study PRJNA624740) | gut metagenome | biome: biome; isolation source: fecal sample | host: Bos grunniens | place: China: Xizang | collected 2019
CTGTCCTATGGCTTGTCCTGATGCGATGTGGTCGCCGGTAGTTCGTCCGATGTGGCGTCCTATGGCAAATTGCGACCAACAACAGATGAGGGTAACCGCTGCTATGCCTATGAGTGTGGTTACAGGAACATGGCTGTGGATGATAGAACGTGTGGTCACGGCAATAGCCATTGTGAGGGCTATGGTCCATAAGTAAAATGCTGTGTCGCCAGTGTTTTGCAAGCGTCGTGACAAACGTGGTAGGGTGTAACGTATGCCCCATGCCATCAGTAGTGGAAAGATGAGGGTGGGGAACACGTGGCGTAGGATTACAAGAAAGGTTGAGAGAAAGGTTTGTCCCTCTTGCGGATTGACCAATGGTACAATAAGTGGAATGAACAGAGCTGCTGCCATATTGATAATGAGTATGTAGCTTGTTAAATGTGCGGCACTTCCTCCAAGTTTTGCACAGACTACGGCAGCAGCACAAGCTGTAGGGCAGATGAAGCATATCATGGCACTCTCGATGAGTAATCGGCAGGGTAGGGTAGGATAGAGAATGAGTATACTTGCCATGAGTGCAAACATGCCTACTTGTGTCAGTAGCATCCATAGATGCCAGCTGCAAGGCTTGAGATCGCGTGGACTCAGTTTGCAGAAGGTGACAAACAACATGGCGAAAATAAGTGTGGGCTGTAAGATTCCTATAATTTCATTCACGATACGTCCTGTGCCAGCAGGCAATGGCAGTGCTGCATAGAGAAGGTATAGTAGTACGCCCATTGTCATAGAGATGGGCAATGCCCAGTTCTTGTAGAATCGGAAAAGAGACATTTCAATAAGTGTCAATGTAATAATTAGGAGTTAGAAATCGTGCAAGTTGTTTATGTGCATCGGATCTCTAACTCCTAAAATCTTATTTAATATAAATATTATACCAAGTGTGCTATTAATTCTTCTCGGTTACCATAGAGCATATCAATGACTGGGATTTCAATCATTGTGTAAGCACCAGGTTGTTGGCGCATGGTGGCACGAGCTACGTTTACGAGTACTTGGCTGGTGAGAGCGGGATTGTTGATACGCATATTGAACTCGAAAAGCTGATTCTGTGTCACTCCCGATACTCCTTTTCGTGTAAGGTTTACTCCATGTCCCATGTCTTTTAATTCATCTACGCAGGGTACCTGTATTACGTGTGTCTCATCGTTTACAAAGTATGCATCAGCCTTAATGGCTGCGGCTACTTTGTTGAAATCGTATCCCTCTGTCAGTTCGATGTATACCATGCGGCGATGAATACCTGTACCTACGGGTATAGTCATTGAAAGTGCATCCTTCACTCCTTCGATGGCTTTCACTGCTACCGTGTGCCCCATACTCATGCCAGGACCAAAATTGGTGTAGCTGATGCCCTTAGGAGCGAGGCTTTGCATCAGGGTGCGCACAATAGAGTCGCTACCGGGATCCCAACCTGCCGAGATGATGGCTACCGTGCCGTATTCTTTGGCTGCGACATCAAGTGTACGACGCAAATCTACTATTTTGCTATGTATGTCAAAACTATCTACCGTATTAATACCTAGTGCTAAACATTCCAGCGCATATTGTTCTACGCTGCGTGTGGGTGTGGCGAGGATGGCTACATCCACGTCCTTTAGTTCGCTTACATGCTTTACAACAGTGTAGGACTCAAGTTCAGCAGGACAGTTAGTGTTACCGTTTCGACGAACTACACCTGCTACTTCCATGTCGGGGGCTGCTTCTAGCGCTTGTAATGCGTATTGACCGATATTGCCATATCCTATGATGGCTACTCTAATTTTCTTCATATCTTCTACTGCTTAAAAACTTTGCAAAATTACTGCATGGCGGGAGAAAAAACAAAACTTGCTATTGTTTTTTCGACTCTACATCGTAAATTCTTGAAATCTGTTCTCTCTGTTGGAAATTCGATTTGGAGTGATTTTTATTATTCGAAGAATTGTTGTATCTTCGCAGCTTGAAATAATAAAAGATATGAGTCTTGCTTATGTTTAAGTTTGCTAACCCTAAAGCCTTGTTCTTGTACGTGCTTTTAGCAGTAGTTATAGGAGTATATTTTGTTGCTTCGCGCAAACGTATGAAAGCATTGCGGACGTATGGTTCGCCCGAGTTACTCGGAGCCATGATGCCTGAGGTCTCAAGTTACCGGCCTGCTCTGAAGTTCTGGATTACTTTTACAGCGCTTTGTTTCATGGTATTGTTGCTTGCTCGTCCGCAGTTTGGCTCTAAGCTGGAAACAGTTAAGCGTCAAGGTGTAGAAACAGTTATTGCTCTTGATATTTCCAACTCGATGCTTGCCGAGGATGTTGCTCCTAACCGTTTAGAAAAGTCTAAGAATATAATATCTAAGCTTGTCGAAGGTTTTTCTGACGATAAAGTGGGACTTATCGTCTTTGCTGGAGATGCATTCATCCAACTTCCCATTACGAGTGATTTCATCTCGGCTAAGATGTTTCTGGAATCTATTGATCCTAGCCTTATAGCTCGTCAAGGAACCAATATCAAAGCAGCTATTGATATGGCTACACGTAGTTTTACCGCCGATGAAGAAGTAGGTAAAGCTATTATTGTCATCACGGATGGAGAAAACCATGAAGAAGGTGCAAAAGAAGCTGCTAAAGCTGCAGCCGAGAAGGGGATGATGGTGTATGTAATGGGTGTAGGCTCTGTTGAGGGATCGCCCATTCCAGCTGAACGCGCTGGCGATTTCCGACGGGACAAAGAGGGGAATGTCATTGTCACCAAGCTCAATGAACAGATGTGCCAGGAGATTGCAGCAGCGGGTAATGGTGTATATATCCGCATCGATAATACCAATAATGCACAAAAGATCTTGCAGAAGGAAATAGACAAGTTGGCTAAGGCTGACATGGAAACCAGGACATATTCGGAGTATAATGAACAGTTTATGGTAATGGCATGGATTGCTTTTGTGTTATTGCTAATTGATATGCTGATTATGACAAAGAAGAACCCTAAGTTTAAAGGTGTTAATATATTTAAATTGTAAGGATAGCCCGCTATGATCAAAAGACACATCAGCTCATTCTTTATGCTACTTGCATGCGTCGCATTGCATGCTGAAACCTATCTTCTTACGTTACAGGAGAGCATTAAATTAGCTAAAGAGAAGAGTTTTACTATGCTCAACCTGAAAGAGGATCTCAAGATTGCAGAATATAATCTAAAGTCCGCGACCAGTAGTTTGAAGACACATATTGATTTCAGTCTCACAATGCCTGAGTTCAACCAGACTGTTCGTACATGGGATGATACAACAGGTGTCTCATTCTATTCCATCAAACGTATGGACTATGGTGGCATGATAACTGTGAATCAGCCGCTCATAACAAATGGTAATATTTATTGGGAGACGGGACTAAATAGCTATGATGATTTCTACAACCGTGACCGTTCGGCTACCTTTAATACACGTCTTCGTCTGCGTCAACCTATTGATGCGCTCTACGGATACAATGCCATACGTTCATCTCTCAAGTCGGCTCGATTGGATTATGAACGCACAAACAAGTCGTTACGCCGCGAAGAACTTAATTTGGAGTATCGTGTGAGCAGTAGTTACTATAATCTATTGTCATTGCAGCGTAGTACAGAGATTGCTTTGCTTGACTATGAACGACAAACCGAGGCCAATGAAATTGCACAGAATAAATATGCTTCGGGATTGATCCGAGAGGTTGATGCATTGCAAATGGAGGTAGACCTTGCAGAAGCTCAGAATAGCTATGAGATGTCGCTCATCAACCAGGAGTCGGCTCTCAATAGTTTCAAGGAACTCTTGGGTCTCGAACTCACCGATAGTGTACTGTTGAAGGATGAACTGAAGTATAATGTTGTGACGGTAGATGCAGATAAGGCGGTAGAGTATGCTTTGAAGAACCGTACTGAGCTGCGTGAACGTGACATTGCCATCGAGCAGCAGCAGATGTCTATTCGTCAGCGTAAAGCAGAGGGTATGGTTCGTGGATATTTTGATGCTTATGTTCAGAAAACGGGTACTAGCATGGGGGATATCTCTACAGCTTATACCTCTACCATCAATACTTCGGTGGGTGATTTTATGAACCGTCCCATTAACTATGGTGTGGGTGTCACCGTTTCTGTTCCGCTTCTCGATTGGGGCGAAAATAAAGCCCGTGTGCGTGCAGCTGAGGCTCGTCAGCGACAAAACTATTTGGCAAAGGAAGAGCTGGAACGATCTATAGAAACCGAAACGCGCAACTCTGTGGCTCAGCTCAATAATAATCTCAAACGTTTGCAGCTACTTGAAAAAAATGTGGCTATTGCCGAGAAGAGTTTTGCTATCACGCTGCAGCGCTTCACAGATGGTGATATTGATAGTCAGACGCTTGCACTTGAACGTAATCGTTTGAATAGTGCGTATCGCAACCATTTGAGCGCTTACATTGCTTATCAGCTCAGCTTGGCGGATATTATGCGTAAGACGCTTTACGACTTTGAGCATGATAAAGCTCTATAAACTATAATATCGTTTTTTTTGGACAATGATAAAAAGAATGAAAGGTACCCGCGGGTACCTTTCATTTATAATGTCTATTGAGTTTTTTATTAACTCAGAAAGAAATTCTGTTACTCTGCTGTAGTGTCTTTTTTCTTGATGGCGCGCTTGCGAGTCTTCTTCTCGGGAGCTTGAACGTTGGTCTCCTTTACGCCTGCCAATTCGGGGTCAATCATGATACGACCGCAATATTCGCACACGATGATTTTCTTGCGCATCTTGATGTCGAGCTGGCGCTGGGGTGGAATTTTGTTGAAGCAACCTCCGCAGGCATCGCGTTGTACGTATACTACTCCAAGACCGTTACGAGTATTCTTGCGGATGCGCTTGTATGAAAGCAACAAGCGAGTCTCGATGGTGCTTTCTACTACTTTTGCTCGTTCGCGAAGCTTTTCTTCTTCTTCTTTGGTTTCAGAAATGATCTCTTCGAGCTCGGCTTTCTTGTCTTCGAGGTCTTTGAGACGGAGGGCTAACATCTCTTCGGTGCGATCAATCTCTTCGGTCTTATTCTTTACGTCGGCTGCAAATTGGCGTAGTTTTTTCTCGCAGAACTCAACTTCAAGGCTTTGGAACTCTATCTCTTTGGCCAATAGGTCGTACTCGCGATTGTTACGGACATTGTTTTGATCTTCGGTGTACTTGGCAATCATAGCCTTGGCTTCCTCAATCTTTATCTTGCGCTTGCTCTCCTCGTTTTTGAGGTTCTCAATATCGGCTGAGTAGTTTGCAATACGTGTGCGCAAGCCTGCAACTTCGTCTTCAAGGTCTTGTACCTCGAGAGGCAATTCGCCGCGCAGAGTTTTGATGCGGTCAATCTCAGATGAAATGAGCTGCAATTGATACAACGCCTTGAGCTTTTCCTCAACGGTGTAGTCCTGTGGGTCTTTCTTTGTTTCTTTTGCCATAATTACAAATAGTTTATTGGGTTTGTATTCAATGTTGTCTTTTCGATTTTCAATGTGGGGAAATGAGCGGTGAGTATATCAGCTAGGAGGTCGATAGTGTATTGCTCGCTCTCGTAGTGTCCCATCTCAGCGATGAGCAGTTCGTTATCGTGACCGAAATAGTCGTGGTAGCGCATCTCTCCTGTGAGGAAAGCGTCGGCACCTTGTGCTATGGCTTGGGGAAGGAGGAACCCTCCTGCTCCACCGCATAGAGCCACACGGCGTATGGTGCGACCGTGCAATGGATTGTGTCGGAGGCAGGGTATGTGGAACATTTGCTTTATCTTCAATAGGAATTCTTGCTCGTCTTCATTTTCTGGTAATTCGCCAACTATGCCTGCTCCTGCAGGTATAGATGTTGCCTTGCCTTCGAGAAACTGTAGATTTGTTAGTCCTATTTGTTGGGCTATGCGGTAGTTTACCCCTCCTTCGGCATTGTCGAGGTTGGTATGGGCTGCGTATATGGCTATGTTCTTTTGGATGGCTTTTACCACACAACGCTCCACATAACTTTTGCCAGTGATAGCTTTCAACCCGTGAAACAATAATGGATGGTGGGCTACAATCAAATTGCAACCAGCACGCTCAGCTTCGTCTATGATAGCCTCGGTTACGTCTAAACACAATAATGCCCCTGTAACTTCCTGCTCCGCTGTCAATCCTATTTGCAAGCCAGCATTGTCGAAACCGTCTTGCAAAGGCAGTGGCGCATACTGTTCAAGGGCGTCCAAAATCTGTCTTACCTTCATTATTTCATAAAATCAATGCAAAGGTACGAAATAATTGTGAATAGATTGTTATGTAAAGCGAATTATTTTGTGCTGATGGTTATATGTCACAATTCGAAGTCAAATGATAGTTGTTCCCATGTGCTATGGGGGTGGGGTTCGTCTGCTTCATCGCGAGGATTCGATACGGATAAACCGATGAGGCGTATGGGATGATCTGTATAACTGATTTCGGCTAACAGGCGCTTTGCGAGGGGGAGAATGACTTTCATGGTGAGCAAATCCTTTTCCTGCGTGATGCTACGTGTGATTTGTGTAAAGTCGTGAAACTTAATTTTCAATGTTAGTGTATTGCCGTGGAATCTTTTCTGGTTGAGACGGCTGATAAGTTCTTCTGCTGTGTGGTAGAGTTCAACAATGACGGCAGTGTGGGTGTCTATATCGCGTTCTAGGGTGCGTTCGCAACCTATGGATTTGCGTACACGGATGGCTTCAACAGGGCGTAGGTCAATACCACGTGAAAAATCGTAATCGAGCCGGCCAGCTTTCCCAAATTCGCGGGTGAGTCCGTCGAGCGACCATTCGCGTAGTTCACGACCGCTTAGTATTCCTAGTTCGCGCATGCGTCGTGCCGTTACCTTGCCTACTCCCCAGAAACTTTCGATGGGTAAGTTGGAAATAAAATCGAGCGCCTTGTTGGGGTGTATGGTGCATAGCCCGTCGGGTTTACGGAAATCTGATGCAATCTTAGCTAGGAACTTGTTGTATGAGATGCCTGCCGAAGCTGTTAGATGTAGCTCTTCGTGTATGCGGCGTTTGATGTCGCGGGCAATGTTTGTGGCTAGGGGGATGCCTAGCTTGTTGTTAGTGACGTCGAGGAATGCTTCGTCGAGTGCTAAGGGCTCCACAACGTCGGTGTAGTCGTGGAAAATGTTGTGTATTTGGTCCGAAATTTCTTTGTATACCTCCATTCTCCCTGGGAGAAAGATGAGTTCGGGGCAGAGTCTTATGGCTCGAGTTGAAGCCATGGCCGAGTGTACGCCATACTTTCGTGCTTCGTAACTTGCGGCGGAAACCACACCACGTTCACCTGCATGTCCTACCACTACGGGACGTCCCTTCAGTTCGGGATGGTCACGCTGTTCGACGGAGGCGTAGAAGGCGTCCATGTCGATATGGATAATCTTGCGGTGGGTCATGTGCATCAAAAATAAAGGCGCACTCTGATAAGAATACGCCTTTGTTTGTGGAGCATGCGAGACTCGAACTCGCCACCTCTTGACTGCCAGTCAAACGCTCTAGCCAGATGAGCTAATGCCCCAATTGGTTTATGTGATGCAAGATGGTGCAAGCGGAAAGTAAATCTTACTTTAGTGTAATGATTGCTGCTTCTCTTTGCGTTTCACGATGCAAAGGTATGAATAATATTGGAATAAATTGTATCTTTGCACAACTTTTTTTATTAAGTATTGAAATTTTGTTTTTTTAGATGTTACATCCAGTCAAGGAAAAGATAATTCTGGGTATCGATCCCGGCACCAACTTAATGGGCTATGGGGTAATTAAAGTCGTTGGCACCAAGGCCTCTATGCTAGCAATGGGCGTAATCGACTTGCGTAAATATGGTGATTCGTACTTGAAACTAGGTCGTATATTTGAGCGTGTTCGTGGTATTATTGATTCTTTTCTTCCCGACGAGATGGCTATCGAGGCACCGTTCTTTGGTAAGAATGTGCAGACAACACTGAAACTTGGGCGTGCACAAGGAGTGGCTATGGCAGCTGCTATCAGTCGTGAGGTTCCTATAACCGAGTATGCCCCAACAAAGATTAAAATGGCAATCACGGGCAATGGTTCTGCAGGCAAGGAGCAGGTGGCTGACATGTTGCGCCGGATGCTCAATTTGGATAAGGAGGAGATGCCGCATTTTCTTGATGCCACCGATGCGCTGGGTGCTGCATACTGTCACTACCTACAGATGGGGCGCCCTCAAACGGGGCAAGGATGTGGCAGTTGGAAAGAGTTTATTAGTAAGAATCCTGGTCGTGTGAAACGGTGAAAATGGCGAATTGTTAATCAGTAGCTCAGAATTTAAGAAAAAAACTTCTTCAATTAAACATTATTATGTAATTTTGCCGATAATTAAAACAAACATATCATCTATTACTATAATTAATGAATACAAACAGACCTTTTATGGTATTCTCAGGCACAAAGTCTAGATACCTTGCAGAACAGATTTGTGAAGAATTGGGTTGTAAATTGGGTAACATGATTATCACCCACTTTGCTGACGGTGAGTTCGCTGTTTCTTACGAAGAATCGGTACGTGGTGCCGATGTATTCTTGGTTCAGTCAACCTTCCCTAATTCTGACAATTTGATGGAGCTGCTTTTGATGATTGATGCTGCTAAGCGTGCTTCGGCTCATAGCATCATCGCTGTAATGCCCTATTTTGGATGGGCACGTCAGGATCGCAAAGATAAGCCCCGTGTATCTATCGGTGCCAAATTGGTTGCTGATATCCTTAGCGTAGCAGGTGTAAACCGTATCATCACCATGGATCTTCATGCTGACCAAATTCAGGGATTCTTCGATGTTCCTGTAGATCATCTTTACGCATCTAACGTATTTGTTCCTTATATACAGTCGCTCAATCTTGAGGAACTTGTAATTGCTACTCCCGACGTGGGTGGAAGTAAGCGAGCTAGCAGCTATGCAAAATATTTGCATGTACCCCTTGTGTTGTGCCACAAGACACGTGCGAAGGCCAATCAGGTAGAGTCTATTCAAATTATTGGTGATGTTGAAGGTAAGAACGTGATTCTCGTAGACGACATCGTGGACACTGCTGGTACCATTTGTAAGGCTGCTGATGTAATGTTCGAGGCTGGTGCCAAATCGGTACGTGCCATCGCTTCACATTGCGTGATGTCAGGTCCCGCTCCTGAGCGTGTAGAGGCTTCAAAACTTGAAGAGATTGTGTTTACTAACAGTATACCTTTCAATAGAGACTGCAATAAGCTAAAGCAGCTATCTATTGCTCCTGTGTTTGCAGAAACCATCCGACGTGTGATGTCAAACGAGTCAATCAGCTCACAATACATTATTTGAAATAAATAATATTCATGATAGGGGAGTTATAGGGGTTTCCTTTAACTCCCTTTATTAAATTAAATAAGATATGAAGAAACTAGGAATGATGGCAATGGCAGCCTTAGCTTTGGTTGCTTGTCAAGAGAAGAATGGCTATACCATTAGCGGTACTGTTGCTGATGCTGGTGATAACGATTCAGTTAGCTTGCAACTTGTTGAAGGACGCAGACGCATCGATGTGGAGAAGGTGCCCGTTGTGAATGGTAAATTTGAACTCAAAGGTGTGGCAGACAGTGTGAAGGTTGCGCTTATTTCGCTTGGTGACATGGCGTGTCAACTCTTCCTTGAACCAGGTGATATCAAGGTAGACCTTAAACACGGACAAATGGCTTTGGCATTAGGTACGCCCAACAACAATGCTTATGAGGCATTTATGTCTGATATGAATGCTCTGCAGGAAGAGTATTCTGAGATTGCACAGAGCGCGAAAAATCCCGAACTCTCAGAGGCAGAGAAAGCAGAAATAAAGAAGCAGATGGGAGACTTCGAGGAAAAGTACTATCAAGCAATCAAGAATAGCATTATCGATAATGTGGGTACAGACTTCGGACTCTTTAATCTTGGTAACAGCTATTACTACTTCACTCCTGAAGAGTTGGCTCCCGTACTCGAAGGTTATGTAGCCGCATTCCCTAACAATGCACGCCTGTTGCGTATCAAGGAAAATAATGATCTTTCTCTAGAGACCGCTGTAGGTAAGCAGTTCAAGGATTTTGAAATGGCTGATGTTGATGGAAACATGCGCAAGCTGTCTGAGTTTATTGCTGTCAACGAGGTTACGTTAGTTGACTTTTGGGCAAGCTGGTGCGGTCCTTGCCGTGCAGAGATGCCAGCAGTGAAAGCAGCTTATGAGGCTTACAAGAACAAGGGCTTTGGTATTGTGGGCGTATCGCTTGATAATAATAAGGAGGCTTGGGTAGGTGCCATTGCAAACTTGGGTATTGAATGGCCTCAAATTTCAGACCTCCAAGGATGGAACTGTGCTGGAGCTAAGCTCTATGGTGTGAACTCTATCCCTGCTACCGTGCTTGTTGCTAAGGATGGTACTATACTTGCAAAAAACTTACGTGGCGAAGCAATTCAGGAGAAACTAGCTGAGCTTTTGAAGTGATTGGGTTAACTACTTTTTAGATTATAATGGAGACGCCATTTGGGCGTCTCTATTTTTTTGATTAGCTTTGCAACGTAAAAGACAATAATTATGAAAAGAATAGGATTATTGACCGTGTGTTGCATGTTTGCTACATTGTGCATCAAGGCACAGGTTATGCCTGATTGGTATCCTAAGGTGGATGAGGCTGCGGCAATGTTTGTCAACCATGATGGGGAAGATGAACGGATTGAGTCTGGTGGGGCTTATGATGCTCCGCTTACTGTTACTTTCTCAGCCACCCCTACTGATACGGCTGAGTTTACGGTGCTTTATGAATGGGAGATAAAACAAATAAAGAACGGAAAAGAGACTCTATTGGCCAAGCGTAATGATATGACTACCACTTTTACCTTCACCGAAGGAGGTATGGATGTGACCTATCATATCGTGTTGTATATTACATATAGTCACGAAGCTAGTGGTGTGAAAGGCGAAGGTGAAGCTGAACCTATCACATTCACGTTGCGGGGATCATCGTTGCACCTCTATAATGCGTTCTCGCCCAATGGAGACGGAACAAATGATGTGTTTCGAGTGAAAACGCAGTCGCTGCTTTCTTTCCGCATGAAAATCTTTAACCGTTGGGGACAGGAAATTGTTTCGGGAGATCAAAATACACTTGTTGCTGAATATCAGGATAACTATACCTATTACGTATGTTGGGATGGTATGCATAGCGGTAGTCGCGTAGAGGATGGAGTGTATTTTATTCTCATCGAGGCTGAAGGATCTGATGGAATCAAGTATGTGCGTCGAGGTGATATTAATGTACTTACACGCTCGAGAAAGGAGGAAAGCTATGAGTGAAAACAGGAAGAGCAGTATCGAAGTTTTCGGTGCACGTGAACATAATTTAAAAAATATTGATGCTTTCATCCCTCACGGTTCGCTTACTGTGATTACAGGTTTGAGTGGAAGCGGAAAATCGTCGCTTGCGTTTGATACGCTGTTTGCAGAAGGACAGCGACGCTATATTGAAACCTTCTCAGCTTATGCTCGTAATTTCCTAGGTGGTATGCAGCGTCCTGATGTGGATAAGGTTACGGGACTTTCTCCTGTAATCTCAATCGAACAGAAGACTACAAACAAGAATCCACGTTCAACGGTGGGTACTATTACTGAAGTATATGACTATCTGCGTTTGCTCTTTGCCCGAGCTGGCGAAGCCTATTCTTATGCCTCGGGTGAACGAATGGTGAAGTATACCGAAGAGCAAATCATTGACCTTATATTAAAAGACTACCAAGGGAAACCTATTTTTATACTAGCCCCCTTGGTGAAAGCGCGCAAGGGACACTATCGCGAACTGTTTGAACAGGTGCGTCGCAAAGGTTTCCTCTATGTTCGTGTCGATGGTGAAGTACAGGAGGTGCTTCACGGTATGCGTTTGGATCGTTACAAAAATCACGATATTGAAGTGGTCGTGGATAAACTTAAGGTGGATGAAAAAGATGATCGTCGTCTACGTGAAAGTGTGGCTAGCGCTATGATTCAAGGTGATGGACTCATCATGTTATTAGACAAGGATAGTGGTGAGGTACGTCACTATAGCAAACGTCTGATGTGTCCAGTAACTGGGCTTTCTTATAAAGAACCTGCACCGCACAATTTTTCCTTCAATTCACCGCAGGGTGCTTGCCCAAAGTGTAAAGGATTGGGGCACGTGACGCAGTTAGATATAGACAAACTCATTCCCGACAAGTCTGTGTCGATATATAAAGGAGCTATTGTACCTTTAGGAAACTATAAGAATACCCTTATCTTTCGTGAAATAGAGGCGTTGCTTGCTCGCTATGAATATACACTCAAGACTCCAGTTTCGGAGATAGATGAGAATGTTATCGAAGAAATCTTTTACGGTTGTCCCGAGCGTATCAAGGTGAAGACTACGATACTCGAGGAGTCGGATATGTTTCTCTCTTATGACGGACTCATCAAGTATTTCCTCAGTGATATTGATTCAGAGCCTACTGCCGCCCAACAGAAGTGGGTGGACCAGTTCTCGGCTACTACTGTATGTCCTGAATGTCATGGCGCACGTCTTAATCGTGAGGCTCTACATTACCGTATCCTAGGGAAAAATATTCACGAACTTTCATCGATGGATATTAGTGAACTCTATCAGTGGACTACAGAGGCTATCACACTTCTTACGGGAAATCAGCAGAAAATAGCCTTTGAAATATTAAAAGAAATAAATACACGTTTGCGTTTTCTTCTTGATGTAGGGTTAGACTATTTGTCGTTATCACGCTCTTCCATGACACTTTCGGGAGGTGAAAGTCAGCGCATACGTCTTGCTACCCAGATAGGTTCACAGCTTGTCAATGTTCTATATATATTGGACGAACCTAGCATTGGGCTCCATCAACGTGACAATCAGCGGCTCATAGATTCGCTTAAGTCGCTACGCGATATAGGAAACACTGTTGTTGTGGTGGAGCACGATAAAGATATGATGCTTGCTGCCGACCATATTATTGATCTAGGTCCTCATGCTGGCCGTAAAGGTGGAGAAGTGGTTTTCATGGGTACACCCGATGAAATGCTTTGCACTCATACATTGACATCGAAGTATCTCAATGGAGAAATGAATATTGAGGTACCTACAGTGCGTCGCAAGGGTAATGGTCATGTGTTGCGTCTAACTGGGGCGACAGGAAACAATCTTAAAGGTGTTGATGTGGAGTTTCCGCTCGGTACGCTCATTTGTGTAACTGGTGTCAGCGGTAGTGGTAAGTCATCACTCATCAATGATACCTTGCAGCCCATCTTGTCTAAGCACTTCTATCGCTCACTGCGTGAACCTTTGCCCTATGAGAGTATCGAGGGTTTGGAGCATATTGATAAGGTGGTAACTGTAGATCAATCCCCTCTAGGTCGCACGCCGCGTTCCAATCCTGCTACATATACTGGTGTCTTCAGTGATATACGTAATCTTTTTGTTTCGCTTCCCGAGGCTAAGATACGTGGCTATAAGCCTGGTAGATTCTCATTTAATGTCAGTGGGGGGCGGTGTGAAGCATGCGGAGGAAATGGATACAAGAGTGTGGAGATGAATTTCCTACCAAATGTTCTGGTCCCATGCGAGGTATGTCGTGGCAAACGGTACAATCATGAAACACTGGAAGTGCGCTTTAAAGGAAAGAGTATTGCTGATGTTCTCGATATGACCATTAATCGCGCAGTTGAGTTCTTTGAAAATGTTCCAGCTATACTTAATAAAATTAAAGTGTTGCAAGAGGTTGGTCTTGGCTACATCAAGTTAGGACAGCCATCTACAACCCTATCGGGGGGTGAAAGCCAACGAGTGAAGCTCGCTACCGAACTTTCGAAACGTGACACTGGTAACACCTTGTATATATTGGATGAGCCCACTACTGGACTACACTTTGAGGATATCCGTGTTTTGATGAACGTACTTCAGCGCCTTGTAGACAAAGGAAATACGGTGATTGTTATCGAGCACAATCTCGATGTCATCAAGATGGCGGACTATCTTATAGATATGGGACCAGAAGGTGGTCGTGGAGGTGGGCAATTGCTGCAGGTGGGAACACCTGAAGATATAGCTTGTAACGAAACAAGCTATACAGCGCGCTATCTCAAGGACTATTTGTAGAATCATTATTAGAATTTAGTATTATGAGAAAACTACTATGCTTTTTATTGTTGCTTTGTGTCATACCAACACTAGCTCAGCGTCAATCAACCGTGACACTTCATCCGGAAGATGCGAAGAATATCATCAGTCGTCATGTTTACGGCCAGTTTGCGGAACATTTAGGTACATGTATCTATGGTGGTCTTTGGGTTGGAGAAGATTCTGATATTCCAAACATTAAAGGTTATCGTACGGATGTGTTGAATGCGCTTAAGGAACTTAGTATCCCCAACCTTCGTTGGCCAGGAGGATGCTTTGCCGACGAATATCATTGGATGGACGGAATTGGCCCACGTGAAAACCGTCCTCGTATGGTAAACAACAACTGGGGAGGTACAGTGGAGGATAATAGTTTCGGTACCCATGAATTTCTTAACCTATGTGAACTGCTTGGTTGTGAACCCTATGTGTCAATGAATGTTGGTAGCGGTTCGGTGGAGGAGACTGCTAAGTGGGTTGAGTATATGACAGCTAAAGATGGGCCTATGGCCAAGTTGCGCAAACAGAATGGTCGTGAAGAACCATGGGCGGTAAAGTATATAGGTGTAGGCAATGAAAGTTGGGGATGTGGTGGAAATATGCGTCCCGAGTATTATGCAGACCTTTATCGCCGCTATCAGACCTATTGTCGTGAATATAATGGTAATCGACTTTTCAAGATTGCTAGTGGTGCTAGTGATTATGATTATAACTGGACTGAAGTACTCATGCGTAATGCGTCTGGTCACATGAATGGGTTATCGCTCCATTACTATACCGTGCTCACATGGAGTGGAAGCAAGGGGTCTGCGCTTCACTTTGATGAAGAAGAGTACTATTGGTGTTTAGGAAAATGTCTAGGCATAGAGCCTGTGATAAAAAAACATATGGAAATTATGGACCGTTATGATAGTCGCAAACGGGTAGGTCTCATGGTCGACGAGTGGGGCACATGGTGGGATGAGGAGCCTGGAACCATACGCGGGCATCTGTTCCAGCAAAATACCATGCGCGATGCTTTTGTGGCTGCGCTCTCGTTCAACGTGTTCCACAAGTATACTGATCGCATTCAGATGTGTAATATTGCACAGATTGCTAATGTGTTGCAGTCGATGATTCTCACTCAGGGCGATAAGATGGTGCTTACTCCTACATATTACGTGTTTAAGATGTATAAACCTCATCAAGATGCTACCTTTATCCCCATGGAGCTTACATGTGATGAGATGCAAGTGAAGAACGAACGTTTCCATCCTGGTCGTTCTGACGAAGAGCCTACACGTACCCTTCCTATGCTGAGCGCTACTGCTTCAAAGGATGCCGAGGGTGTTATCCATATATCTTTGGCTAATGTAGATTTGAAGCAGAAGCAGGAGGTTACTATCAACCTTGCTGATATGAAGGGTAAGACAGTGAGTGGAGAAATCCTCACTTCAAAGAATATTGGTGACCACAACTCTTTTGAAACCCCTGATGTGGTGAA
>JAEIGA010008373.1_pt1 | contig 15670 bp, 10 predicted proteins | sample 9270691 | NCBI WGS metagenome assembly JAEIGA01 (sample SAMN17057246, study PRJNA624740) | gut metagenome | biome: biome; isolation source: fecal sample | host: Bos grunniens | place: China: Xizang | collected 2019
GCAAATGCTATACCCACTCCGGCTGTAGCATGTGTGCTTAAATGACCTATAAAGTAGGAATCTGCCAAATTATACATAGCTGTAATGGTCATACTGATTATGGTTGGGATTGCCAATTTCAGTATGAGATGGTCAACCGGCAGTTGAGTCATCATGTTATGCCGATTGTTCCTCTTCTCTAGCTCCGATTTAATCCTCTTCACATTGCGAATTTAATTAAACTTTGTATAAGTTAACGGAGGTTGAATTGTTTTTATATCTGTTTTGTGTCTAATTGTTGATTTCTTTTTTTACTTTTGGGGAAATATTCTAAAAATTGCATCACTATGGGCAAAATTCAGGCAGAAAGAATAAGCAGCATAGAGATTAAATCTATGTGGGGTATCAAGCATATTATATGGGAATTGCGTCCCGATATAAATATATTAAGTGGTGTGAATGGTGCCGGTAAAAGTACTATTCTGAATAAAGCTGTTTCCAGACTGGATTATTTGTCGGGAAATAGCGATGATGAATGCACAGACGTTAAGATTAACTTTTATCCGCCTGAAGCAGAGGTAATAGCATACGATGTAATAAGATGTGTGGATAGGCCATTGATGCACAGCAATCTGTTAGAGAAAATGGCTGACAGGAATGTGGTATCAGAACTTGATTGGCAGATATATAAATTGCAAAGAAGATACCTGGATTATCAGGTTAATATAGGTAACCGAACAATAGAATTGCTGACCTCAGGTACTCCCGATAAAATTCTTTTAGCTCAGCAGACATCGGCAAAGAAGAAAGAATTTCTTGATTTTGTTGATTCTATGTTTGCTGAAACAGGAAAAAAAATAGTTCGTGACAGCAATGAGATACTTTTTGATCAGAACGGCGTGAAATTGTTGCCATATAGTCTGTCATCGGGTGAAAAACAACTGTTGGTTATCTTACTTACACTGCTTGTACAAGATATGAAGCCTTGTGCAATCTTTATGGATGAACCGGAAGTTTCGTTGCATATAGAATGGCAACAGAAACTGATATCTGCAATACGCACTATGAATCCAAATGCTCAAATCATATTAACTACTCATTCTCCGGCAGTTATTATGGATGGTTGGATGGATGTGGTTACAGAGGTAGATGACATAACTGTGCAATGAAAAGGCTGACAGATAATGTAAATTCCAGGTATGTAGCGGCACTGAATAAGTTTTATTCTGGTAAAAAACAGAGAATAGTTGCCTACGTTGAGAGCTATGATGATATAGCTTTCTGGCGTCTTTTATTGGAAGAATTTGAAGACGAAGAGAGATGTTTTCAGATAATGCTTCCTTCTCGTACAAGTTTGGTAAAAGGAAAGAAATCGGCTATTAGGTCTTGCTTGCAGCAGTGTGCATTAGGAAAGAATATGATAGCTTGTGTAGATAGTGATTATGACTATCTACTGCAAGGAAAGACAGAAACCTCAACTCAAATAATTAAGAATCCATTTATATTGCATACCTATGCTTATGCAATAGAGAACTACAAATGTTATTCAGAAAGTCTGCATAATATCTGTGTGCAGTGTACTTTGAACGATAGAAGGGTAATAGATTTTGATGTCTTCTTTAAACTCTACTCCCAAATAGTTTATCCTCTTTTTGTATGGAGCGTCTGGTTCTACGGTGCTAAAAAGCATAATCAGTATAGCATATTGGATTTCTGTAAAGATGTTAATCTGAAGACAATCAATGTAAAAGACCCGAATCATTCTTTGTCTCTTTTATCTATACGTGTAGAAAAGAAGATAGCATATCTTAAAAGAAATTATTCTGATTTTATAGAAGAGGTTGAACGTTTATCTGCAGAATTAAAGCAGTTAGGCGTAAATGAAGATAATACTTATCTGTTTATTAGGGGACATTCTATGTTGGAGTGTATAATAAATAAGGTGTTGTCGCCTGTATGTTCGTCACTTATTACCGAACGTGAACAGGAAATTTATAAATATGCTATTCATACCGAGCAATTAAATAATGAGCTAAGCTCTTACAGACACAGTCAAATGAGTCTGCACGATGCAATACGCAAGAATACCCATTATAGAGATTGTGAGCTATACGAAAGAATGCGTAGCGATGTACGCATCCTTTTGGATATGAAAGAAAGCGATGCTTTATCTGTGCTTCCAGAATGCGGGTGTGAACAGAATGAGAACGGCAAATAGCTCTAAACGTCCTATCAACATTAAGAAAGTAGAGAACCATTTACCTATAGTTGGCATATCATCCCATGAAATGTTACAACCATGATCACCTATGGTAATACCTAAATTACTAATGCAGGCTAATGATGTGCCGTAAGCATCGGTGATATTCAGGCCTATTGCAATGTAGAAGAACCATCCAACAAAGACAATGGCAATCATAAAGATGATAAATGTAAGCACGCTCTGTTTTATGGAAGACGATAAAACTTTGTCGCTTATTCTTATGGGTAATACAGCATTTGGATGCAGAATTCTGTTGAATTCATTACGCATGGCTTTAATCAAAATGGTAATTCTGATAATCTTGGCACCTCCCGATGTAGATCCACCACATGCACCAAAATACATACAAAAACCAAGTATCATCCAAATGAATGGAGGCCAAAGGGTATAGTCGGTTATGGTGAATCCTGTAGTGGTGATAATAGATATAACATTGAACAGACCTTGCCTTATAGATTCTGCAAATCCATATTGTTTAGAAGCAAACAGACTGCTGGCAACCAATAATGCAAATAATAATGTTATTCCTATGTACCATTTGAATTCGGTATCATCTATAATCTTTTTGATGTTTCCTTTAAAGATAGCAACAAATAGCAATCCGTAATTTATACCCGATAGTAACATATAGAATGCTATTGTATTCTCTATAGCTTTTGATTCGTAGAATGCAAGATTGGCATTTTTTGTAGAAAAACCACCTGTGGCAGCAGTACATAATGCGTGATTGATACTATCAAAGAAGTTCATTCCAAAGATATTCAGAGTGATAGTACACAGTACGGTAATAAGAAGATATACTATCAAAATCCATCTACCACTGACACTTATTCTGGGGTGTAGTTTACCGCGTTTAGGACCTGTTGCCTCTGCAGCAAAGAGTTGTACTTCTCCTATTCCGAAAATAGGTAGTACAGCTACCGTGAAGAATACAATACCCAAACCGCCAATCCACTGGGTCAGGCTTCTCCAAAAGAGTAAACCATGTGGCACAATCTCTATGTCGTTAATAATGGTTGCACCTGTTGTGGTGAACCCGGATATTGTTTCAAAATATGCATCTGTAAAGTTCGGTATGTAACCACTTATATAAAATGGCAGGGCTCCGAATAGAGAAAAGATAATCCACGAAATACTGACTACAATATATCCGTCTCTACGGGTTAGTGCCTCTCTCTGTCTGTTTGAGCCTCCTGTCGCAATAAACAACATACCTGCACATGCTGTTATTAAAGCAGATATTATGAATGCAAAGAAATCGTCCTCCTTGTAAATAAGTGGTATAGAGGAACACAGCATTAGTATTCCCGCTTCAATGAGAAGCAGAATACCAACAATTCGTTCTATGAGTCTTAAGTGTATCAAATGAAAAACTTTTCTACTGTTTTAATCATACCTTCCAGACAGAATACCACTACGTGGTCATCTGCTTCAATTCTTGTATTACCTGTTACCAGAATAGCCTCTTTGTTACGAATAAGTCCACCTATGGTAACACCACGTGGTAACATTATATCCTTAACGGCACTTTTTGTAATTCTGGCTCCCGGTCTTACGTTAAACTCTGCAACATCAGCATTTGCAAAGGTTAGACATTTAAAGTTACTTACGTCAGCATCTAACAACATCTGGTAAATATGGCTTGCGGCAATCTTCTTTTTGTTTATTACGGTGCCTATGTCCAGTTTTTGGGCCATACTTATGTAGTCAATATTCTCAACTTCTGCAATAGTCTTTGTAACGCCTAAACGTTTGGCTGCAAGACAAGCCAGAATATTGGTCTCTGAACTATCGGTCAATGCAATAAATGCCTCTGTATGGTCAATGCCTTCACTATTAAGCAAACTTAAATCTCTACCATCGCCATTTATAATCATAACCTTGCTGCTTACAAGCTCGGTTAGTCTGTTGCAACGGGCTATATCACTTTCTATTATTTTCAGGTTCATATAGTCTGGCATCAACTGTGATGCTCTGACTGCTATTCTGCTACCACCCATTATAATGACATTTCTTACATCAGGCAGCTCTTCTTTACCTGCTATTTTTTTGATGTAAGGAATGTGCTTTTTCATAGTCATAAAATAGACTAAGTCACCAGCAAGAATTACGTCCTTACCGCCCGGGATGATAGTGTGTCCGTCTCTAAGTATGGCTACTATATGGTATGGTAGATTGCTACCTAACATATAGAACGGTGTATTCAGAATTTGTGCGTTCTCTCTAAGTTTTATGCCCATTAAGACAAGTGCTCCACCTGCAAATTCCCACCATTGGCGAATCCAGCTTAATTTCATGCCATCTACAATGTCTTTTGCGGCAAGCAGTTCCGGATAAATGAGCGAATCTATGCCCATCTTTGTAAAGAAATCGCGATTTCTTTGGAGCATATATTCGTAATTGTCTATTCTTGCCACAGTTTTTTTTGCACCAAGTGCATTGGCAAGCTGACAAGCCACAAGATTGGTGCTTTCGTCGGGTGTCACTGCTACAAACAGATCAGCTTTTTCCACTCCCGCTTCACGCAGCGCTACGAAAGATGTAGGTGATGCATCTATAGTAAGAAGATCGAAATTGGAATCCAAACGGTTAATCTTTTCGGAATCATCGTCTATAAGAATAATATCCTGATTCTCGCCTGAAAGAAGTTTTGCCAAATGGGTACCTACATTGCCGGCTCCTGCTATTACAATCTTCATAACGTTGTATCTTATTGTTTAACTATTCTGTTTAACGCATCTATAACCGCCTCCTTGTCAATATTACATAAATGTAAAAGTTGAGGAGTAGAACCATGCTCAATAAATTGATCCGGCAGTCCAAGTCTTATGATTGATGGTTTGTATTTATTTTCTGCCATGAATTCCATGACAGCACTACCCAATCCACCTAAAACGGTGCCGTTTTCAATAGTTATTATCTGGTTGTATTCTTTTGCAACCCTATGTAATAAGTCGGTATCAAGTGGTTTTAGGAATCTCATATCAAATAGAGCCGCACTTTTGCCTGAATACTCTTCCCATTGTTTTATAGCTTCGTGAGCTATGTTTCCAATAGGGCCTATTGACAATACGGCTACGTCTGTACCCTCTTTAATGCATTGACCGGTGCCTACTACAATTGGTTTGAACGGCTGTTTCCAGTCGCAAATCAAACCTCTGCCACGTGGATATCTTATCACAAATGGTCCTTGATCCGGTAGTTGAGCCGTGTACATTAAATTACGCATCTCTATTTCGTCGTAAGGCGATGATATTATAATGTTAGGCACTGTCCTTAGATAAGCCATGTCGAATGCTCCGTGATGAGTAGGTCCATCTTCTCCTACAAGTCCTGCTCTGTCAAGGCATAACACCATGTTCAGTTTCTGAATGGCTATATCGTGGATAAGATTATCATAAGCACGCTGCATAAATGTGGAGTATATGTTGCAGAATGGTGTCAGACCCTCTTTGGCTAGTCCGCCGGAGAAAGTCACTGCATGTCCTTCTGCTATGCCTACATCGAAACACCTGTCAGGATAGACCTTCATAGGTATATCCATGCTGCAGCCTAAAGGCATAGCCGGTGTGATGGCAACAATTTTTTTGTTTTCGTGCATCAGTTCCAACAAAGTCTCTCCAAACACATCCTGGTATAGTGGCGGAAGTTCCTTGTCGCTTTTAATTATGCGTTCGCCGGTCTCTTTGTCAAAAAGTCCGGGTGCATGCCATATATCTGAATCAATTTCAGCCGGTTTGTATCCTTTGCCCTTTTTTGTTTTGATATGCAACAATTTTGGACCGTGCATATTCTTTATGTTCTGCATTACACGTACCAAATCAAGTACGTTGTGTCCGTCTATAGGACCAAAGTATCTGATGTCCATACCTTCAAATACATTGTTGGTAGTGTTGTATTGAAGTTTGAAATGGTTATTTCTGCGAATGATTCTTTTTCTGCGCTCTTCGTTCATCATACCCATTTTGTAAAGGACTCTTGAGACAAGGTATCTGAACTTGTTATATGAACGTGATGTTTGCAGTCTTGTTAAATAATTACGCATACCACCAACGCTGTGCGATATGCTCATGTCATTATCATTCAGTATGATGAGCAAATCGTTGTCGGTAGTAGAAGCATTGTTTAATCCTTCAAAAGCCAATCCTCCTGTCATGGCACCATCGCCAATTACTGCAACAACCTTACGTTTGGGATTGCCGTTCTTCTTGTTGGCAACAGCCATACCCAATGCGGCCGAAATGGAGTTTGAAGCGTGGCCACAAGTGAATGTGTCGTATTCGCTCTCTGCCGGTGATGGGAAGGGACGAATCCCCTTGAATTTGCGGTTGGTACTGAAACTGTCGCGGCGACCGGTAAGAATTTTATGTCCGTATGCCTGATGTCCTACGTCCCATACAATTCTGTCTTCCGGTGTATTGAAAACATAATGCAGAGCAACTGTTAATTCAATTGTACCTAAACTCGAACCAAAATGACCGGGGTTGCGTGATAACTCTTCAATTATCATCTGTCTTAGTTCGTCGCATACCTGAGGTAGCGAGTTCTGGTTTAAAGACCTGAGATCCTTAGGGCTGTCTATGGTCTTCAATATATTTTCCGATGTGGACGGATTCGCTTTCTTACTCATATAAAATGTTGCATTTACATCTTTTCTATTACTTGTGTCAGTTAGATGTCTGCATGCAATTTGCAAAACTAATAAAAATGTCTGTTTTTTCATAATAAAATGCCCTGTTGATGGGAATGTTTTGAAAATAATGTCTTATTTTGCACTGCAAGTAACGATTTTGTAAGTATGAGATACACTATAGATATTGTAACTTCAATGATAGGAGCGTCAAGACGTGGTTTTTGTCCGGCAACAATAGCATGGCTCCTGACAGACAGCCGTTCTTTGTGTTTTCCTGATGAGACTCTTTTTTTTGCCTTACAAGGTAAGCGTGATGGTCATGAATACATTCGGGATCTTTATGATAAAGGCGTCAGAAACTTTGTAGTTAGTAGGTTGCCCGATAGAATGGACGATTATCTGGAGTCTAATTTCCTATTGGTGAAAGATACATTATTGGCCTTGCAGACTTTGGCTATGGCGCACCGCAAGGAGTTTTCCATACCTGTTATAGGAATAACCGGAAGTAATGGTAAAACTATTGTTAAAGAGTGGCTTTATCAGCTTTTGGAGCAGAACTACGTAGTTACTCGTTCGCCTAAGAGCTATAACTCTCAAATAGGTGTTCCTTTGTCGGTCTGGCTAATGAACAGGCAGACTCAGTTAGGTATCTTTGAGGCAGGTATCTCCAAACCCAACGAAATGTTGCCGCTATACAAAATAATTAACCCGACAATAGGTATTCTAACAAATATAGGTGGCGCACATCAGGAGAATTTTTCTACTTTACAAGATAAGTGTATAGAGAAACTCAATCTGTTTAGAAAATGTGATATTTTAGTTTACGATGCCGATAATGAATTAATTCAAGGTTGTGTAAACAAGGCAGTTATGACAGCCGGTGAGATAGCCTGGTCTAAAAAGAATCAGGAGAAACCACTCTTTATTGCTGCTATTGAAAAAAGTAAGGCATCAACAATCGTAAAGTATAGGTATTTGGGACTGGATAACCAATATTCAATACCATTTATAGATGATGCTTCAATAGAAAATTCCATACATTGTTTGGCGGTTTGTCTCTATCTTATGATTTCCCCTGATGTAATAGCGCAGCGTATGGCAAAACTTGAACCATTGGCTATGCGATTAGAGGTAAAAGATGGAAAAAACAACTGCATAATAATAAATGACAGTTACAATTCCGATATATCATCACTCTCCATCGCATTGGATTTCATGGAGAGAAGACATGATGATAAATCTCATTCCAGAACATTGATTCTGTCTGACATATTGCAGACCGGTTGGTTGAATAATGAACTCTATAAACGTGTTAAACAACTGGTAGAAGGCAGGGGCATAACAAAGTTGATAGGTGTAGGAAAAAATATATCGTCTGTATCAAAAATTTTTGATGTAGATCAAAAGTACTTCTTTGATTCTACAGAAAAGCTTCTCTCTTCTCAAGTCTTTAAAGAGATTAAAAACGAATTGGTTCTTGTGAAGGGTGCCCGCAGTTTTAATTTTGATAGAATAACAGAGAGATTGGAACTAAAGGTGCATGAGACAATTCTGGAGGTCAATCTTAATGCAATAGTTAATAATCTTGACAAATATCGCGGTATGTTGTCTGCCGATACTAAAATAGCATGTATGGTAAAAGCGTCGGCTTACGGAACCGGTGCCATAGAGGTGGCAAAGACGCTGCAAGATTGTAAGGTAGATTATTTGGCAGTTGCAGTAGCAGACGAAGGCAGGGAATTGCGTAATGCCGGTATAACCACAAGCATAATGGTAATGAATCCGGAAAGAACATCATTTAAGCTTCTTTTCGATTACAAGTTGGAACCGGAGATATATAGTTTCCATCTGTTGGAAGAGTTGATACGAGCAGCAGAACATAATGGCATAACAAATTTCCCAATACATATTAAAATAGATACGGGAATGCACAGACTGGGATTTGCACCATCTGATGTTCCTGAACTGGTGCGTCGTCTGAAACGTCAGACTGCGGTTATTCCAAGTTCTGTGTTCTCACATTTTGCAGGTAGCGATTCGGCCTATTTTGACGATTACTCAGAAATGCAGGTGGAAAAATTTAAAATGGCTGCAGATACGTTACAGGAGGCATTCAGGCATTATATTGCAAGACATATATGTAATTCTGCCGGCATAGAAAGGTTGCCACAACAACACTTTGATATGGTAAGACTGGGATTGGGATTATATGGAGTAAATCCTATAAACAATCAGTTGCTTGATAACGTAGCTACCCTGAAAACCACCATATTGCAGATACGCAACTTACCGAAAGGCGAAACCGTAGGGTATAGCAGAAAAGGTGTGCTGGAACGAGATTCCAAAATAGCTGCTCTGCCCATAGGTTATGCAGATGGACTTAATCGTCGTTTAGGAAATAGAAATGCGTATTGTTTGGTAAATGGCAAGAAAGCATACTATGTGGGTAATATATGTATGGATGTTTGTATGATAGATGTAACCGATATTGAGTGTTCAGAAGGAGATACTGTGGAGATATTTGGTCCATCGCTTCCGGTGACAGTATTGTCGGATGTACTGGGTACAATACCATACGAAATTTTATCTACTATTTCTACCAGAGTTAAGAGAGTTTATTACACAGAATAGGTCTTAACAGAACATTTTTTTTTGTGTAATCCAATAAAAATGACGAATATTGCAATTACTAACTGAAATACTAACAAAACTTATAAATTATGACTCAAAACAAACAATCGGTAGCAAAGATGAGCAACTATCGTTGGGTATTGTGCGCAATGCTGTTCTTTGCTACTACCATCAATTATCTTGACCGTCAGGTCCTATCTTTAACTTACAATGATTTTATTGCTCCGGAATTCCATTGGGATGATGCGACATACGGTAATATAACAGGCTGGTTCTCGCTGCTCTATGCATGTTCTATGTTATTTGTAGGACGCTTTGTAGATAAGTTCGGAACAAAGTGGGGCTATATCTGGGCTATTGGTGTATGGTCATTAGGCGCTTGTGCGCATGCAGTATGTGGTGTGGCAACGCAATGGTTTGTAGGTTTGGAGGGTAAAGAGGCTATGATACAGGCTTCCGGAAATATAGCCCTTGCAATATCTACTACAAGTATGTGGCTGTTTATAGCTGCTCGTTTTGTGCTTGCAGTAGGTGAATCAGGTAACTTCCCTGCTGCAAATAAAGTGGTAGCAGAATACTTCCCAAAGAAGGATCGCGCATTTGCAACAAGTGTATATAATCAGGGTGCTCAGGTAGGTGCTTTGCTGGCTCCTCTCTGTATTCCATTGCTGGCACAGAAGTGGGGATGGGAGATGGCATTCATAGTAATCGGTGGATTGGGCTTTATCTGGCTGGTATTCTGGTACTTTATGTACGAAAAACCAGAAAAGTCAAAATTTGTAAACAGTGCAGAGTTAGAATATATACATCAGGATAATGAAGAACCTGTAGCTGCCAAAGCCGATAATGTAAAAGACGAAGCAGTAATTTCATTCTGGAAATGCTTCTCTTTTAAACAGACATGGGCTTTTGCTGCCGGTAAATTCTTCTCAGATGGTGCTTGGTGGTTCTTCCTCTTCTGGATGCCTGTTTATTTGAGTTCTGTATATGGTTATACAACAGATACTCCGCAAAGCCGATGGGGTTTGTTCACTATCTATTTTATCTGTCTTTTCTCTGTTATTGGCGGTTATCTTCCAAAATATTTTGTTGAGAAAAAGAATATGGAACCATACGCAGGTAAGATGCGTGCAATGTTAATCTTTGCTTTCATTCCACTGTTGGCATTGTTGGCACAACCATTAGGATCTGTATCATTCTGGTTCCCTGTAGTAATTGTGGGTATAGCAGGTGCATCACATCAGTCATGGAGTGCAAATCTTTTCTCAACTGTAAGCGATATGTTCCCACGCAGTTCTGTTGCTACAATCACAGGTATTGGTGGCATGGCAGGCGGATTAAGCTGTTTCCTCTTTAATAAATTGTCCGGTATTTTGTTTGTTTATGCATCCGGTACCACAATGGTAGGTGGACAAGAGGTGGAAATGACAAAGGCTCTGCTTGAAAGTGGCGCACAATATGTTCGCCCCGCTATGGAATTTATGGGATTTACAGGTAAGCCTGCTGGATATTTTATAATGTTCTGTATATGCGGCCTCTGTTATTTGATAGGTTGGCTTATCATGAAGTCATTGGTTCCTAAATACAAACCTATCGTGTTGGATTAAAAGACTGTAAAAATGAAAATATCAAGATTTAAACTAATCCTGCCTGCGCTCATTGCGTGGGTGGGATTTGGTGTATCATACGCCGATGGTGTGCACCAGATGAATATCGATGTTAAAAAGAAGGGCGCAGAGATAAGTAACACTATGTATGGACTTTTCTTTGAAGATATAAACTTTGCTGCCGATGGTGGTTTGTATGCCGAATTGGTGAAGAACCGTTCATTCGATTTTCCGTATGCTCTGACAGGATGGCTTCCAGCCGGAAATGTGCAGATTATGAATGATGGCCCATTTGAAAACAATCCTAATTATGTTCGTTTAGGTGGGTCGGGACATGGTGCAAAATTCACTGCTATTACCAACGAAGGTTTCTTTGGTATTGGATTAAAGGCCGGTGAAAAATACCGCTTTTCAGTTTATGCACGTAGTGATGCTCCGCGTGGATCTTCTATCAGAATAGAATTGATAGATAGAGCTGCTATGGGCGAACAGCAGGCTTTTGTAAAACACAATCTGCGTGTAGATTCTAAAGATTGGAAAAAATATACGGTAGAATTGACATCGCCTGTTACAATCAGCAAGGCACAACTTAGAATATTTTTAACAGGTCAGTCAAATGTGGATCTGGAACATGTTTCACTATTTCCTGTTGATACATGGAAAGGGCGTGAGAATGGATTAAGAAAGGATCTGGTTCAGGCTTTAGCCGATATGAAACCCGGTGTTTTCCGTTTTCCGGGTGGTTGTATAGTAGAGGGAACCGATTTGGAAACACGATATAATTGGAAAAACTCAGTTGGCCCTGTGGAGAATAGAAAACTGAATGAAAACCGTTGGCACTATACTTTCGATACACGTCTCTTTCCCGATTATTTCCAGAGCTATGGTATGGGCTTCTTTGAATTCTTTCAGCTCTGCGAAGATATAGGCGCAGAACCTCTTCCTGTGGTTAGTTGCGGATTGGCTTGTCAGTTCCAGAATGGTAGAGATGCACATTGCTCATTGGAAGAGATAGACGTTTTTGTACAGGATGCAATAGATTTGGTGGAATTTGCAAATGGTGATGTAAATACCAGATGGGGTGCTTTAAGAGCAGAAATGGGACATCCTGAACCATTTGGAATGAAGTATCTTGCTGTAGGTAATGAACAGTGGGGCGAAGAGTACATAGAACACGTAGTTCCATTCATTGAAGCATTGCGTAAAAACTGTCCCGAGATAGAAATTGTAGGTACTTCCGGTCCATACGCAAGTGGTGAATACTTTGATTATCTCTGGCCTAAGATGAAAGAACTGGAGGCCGATTTGGTAGATGAGCACTATTATTGCCCTGAGGATTGGTTTATAAACAATGCTGCCCGTTACGACAGCTATGAACGTAAGGGCCCAAAGGTGTTTGCCGGTGAGTATGCATGCCATGGTGCAGGCAGAAAGTGGAATCACTTTAATGCCTCTCTGCTTGAGGCCGGCTTTATGACAGGATTGGAACGTAATGCCGATATAGTCCGTATGGCAACATACGCACCTCTGTTTGCACACGTAGAGGGTTGGCAGTGGCGTCCTGATCTGATTTGGTACGATAATCTGTCTCTTACACGCAGTTGCAGCTATTATGTTCAACAGATGTACAGTACAAATAAAGGAACTCACGTGTTAAAACTGTTGGATGATATGCAAAAACCTTATACCGGCGCAGCAGGACAGGATGGACTTTATGCAAGTGCAGTGTACGATGAAACCGATAATTCAATTGTTATAAAGGTAATCAATATAGGTGATGAGAGTCAGGAGATAAATGTGGCTTTGTCTGGCTTAAAGCGTAATGAAACATTGAAAAAAGGTGTAGTAACTACCTTACATTCCGATGATATTTATGCCGATAATGTACCACATACCAATTTGGTTATAGCTCCGGAAACAATAAAACCTGTAACAAACGAGATTGAATTAAATGGCCAAAATATGTCTGTAACAATTCCTGCCAAAACATTTGTTGTATATAGATTGTATAGATAATAATAAAACTAAACCAATATGAATATTAAAGAAAACTATTTACCGGACAATAATAGATATGACGGAAGAATGCCATATAGAAAATGTGGAAATAGTGGGCTCTATTTGCCATTGTTGTCATTGGGAATGTGGCATAACTTTGGTAGCGTAGATAATTTGGAGAACTGTGTAGATATACTGCATACAGCATTCGATAATGGAATTACATGTTTCGATTTGGCAAATAACTACGGTCCTCTTTACGGAACTGCAGAAGAGACTTTTGGCGCTATTTACGAACGCTCTTTCAAACCATACAGGGACGAACTCTTTTTGGTCACTAAAGCCGGTTACGATATGTGGCAGGGCCCATACGGTAACGGAGGTTCCAGAAAATATCTGATAAGCAGTTTAGACCAAAGTTTAAAGAGAATGAAGGTAGATTATGTGGATCTTTTTTATTCTCACAGATACGATCCTGACACTCCGTTAGAGGAGACAATGCAGGCATTGGTGGATATTGTTCGTAGCGGTAAGGCTCTTTATGTGGGTATATCAAATTATCCATTACATACATTACAGTTTGTCTTTTCATATCTTAAAGAGCGCGATGTTCCTTGTTTAATTTATCAGGGAAAGTACAACATATTCCATCGTCAGCCCGAAACAGAAGGTATTTTAGAAGCGTGTAAGGAAGCAGGAGTGGGCTTTACCGCCTTTTCGCCTCTGGCACAGGGGTTGCTGACCGATCGTTATTTGAATGGCATACCGGCCGATTCAAGAATGGCCAGAAACTTTTTCTTGAAACGTGATGTCCTTACTGACGAAATGTTGCAGCGAATCTCTGATTTGGACGAAGTTGCAACAGACAGAGGACAAACTCTTTCTGCCATGTCATTATCCTGGTTACTGCAGAATAGTGCAGTGACATCGGCAATTATTGGTGCAAGCAGTTCTAAACAGTTGAAAGCTAATTTAAAAGCAGTAGAAAATATCTCGTTTACCGAGAGCGAATTGCAAAGAATTAATGCTATAGCAAATACGCTGTAAGTAGGTTTTTATACAATCATATACTTTAAATGCTGCCTGTTATGAGCGGGCAGCATTTATTATTCCTTTGGAGATATTCCAACGCATTGTTATAAGATACTTTGATTGTGCAGGTTTATGCGTCAAGCAGAGAAGTAATGTGGCAATCCATTTGCAGCACTCTTTGCAAACAAGGCGGAATCTGTGATTATGCAATGTGGCTCTGGTCCATTGACCAATTCCGTTGTTGAATGCCAAACGTGCAAAATAGTCTCTGTTTAATTTTGATTCCGGAATAATGTGATACATTACGGCTTTGGGAACGTAGTAACACTCCAAACCTTTGGATTTCATTCGTTCAAACAGATCGCTCTCTTCACCACCTGAAAGTTTTTTGCCTGTACGTCCTAATGTGGTGTCAAAAACTCCTATCTCTTCAAACACTGTTTTTCTCATAGCCATATTACCACCGCCGGGAATACGTCCTTTGGGAAATGGTTTTATTTCATCTCCAAAATCCATTGGGTTTGCAATAGGTTCTTCTGAATATTTAGACATCCAGACCGGTCTGCCTCCCGGATATTCAGCTATTATTTTTCCGCCAGCTGACATTGCTTGTGGAATTCTATCAAATAGTTCTATATATGAATCTATAAATTCCGGAACTATATGTTCGTCATCGTCAATAAAAGCAATAATGTCTCCCAGAGCATTGTTGATACCTGCATTTCTTGCATGTGATAGCCCTTGCTGTTTTTCCAGACAATACTTGATGTTCAGTGATGGGTTGTCTGCAATAAACTGTTCAATGTTTCTGCATGTGTGGTCTTGGGAGTTGTTGTCCACAACAATGCACTCCCAAATGGTCTCATCGGCCGTTTGGGCTGCCACAGAACGTAACGTTATCATAAGTTGTTCCGCCCTGTTGTAGGTGGCAATAACTAAACTGAATTTTATCATCATTGCAAAGTTATGTATTTTATCAAAATAATGGACTTCTATTAAATAACTTTATTAAATTTGCGTTTCAATAAACTAACCTATTACTAACTAATTGTAATTAAAATGAGACAAATCGCATTAACTACTGCCGACCTGCTTATTATAGCAGCTTATTTGGGTATCCTGATTTTTATTGGTATTTATCTGAAAAAACAGGCATCTAAAAACCTTGAAACATATCTTTTAGGCGGTAAAAACATCCCTTGGTATCTGTTGGGACTGTCAAATGCATCCGGTATGTTTGATATATCCGGAACAGTATGGCTGGTAGGTATCACAGTGGTTTATGGATTAAAGAGTGTATTTATGCCTTGGGTATGGCCTGTATTTAACCAAATTTTCCTAATGGCATATCTGTCCACATGGCTAAGAAGGTCTAATTGTACTACAGGAGCTGAGTGGATAGGATTCCGTTTTGGTAAAGATTCAGGCGCAAAATTCTCACATTGGATAATTGTGGTTTTTGCCATTATTGTCTGTTTAAGTATGCTTGCGTATGGTTTTATAGGTTTGGGAAAATTTGTTGAGATA
>JAEIGA010008374.1_pt1 | contig 15670 bp, 11 predicted proteins | sample 9270691 | NCBI WGS metagenome assembly JAEIGA01 (sample SAMN17057246, study PRJNA624740) | gut metagenome | biome: biome; isolation source: fecal sample | host: Bos grunniens | place: China: Xizang | collected 2019
GATGACTACTTAGAGAACTTTGAAGAAGGTAAGTACTGGGAGCTCCCGGCAGGCAACTGGGAAAAGGGCAGCGAAAGCACGACGAAACCGTTAATTCCTGAGGAAGTTTTGTGCGCCCGGGTAATGCAGATTGAGTGTGCGCCGAATGTCCCCAAGATGTATGCCAAATTAGGAAATATAGGGTCTGAAAACTACCATCACACAGTTATTGTAGTAGCTGAACCCTACGACTTTGATGCCGATGCATACTGGACAGCTGAAAAGCTGCACAAGCCTATTGCTTATGGAGCATGGCCGTATAATATCAGCCGGGAACTGTGGCACGAAATCCAGAAGGCAGTGCCCAATGTGGAATATCGCATGTTTGCTCTGAACAATCTGCTCCATATTGGAATCAACACATCCATGAACTTGACCGACGACGAGATTGAACGCCATCGCATTGACGAATCCAAGTTAGATGAGAATCACTTCATCGCCATACGCCCCGACGAAATTCTCCGAGCCACACGTGCTATCGCACACAAGCTTGAAGGTTGTGACCTCAATGCAATAATGGCACTATACGAGTTGGAAGGTATGGGCTATGCCTTCAACAAACACCTGTAATACGCCACAAACAATAAGCCAAATTAATTCAAATCGCCACGTGATGATGAGTCACGTGGCGTTTTTTTATCCTATAAAGAGGTATCCGTTTTCCATGCCCCATTGCTGCGCAGCCAGGTCTTCGTTCCGGAGCTGCGTTGTAAGCGCAGGATAGTTCCCTTCTGCATCCAGCGCTGCCAGATAGTCTTCGGTACGCTCATACACTTTAGTGATGAAGTATCGGCGGTCTGGATTGTCCCGGTCAGAAGCGAACAGCGTGGGGTCTATGACCTGCTCGCCGGCAAGAATGAAACAGTGACGGCAATAGACTCCATCGATGGAATTTACGTATCCATACGCAATCTTCCACTCGCCGGATTGAAACACCCGAGGATACAGCGTCAGAACATGGAAGACATTCATGTAGCAGTTCTTAGGCTCGATTTTGGATTTATGCTTATTGTACAGAGCTCGGCTCTGTTCCATATTTAAAGTGTATTGCTTCATAAGCGTTTCCTTTCGGAGATAGTGAAACCATTATAGGCGGGATGCTATGCATGGTCAAGACAATTCCCTTTCCGGGTAGATTTTTCGTCGCTTGTGTATAAATCCGCAATGCGACTATTCTGCATCCAGCAGAGCATTCAGTTCATTCAGGTCGATATAGAAACCGTGGATAGGCTGCGGGATATAGGAACTGCTCAGCATCTGTACTGCGGTAAGGTTTTCTTTGTTGTGCACACCAGCGGCCAGTGCTAACCAACTCATCAGGTCCTTAAATGGAACATGATTCTTATTGCACTTATGAATGCACTGCAGCAAAACAGCAGGGTCGTATTGAGCATGCGAATACATCAAGCCCTCGACCACCTTGTAACGATTTCCAATGATGGTGTTGTGCAACTCTTCAAACTCTGCACGCATTGCTTTAGAGAGTCCAGCCCACCATGCGCTTAGCTTCATGCGGAAGCTCTTCATAACGAGTTCGTATACATCAACATCCTCTTTATAGGCAAGATTCTCATAGAAGTCATCATTAGTCAGGTCAATAGCAATAAACTCGTCATTGTCTTCGTCATAGAAGTACACGGACATCAGCCGGCCAAGTTCCATTAGTGCCTCATCAGCTTCCAAAGCCATCTTGCGGCTCCAACTTTGATTGCGAATTTCTCTCATCTTGACGAAGGTCGCCTCGCGAAGAATACCAACAGATGCATTGGGATACATCGCAGCAAAATCTCGATGTAGTTTCACCCGGGGGTAATCAGTTAGCGCTGTGGATGGATTAAAGCCACCTTCAAACTTGGTTTCAGTTAGATATTTGCGAACGGTACTTGGTCTGCAATCATCCAGAATTGCATACAGCATAGGACGGTTGCCTAAGACACCTAAAATGGCGCTGCGTTCTTTTTGACCGTAATTAAATGGATACACAATCAAGACGTCGGGCGCCTCTATGGTTGCCACTCTCTCCAATGCTGCTTTGCGTTGCTTGGCTATAATATCGGAAACAGTTGCAGGGGCTACTTTCAATTTCTCTGCCGCCTCCGCAATAGATACACGTTCAATCGCTACCTTCTTGATGATGGCATCAACGATATCCGTGCTGATTTTTCTATTCTTTTTGATACAGTCAGGAAGGCACTCAGCGGTAAAGGTGCTTGAAATCTTCTTCTGTGCTTCTGCATCTGTTTCTGCTGCTCTTCGAGCAGTGCAATCATGACACATATAGCGTTGCAGCCGGAAGGTGATGTCCACGGGCGCGCCCTCACCGGTTACATCCATGAAGCCTTCTTTTTTTCTGAAGCCGATTCTTTTTATGTTTGTGCCACCGCAATGCTGGCACTTTATTTCTTCTGTCATGGATTCCAGCTCCACATGTAGGAGCCCATCTTTGTCGGTATATGATTCTTTGATTTCGTCGAATTTTCCATAATAATCATGAGGGAACAACGTAATCACCTCCATATGTATATGATAGCACTGTTTCGCTGTTTTTTCAATAATTCTGGCGAAAAAGAGGGCGAGACACACGCTTCTGATGCGAAATTTCGAGGGAAATCCTGATTTATGGTATAATCCGCATAGTGGTTACGAAACCGCATAAAAGTGTAATCTTCCCTTTTCAAAGGTTGGGGGCAGACACACAGTACTGATGCTCATCTTCGAGAAAAACCTGTATTTTTGGTATAATCCGGTTAGTGGTTACGGAGCCCGCAGGTGAGCGTAAATGAACGAGGAACTGATTGCCAAAACCAAAGCGAACTCCGATAGGCTGCTGCGTCATACACTGGATACCATCGCCCGCATGGCCAATGAGGGTATGGAGGTGAACTATTTCACAGTAGCCGCAGAAGCAAAAGTTTCCAGGCCGTATCTCTACCGGCATCCAGAGATACGAGAAAAGATTGATGCCTGCCGAGTGTCAAAAATGACCAAGGACGAGCTCCGAAAAGAAGTCATTAGGCTCCGAGCAACAATTAAATAACGAGTGGCGCCGGTGGGGCTTCTCCAATTCTGTGAAAGGAAGGGACCCGTACCACTAAGCCTTTGCCGGTGCTGCTCAACATTGTTTTCGTCACCCAGTATCGGGGGGACTTAAGAGAATACCGATGCGCTGACCAACGCCAGCAACGAGTGTTGGAGCGTCGTGGAGCTATGAGCCACATATTAAACAGGGCACACTATAATTTGCAAGTCCGGCAAAGTCCCTGCCGGCACGAAAGGACATGATTATGTCTAAGAAGATGAGTCGGGCAGAAGCATTTGCCCCGAATAGAAAGCTCCCCAACCGCCTGGAAATTCGGCCTGTGCGGATGCCGTATGTGGCTACGTCAGTAGCCCAGAACCCCACTCAGTGGGAAGAAATTCCCGTTCAAGAGAATCTGTTCGGTGGTATCATCGATGGTAATTCCATCAAACTTCCCATTGTGGGTCGAGAGCATGGGTTTGTTTGTGATTATCTCGAATGTGATTTACAAATCATTGTCAAAATAATCTCGTACTTAAGCGCACGTGCATCGGTCCGCGTTTTCAGAGAGGCGGGTTGGCGTCTGTTCCTGTGTTCTGATGCAGATGATGCAACTATCCAGGCAGCAGTGCGATACGCCGGAAATGAAGTGTTTGGTATGCATACTCCTTATCGGACTCTTAACACGACACCTCAAGGAACGGTTAGGATGTCTGGTAGCATTCCTGAATAAAACCGGAGGATTAACGTATGGTTACTAACAAATCTGCATTCCATGTCGAGCAGCCTGCACCGGCTCGCAGTTGGGAACTCACACCCCTTACCGCCCAAATCACGTGCACCTTTGGAACCCCTACGGGCCACAAGGTAACCGCAATTATTGTGGAAAGTCACGACAGCAGTCATATCTCAGTACATGTGACTAACGATATTGCCTTTGTCAAAATAGGCTTCGCATATTTCGTTGGTGATAACCACCAGCAGGAATGCGAAGACTATCTGACTCAGCATTTGTCGAGTCCAGCACTTGAATATGTATGCAGGCACTTCGACACTCTGTGTAATCCCCTTGTGGACGAGGAAGTCGCATAATCAGAGAAAGCTATAGCCGGTCTTTCTAACATTACGTGGTCAGGGGCGGACACCCGCCTCTACCACCGTAATGTCCTAAATTGTAATCCTAATATACTCCGGGTTGCTGAGAAGGCATAGTGAACTGTTATAGAAGGCAAATACCCAAACCCAAAAACTATTTTACTTGGAGGTAAACTATGAACAAGGAAAACACAATGAGGAACGAGATGCTGGCTGAATTCGGTTGCGAGATTATGCAATCGTGGCTGGCTGCAGGCAAGGACAAGGAACTGGAAATGCTCAGAAGAGTGTTTCTGAAATCCACCATCACTCCACGCGATGTTGTTGCAGAGGCACGTAAGGTACATCTCTTGCACGATAGCATGGGAACAGCGATTTACAATCATATTGTTTATGCGTTGTATCACGAGATGAGGAATAATCCTCAGAGCAAAATTGTCGATGAGATTTACAAATGTGAGCGCAATGACATTTCGCTGCATAAGAAACTGCTGGAGTATTTGCAGTATCTTCGTGATGTGAAAAAGGGCGATTACTATGATTACAGTGACCAAATAACAACTGCCCGCACATTCTTCTTCATGCTGTATGAGGAAGTGGAGATTCCTGCTCCGATAAGCGATTGCATGTGGCGATTGATGAGCAAATTAAGAAATGACCACTGCTTGGGAACAACCGCAGAGAAGTTCGAATGCACTCGTGAATTTGAGGATGGTCAGGTGATTACAACCAGCAAGGTCTATGTGGAACTATTGGATGCAGTAACAGGTCGCATAGTGGAATATACTCAAGCAAAGTACCCTGCCGAGACTGTCAACAGAGAGAATTGGACAAGCTTCTTAGGTACGCAACTGCACCAGGGGCTTTTTCTTGACGATGAACAAGTCCCGTGCTACAGGAGGATTGACAGTCGCAATTCTGCAACTCTTTTGGGCATCAGCACTCTTGGGGCTACTTCGTATGGTTTTTCTGTAAATAATATTCCCGCAATCATGGGGAGCGTACCGTCTTTTGGAATTCAGGTATCAAACCATCATCCTGATATCGATAACCTTTTTAAGATTGCTTTGCAGGCTACCATTTTTGCTTTCTTCGAAGGACGTACTGATATCACCGAAACGCGTCGTGTGTACCGTCACCAGCTCAAGGACTTTCTGCTGGACAATATCAATATGCTCTATGACAATCTTGTCAATCTGTACTATGTGGATTGTATGTACAAGCAGATGGAAATGCTGCGCGACGAGTATTACTACAGCTTCCAATGGTTTTATGATGTCGAGAAGACCTATGCGCCCACATCTCAACCGGTAGCTCAGGTCCCGGAGCAGACCAAGGCGGCGCCTACTGCCGATAATGCGGCATTGCTGAACGCGCAATACGAGCGTGAACGGCAGCGTGTGGTAGAGATGGGCGATGCCTTCGCTCATGAACTGGCGGAGAAGGACCGTTTGTTGGAAAAGCAGAATGTAGAACTGGACGAACTGAAGCGCCGGATGGAGCTGCAGGAAGAATTCTTCGAACGGCTTGCTGCTGACGATATTTCCATCGCAACTGCCACCGGTGACATCTCTCAACTGTATGGGCGGCGTTTTCTGTTCGTGGGCAATGTTTCCGATTTCTATCCTGAATTGCGTCGCACCTTCCCAAATAGCATATTCATGGAGACGGAAAACACCAATATTAAGTCCGTTGCAGTTGATGCAGTGGTTCTGCTGATTAAGTCGATGAGCCATAAGATGTACTACAAGGTCAAGAATACCGGAGTACTTTCCGATGTGCCCCACATCTACTGTAACAGCAAGAGCATCAACTTCGTGTTCGATGCAATGGTCGCCGGCATGAACGCCGGAGAAGCGGTTGCATAGACACAGCAGACACAACTACAATGCCAGCCCTCCGAGGCTGGCTGCGAGAAAGGAGAGCACATGAGCAAACTGTATGACCATTTGATGGACCTCAGAGAGCAGGAAAGTAGACTGCTTGACCAACTGTACGATTTAGACCAAGGATTGGTTCCTGCTGGTGAAATCGGCTCGGATGCTGCCGCTGCTATGGCAGACCTGTATGAAGCCCTCAGCGACATCGATGCGCAAATTGCAAGTATCGAAAGACGCATATAACTACATAAGGCAGGCTGGTCGCCTGGATAGCACTCGCACTGGGCGACCACGCCAACATATATCTGATGTGTCCATCTATATGCAAGGTGTATATGCACTCTGCCATAATTAGATTGAAGATAATATATCAGACCGGGAACCACACTATATTACTCCCGGCTGAGAAGGAGAAAAACATGATTGCATTTACCGAGAAGACTACTAATGTGGATAGCACTAATACCGCTATTGATACTACCGCTCCCGAAACTGTCTGCATTGCAACTAAGGTGCGAACGGAGAAATGGGAAGGTAGAACAGAAATGGATACCTCGACTCTTGAGTGTGTCGATATGGCTGCAATAACCTCGATGTTCGCAAACAACAAAGAGCGCGGCTATGTGGTTACAAGTCTTGCAACCGGCGAAAAGCGCACCTATGATGGAAACGAACTTCGCGAATGGCTTGCAACGCAGTCTCTTGACACTATGGTGAATTACCGTATTGCCTTTGCCGTGGTGTGGGATAGAGCAAGTTTGCATGGGCGGGGTGAGATTACTCACGAAGTTTCATTCGCGTGCGTTAGGCGGTCTGATGTAGAGACTGAAATCGCCTGCAAACATATCTTGCCAAGGTAAGAGTTGGTGCCGTTTTCAGCGCTAAGTGCACAGGAAATTAAAGACGGCACTTACTTTTTACTGAAATTGTATTGACTATAGCAATGCTCCAGGTGTAAAATATAGGAGATGGAAGCATTGCTATGTTCCGGTGTAAATCCGAACAGCGTCTAAACTGACGAAAAGTACAATTGCAAATATTCTCTACGGCAGCTCCCATCTTAACCGGTGGGGGCTGCTTTTTTATATATGTACCCCTATATTTTCAAAATCTTTTCTGTTCCAATACTTGTGTCCATACCGGCAATTTTGGCGTTTGTGTGATTCAACTTAAGTCTGCTCATACATAAGTTTGCTCATACATAAGTAGGTATTTCCGCTGTAATCACCGGTATTTACACAGTTTTGACCACACAAGAGTCAATTCAAACATAAGTAATCGACAGCGTGTACACCGACAAAAACGACGACGTGCATACCGGCGAAAATGAAGGCGTGCACACCGGTGAGCAATGGACAGTAGTATAAGAACAGAAGAAGAAAAAACATAGACTATGGGTATAGTCATAAGGATGAGAGCGAGTGCCCTGAAGCGGAATATCCGCCGTCGCTCCAAAACAAAAACCCCTCGGATTGCTCCGAGGGGTTTTGTGTATAACGATTGATCGGTTACAGTTTTTCAAAAACCATAGTTGCCTGGATTCTGTCGCCACCGCCGAGTCCGGAACTGTGTGCGGATGCGGTCGTGATTGTATGTAATCTATAACCCTTTGCTGCTTGCGTATTGATAACATTTTCTAATTCGCCTAAATTTTTGGATGCTGTACCAATAAGTTTTTCCTTTAGTGTAACCTGTAAAACTACATATTGTGGCATAATGCTACCCCCTATAATTAAATGGTATTTTGATTATAGAATAATTTGTCATATTTGTAAAATGGTAAAAGGATATATGCGTTTTGAGCAACTTCCCCCTTTTGTATGCTGCTGTGCAGGCGGCTAAGAGTCAATTTTCAATAAAATTAAATAATGCACAAAAATTTTCCATAACTGGGTTGCATTGTTCGTTAAAACGATGTATAATAGGCCATATAAACAACGCAATAACGAACGATATATTAATCGCATTAACGAACGATGCTGGGAGACGGTAGTATGGATTATTTGAAAATTGACGAGGTCGCAGCTAAGTGGGGCATTACACCCAGACGCTTGCAGACCCTTTGCGCCCAGGGAAAAATCGAAGGAGCGACCCGTTTTGGTAGGGCCTGGATGATTCCCAAATCAGCCCCCAAGCCTGCCGACGGCAGAACCAAGGCTGCCCGGGAGGAGAGGCTGTTTACCGATATGCCCATGCCCCGGAAAACGCCCTTTCTCCATTTGACAAACCTGTATAATGCCCCCGGCTGTGGAGAAAAAGCCATTGCCGCCCTGGGAGATAACTATGAGGCCCAGACTCTTTTGGCTGCGGAAATCGCCTATTCCCGGGGTCAGATCGATAAGGTCTACGACAGCGCAAATTACCTGTTGGAAAAGCATTCCGGATTTTATGCAGTCTTATCCGGCGGTATGCTGCTGGCCCAGTGCGCCATTTGGCGTGGAGATCTGCATATGTGGCGGAAGGCGAAAATTCATATTGCCGAGGCCAATGCCAAGACCGACCGGGAGCGGGAGATCATCACACTGGCGATCTGCGCCGTAGATAGTATGCTCTATAATGTGAAGGACTTCCCGGATTGGTTTAAAATTGGCTGTTTTGAGATGCTTCATAAGGATTCTCTGCCTGCTGCCAAGGTGTATTATGCCAAATATCTCTATGCCACCGGCCACGGCCTGGCATCGAAAACCATTGAATTGGAAGGTGTTTCCGGCCTTGCCCTGATGGGTCTGCTGCCTGCGACCATAGAGCCTATGATCTCTCAGGCGATGGCGGATAATACGGTGATCGCCGAGATCTATCTGCGGCTGACTTGTGCGGTTACATACCATTTCACCAAGAATACGGCCCAGGCCGTTCGCCATATTGACCGGGCCATTGCCCTGGCGCTGCCGGATAAATTTTATGGCATTTTGGCGGAGTATTGCCGCACACTGGGCGGCCTGCTGGAACAGCGGCTGAAGGCTGTGGACGAAAGCGCGTGGGAAGAAGTGAGTATTCTCTTCAAGCGCTATATCGAGAATTGGTCCAAGCTGGGCAGCCAGATCACAGGTCGCCAGGTCATCGCCAATCTATCCAAGCAGCAGCGTGAGGTGGCCCGTCTGGCAGCCTTCAAGCTGTCCGATGCGGAGATCGGCACAAGACTGCATATGTCCGTTTCCGGTGTAAAGCAGGCCATCCGAACCATCAAGCAAAAGAGCGGCTTGGAACGGGAGGACTTCGCGGCGATCCTGTAAATTGGCATATCTTAACACCCCCAAAAAAGTTATGGGGTCATATCCAAACCCACGGCAAGAAGTTATGGGCAACTGGAAAATCTTTGCACTTTTTTGCCCTGTTAAGGGAATACCCAGAAAAAAACCAATCTGCTATACTGTCATCAAGCCGATAACAGTATGGCAGATTTTCTTTTTGACACTATGCCGAAAGGAGAAACCGAATGTTTACACAATTACAATCGAATACCCCACCGCCCAAGGAGGGGGATCTGTTCAAGGTCATTCATCTTCACGGAAGGACCTTTGAAATACGGTACGGATTTTACGAGGAGTGCGATCGGAACAATCAATTCGCAGAACCCATGGAAATATACCCGGACTTTATCAGATGCCCGCAACACACCTTTGAGGGGCGACCCTTTGTTACCGCCATTCAAAGTCCCTGTGACCACTTTGCCGGGAGCAAAGACGACAACAGCACTTGTGAAGAATGCGCCCACTACCGGCATGGCGAGGAATTGTTAGGAATTTGCGCCTGCCCCCAAAACCAAAAAGATTTGGAAATTGCCCAAGGAGGATAAATAAGATGAAAAGAACAACTGGATTTAAGAAAATAGTGAGCCTGCTGGTGTGTATGGCTCTTGTGATTGGCTACATTCCGCTGACTGCGGCAGCGGCAACACCTGGTGCCCAATCTGCTGTTGCGGATATGGTGGTAGACACCGGTACTGCCCACACCTGGGAAACCATGATGGGCACCGCCGCTGACGGCAACCGGTACGCCGGTCGCGTATGGGTGGATAAATCCCTTTATACAAATGGGCAGACCGCCCTGCTGAATACCAGAGGCGAGGCCGGCTCTTCCTTCCAAGTGTCCCTGGAGCAGGATGAGGCCTTCCAGGTGATCTTCTCCGCCTTGGGTTCTACCATGTCCTCCAAGAGCACCGTGACCTCTGCCGGTCCTCTGGATGTGGTGCTGGTGCTGGATAACTCCGACTCTATGAGCGACAACTCCCGCATGCAGAGAACCATCGAGGCAGCCAACAAGCTGCTGGCCAAGCTGCTGGAAAACAACGATGTCCGCCTGGGCATTACCGCCTACGGCGCAGATGCCGCTACGGTGCTTCCCTTCGGTACCTATAAAAACGGCGTAGAGCTGCGTGTAAATAATTATAACAGCTCCGGTGTGATCACTGCATATGACGCTAACGGCCAGGTCATTGACCGGAACTATAAGAGCAACGGCTATGCCCTCAACACCAATATCCAGGCAGGCTTTGACCTGGGCATGGATATGCTGGCAAATGCCAATAATACCCAGGGCCGTAAGCCCATTGCGATCCTTCTGACTGACGGCGCAGCCAATACCGCGTTGGATACCCTTTTTGATAACGACAGAAACGGTACTGTCCGCCAGATCTATTACAGCAACAATATCGATCCCATGATCGCCCTGAGCACATTGCTGGGCGCAGCTTACAGCAAAGCAGAGGTGGCGGATCACTACGGTATTGCGCCTATGGTCTACGGCATTGGCGTAGATCTGTCCAACAGCGATGGCTCAAATGCCATCATTGACCCTGCGAAGAACTTCAACAGCTCCAATTCCAATGCCAATATCCGCTCTGCCTACCAGACCTACACCAACACTTGGCTGGCCGGCCGTGATGTGTCCGTCACCAGCGGTACAGGCTCCGGTTGGGGCGGCAGCAACTACACCTTCCGCATCGGTCACGAGTATCCCCAGGGTTCTTCTGTCACCGACAAGGATGTTGCAGATAATATCCATTATGTAGACAGCTATTATCCCGTGGCAAGCGCCGATTTGGAAGCTGTGTTTGACCAGATCTATCAGGAATTGATTTCCGGCGCTTTCAACCCCATTTCCAGCTCTACCACCACCGCCGGTGGCACCGGCGTGGAGCACACCCCGCTGATCTATGTGGACTTCATCGGTCAGCATATGGAAATTAAGGAGATCCAGGCGATCTCTCTGTTCGGTTCTTCCTACGGCGTGGTAAAAAATGCCAACGGCACCTATACCGTTACTGAGGCCACCGGCAGCAATCCCACCACCAACGAGCGGTGGAATACCGCCGAGGACATTCGCATCACCGTGACCGAGGAGGCTGATGGCACCCAAAAGCTGGAGATCCGCATCGATCAGGAGATCCTGCCCATTATTATGGAGCAGGTGGAGTCCGAGACTGTGGGCAATGTGACCACCTCTACCATCACAGAGCTGATTCAGGAGCCGTTGCGTGTGTTCTATACCGTGGGTGTGGATGCTGACATCCTTCTGCCCAACGGCGAGATCGATGTTTCCAAGATCCGTGGCTATCAGAATATTGACAACGCAGAGGGCACTGTTTCCCTCTATGCCGGTCAGTTTGGCCAGATGAACCTTGCCACCGACGGCGTTGTTCTGAAGGGCGACTCCCATGTAGGCTTCAAGCCCTCCCAGGCCAACAGATACTACTACCACCAGGCCAACCAGAGAATCTTCTCTGCCGTCACCAAAACCGACGGTACTCCCATCCAGTGGGAAGATGGCCTCTACGGTGTCGCTTACAAGGACGGAGCCTTCAACCTGACCGACATCGACTATGCTACCTACCTGAAATACAACGCAGACTATGACAACCCCAAAGGCAGCATCGACCACCAGGTTTACACCTATGTAAACTTCACCCGTCCCACCACCGACGCAACTGACTCTGCAAGCGCAGCGGAAGAGGTCAGCTACCTGGTCTACACCAACTGGAGCGACCTGAGAGAATCCGTAACCTTCTACGACGCAACCACCGAGACCTATCTGAACGACGGCAAGGTGATCCCCATGGATCAGGTTGCCGCTACCGTGGAAGCCTACATGCAGGCCAACCCCAATGCTGAAATTTATGCAGTGCTGGGCATTAACTCCCTGCGTACCAGCCGTCTGCACAATATGATGGTGAACAAGGAGCAGAATGTTACCCAGACCGCAGTGGAACGGTACACTCCCGAGTACACCTATGAAACCGCCAGCGATCATAACGGCAACGATGTGGTAGTTTGGCTGGGCAACAACGGCGTCGTGACCCTGGAGATCGATACCGGCATCGCCCTGACCAAGGCTGTTACTGAGGCCATCGGTGACCCCGATGACACCTATGATCTCACCGTCACCGTTCCCGCAGGTGTCACCGCGAACCCTGTGGTGTTGGATGCGGAAGGCAATTCCGTTACCGCAACCTATGAGAACAATGTGCTGACTGTGCCGGTGAAGGCTGGCCAGACCGTCTATATCAGCGGTATCCCCGCCGGTACCCAATGCCAGATCGGTGAGATCGTTGACGGCGACTACTATAAGGTGGATGCCCAGTCCACCGCATCTGTGACGGTTCCCACACTGACCCAGGTGCTGGATGCCACCAACCCTGTGGAGCAGTTTGTTTCCGCCGTGGTTACCAATGCCCCCCATAAGTACGGCAACCTGACGATCGTTAAGGATATTGACCACGATCTGGCCGATATTCCTGCCGAAATGGCCAATAAGGTATTCCAGTTTAAGGTCCAGCTGCCCGCCGAACTGGCAGGCAAGACCTATCAGGTGGATAAGGCTAATGCCTCCGCATTTGCCGGAACTGAGATCACCGTGGGTCAGGATGGCAGCTTTACGGTTGCGCTGAAGGACAACGAGTCCATTACTGTTATGAACCTGCCCCAGGGCACTGCCTATACCGTCACCGAGATCTCCAATGTTGCCGGTTACACAAACACCACCGGCGAAGTTAACGGCACCATTGCTCCCGGCGGCGACCACGATGCCCACTTCATCAATGCCTACGCAGTTACCCCCATCAAGCCCCAGGTCACCGTGACCGGTACAAAGATTCTGGAGGATGTCCACAATACCTACACCGGCAATGAGGACTTTACCTTCGTGCTGAGCCGGTACAATGGAAGCAGCTATGTGGAATTGGCAAAGGCCACTGCCAAGGCAGGGGAGAGCTATGAATTCAAGCTGGATGCCTTGCTTGCCGATACCTTGGGACTGGGCGACCACTATTTCCGGATCACCGAGGAAGCCGGTGTCACCAATGGCATGACCTACGACCCCTCCAGAGGTCTGTTCGTGGTGCATGTTACCGACACGAATGCGGACGGCGCTCTGGAATATCAGGTGGAAAACACCGCCAACACCACTGTGGCAGGCACTACTGTTACCAAGAACTTTACCAACATCTATGATGTGCAGAGAACCCATGCTGACATCCAGATCACCAAGGAGCTGATCAACCATACCGGCGTTGCCATTCCTTTGAACAGCTTCCATTTCATCCTGGTGAACAACAATAATGCCGCCGAAACCTATCGGGTCACCACCGATGCTTCCGGCAAGGCAACCATCCGTGTTCCCGAGCTTGCTGTGGGTGAGCACACCTACACCCTGACTGAGGAGGTCGGCACACTGGCGGGCATGACCTACGATGCCACTGCCCGTAATGTTACCGTGACAGTCACCGAGAATGGCGGTGTTCTGACTGCCGCCGTTGCAATCGACGGAAAGGCTACCAACGCAGTCACTTTCACAAACGAATATAAGCTGACTGCCACTACCCATACCATCTCCGGCGCTAAGAAGCTGGAGGGAAGAGCGCCTGTGGACGGAGAGTTCCGCTTCGCTCTTTACGAGACCGATGCTTCCTTCACCATCTCCGGAGCAGCAAAGGAAACCGTAGCCAACAGCGGAAATGCTTTCTCCTTCTCCGCGATCACCTATGACAAGGTAGGTACCCACTACTACTCCGTGAAGGAGCTGAACACCGATGTTCACGGTGTTACCTACGACACCACCCACTACCACATTACCGTGACCGTGGGTGTTGATGGAGAGAACCTGACCAAGCAGGTGGTTGTCAACAAGATCGGCCATAACAGCGATACCACCGGAAATGTGGTGTTTGTCAACGGCTACAAGGCCACCGCTACAACCTATGCCCTTGGCGGCCACAAGGTCCTCCAGGGCAGAGCCCCCAGAGACGGCGAGTTCACCTTCGAACTGTACGAGGGCGACACCCTTTTGGAAACCGTGACCAATAAGGCTGACGGCACCTTCGCCTTCCACCCTGTTACCTACACCCAGGCCGGTACTTACACCTACACCATCAAGGAAGCTGCCGGCTCTGTCCCCGGTGTCCGTTACGACGGTGTGAACGCACCTGTTACTGTGGTCGTTACCGTTACCGACAATAGTGGTGTTCTCAGCGCCAAGGCCAATGTGGAAAACGCAAACATCGCCTTTGAGAATACCTACACTCCCAAGCCTGCCCAGGTTACCTTCAACGGCACCAAGAAATTCCTGGGCGGCGACCTGGCAGACAATGCCTTCGCATTCAAGCTTTACCTGACCGATAACACCTTCGACATCGCCGGAAGCAACGCACAGCTGCTGGAGACTGCTCAGAATGTAGGCGGCAAGTTCGCCTTCCAGGAAACCCTGGCTACCACCGGTACTTACTACTTCGTAGTCCTGGAGGACGCTTCCAATCCTGTGGAAGAGGTGGTCTATGACCGCACCCACCATAAATTCATGGTCCGGGTCAGCGACATCGGCGACGGACAGCTGAAGGCTGCCATCACCCATGTGGATACCGGTGTCACCACCTCCGGCGCTGCATCTGCGGCAACCAACCTGTCCTTCGTGAATGCGACCTTCGACGAAGTAACCGAGAAGGAAGTATACATGGAAGGCAATACCACCACCCAGATCGACGGCCAGAAGGTCAAAGCCGGCGATATCCTCACCTACTTCATCACCTACACCAACTACACCGGTGAAACGGTGGTGGCAGATATTACGGACATCATCCCCGCGCATACTTCCTATGTGGAAGGCTCTGCAACTCTGGGCGGCACCTATGCCGGCACCCATATCGCCTGGATCCTGCATGTAGCCAAGGGCGAGTCTGTTACCGTGTCCTTCCAGGTCAAGGTAGACGAGGCCGAGGCCATCGTAGCCAATACCGCTGTGGTCCGCGACGGTGTGAACACCTACCATACCAACGAGGTAGTGAACCACTCCGTGGAAGCCCAGCTGAAGAAGGATGTATTTGCTGCTGCTGATCCCACCACCAGCATCAACGGCCAGCAGGTGGCCCGAGGCGATGAGCTGCTCTATACGATCGGCTTCACCAACGCATCTGCCAAGGAAGTGGATATTGCCATCACCGATCAGATCCCTGCAAACACCACTTATGTAGCCGGCTCTGCTGACAATGGCGGCGAGCTGAAGAACGGAAAGGGTCCCCTTGGAAAGTCGGTCTAACTTCCAGTCGCGGGCGGCACTTTCGATCTTCTCCATTGCTTTTTCCGCGTAAGCGCGGGTGCCGAAGAAGGTTCTCTTGATGTACTCGCTCTCTTTGGCTCCCTCCTCCATC
>JAEIGA010008375.1_pt1 | contig 15670 bp, 14 predicted proteins | sample 9270691 | NCBI WGS metagenome assembly JAEIGA01 (sample SAMN17057246, study PRJNA624740) | gut metagenome | biome: biome; isolation source: fecal sample | host: Bos grunniens | place: China: Xizang | collected 2019
AGCCGAGGTGTTTGACCCGAAGGCCTGGCAGCGCATCAAGGAACGCACAGCTGAAATCAAGATTGATGTGAAGCCGGATGTTCCCTCCACCCTGCAGGCTACGCTGCGCCCGTACCAGATTGAAGGTTTCCACTTCCTGGCATATCTGGCAGAAAACGGCTTCGGTGGTATTCTCGCAGACGACATGGGTCTGGGTAAAACTATTCAGTCCATTACCTACATGCTGTGGCTGCGTGAGGACTTTGTGCGCCGCAACAAGCAGGGACGCAAGAAGGTGACCATTCCCCCGGTGCTGATTGTATGCCCGAAATCCGTGTTGGATGTGTGGGCCAGCGAAACCGAGAAATTCGCACCCGGTGTGCGTGTCATGGTTATCCGTAACAAGGAGCAGGCCGATGTGGAGAACATCCTGGAAAACTATGATATGGTGGTGATTAACTATGCCCAGCTGCGCGTATGCGGCGAGCAGATTAATGCCATCAAGTGGCTCACCGTGATTCTGGACGAAGGTCAGCAGATTAAGAACCCGGATTCCAAGGCAGCCAAGGCTGCCCGGGAGATTAACGCCTACAACCGCCTGGTACTTTCCGGTACGCCTATCGAAAACCGCCTGCTGGATATGTGGTCGCTCATGGCGTTTGCCATGCCCGGCGTGCTGGGCAGCCGCGCCTACTTCAAGAAGCGTTTCGATAAGCGTAAGGATTCCCAGAGCCAGAACCGCCTGGCTGCGCGCCTCAAACCCTTCCTGCTGCGCCGTACCAAGCAGCAGGTGGCCAAGGACCTGCCGCCGCGTACAGAAGAAGAAGTGTATGCCAAGATGGAAGGCATTCAGCGCCAGCTGTACAAGGCAGAACTGCGCCGAATCCAGAAAGCGCTTCTGGGCGTGGATTCCGACGAGTCTGTGAAGAAGAACTCCTTCGCTATTCTGCAGGGTCTTATGCGCCTGCGCCAGATATGCTGTCACCCCGGTCTTGTGGACCCGAAGTATGCGAAGGAAGACAGCGCCAAGCTTACAGCACTCTTCTACCTGCTGGACCAGCTGCGTGAAGAAGGTCACAAGGTGCTGGTGTTCTCCCAGTTCGTGTCTATGCTCGAAATCATCAAGAGCAAGCTCGAAGAGAACAACCACCCGTACAACTACCTCACCGGGCAGACCAAGGACCGTAAGGCCGAAATCGAAAAATTCCAGACCACCAAGGAACCCAGTGTGTTCCTCCTTTCCCTCAAGGCTGGTGGTGCCGGTCTTAACCTTACCTCGGCTTCGTACGTCATCCTGTACGACCCGTGGTGGAACCCGGCTGTGGAAAGCCAGGCTATCGACCGTACGCACCGAATCGGCCAGAAGAACAAGGTGATTGCCTACCGACTCCTCACCCGCGATTCCGTGGAAGAGAAGATCCGCGTACTCCAGCACCAGAAGAACCAGCTGGTCACCAACGTGCTCGGTGATGAAGGCTTCGCCTCCAGCCTCGACCTCAACGACCTGCAGTTCATCCTGGCCCACGGTGGCGAGGATAACGATGATGATGTCGTGGTGGATGTGTAACGTCTGCCTACAGAACAGATTAACCAAAAGCCCCGCCTTGCGTGTCAAGGCGGGGCTTTCTGCCGGGAGATACCGGGGATAAGGACAATGCGCAGGGGGCGGTCAGCTGTTGACGTGGGCGAGGAAGTCACTCCACTTCTGTTCGTAGATTTCCGAATCGTGGTCGGAGCAGCGCAGGCGGGTGAAGCCATAGCGTTCGGAAAGCCGGCAGCCGTCAGCCGTCACATTGTCGGTGATGACGCTGGCACAGGGCAGGGGCGCGTAAGGTTGAACGGCGGCCTGCAACAGCTGGTGCGCAATGCCCTGGTGCTGGTATTCGCGTGCCACAACCACGCAGCACAGAAACATGTGCAGCGGCGCTGCGGTGAGGGGCGCCACATGTTCCAGCTCCATGAAATGGTCGTTGAAGGTTCCCGCCCGCAGCGCTTCATACACTTCCGGCAGCACCGGGAAGAGATTCACAAAACCGATGAGCCGTTTCCCATCTGTGGCGGCCACGGTGCTGTGCGGGTGGTGTATATACCAGCGGTACGATTCTTCCGGCGGGGTGATGAACTCCGCATCGTAAAACTGCAGTTCCAGCGCTTCCATGTCGTAGAAGTGCTGTGCATTAAGGCGCGGAATGATGCAGATGTTCATGCCGTTTTATAACATTTTCTGCATTTTCAAGCAAGCTTATCATGCGGTCAGGGAGTGCATAGGTGAGCCGTTCCTGCATGCCTGTATGGGCAATGCGTATGCCTTACAGCCCGTATTTTCCGCCGAAGATGCTTTTCCGGCGTTGCTCGGGGGGCAGCTTTTCATAGTGCCGGTGGCCATCATCCAGACCGTACATGATATCAAGCGCCTGTTCATGGTGAAAACCGGATGTTTCCGGCCCCCGTTTCTTCTTTTTCCTGGCTTTCGGACCTTGTTTGCTGATGAAATGTCCAGCCAGGAGTATGGCGAAGGAAAACAAGCCAGTCGTGCATGAGAGGATGCCGAATTTGTGCCATGTCGGAATCAGGCATGATACTCCATACAGGCTGATGCTGATGATGAAGACGACAGACAGTGCCTTTTTCTTGTAGCTGGTCATCGTCGGCATCATAGCATATACGTTTTTGCGGTGCAAGCGGTTTCATTATCATTGACTATTGGTGGAGTATGGTCTATGATGTGCGCATGGAGACTCGCGTGATTGAGGTGGACCCGCTGGAGGATTGCCGCCAGATTTACAAGGAAGCCGCTGCTGTGCTGGCAGAGGGTGGTCTGGTGGCTATTCCGACGGAAACGGTGTATGGTCTGGGCGCAGATGCCTTTAACCCGGCTGCCGTAGCCAAGGTGTTTGAAGTGAAGGGACGCCCGAGTTTCGATCCGCTCATCTGCCACCTGCCGAATGGTAAGGCGCTCAAGGATATCACGGAGGTGCCGGCAGAGCTGCAGCCGCTGGTGGATAAGCTGGTCAAGGAATTCTGGCCGGGACCGATGACCCTGGTGTTGCCGCGCAAGGAATGTGTGCCGGATATTGTGACGAGCGGTCTGCCCACGGTGGCATGCCGTGTGACGAGCCACGAGGTGATGCGCGCTGTTTCCCGCGCGCTGGGGCACCCGATTGCCGCGCCGAGCGCCAATCGTTTTGGTCATATTTCGCCCACGAGCGCCCCGGCGGTGCTTAAGGAACTGGGTGGCTCCATTCCTTTGGTGCTGGATGCCGGCGCCTGTTCGGAGGGGCTGGAAAGCACGATTCTGCAGCCTTGTCTGGATGAGAAGGGGCATCCCGCGGTGCGAGTGCTGCGCGAAGGTCCCGTGACTCGTGAGAAGCTCCGCAAAATCTGCAAGGTGGTGAAGCCCGGCAAGGGAAGCGACATTGAGGCTGCCACACCGAATGCTCCCGGCATGCTCAAGAGCCACTACGCCCCTACCAAGCCGCTTCTGCTGCATGACCCGAAAGAGGAATTCACCCCGCAGGAGGGTGTGCGCTATGGCTTGATCAGCTACCAGGGCGATTCTCCGCTGGCTGCGCAGGATTGCTGGAATGAGGTGATGCCGCTTTCCCCGGGAAGCGGGCGTCTGGCCGAGGCCGCAGTGCGTTTGTTCGCGGTGATGCGCGCCATGGATGAATGCGGGGAGGTGGATGTGATTGTGGCTGAGGAACTTCCCAGAATCGGTCTTGGGATGGCCATGATGGACCGCTTGAACCGTGCCGCCGCTCAGCGTGGAGAATAAGTTTGCTATATGAAGCTGTCTTTGCAGAAACTGACGGTGGGAATTGTGCTGCGCGTGGTGCATGCCGCGCTGGTGGAGCTCTATAAGCTTGATTCCCGGGTAAAGGAAGAATTTGACCGTATGCCGGAGGGGTTGAGCTATGCCCTGCAGACCGGCTACAATGCTCCGCAGCTCTTTGTGCAGTGGAAAGACGGGAAGTTGAGCCGTCTGGCTGCGCTGGACAAGCCGGTCTGTGCGCTGCGGCTTAAATCAACGGGTATTTCGTTCCGTATGTTCACCGGGCAGATGGGGCTGGCACAGGCCTACGCGCAGCATGCGTTCAGCATGCAGGGCGAGATTGCGGATGTGATGCGCCTGGCGCGTCTGGTGAATCTGGTGGAGGGGTATTTGTTCCCGAAATTCATCACGAAACATATTTTAACCGATATTCCGTCCTTGCAGGTGAACCCGCTGCGGGTGTATGGACGCATTTTCTGCGGGTTTCTGACTGGTCGCTATAATTGATTATGAATAAGTATTTTGAATTTTTCAACTCTGTAAAGCTCCTGTGCGGGGAATCGGCGCTGGAGCGCCTGGCTGATGAACTGGAACACCTGGGGGCCAAAGCTCCCATGCTGCTCTCCGATGCTGTGCTCGCCAAAATCGGCACCATGCAGATGGTGGTGGATGCCATGGCTGCTGAAGGTTGCACGCCTGCCTGCACATTCACGGATATTCCGGTGGATTCCTCGCTCAAAGTGGTGAATGACATTGCGGCATTGTACCGCAGTTCCGGCTGCGATGCCCTGGTGGCAGTGGGCGGCGGCTCGGTCATTGATACAGCCAAGGGCGTGCGCCTGGTGCTTTCTCAGGAGGCAGAGGATATCCTTGCCATCGGCGGGGTGGATAACCTGGTGCGTGGCAGATATATTCCTTTCGTGGTAGTGCCCACTACTTCCGGAACCGGGTCGGAATGCACGGGTGTGGCGGTAATCCGCAATGATGCCAACGGGGTGAAGATGGAGTTCCTGTCTCCCTTTGTGCAGCCGGATGCCGCAGTGATTGACCCGCGCATGACGGCGGGACTGCCGCCCAAGGCTACGGCCAGCACCGGGTACGATGCCATGGTTCACGCCATTGAAGCCTGCACCTGCCTGCAGGCTAACCCCATGAGCACAGCCTACGGCACGGCTGCCATCAAGCTTATTTTCGAGAATCTGGAGACCGCCACACGCAACGGCTCAGACAAAAAGGCACGCTTTGCCATGGCGGTGGCTTCCACCATGGCCGGTATTGCTTTCTCTAACAGTATGGTAGGTGCGGTACATGCTATCGGGCATGCGCTGGGTGGTGTGTGTCATGTGCCGCATGCCGTGGCCATGACGATTCTGCTGCCGCACGTGATGCGCTACAACCTGAGCCACTGCGCTGCCGCCTATGCCCAGCTGCTGCCCTGGATGGTGGGCATGGATGCTGCTATGGCTACGCCTGCTGACAGCCGCCCGGCTGCTGCCATTGAAGCTGTGGAAAACCTCAGCCGCCGTCTGAATGCTGTATGCGGGCTGCCTCTCACTCTGCAGGATGCCGGGGTGAACAAGGCTGATTTTGCCAAGGTCGCCGAGTTTGCGGTGAATGATGGGGCTCTCATCGTGAATCCGCGCGCTGCCGACGAAGCCCAGGTGATTGAAATTCTTAATGCTGCCTACTGATATGCATACTCTTGTAGAAAATCAACGGAAATTTTTCCAGACGCACGTAACACGTGATGTGGAGTTCCGCATCCGCGCGCTCAAAAAGCTCCGGCAGACGATTCGCGAGTGGGAATCCCGCATTGCAGAGGCGCTGCATGCCGATTTGGGCAAAAGTGCCGCTGAAAGCTATATGTGCGAAATCGGCCTGGTGCTGGGCAGCATCAGCGATACGCTCAGACACATCCGCAAGTGGAGCCGTCCGCGCCGCGTGTCTGCAGGGTTGGCTCATTTCCCGAGCAGCTGCCGCGTAGAGGCAGATCCCTATGGCCTGGTGCTTATCATGAGCCCGTGGAATTACCCGGTGCTTCTGTTCCTTGATCCGCTGGTGGCGGCTCTTTCCGCGGGTAACTGCTGCATTGTCAAGCCCTCATCGTCCACACCCCATACCTCTGGCGTACTGGCCGAGATGCTGGGCAGTATTTTCCCGCCGGAATACGTGAAAGTGGTGCTGGGGAATCATGCGGATTGTGATGCGCTGCTGGCAGAGAAATTTGATTATATCTTCTTTACCGGCAGTCCGAATGTGGGACACCACGTCATGGAAGCTGCCGCGCGGCACCTTACCCCGGTAACGCTGGAGCTGGGCGGCAAGAGCCCCTGCATTGTGGATAAGACGGCTAATATCAAAGTGGCAGCCCGCCGCATTGCCTTCGGTAAGATTCTCAATGCCGGGCAGACTTGTGTTGCGCCGGATTATTTGCTCATTCACCGCAGCTGCAAAGAGTTGTTCATGACTGAATTCCGCGAGGCTGTTGCGGAAATGCTCGGCGAGCAACCCCTGCAGAATGAAAACCTGACGCACATTATCAGCATGCGCCATTTCCAGCGCCTCATGGGCCTCATGGAGGAGGCCACCATTGCTGTCGGTGGCAGGGGAGATGCCGAAACGCTCCGTATTGAACCGACTCTGCTGGATAATGTCACCCCGGATTCCGCCTGCATGCAGCAGGAAATCTTCGGCCCGATTCTTCCCATGCTCACATGGGAAAAATGGGAGGATGTGGAAGGCTTCGTGCTTTCGCGTCCGCGTCCGCTGGCTTCTTATCTCTTCACTACGGATGCCGGAACGGAAACCAGCTTCCGCCAGCATCTCGCTTTTGGTGGCGGTTGCGTGAATGATACCATTGTGCACCTGGCTGTGCACGGTATGCCTTTCGGTGGCGTGGGCGACAGCGGCATGGGCTCCTATCACGGCAAAACGGGCTTCGATACGTTTACCCACTACAAGTCCATTCTCAAAAAAGCCAACTGGCTTGACCTGCCGTTCCGTTATCAGCCGTACAGCAAGTTCAAAAGCGCTCTGCTGCGCATGTTCCTGCGATGATTCAGAATCTCACACCTGCTGAACAGGAACGCCTTGCCGCGGTGCTGCGTCCCGGTGAATCTCCCCTCTGGGTGGGGAAGGGCAGTTCTGCCCACCCTGCGGCCTCCGGTGGTCTGCTGGCGCGTTTGTTCCGTAGAAAAGCAGCACCTGCCGGAGCGGTGGCTCTCTATGCCATTACCCCGAAACGTGTGCTTGCCGTGTCTCCACAGGGTGAGGTGCAGGAGTGGTTCCTCATGCTGGGGCTGGTGCAGGCGGTGAATGAAGCCCCCGGTGGTAGCGGTGATATTGTTTTTGATTACCAGGAGGTCAACGGGCGGAAAGAACCGCGGGGACTCATAGGCATTCCTGCCGTGGCAGAGGTGCGCAACCTGCTTAACAGTGCCATTGATGCGGCTTATAACGCCTCCCCGTGGTCGGTTTAGTTGTTAGTTCATTAAAAAACCTGTTGCAATAACAGAAAAATAAGTTATAATAGAGGCACATGGTTGAGAATATTCTGTACATCGTTGCAGCCTACCTGATTGGTTCCGTGCCCTTCGGTTACATCGCGGGGCGTTTGAACGGTGTTGATTTGCGAGAGCATGGTTCCCGCAACATCGGCGCTACCAATGCCGTTCGAGTTCTGGGGAAAGGGTGGGGCATTCCTGTGTTTTTCATGGATTTCCTGAAAGGCTTTGCGCCCCTGCTGTACATGAAGTACCACCTGGGCGGAGAGTTGGCAGCGTTCAGCCCGGCAGATATGGGCTGGTTCCTGGGGGTGATGTTTGCGGTGATTATGGGGCACACCTTTACCTGCTTCCTGAAGTTCAAGGGCGGCAAGGGCGTTGCCACGACGGGTGGTTGTCTGTTTGCCATGTCACCCTGGGTGGGTGGCGCGGCGCTGCTGTTCTGGATTGGCAGCATGATAATCACGCGCTATGTCTCGTTCTCCAGCATTATGGCCGGTGTGGGCATGATGCTGGCTGCCGGTATAGAATTGTGGTGCCACGACCGTGCATATTCCGCGGCTGATTACATGGTTCTGGGGCTTCTTCTTCTCATTCTGGTGCTGGTTACGTGGAAGCACCGCGCCAATATCGTGCGTATTCTGAACGGTACTGAGCCTAAAGCATTTGCCCCTAAGAACTGATTAATTTTTCTACATATATGGAACGTACTTTCAATAAGACAGCTGTTATTGGTGCTGGTGCCTGGGGTACAGCCCTGGCGTACACGGCTGCTGTTGCTCAGCCTGAGGGTGAAGTGGTTCTCTGGACCTACAAGGAAGAAGAGGCCGCAGCTATTCGCGAAACCCGCATGAGCCTGGTGCCCATCGCCGGGGCGCGCCCCTTGCCTGAAAATGTGAAGGTAACCAGCGACTGGGCAGATGTAGCCGGTTCCCAGCTGGTGATTGTGGTGGTGCCTAGTGTGGTGATGCGCAGTGTGGCCACCAGCCTGGCCAATGTGGGGCTGGCGGAAGATGCCGTTGTGGTTTCCTGCTCCAAGGGTATTGAGAAAGACAGCCACCTGCTCATGAGCGAGATTCTGGCATCTAACCTGAAATACCCGGTGGGTGCACTTTCCGGCCCGAACCATGCAGAGGATATTGTGCAGGGGCTTCCCAGCCTTACCCTCATCGGGTTCGAGGATATTGAGATTGCCAAGGCTGTGCAGAAGCGCATGAGCACTGGTTTCCTGCGTATCTACACCAGCAGCGACGTGACCGGCATGCAGATTGGCGGTGCTATCAAGAATGTGTTTGCTCTGGCCAGTGGTATCTGCGCCGGGCTGGGACTGGGTGACAACGCACGCGCTGCGCTTTCAACCCGAGGTCTTGCAGAAATGACCCGCCTGGGTATGGCTCGTGGTGGACGCATGGAAACCTTCATGGGGCTTTCCGGCATGGGCGATCTGGTGGTGACCTGCTATTCCAACCACAGCCGCAACCTGACGGCTGGCCGCCTGCTGGCAAAGGGAATGCCGCTGGATGAATGCCTGAAGCAGATTGGCCAGGTGGTGGAAGGTGTGCCGAATACGCTTTCGACCTACCAGCTCGCCCGCACCCTGGGTGTGCGCACGCCCATTGTGGATGCCATGTATGATATCCTCTACAATGGCAAGCATCCCAGTGAGGCGCTGCAGGAGCTGATGGTGCGCGACCTTCGCGAGGAAAACGTGACAGATTGATGCCCGTTTGCATGTAGATTTCTGCGGCGGTCTGCGTTCTCCCAAGGTAGGGCAGTATTGGCAGACCGCCGTTTTATTTTTATCTCCGATTCCATGAGTGAACCCACTGAAAATCTCTGGCTGGCAGATGTGTGGCTCGAGCACCGCGAACGCTTGCGGCGCTTGCTGAGCCTGCGTGTGCCTCAGCCTTTGCTGCGGCGTATGAGTGTGGATGACCTGCTGCAGGAATGTTACCTGGCCTGCGGGCGGCGTATGGAGTTTCTGCTGGCAGAGCCGGAGGTGCCCATGTATGTGAAACTGCGCCTGGTGGCGCTGCAGACTCTGACTGATATGGAACGCCACCACCTGGCTGCTGCCAAGCGCGACGCCATGAAGGAGCAAAGCCCCGAGGATAATGAGGGCGTGGCGGATGCCTGGGCTCACTTTGCCGATACGATTTCCAGTCCCCGCACGCATCTGGAGCGCCTCGAACGCCAGGCCATGGCCCGCCGCGTGCTGGCGCAGCTTTCGGCAATCGACAGGGAAATCCTTGAACTGCGTCATTTTGAGGAAATGGCGAATGCCGAGTGTGCCGCAGCGCTGGGGATTGAGCCGAAGGCTGCCAGTATCCGCTATGTGCGCGCGCTGAAGCGTTTCCAGGAATTAGTCTATCACGAAAATCCCTATGCCTGATTCCCCTGATAAAGAAGAGCGGCTGGCTGAACTGGTGGAGCAGTATCTGGAGGCTGTTCGTAAAGGAGATGCTCCCGCGCTGACGGAATATGCGGCAGCATATCCGGATTGTGCCGCCGAGTTACGCGAATTGCTGCGCGGCATGGTGGAGATGGAAAGCCTGAGCGTGTCGACTCACGGTGCGGCTGCGCATGCCACCAGTTACCCGGAGTCCCTCGGCGGCTACCGTCTGCTGGAGCGCATAGGTGCGGGTGGCATGGGCACAGTGTTCCGCGCCATGCAGGAATCGCTCAATCGCGAGGTGGCTATCAAGATTCTCTCACCTGCGTGGAATTCAGATTCACGCCACTGCGAAGCTTTTGAAAATGAATCCCGGGTCATTGCCGCGCTGCATCATACCAATATCGTGGAAGTATTCGGCGCAGGGCAGGAGGGCGATTACCGTTACTATGTGATGAGTCTGGTGCAGGGGCAGGGTATCAGCTCCTCCTGCATCCGCAAGGCATTTCCGGGCGAGCCTTTTGAACGCGCCGTCGCGCGCGTGGGACTTCAGGCTGCACAGGCTCTGGCTTATGCACACTCCTGTGGTGTGCTGCACCGCGATGTGAAGCCCGGCAACCTGTTGCTCGATGCGGAGGGCGTGCTGCGCGTGGGTGATTTCGGCCTTGCTACGGTGTTGAATAATGGGGAAACCGCGCCGCTGGTCACGCAGAGCCACGACGGTACGCTGCGCTACATGCCGCCGGAACGCCTCATGAAAGGCGAGAATTCCTTTGCCGGTGACCAGTACAGCCTGGGGGTGACCCTGTATGAACTGGTCTGCAATCGCCCGGCATTCCGGGAATCTGAGCCAGGTAAACTCATTCACCGTATCTGCAATGAACCGCTTAAAGCCCTGCGCGGGGAGGGGGAGTTAGGGGCTATCATCAACAAGAGCATCAGCTTTGACCCCGCAGACCGCTATGCCTCTATGGCTGATATGGCGGCAGATCTGCACCGTTACCTGAATGGTGAACCGGTCAAGGCTCGCCCCGCATCCTGGGTGCGCCGCTATGGTATGTGGATTCGCCGCCGCCCGGCAGTGGCTTCGTGGAGCCACGCCGCCGCCTTGCTCGTGTTCCTGCTTTTTGGCAGCATTGGCTGGGGGTATGTGGGTGAAAGCCGGCAGCGTAAGCTCGCAGAGCGCAATGCTGCCATTGCCGATGCGGCCTTGCAGCAGATTTTTGCCTCCATGGCAGACCGCGATTCAGGCGATAATACCCTCTGGCAGCCTACCAGGGCAGATGCCCAGCTGCTCCAGCAGCTCATGCCCTACTATGAGGAAATTGCTGCCTTGGCCGGCGAGGGTGGCAGTAAGATGTCTGAGGCGTGCAGCACGCTGGCTATCATTGCGTTACAGACACGTGATTACGATACCGCCCGCGAATACTATATACGCGCCAGAGAAAATACTCCGCCGGGTTCCTTTGAGCATGCCAGCGCCACCAACGGGCTCAGCCTGGCGCTCTACGCCCAGAATAAGCGCGAGGAAGCAGAGCGGTACCTGAAACTGCAGGTGCAGGAAACAGCCGATGCCGGGGATGTGAAAACCCGCCTGGAGCGCGTGCGTTCCCTGCAGATGCTCAGCGTCGGGAATCAGTATATCCGCCGCTGGCAACCCGCTGCTTCTTTTGCCCGTGGTAAACGCCCTGCCGCCCGCCGCCGCGAAGAATTCCGCGCCCGCCAGGAGTATCTGCAGCAGGCTGTCAGTATGATGCAGGCTCTCCTGAGCGAGTTTCCGGAGCATGAGCAGGTGCAGATGCGCCGCGTGGAATTGCTTGCGCAGGTGCGTACCCCAGCAATGCGTAAAGCATTGCTGGACGGAGCAAAAGATGATTTGCCGATTCTGGAGGAACTCCTCCTCAAATACCCGGAAAACCATCTCTTCAAGCGCGCCTTTGTGCAGTGGTCCATGCGCCCGCGCAACCGGCAGAGCGTGGAAAACCTGGAGCGTGCCACACGCTATGCCCGTTCTCTGCTGGCAGATAATCCCGGCAGCTCTGAAATGCTCATGCTCTACATAGCCACGCGTGACCGTTTTTCCTCTGCGCTTGCCGCTGCCGGCAACCAGGAACGCGCTGCCCGTGAGAATGAAATGACACTGGGTGTTATTTCCCTCATCATGGCGCGCGGCGATTACACCCCCGAAATGCGTGAACGCCTTGCCATGCTGGTTTCCATGCACCCGCAGACCTCCGATGTCCGCACGCAGCAGGAAGCGGAAATTTCCCTCCTTCTGGAAAACCACGACGAAAAACGCCTCAAGGATGTGCGTGAGCGCATGCAGCGCATGCGCCGTGGCCGCAAGTTCCGCATGCCGCCGCATAAGGCGGAGCAGCCGCGCAAGCACAGTACGGAGGAATCTTAAAGCCCGAGATGGGCACGCACCGCATGGCGCATGGCATCAAGCCCCTGCTGGAGAATCTCAGGAGAGGTGGCAAAATTAAGGCGCACATGCTGAGGTGAGCCGAAGTTTGCCCCATTGTCCAGATATACATCTGCCTTTTTCAGGAAGAATTCGTGCGGTGATTCCACCCCCAGGGCAGAGCAGTCAATCCATGCCAGATATGTGGCCTCCAGCGGTTCCGGGCGGAGCATGGGCAGCTCGTTTTTCAAGTAATTGTAAAGTATATCCCGGTTCTGCCGGAGCGTGCGGATAAGCTGCGCGTGCCAAGGCCAGCCGTCCCGGTAGGCGGCCAGGGATGCGGCATAGGCAAAGACATTGAGCGTTGGAAGAGTGTGTCCCTGTATTTTCCGGATGCGTGCAAGTAAGTCGGCATTCGGGACTGCCATGTAAGTAAAGCAGATGCCAGCAATGTTGAAGGTCTTGCTTGGTGCACTGAGCATCACCACCCGCTGCAGGAGCGGTTCCGGCAGGGTGAGGGCGGTGGTGTGGCGCAGGTCTTCATCCAGCACCAGGTCGCAGTGAATCTCATCGGAGCAGAGGAGAAGGTCGTGCCGTTCGCAGAAATCGCCCAGTCGCAGAATGTCCTCCCGGCTCCATACTCTCCCCAGCGGGTTATGCGGGTTGCAGAGCAGGAACATGCGTGTATTCGGCGTTACGGCGGCTTCCATGGCCTCCCAGTCGAACTCCCAGGTGCCGTTGCGGTGCGTGTAGGGCACCCGCACCAGCTGGCAGTTGGCATCCTCATGGCAATGCAGCATGGGCGGATACACCGGCGTGCATACCATAATCTCGTGCTCCGGCCTGGTGCATGCCGTCCGTGCCACCAGCGTGAATGCCGGCACGCAGCCGGGCAGGGCATGCAGCCACTGCGGCTGCGCGCCTGTCACACCGTGGTTTCTGCGCAGATACTGGCAGATTACTTCACGCAACTCATCCGTCATGAACGCATAGCCGTAGAACTTGTGGTCAAGTCGCTGCTGAAGCGCCTCAACCACACACGGAGGCGATTCTATATCCATATCTGCAATGCCAAAGGGCAGGGGGCCCTGCAGATCCCACTTGATGTTTCCGGTTTCGCGGCGGCTGTCGGTGGAAGCAAATCGTATCATGGCTACCCGGTACTATACCAGTTTCTGCTTGCCTGTAAAAGCAAAAAAACCTGCCAGAAGGCAGGTTTCCGAGAGCGGATGATGGGATTCGAACCCACGACATCAACCTTGGCAAGGTTGCGCTCTACCACTGAGCTACATCCGCGTGTTTTTGTGTGAGAGCGGATGATGGGATTCGAACCCACGACATCAACCTTGGCAAGGTTGCGCTCTACCACTGAGCTACATCCGCGTGTTTTTGGTGAGAGCGGATGATGGGATTCGAACCCACGACATCAACCTTGGCAAGGTTGCGCTCTACCACTGAGCTACATCCGCGTTCGCTTTTCCACTTGTTGCGTGGAAGCGGGGCTATTATACTCATCTCTGCGTAGGACGCAAGCCTTTTTTTATAGAAAATGTCAATTCTGGCAAAAAAACTCCTCCAAACCCGCTTTTCACCCCTCTTCTGCTTCTTTTTTGTCGTAATTTGAAAAAAATTGCATAAAAATTAAAAAAAGTCTTGCAATCTGATTTCGTCTGGTGTATACTTCGCTCGTCCTCACTAGGACAAACAAAAACAGAAAACGGGGTATTAGCTCAGTTGGTAGAGCGTCTCAATGGCATTGAGAAGGTCAGCGGTTCGAATCCGCTATGCTCCAGCCTCCGTTTTTTCGGAGAAAAAACTTCGGCTTGGCAAGCCTTTAGGTTTGCCAAGCCAACTTTTTTATGCAGCAACGCGAAATAAAAAAGGGAGGCTGCCACGCTGAAGCGCTTGTCACGCCATAGCTCCGAAGGAGCGACGGCGGAAGTGCGGAAGCAGGCAAACCACCGTGGCGCAATACATGCGGTAAATGCAAAACACAGCAATGCTAATGGCTGACTCTCATTTCTACTACGTTTACATTCTGCGTGATGTCGCTACCGGTAAACATCACTACACAGGCGTGACGCATGATTTGCAAGAACGCCTGGCTATGCACAATGCAGGGCATGTACCGCACACTTCCAAATTTGCACCATGGTATATTGAAACCGCCATCGCTTTCCGAGACAAAGAAAAAGCCTTTGCATATGAGCGATATCTCAAAACAGGTGCAGGCAGAGCATATGCTATAAAGCATTTTTGATTCCCCCCCCGCCACCGTCCCGCCGGGCGCAAAACGGCTCCAAAAGGCCAAAAGCCTACTTGTCTCGGCGAAGCTTCAGCGGAGACGGAAGCATGCCTACCCGTCACGGCGTAGAAAGGAGGCGGGAGCCCGAACTCGTAGCTGGAAGCCCGTTTTCCTAAGCGCGAACGCCTTTTAGGTTCACTAAAGATGCTTCGAATCTACAATCTGTTGATTCTGTGAGCTTCCGTCTTCGGGATTCTCCCTACGCCGTGACGAGAAGGCGGTTTTGGGGCGATAGCAACTCTGTGACAAGCAAAGATGTTTCGAACTGGCAAGCTACACAGAAACAAGTGTTAAAGCGCAATTTTCACCGGGTGGCAACCTAAAATGAAACATCGCTTGCAAGGGGATAAAAAGACACCTGCAAGCGATGGACGTGAGCCGGAGCTGACAAGTGAACAGCCTAGGAGGAATCCTAGGCTGCAAGATGGCTTTTTATGCGATATTTCCCCGCCGCAAGGCACAGGGCTGTGGTGGCAAGGATTTTACGGAATGGGAGCATATTTTGTTATTCTATTTTATCCGGTACGCCTTTTTTCTTGGACCACGAGTAGGGGAATAATGCGAATGACGCCAATATCAATAGGGGAAGAGAAATGATTTTTACCAGCCAGTTTACCAGCACATGCGGCCATTCACTCACCACAGCCTTTCCCTGATACTCGGGCGAATAGCGGATAGTGTATCGTTCTGCCGGGGCTTTATTGTCTCTGAAAAATCGTATCCGCTTGATAACAGCGGACTGAGAGTTGCCGGCCGCATCTGTAAATTGGACGCGAGCCCGAGTCTTGCGCATATTTTCCGTAACCGTCGCCTCTGCCGTATAGCCATTGACATGCAGGGCTAGACTCTCCCAGGAATCCACAACTATCAGGACCGTACAGGCAAAAAATACCAGAGAGCTCAGAAAACACATGACGTCCACTATCGCGGTGCTCCGGCATCGTTTCCTGTTAATTCCTCTACACATGAGTGATTTTTCTCCTTTTCACTTATATTAACACATCTCGCCGCCGAATCCGCAACAAAAAATTGCATAAAGTGCCGATTTTCTAATAAATAGACGCTCTCGGCGGGCATTTTGTTGCGCGTTTCCTGCATTTTTGTTGCCGATGGCGCAAAAAACGGGCAAAAAGCCTAAGCATGCCTAAGCCCGTTTTGCTAAGCTCAAATGCTTTTTAGGGTCACTAAACAAGCGTTGAATCTACAATCTGTTGATTCTGTGAGCTCTGTGTCGTGGTTAGTATGAATCCGTGTGTACCAGCCATGCTTTTTTCCGTGAGTTGTAGTAGAAATAGTAATTGCCGTCATCCCATAT
>JAEIGA010008376.1_pt1 | contig 15666 bp, 14 predicted proteins | sample 9270691 | NCBI WGS metagenome assembly JAEIGA01 (sample SAMN17057246, study PRJNA624740) | gut metagenome | biome: biome; isolation source: fecal sample | host: Bos grunniens | place: China: Xizang | collected 2019
CCAAATCTCTTGTTGAAACGGTCAACGCGTCCACCGGTGTCAACCAGCTTCTGCTTGCCGGTATAGAAAGGGTGGCACTTGGAGCAGATTTCTACCTTGATATCCTTCTTAGTGGAACCGGTAGTAAATGTGTTACCACATGCACAACGGATGGTAGTCTGTTCGTACTCGGGATGGATGCCTTCTTTCATTTCGTTCACCTCTTTCGTCTAAACGGGCATAATTACCCTATCAATCTCAATCGCTGGGATATCATAACACATTCTTATGTGGATTGCAAGTGTTTTTTTCGTTTTTTGTTAAAAAACCCAATTTCCCTTCCGGAAGATGGGAACAACCTTGCCGTCAGCGGTGGTTGCGTCGATATTCATCGTATCACAGCCGATCATAAAGTCCACATGGATCATGGATTCATTGACACCCATAGCGTGACATTCTTCCAGGGTCAGGTTGTGATGATCCTTGATGGTATCGCAGTAGCCGTCACCCAAAGCCAGGTGGCAGGATGCATTTTCATCAAAGAGTGTTTCGTAGAACAGCAGACCGCTTTGGGCAATGGGGCTTGCCTCGGGTACAAGGGCAACTTCGCCCAGGTAGGATGCGCCTTCGTCCATGGAGATCATTGTTTTCAGCAGCTCCTCGCCCTTTTCAGCCTTCACTTCCACTACCTTGCCTTTTTCAAAGCGGACGGAGAAGTTTTCAATCAGCTGACCCTGATAGGAAAGGGGCTTTGTGGAGTAAACGATGCCCTCTGCCTCACCCCGCTTGGGAGTGATAAAGCACTCTTCAGAGGGGATGTTGGGATTAAAGGAAAGTCCCTGACGGCTTACTTCCTTACCTGCGCAGAAAATTGCCTCATCGATCATACCAACGGTAAAATCTGTGCCGTTTTCGGCAGTGTAATGCAGGGACTTAATGTGCAGATCATTCAGCTGCTCACAGTGCTTTTTCATTTCAGCATTGTGGGCATCCCAGTTTGCCAGGGAGTCGCCCTTGGCACGGGAGGTCTCCAAAATCGCATCCCACATTTTTTCAACAGCAACCGATGCGCGAACGCCGGGGAATACCTTTTTTGCCCAGGCAACGCCGGGTACTGCAGCAATACACCATTGCTGCTTGCCGTCACGGTCGTCAATATACGGCTTCAAAATAGGATAGCTGAGCTTTTTCGCCTTTGCCACCTTGGCCATATTCACGCCCTTCAGGCCATCGGGATCTTCAGAAACAATATACAGCCGGCAAGGCAGTGTGTCGCACCAATATTGCTGCCGGGCCTTTTGCCATTCCTTAACATCAGCCATTGTTTTTACAGACTGATAGCGGGTGTGGATCTTGGTAAGAGGCTGATAATCCCAGTGTACGGTTACCTCTTTTGCCTTCGCCTTATATGCTTCTTCTACCACCATCTGCACAAATTCCGGCTGGTCAAGATTGGCATAAACCAAAACTTCCTGTCCCTTTTGCACATTCAAGCCACTGCGGACGATCAGCTTTGCATATTCCCGTAATGCGGTTTTTTTCATAGTAATCACTCCTATTTTGGTATTTTTGTTAGTGTAACAAATTTTTTCCTTTTCGTCAATCTTTACAATGCGGTTTTCACGCAGTATAATACTGTTATTGCAAATGAAGGGAGGATCTTTATGCTGACAGCTGCTGAGTTTAGAGAAAAGCTTGCCCGGGGCGTGTGCCTTTTAGACGGTGCCACCGGCTCCAATCTGCAAAAAATGGGTATGCCCAGAGGCTGCTGCACCGAGGAGTGGATTTTAGCAAATCCCCAGTGTCTTGTTGCCCTGCAGCGGCAGTATGCAGAAGCCGGCAGTCAGATTCTCTATGCCCCCACCTTTCAGGCGCAGCCCATCGCCCTTGAAAAAGTCGGTTTGCATCGGCAGACCGAAGCCATTAACGCACAGCTTGTCGCCCTTACCCGGAGCGTTTCGGACAATGTGCTGGTTGCCGGCAACCTGACCACCCTTGCCACCTTTACCGAAAGCTGGGATGAGGGGAATTTTGACCTGCTGGTAGAAAACTACCGGCGGCAAATTCGCGGCCTTATAGACGGCGGCGCGGATTTGCTGGCGGCAGAAACCCTGATGTATCCGCTGGAGGCAGAGGCGATTTTCACCGCTGCAGAGTTGGAAAATGCCGGTACAGTGATGTTCACCTTTACTATGCAGTCTGACGGTGCGCTGTTTTCCGGTCGGGATGCAGGCCCTGTGCTGAAAGAACTGGAAGAAACGGGTGCCGCAGCAGTAGGCTTTAACTGCGTAGCGGCAGATATGCTCACCCCGGGTTTGGTCAGCAAGCTCCGCCGGTATGTAAAAGGACCTCTTATTTGTAAGCCCAATGCCGGCAACCCTGTCATCGGGGATGACGGACTTGCCCATTACCCTATGACACCCGAAGAATTCGGCGATATTCTTGCCCAGTGCAAAGCAATGGGCGCAACTTTACTGGGCGGCTGCTGCGGCACCACCCCGGAACATATAAAGAAAATACCCCTCCCCAAAGGGGAAGGTGAATAAAAGGAGGAGCGGATGCTCCTCCTTTTGCTGTTATTTGCCGTGTTTTTCGTCAAGACACAGAACCGTCCCCTTGTCCCCCTTTGTCCCCCTTCTTATGTCCCTTATGCCCACGGGACGGGCATTCCTGCATCGCCCCAAAACTCCTCGTTCGTAATCCCCTGCTCTTGATAATAACCGGTTCCATACGCAGTTTTTACATATTCAGCAGGATCAATATGGAAGCGAGAGAAGAAATGACCAAGCTCAGCTGTAGTAGCACCACCGCCATCGAACATTCCCAGCGCGACAAAAATAATACGCTGCTGTTGGTCGGAGTATAGAATTTTCCCCAATTCTGCCCCTTGGATTGAATAAGCATCTTCTGTGGTTATTGAGCGACCTATAGCAAAAACATTAGAAACAGATTGCTCATAAAACGCTTTGTCATAAATAAACGGGATGCTTTCTGATCGCTCGACATGTTCCTCTATAAAAGCATTATACGCAGCTGTATCTTCAATCACAAATTCAAGATAACACTCATATGCATAGGCATCTCCTTTTTTGGCTTTGTACAAATAACTGATGTCAGAAAAATCATCCTCTATTTCTTCAGGAAAAAAGGAGAAAATAAACTCTCTTGGCCTGTCATTATCAAAGTTACCTTTGATTCTTCCGTATTTCTCAATGTTGGTTGTTTCGTAGACCTTTCCGTAGCCCGCAAGAAGAATAATAAAAATCAAGACTACAATTAAAGGAATTGCAAGCAAGGTAATGATTACTTTCAACGCAGTTCCATTCATTTCTTAACCTCCTGTTATTGACCTGCAAATTTCCTTGACAAGGGGACGGTTCTCTTGTCCCCACTGTGGGACGGCTCCGTCAACACACAGAACCGTCCCCTGTCCTGCATGTCCTGTTCCATTCAGTCTCTATTTCCAACCCTAGAGAACTGCAAAGTTTCAAAAAATCATCGTACGCTTCAAATGGACCAATCACATCGTCATCAGTAGTGTTCACTAAGTAATACACAAATTCAGGATTGTGACGTTCGTCGTTTGATATCGTGTGTTCTTTCGTTTGGATTCCTTTGAGAAAAATATATGAATCGCTCATCCCATACGCTGTAACAAAATAATTCGATATTATTATTGAGCTACCTGGCGCATCAGGACTTTCTTTATAGCCAAGACAAATTTGACAACTATTAATCTTAACAATAGAATATCCAGCACACAGCTCTACAGTCCAATCTCCACGCCCATCGCCAGCAATCCAATCACGAGAGCAACCACTCAAAAGTAATACAGCAATCAAAACAACAATCATCACTTTAATTAACATCTGTCCATTTTGTCGCATATGTATAGGTAGCATACCATTCAAAATCATTTCCCCCTATCCAAGTATGATAAGCATATGCAAGGTTGTTCATTATATTGCCAAAACTGTCCCACTCTCTATAGGCATCGAAGTTGTAGGTATCATATACTACGACAGTTGCGGTATATCGTTTTTCTGTTATTTACTTTTTCTTTTTCCAAATCAAAATGCCTGCTGCGCCGCCAAGAATGATCGCTGCCGCCACAACAATCAGAATGATATCAACAGGATCACCCGTCTTATCAGAAGGTACTTGCTCATCAGAAGGCGTGGACTCCGTCACAGGGTCTGACTGTGTATCCTCCTCCGTTTCCGGGTCATTCGGTGTTTCCGGTGTAACGGATTCTTCCTCCTTGTGTCCGCAGACAGAGCAAGTGCGCTCCTTCACACCGTTTGCCGATTCTGTCCATTCTCCATAACTGTGTTCAAGGGCGGGAATTACCTCCTGTGCCTTCAGAATTGCATCGCAGTTTTTACATTTTGCGCCCTCAGTCAAGCCGCTTTGGCTGCAGGTTGCGTTTCGGGCCGGAATCACCTGCTCTGTATGGGCTGTACAGAATTTACCGCCACAATCGTCGCAGATGGAATCGTTATTGTTATCCACGTGCTTCTTCATAGGAATATCTTTTGTTTCGTAAGCATCGCAGTTTTGGCAATCTCTGCGTTCAATGCCGGTATTTGCAAAGGTAGCCTCCTGCTTCACATACCACTGTCCATAAGAATGGTCAACACGATCTGTCAGCCGATCCTGCTTTAACTCACCGCATATCTGACATGTATATAAGATATGTCCCAGTTCCGCGCAGGTTGCCGGCACATCTTCCCATGACACCTCGTTGCCGGTGCAATTATAGTGAATCTGCGCAGGATATCCCACCGGGTTTCCGTGTGCCATATATGCGGTTTTCTTGAACTGGCTTTCTGTGCCTTTGTATAAAATGTGCCAGTGGCTGTAAAAGGCATTCGCACCAATTTTTGTCACGCTTGCTGGCAGTACGATGACGGTAAGATCCGGGCATCTGTCGAAAGCATTGGTTTCAATAGTCGTCATTCCTTCGGGGAATGTGAATTTAACCAGATTGGAACATTTATCAAAAGCAAATTCCTCAATTACCTGCACACCCGGATTGCAAACTACGCTATACAAAGATGCGCAATTAAAAAATGTTCTTTGCTGAATCACCGATACACCGCCGGGAATGGTGATCGAACCCAGACTGGTGCAGGACTCGAAGGCGGATTTGCCTATGGTTGTCAGTCCCTTACCAAGGGTCACACGGGATAACGCAGTACATTCGTTAAATGCAGAAGATCCAATGGTTGTCACATTGTCGGGAATGGTAATGCTTTTTAAGCTGGCGCATTTATTAAACGCATTGCTGGGCACTTCCGTAAGACCCGTACTCAGGGTAACACTAGTCAAAGATTTACACTCTGAAAATGCGCCAATACCTAAACTGGTAACACTATCGGGAAGTATCACCTGCTGTAGCTTTACACATTCGGCAAAAGCAGATTGACCAATGGATTTTACACGATTTCCAATGGTTACATTGGTTAAGTTCTCACAATCAATAAAGGCGGATTTGCCGATTTCTTTTACCTGATTGGGAATAACAATGGTTTTCAGATTGCGGCAAGCGCCAAATGCCTCACTGCGAATGACAGTTACGCTTTCAGGGATCACAATATTTGTAAACTGGAAACCATAAAATGTAGATGCGGCAATTTCTGTAGTTCCTTCGGGAATCACCAATGTTGTGATAGGCTCATTATTGACATATAAAGTCTTGCCAGCAGGTCCGCCACCTAAATAATGGTATGCACCACCGGTACTGGGGCGAATATTTACCCACGCAGTCAGATCGCGAATGTAAATATTTGCAATCCGGTTACAAGACAAAAACGCATCGTTCTCTACATATACCAAAGTGCTGGGAACTGTGACGCTGACCAAAGCGGTACAGTCATAGAATGCGTGGGTACAGATTTTGGTCACGCCCTCAGGAATGACAATTTTGGTTAATCCATAGCACAAACGGAATGTGCATTGTTCTATAGTAGACAGATTTGCAGACAGCTTAATATCTGTCAATTTACGGCAATTTGCAAAAGCATACTCGCCCATGTAGGAAACCGTATTTGCCATTGTAACAGTCGTTAAGCTTTTATAATCTTCAAAAGCGCATTCCGGCAAAGAAGTAATGCCGCTTTCTATAATGATGGTGGTAATTCTCTCCTGCAGAGAATACCAGGGCGCGCGTTTTGCCGCGCAGGAATCCGGAATTGCGCCGGTGCCGGAAATGGTCAAAACTCCGCTGTTTTCATTCATGCTCCACCGTATATTATCTCCGCAGACACCCTCGTGGATTTTTTCCGGGGCTGTGGTCGCTTCGGTAGCTTCCTCAGTGGCTTCTGTCGTAGCTTCTGTGGACTCCTCAATATCCTCTGTTGCCTGCGCGGTCAATGCGCCAGTAAACAACATCGTCAAAACTAACATTAAGCAAAATATTCTTCGTTTCATAGCGCTTCTCCTTTTGTTTGTGATATGTAGACAGAAGATTGTTTCTGTGACAAGGGGACGGTTCTCTTGTCCCCACTGTGGGACGGCTCCGTCAACACACAGAACCGTCCCCTGTGTTAGTCCCCCGTGTTACGCTCGTTTTCTGTCCTGTTGTCTTTAACTTTTTTTGAATATAATTTGATAATTTTACATAAATCATACACTAATATACCTAAAGTAGAGATAACTATAAAATAATCAAACACTTCACCTTTGTTTGTGCATATGCGAAGCAATGATACTAGGCAGGCACAACAATCTATCAAAAGTCCCAAAAAGCTTAAATTATCCACACATTACCTCACTATCGTAGCAATTGCCTCTGCAACACCATAACATACCTGGATAACACCTCTTGTGATTTTTACAACACCAATCATGTGACAACAGAACCGTTCCCTTGTCCCTTCTGTTACATAGATGCTATGTCGATTTTTTCGATTACATAATCTTGATTATAAGTAATGCTGATCACAAATCCATCTGTTGTATAGTGCGTAGAAACTCTTGGAACATCATTTCTTCCGGTGTACAAGAATAAATATTCTCCTTCAGGGTCGATTGCTTGTACATCAGATAAAAGCTGCCCAACCTCCAATGTATCAAACGCATTCTTTAAGCAGTTAGCATTATATATGCGTGAATAAAGCTTGCTTCCTGATGTATCATCAAACATAAGTTGTAAAACCTTTGTTTCTCCGCGATATCTCAATTCAACGGCAGGTGCAGCGTCAGAAGCGCCGTTCTGCGCTATTGATACTGCACGGGTATAGGTAGTTGGATACAACTCCATTAACGCATCTTTTTTAATCTCCAATTCAGCAATTTCCGATAATTGCACATCGCTGTAAGTAATAATTTCGTCAGGTTCTGGTGTGATTTGTGTCGTATTTCCAATTCCATTGCTCATTTTTGTTTCATTCTTATTTATTTGATTACAGCCAGACAATAAAAGAAGTACGCTAATCACGACTAGACAGATATATTTTCTCATAAGATTACGCCCCCTTACAATACCCAATAGCATAGTAAATAATATCGCTGTCATAGTACGGCACATCGTATAATGTCCAAGAAAGACAGGGGACTGTTCGGTGTCTTTAATATATCGAAAGATCAAGTTCCTTCAAGACGGAGAACCGTCCCCTGTGTTACGCGCTCTTCTCGTTATTTTTATTTTCCATGCTTCACAGCATTACGAATCGCCAAGGCTGCAAATACAATAATGCGTAGTAAAGATGTTCCCAGCAGTACATACGGCATTATAACGAACAAAAGCGCTGGCGAAGCGTTGCTCATATAATCCACAGGAAACAGCCTGATCGAAAATACGATACTCAATAACATCAGACAGAAACCGAAGAAAAGGCCTAAAAGAAAGGAAGTTATTGCAAAAGCCAGTATTCTTTTGTTCTTTTTCTCTGTTTTGGTGAACAGCCACCCTGAAAGAACAGGAGCCAAAGTGGCAATCGCAAGGATGATCACGCCCAAAACGGGAATCTCCACGATGTAGCCGGTGACCAGTAAATCTGCCGCCACTACAAGCAGCAAGGCGCGAATAACTGCATCCTTCAAAACCTTAGGAAAAATCGGTTGTTCAAACAACATAGCGAATTTATCCTCCATTCCTCTTGAGACAAGGGGACAGTTCTCTTATTACATTTCTCTTAAACATCCCTGTTCTATTAGTGTTGCTTCTTCCAAATTACAATACCTGCTACAACAATGCTGATCAAAGCAACCGTTGCAATCAAAACATCCGTCACAATACTATAATCCAGCTTTTTAGCCCCCGGATCGGCAACATCTGGCTGACTTTCATCCAAACTACCCAATGCCGGTGCAATCACGTAACCGCACTGTGTACAAGTTTGCGCAGTTTCCTCTGTCGCTTCTGTACCGGATGTATGGGGTGCAACCTCTTTCTTATCACCGCAAATCTTACACAGATACCAGTGGTTCTCTGCGTCTGATTGATAAGTTGCAGAATAATCATGGCTGGTATCGCGCTCTTCCGCACAAACATTGCATTGAGGATCACATCCATGATCATACGTATGAGTAGTTGTCGGGGGGATTTCTTCTATTTTTGTATGTGCGCAGCTAACGCAGGTATAAGTCCGCTCTCCAGCAGTAATACAATTTGCCATTTTAGAGATCGTACCTGCATCCCAGTTATGGGGCATTGTTCCTGTATGGCCACATACTGTGCAAATACCTTTATGGTTCTCTTTGTCTACCATGGTACTTTTTGCGTAGCTATGCCCTGTTGCAGAAATCACCATCTGTTCTTTCAGCACTCTATGGCATATGCCGCACTTGCTTCCTTCCGTCAGACCGTCATCTGTACAAGTTGCTTGCGTAGCCGGCACAGTAACAGGCTGATGCTCTTTGCAGACAGTGGATACCCACTTGGGAAGACCGCCATACAGGGAGGTCGCAGCGTTCCAACCCGGAATATCACCGGGATAGTAGATCGTGGCTGTCACAGAACTTAAAGCGGCATCCCCGAACTTAGGTGCTTTTCCCACAAAGGTAATGGTTTGCAGTTTGGCGCAATTGGAAAACACAAGGGATTTGATCTCTGTAACGGAGGCTGGAATTAAAATTTCTGTAATTGCTGTTCTGGATAATGTATATGTATCCAGAATCTGCAGATTCTCAGACAGTCTGATCGTCGCCAGCTGGGAAGCACCGCAGAAAGCATAGTCACCAATGGTCGTAACACTGTCCGGCAAAATAATACCGGTCAGGCCCAGTACCTCCTGGCAAGAATGCGAGCCAATCTTTTTTGTACCGGCTACAACCGTATAGCTGCCCTGGAAGCCCTTCGGCATCAAAATCAGTTCGGTTTTATTCAGATTATACAGGACACCGCCATCGGCAGAATAGGCAGTATTGTCCGGGCTAACTGTAAATGCACATAAGGAAGAACAGCCGTTGAAAGCTGTAGACTGAATAGTGGAAACACCTGCCCCCAGAACGACTTCCTCCAACGAACTACAGCTGCTGAATGCATAGCCGTATATTTCTGTCACACCGTCCGGAATCGCAATCTTCTTTAAATTTTTACAATCGCTAAAGACATTGCCGCCCAATTCTGTCAGATTTTTGCTTAATTTCACATCGGTAAGTCGAGAACAGCCTAAAAATGCACTGCCGCCGATTTCAGTAACGCTGTCCGGAATTGAAACTGACGACAGCGCGCACTTACTAAAGGCGTAGTTGTCGATTAACGCAATGCCGTTCTGCAACTGAACTTCCGCCAAAGCTGTGCAGTTCGTAAACGCACCGGTATTGATCACCGTCACTCCTGCTGGAATCGTTACTTTAGTCAAACCGGTACTTCTAAACGCATAGTCATCAATCACAGTAACATAGTCCAAAGCAATGCTTTGCAAGCTTCTGCAAGAGTCAAATGCAGATTGTTTGATTTCCGTTACTGTGCTAGGCAGTATAACTGTGTGTAGATTACTGCACCCTGAAAATGCACTGCTTCCCACAGAAGTAACACCCTCTTCAATCACTACCTTTGTAATAGATTTCCGATGATCGAACCAGGGAACATGGCTGTCATTTCCCATTGGTCCGCTTCCCGATATTGTCATCGTGCCGGTGCTTTTATCCAAATGCCAGGTGGTATTGCTTCCGCAGGTTCCACTAATTTCTTCTGCAAACACCGGCTTTGCAAGTAATATGGAAATCGTCAAAACGATAATAATCAGAAGACATTTTCGTATCTTCATTGAACGCCCTCCCTTGAACTCTTGTAAAAAATCAGACGAATATAGGACTAATCATTATAGGATATTTTAAGGGTAATCCTAAACACTCCACCGGTTACGGAACTCTCTCCGTAGGTCACGCAGATATGCATAGTACATTCATCCGGGCTTCTGCCCTCTGCAATCACCTCGTCCCGCAATTCCAGGATAAACCGTCTTGAGAAGGAATACATCATATCTGTACCGCCTCCCGGGTTTTCCAGCGACACAACGCTCAACCTAACGCTCCTATCTCCGCTATCTAATGCCTCAATCGACGTTTTGAAGCCTTTTGATCTTGCATCAGAAGCAATCGTTGCTGCGATTGCATCCAGATTAAACCAGTGGTTCATAGTATAGTATTCCTTTTTTTGTGCTGTACAGGTGGTGCATTGCTTAAGCACATATCCGGCAAACATACTGGACGGTTCGCAAACCTCTGCCGTAGCATAGTTGTGTCCTGATTTGCTACCGGTGGCACCACATGTGGCACATATAGCTGCAGTCTGACAAGTTGCGCCAGTCCAGCTATGGCCAAAGGCAGGCACTGTTTCCTTGGTATAGTATCCACAAACCACGCAGGTGCATTCCTGCTCTCCGTCTTGCGTGCAACTGGTTGCGCGCAAAATATTTATATTGGAATAGGTATGTTCTTTTAATTCATATTGACATGGCTCCTGGTATTCACACAGTGCACAGACATGCACACCCTCACCTTTTTCTGTGCAGGTTGCTTCCTTTATCACTATATCTGTAAAAACATGCACGTCATTGGTTGCAACCGCTGCCATAACCTGTTGACCGCCACATACCGTACAATCACCGCAAGCTTCTCCCTCCTGGGTGCAGTTGGGTTCTTTCATCACTGTAGCATTTTCCAAAGTATGGGGGATTTTTTCGATAGCAATTCTTTCCTCTGTGCCGCAAGCGGTGCATCGGTTTAATTGCAACCCTTCTTCTGTACAAGTAGACGTTTTTTCAATCTTAACAAACTCGTAGGTATGCTCTATAGCAGTAAAAGGCTGCGTATAACAGTGCTGGCACCGGGAACAGGTATATTCCATCACACCCTGTTCGGTACAGGTAGCCTTTGTCCGCACTTTGCTTTCATAGGTATGGTCACAGGTTTTGGGATTAGTGAGAAAGCAAACAGCTATAATCACGCACACCAATACAGAAATAATTAAAATCCAAAAACCGGGCTTTTTATAGTTTACAATTCCCTTGATTCTTGCCTTAACACCCACTTCGCCAAAGGCAACCGGACAAGCCATGATCATTCTCCGGTGCATACTGCAAGCCACCAAAGCCTCTGAATAGCCTTTCTTACCGGCTGTATCCATACTGCTGATGACCTTTTCATCACAGGCCTGCTCAATATCTCGGCAAAGCAAAATGTATGCCAACCAAAGCAGCGGATGATACCAATATACGGTCAGAAGCGCAAAGCCGATAGGCTTCCACCAGTGGTCTTTACGCTGAATATGTACTTTTTCATGGACAAGGACATGGGCAAGACAGGTTTCATCCATACCCGACGGGATATAAATTTTCGGAGAAAATACACCCAAAATAAAGGGACTCGGCACTTCGTCGCAAACATAAATATTGTCGCGGAGCAACACCGATGCCCGCACCTGGTGACGCAGTTTCCAATACATAACTACGCTGTAAATCAGCAAAATCCCTACACCAATGAGCCACACCACAGTTGCCACCGACAACAATTCCGGCAGCACATTCTCATGCTGCACCGGATTCTGGGTAAACAGCGGATTGACCGCGCTGTTTACTGCGGGAATACCGCTATGAATTGCCGGTGTCTGAGTGGTTGCAATATCCTGCGGAACTACTTCTGCGCTAGGTATCAGACTAAAGGTGCTTTCCACGAAAAAGGGTACAATCAGCCGCAATCCTACGATACCCCACAAAAGGCAGCTCACCCATCTGGGCGTTTTCTTCAAAAAGGGTCTTATCAACACTACAGCAATCACAAGCCAACCGGCGGCAAGGCTCATATTTAATAACTTAAGAAAAATTTCCGTCATAGTGATACCTCTTATAAGGAGTTGATCAGTTTTTTAACCTCGTTTAATTCTTCTTCAGTGAGCTTTTTCCGCGCAGTAAATGCCGCAAGAAAAGCGGGCAGAGAATCGTGGAATTTGTCCTTTACGAACTGCTCACTCTGGATCGCGTGGAATTCGTCTTTTGAAATCAAAGAGGTTACAACGCGATCTTCTGTGGCAAAAATGCCCCGATCACACAGCTTTTTCAAAACAGTATAGGTTGTTGTACGCTTCCACTCCAGTTCCTTTTCACAAATGGCTACCAATGCTCTTGTGGTGATCGGCTCGTTTGCCCAAATAATGTTGGCAAATTCCGCCTCAACTATTCCTAATCTAACATCCGGCATACACATGCCCTCCTTTTCCGTCTATATTTAATAGACCACTTTTAGTCTATCATCAATAGACTGATTTGTCAATTTTTTTATTTTTTCAAAGGAGCATACCGGGATTGTCGATTTTTTTGTTTACAAAAAAGTCAGGATTTGTTATACTAAGTATGTTATGGAAAATAATACTCGATTTTATGTCAGCCGTAAAAATGTGCTGACCTGGCTGATGGCGCTGTGTATGGTTTGCTCGGCAGTGACCCGCATTGTGTTCGTTGGTATGAAAGGAACCGACGATTCACTGCAAGTGTGGAGTCAAATCGTTCTGCCTGTGGTAGCAACCTTACTGTATGCGATCATCGTTCTCCTCACCGGAAAAGAGCTGTTTTATAAATCTGCTGTTTCCGTGTGGATGATTGCCATTTATTATGTATTCTTCTTCACAGGCTTCAATTTCGGAAAATTTGATATGATGATCTCCGGTCTTTATGTCATTGCTATGCTGTTTATGGCAGTGCTTTATACCCAGATCACCTGCGGAAAAGTGCCGAAGACCTGGTTGCTGATCCCCGTTCTGGCGTTTCCGCTGGCTGCTCAGCTTTACCTTGAAAAGCACTTGCTTTATAGTCTGGACACTATGAAGCCCCTGCTGCCGGACATTTTGATGATCGGTGGCTGTATCATCACAGTATTTGCTATCCGCGTTCATGCTGTGGGCGAGTACCATCCCACCTGGGGTGACCGTACTGACGGTCGGCGCATCCGCACCGAGCCTCCTATGAATCAGGTCAGCCCTTATATTATGACCACCCGGAACACCTCCATGAACCTGTTTTCCGAGTCCTTCGAGATCACAAATATGGAGCGTTACATACGGCAAAAACGCCGGGACGGCTTGACCAGCTTCGGCTTAATGCATGTACTGCTGGCAGCTTACTGCCGCAGCCTGTGCAAATATCCCGGTGTAAACCGCTTTATTTCCGGTCAGAAGATCTACTCCCACGGCAACGATATTCAGTTCTGTATGACAATCAAAAAGGAAATGTCTTCCAAATCCCCGGAGACCCTGATCAAGGTGCATCTGACCCCCGGTGATACTGCTGAAGATGTTTACAATAAGGTCAATGCCGCCATCGAGGAGGTAAAAAATACGCCTCTGGATTCCGGCTTTGATAATCTGGCCCATACCCTGATGCTCATCCCCGGCATTTTCCTGCGGTTTACCGTTTGGCTTTTGAAGGCACTGGACTATTACGGTCTGCTCCCCAAATTCCTGCTGGAGCTGAGCCCCTTCCACGGCAGTGTATTCTTCACCTCTATGGGTTCTTTGGGTATTCCCCCTATCTATCACCACCTGTATGACTTCGGCAACCTGCCGGTGTTCTGCTCCTTTGGCTGTAAGCGCCGGGCTTTGGAGGTCCAGGAGGACGGCTCCGTGGTACAAAGAAAGTACCTGGATTTCAATGTAACAATGGATGAACGCACGGTAGACGGTTTCTACTACGCCGCATTCTTCAAGACCTTTAAGCGGATTTTGACGCATCCTGAGGTTCTGGATACACCTCCTGAAGAAATCGTGCCGGATATTGAGTAATATGAAACACACACTGTTAAATCTTCTGCCCAAGGATTTCCCTTGGGCAGATACGATTATTTGCTTGGATACTGTGGATTCCACCAACACCTATGCCAAAACCCTTGCCCAATCCGGCGCACCTCACGGCACCTGCGTCCTGGCAAACCGGCAAACCGGTGGCAGAGGTCGGTTAGGCAGGCACTTTTCTTCCCCTGCCGGTATGGGCGTTTACCTGTCTGTCATTCTGCGGCCCGGCTGTAAGCCGGATGCGCTGATGCACCTGACCTGCTGTGCAGGCGTAGCAATGTGCGATGCAGTGGAAACGGCTGCCGGCATCCGCCCCCAAATCAAATGGATCAACGATTTGGTGTTAAACAAGCGGAAATTAGGCGGTATTCTGACAGAACTGTCGATCAACAGCCAGGGTCTGGTTGAATACGCCATCCTGGGCATTGGCATCAACTGCATGCAGCAGGCAGAGGACTTCCCTGCGGAATTGCGAGAAATCGCCACTTCCCTTTCTATGGTCACCGGCACCGCCATTGCGCCTGCCACCCTTGCAGCACAAATGCTCATCTCTCTTTCTGAAATGGACATTGCCCAGAAAGAGCCATTGATACAGCGCTACAAAGCAGATTGCCTGACCTTGGGACAGGAAGTGCTGATCCTTCGCGGTGATGAAAAAAGGCCGGGTAAAGCTGTGGATTTGGACAATGACGGCGGCTTGATCGTAGAGTTTTCCGACGCGCATCGGGAAACCGTTTCCTCCGGCGAAGTCAGTGTTCGGGGTCTATACAATTATATTTGAATTTTTTATTGCTTTTTTAGACACATTTGGTTATACTGAATATAGAAGATCTTGAAATGGAGGTACTCTGTATGAAAACTTGGAAAACCATTGCGAAAATTGTTGCGGCATTGATCGTTGTTGCCGGAATTGTTTATGTAGTCGCCGCTTACGGCGAGCGCATTGTGCGTTGGGCAAGAAAGATGATGAACCGCTGCCTGGAATTTTTCGGCCGTAGCTACACCTGCTGCTTTGACAGCGATTGTGAAGACTGCGCAGACGATTCTGTTGTTGCCAATGCCGGCGACTTCGAAGGTTAATTGATAGCAAGAAAGACCGCTTTGTTCTTTAGAATAAAGCGGTCTTTTTACGCAAAGGGTATTGACTTTTATTTGATGTATGATATAATCTAATTCGCTTACGGAGGCTTAGCTCAGCTGGTTAGAGCGCCTGCTTCACACGCAGGAGGTCGATGGTTCGAGTCCATTAGTCTCCACCAATAACAAAACCCCATCCAACCGGATGGGGTTTTGTTATTGGTATGGTATTTAGACTAATGGACTCGAAAGGGCGGCACCAGTGCTCGCACTGGTGTAAAAATTGAGAGCGAGCGAGCAATTTTTAGCCCGTGGGAGAGTCCTTTGGATTCCGGATGCATCCGGTACGGATGTAGACAGAATCCAAACTTTATAAC
>JAEIGA010008377.1_pt1 | contig 15666 bp, 12 predicted proteins | sample 9270691 | NCBI WGS metagenome assembly JAEIGA01 (sample SAMN17057246, study PRJNA624740) | gut metagenome | biome: biome; isolation source: fecal sample | host: Bos grunniens | place: China: Xizang | collected 2019
TGTTCACCTGAAACTTGTCCATTTAATGCTCTTGCTTTTTCATAGAAGCCATCCATTACTTCATGAACTGTTTTCGTCCATGTTTCATCATCTAAATTATCTTTACAGATATATACATGTAGATTTCCATCTCCTGCATGTCCAAAACTACGAATTCTTACATTATATTTTTCTGAACATTCTCTTGTGTAATCTACGAATTCCGCAACTCTATCAATATTTAATACAACATCACATTCATCCATTTCAGTTGTACTATTCTTAATTGCTTCTAGGAAGGCACCACGTGCATTCCAAATTGTTTCTTGTCTTTCTTCAGTATCAGATAAGAATACATCTAAAGCATTATTTTCCATCGCACATTTACAAGCCATATCTAACATTGATTCAATATGTGTTTGTGAATTTCCACTATAAGATACAATTAAATAAGCAGGATAATTACGATTTGGGAATTCTTTTCCTAAATATTCTTGTGCATCATCTAATACTTCTTTTTCCATGAATTCAATTGTAGTAGCTACTTCAGGAAGTTTCATGATTTCAGGAACTGTTTTTAAAGCAGCACTTAATGAATCAAATGGAATTAATAAACTAGTCATTTTCTTAGGAGATGGTAAGATTTTCATAATGATTTTAGTTACAATACCTAATGTTCCTTCTGAACCAATCATTAAGTGTAATAAACTATATCCACTACTATTCTTAGCAACTTTTCCACCTAATTCTAAGATTTCTCCTGTTGGTGTTACTACTTCTAAACCACGCACATAATCACGTGTTACACCATATTTTACAGCTCTCATACCACCAGCATTGGTCATAACATTACCACCTACTGTAGCACTCTTTTCACCTGGATCAGGTGCATATAAGAATCCTGCATTTTTCACAGCTTCTTGTACTTCCATTAATAGTACTCCTGGTTCTACTGTAATACTCATTGTATTTGGATCAATTTCTAAAATTTGATTCATTAATGATGTATTTAGAACAATTCCACCTTCTAAAGGAACACATCCTCCACATAAACCAGTACCTGCTCCTCTTGGTGTTACCGCAATATTATTTTCAGAAGCATATTTCATAATATTAGCGGCTTCCTTCGCATTTTTAATTTGAATGACTACTTCTGGTTCTTTTTTTCCATAGATTGTCATTTCATCGTGTGAATAATCTGAATGAATTTCATCATGAATAAAAATACGATCTTCAGAAACAAATGTTTTTAGAATTTCAATATCTTTTTCATCTACTTTTTTAAAAGGTCTCATTATTGTCCCTCCTTGATACTTGCAATTAATTTTGGAATAATTGCATAAATATCATCTACTACTACATAATGTGCTAATTCAAAGATTGGTGCATTTGGATCTGAATTAATAGCGATGATGACTTCACTATCTTTCATACCAGCAGTAAATTGAATAGCTCCACTTACTCCACATGTAATAATTAATTTAGGTTTTACAGTACGTCCTGATAAACCAATTTGTTGATTTACATGACCTAATCCTTTTTCTACCATTGGACGAGTTACCGCAACACTTGCATTCAAACAATCTGCAAATTCTTGAATCATTTCCATGCCTTTTTCATCTTTGATAGCACTTCCTGCAACAACTAAGATTTCAGCTTCTTCAATACTAGAAACTTTGGCTTTCTTTTCAACCTTTAAGATTTCAATACCAGATTTTTTCATATCTGGAGTTACTTCACGTTCAATTATAGTACCTTGTTTTTCAGATAACATCTCAGGCGCATTCATTACTTTATAACGAACTGTCGCAAATTGTGGACGACATTTTGTATTAATGATTTTAGCCATAATATTTCCACCAAACGCTGGACGAATTTGAACTAAATCTGTATTTTCTCTCATTTCAAGTGATGTACAGTCTGCTGTTAATCCTGTTTGGAAACGAACGGCAACTCTTGGTGCTAATGATCTTCCTGTTGTAGTAGCTCCAACTAAACAAACAGATGGTTTCATTTCGTTGATACAATCTTCAAATACTTTCGCAAATGTATCAACTCTAAACGTTTCTAGACTTTCATCATCATAAACATATACACGATCAACACCACTATATAATAATTCTTGTGCTAATTCTTTAATATTCTTCCCTGCCATTAAAGCAGCTACTTTCATATTTACTGGTTTCGCTAGTTCTAATGCTTTACCAATTAATTCATAACTTACTGGATGAATTGATTCATTATCATGTTCAACATATACTAAAATATCTTGCCATAGACTCTTATCAATTTCTTGTACTTTTTCTTCTTCTACTGTGATTGCATTTACTGGACAGTTTTTCACACAAATACGACACATTTTACATGCAGCATTTGTTTCTACTTTTCCATTTACCATCGACATTGCATTAAATGGACAACGAGTAATACATAATTCACATTGAATACATTTTTCATGATTAATTACTAATTGTGCCATATTATTTACCTACAACTTTCAATTCACATAATTTTTCAAATAATGCTTTCGCATTATCTTCTGTAGTACCTTCTAAACGTACTGATTCTAAATCATAAGTAGGTTCAAAGATTTTTTCTACTTGTGTAGGAGAACCACTTAAACCATAACGTTTTGTATCTTTACATTCACATTTATCTAAATTCAAACAATGAATTTCTTTTTTCTTTGCATCCTTCATTTTAATATATGAAGGTAAACCTGGTTCAAAAATACCTTTTTCAACGGTTAATAAACATGGATAATTTAAACGTACATCAGCAACACTATCCATCATTTCTTGTTGGACGATAATTCCTTTATTATCTACATCAATTAATTTTCTTACCCAACTAACATGAGGAATATCTAATACTTCCCCAATTGCAGGACCTACTTGTGCAGTATCTCCATCAGTTGTTTGTTTTCCACATAAAATTAAATCAAACTCTCCGATAGTTTTAATTCCTTGTGCTAACGTAAATGAAGTAGCTAATACATCAGCACCAGCAAAACGACGATCGCTCATTAACCAAGCATCATCAGCCCCTAAAGCCATTGATTCATATAATACAGCTTTTGCCGCATCTGGTCCCATTGTAATGACATGAATCTCAGCATTTGTTTTCTCTTTTATACGTAATGCTGTTTCTAATGCATACAAATCATAAGGATTCATTTTCGTATCAATTCCATTACGAATTAAAACACCTGTAACTGGATCAACCTGAACTTTTTGTGTATCAGGAACTTGTTTGACACACACAATTATTCTCATAAAGTAAGCCTCCTAAATATATAAATATGATTTTATACATAAATTATAACACTTCCACTTGTGAAATGAAACCGGTTACATGATGAAATAAATAAAAAAAATAGATAAGATTAAATCTTATCTATTATTTCTTAGTAGCAATTACAGCCATTTCAACTTTACATTCACCCGCAATACTTACATCTCCATAGCATATTCTTGCAGGTAATCTATCTCTTCTAAAGTGTTTGACATATTCTTCATTCATTTCAGTACGATATTCCCACTTTGATAATAATACATCAATTTTCACAACATGATCCATATCTGAACCATATTTCTCTAAAATTACTTTTAAATTATCTAAAATTCTTTTTGTTTCAAATTGAGCTGAACCATAAGCTTCATCACGAGTTGTTAAATCTTCACTCACTAATCCAGCTAAGAATAAAAATTTATCATCAACAACTACAATATCACTATATGGTTGATCTTCATCTTCTTTAAAAATAATATACTTATTTTCCATAAATAAATCCTCCACTAATAATATCTTACAAAACATCAAAAGAATGTCAATAAAGTCTTTATTATTTTAATTAAAGAGTTTATAATAATGCAAATTAAAGTTGTAGAGGTATAGTATGAGTAAATTTGGAAAGTTTTATTTAGATAAAGAAAAAGATATTGTTGTATCTTTAGATATGAATCAAGATGTTTTATCTTATACGATTCACGTTAGAAATCATAAATCAGATAATTTAATAAAAAATCTTGCAAGAATATCAAATCAAGAAACAAGACTAATTAATAACAAATTAAGGATTACTGGTGTGATTCCATGTTATATCAAGGGAGATGGACAAAGAGTTTATATCTTTAGATTAAATGGTAGTAAACTTGCAAATATTTATCCTAATGGAACTATTGAAGTAAATTCATTAATTCCTGCAATTGCGAAAACATTAATGAGTCAAACGAAAGATTATAAATATTCATTTAGAGAAACATTAGTTAAATCATATGTACCTGAACATGTGAAATTATCTACTGATTTACATACTCACGGTAATGCTAATTTAAATGCTGATATTTTAATTGCCCTTGCAATCAAACATCAAATTAGATATCCATACTATTATATTAAAAAATTAAATTTATCTTTATCTAAAGCTCAACAACAATATTTAGATGAACAAAGAAATCAAGTCATTGATGAATTAGATACAAATGGATTATCAGGTAAATATTTAGATAGAAAAATAGATGATCATACTTTTATTAACTTTGCAGATTTAATTTTGAATAATTTAAATTATTCTAGTGAGAATATTAATAAAATTCGTAATTCATTAACTTTATTAAAAGATAGTCAAGCTGTATTTACTAACTTAGAAAAATTATATTTATATCGTTATGTATTTACTAAAGGTGTAAAAGCTAATTATCAAATTGAATTAGTAGATTATGATAAAATTGATGATAATGATATTAAAAATCATTTACAAAGAATGTTATTAGATAATAATAATTCAGATTATAAAAATAATACATTATATGAAGATACGTTATTATGGATTGGACGACAATATCAACAAAGACATATTAAGTATATTGAAATTAGTGATACGACATTAGTAAAAAAAGATATAAGCAATGTGAATATGTTGAAACAAATTCATAGAATCTTACCATTAGTAAAAAAAGAAACTGGTGTAGATATTCGTTTCTTAGCCGCAATTCGTAGAATTCCATTAACATTAGTAAAAGAAAATATTACTTCTAATAATTATCTAACAGAAGCTATTCAAGCATTAAAAGTAGTATGTAAAGATCCATATGTTGTTGGTAGTGATTTTGTAGGTGAAGAAATTAATGATATTGAAGAATTAAAAGCTGTTATTAAAGAAATCGTTACTAAAATTGCTAGTGAAGATAAGAATTGGACGATTCGAGTACATGCTGGTGAAAATGATTCTTTAAAAACAAATATGTCGAAAGCTATTCAATTAGTAGAAGATTCTTTATTACCTAATCAAAAATTCCCTTATATGAGAATTGGTCATGGTTTATACTGTGCAAATTTAAAAAGTAAAGAAGGTAAAGATTTATTAGATACAATTAAGAGACATCAAGTAGTATTAGAATTCCAATTAACAAGTAATGTAAGATTAAATAATATTATTGATTTAAAAACTCATCCATTAAAAACATATTTAAATAATGGTATTTCATGTGTTATGGGTACTGATGGATATGGTTTATATGGTACAGATAGTATAGATGAACAATTAGCATTATCTAATTTCTTAAAGATTAATGATGATGAATTAGGTTTAATGAAAAATGTAGAAGATATTATTATTAATCGTCAAATGTATAATTTTATTTATAAATCTAATCATTTTAATGAAAGTTTAAATAATAGAAGTGTAGAAGAGTATTATACAGAAGAATTTAAGAAAGAATTTAGTGATATTAGTGATGTGAATTTCGCAATCAATAAAGTTCCTTCTTATCCTGTATTTAAAGAAAAAGTAATGGAATTACCATGGGATAAATATCCTATCGTAATTGCAGGAGGAAGCTTTACAAGTGATAAAACAACAAAAGTAAGTGAAGCTGATAAGAAGTTATTACAAGCATTATTAGATGAATTAGATCCTAATAAAGTATTCTTTGTGGTAGGTCATAAATTATTAGGTCATGAGAAATTTATTTTAGAGAATAATAAGAACTTTGATATTTATAGTATTGTTCCTTCTTTAATGGATAAAAAACAAATTCAAAAGCTTAAAAAAGTAGATTTAAAAGGAATGCGTATTTCTACTGAATCTCAAGAAATGGGTATTTATAAGTCATTTAACTATGAAATCTTTGAAAGAAGAAATTGTGCTTTATTTGCATTTGATGGTAACTCTTCAATCGCAAATTTAATCCAAGAAGCACGAAATGGTAAAGGACGTACAAGAATATTCATTTATCCAAAAAATGCAATGTTGAAAGCTAAAGCATCTTCATTAGAAGGTTATGTAACTACAAATGCATCTATTGAAGAAGTAATTAATAAAATACATGAAATAGAAGTAAACATTGGAACTAAATTATAAGAAAACATCCATTTAAAATGGATGTTTTTTTCTATAATATAGGTAAATATTTATTAATAATATCTTTCTTATCAGGAAGTAATAAAGTTAAGAATAATTCTTTTAATTTAGTATTATCAAAATCTAATACAACTGTAACATCTTTACCATCTTCACTAATTTTAGTTTGACCTAAATGTTCTTCATTTAATAGAACATCTAATTTAACTTTTTCTTCTTTTGTAATAATAGATGGATCAATAATAGATAACATTGTATATAAATCATGAATAATAGCTCCTAATATATGATCTGAGAAATAACATGATCTAAATAATGTTTTAGAGATCTTAGTAACTAATTTACCTCTATCTCCACCTTCATAACTTAATAAATCAAATAAATTAGAATTTAAAATAGTACCATGATTTGCATCTTGTCCAACCATTCTAATATCAACATCATCTGCTAATGAATCTAATACAATCTTTGCAGCTTTCGCATCATACCAAATATTATATTCTGCATATTCAGTCGTATTACCTGGTTCATAAATAGTACCACCCATAATTGTAATTGATTTTAATTTCTTCATTGTCTCAATATCTTTTTGAATAGCAAGTGCGATATTTGTAAGAGGACCTAACGTAATTAATTCAATTTCATTTGGGTATTCTTTAATCTTTTCTAATAAGAAATCCCATGCATTTTGTTCACTTAGACATCTTTCTGTATAAGGTAAACCACTTTCTCCCATTCCATCAATACCATGGAAATCAATACCTTCATTTTCTTGTTCTTCATTAGATTCTAATTTTTCTAAACAATTTTTAGCTCCCTTACATACAGGAATATCTTTATTATAAAAATCTACTAAACGTAAAGCATTAGGTACTACTACAGGTAATGATTTATTTCCTGCAACACAACAAATTCCTAATACATCAAATCCTTCATATGCTAATGCGCTAATAATTGCAATCCCATCATCACAACCAGGATCTGTATCAATAATTATTTTTCTTTTATCCATATTATTTCTCCTATAATAATTCTAAATCTTTTTCAATTAAATCTTTTTTATCTGGCATCATTAAATTTAAGAATAATCGTTTTAATTTTGTATCATCAAAATCTAAAACAGCTGTAATCATTTTCCCATCATCACAAGGACATGTTTGACCTAAATGTTCTTCATCTAATAATACTTTAACTTTTAATTGTTCTTCTTTATTTATAATAGAAGAATCAATAACTGATAATACAGTATATAAATCATGAATAATTGCTCCATAGATACGTGTATCTGTATAATGAGTATAGAAATAAGATTTAAATAAAGTACGAGCAATCTTTTCTAATAAAATTCCTCTATCTCCACCTTCATAACTTAATAAATCAAATAATTTATGAGTTAATACTGTTCCATGAGTTGCATCTTGTCCAACTAATTTAATAGGAACATATTCAGCTAATGAATCAACTACAATATTTGCACTTAATGCATCAAACCAAATATTATATTCTGCATATTTAGTTGTATTTCCAGGTAAATATATAGAACCACCCATAATTGTAATAGATTTTAATTTCTTCATTGTCTCAATATCTTTTTGAATAGCAATGGCAATATTTGTAAGAGGACCTAATGTAATTAATTCAATTTCATTAGGATATTCTTTTATTTTCTCTAAAATAAAATCCCATGCTTTTTGTTCACTTAGACATCTTTCTGTATAAGGTAAACCACTTTCACCCATTCCATCTTTACCATGGAAATCAACCCCTAAGTTTTCTTGTTCTTCATTTGATTCTAATTTATCTAAACAATTATGAGCTCCTTTACAAACAGGAATATCTCTATTATAAAAATCAACTAATCTTAAAGCATTAGGTACTACTACAGGTAAAGATTTATTTCCTGCAACACAAGTAATTCCTAAAATATCAAATTTATTATATGCAAGTGCACTAATAATGGCAATTCCATCATCGCAACCAGGATCTGTATCAATAATTATTTTTCTTTTATCCATATTTAAATCTCCTCTGAATAATTTTAACATATATAGTAAAAAAATGTTTTACAGTTTTATGATTTGTGGTAAAATATTTGCCATAAATGTTTATAGAGGTATACTTATGATTATCGGAACAGTTAAAGAATTAAAGAATCATGAATACCGTGTAGGAATTACACCAGATCACGTTAAAGGATACGTGAAAGATGGACACACTGTATATGTAGAAAAAAATGCTGGAAAAGCTGCTGGTTTCTTAGACAAAATGTATGAAGAAGCTGGAGCAACTATTTTAGAAACAGCTAAAGAAGTATATGATATCGCTGACATGATTGTGAAAGTTAAAGAACCAATCGCATGTGAATATGATTTAATGAGAGAAAATCAAATTTTATATACTTACTTACACTTAGCACCAAACCCTGAATTAACAGGTGTATTAATGAGCAAAAAAGTTAAATCTGTTGCTTATGAAACAATCGAAGATGAACACGGAAACTTACCATGTCTTCGTCCAATGAGTCAAATCGCTGGAAGATTAAGTATCCAAGAAGGAGCTAAATATCTAGAACGTTGTTTTGAAGGACGTGGAATCTTATTAGGAGGAGTTCCAGGTGTAGAAAAAGGTAAAATTGTTATTATCGGTGGTGGTATTGCTGGTACATATGCTGCGAAAGCTGGTATTGGTACAGGTGCCCAAGTAACAATGTTAGATGTTGATTTAAATCGTTTAGCTTATTTAGATGATATTTTTGGAACATCAATTACTACATTATATAGTACAGAAGCAAACATTGAAAAATGTTTAAAAGAAGCTGACTTAGTCATTGGTGCTGTATTAATTCCTGGTGCTAGTGCTCCAAAATTAGTACGTAGAGAACACTTAAAAATGATGAAAAGAGGTTCAGTTATCGTAGATATCGCAATTGACCAAGGTGGATGTTGTGAAACAAGCTGTGTTACAACACATGATGATCCTGTTTATACAGTAGATGGTGTTGTTCACTACTGTGTAGGAAATATGCCAGGAGCAGTTCCTTTCACTTCTACAATTGCATTATCTAACTCTACATATCACTATGGACGCAAAATTGCGAACTTAGGATTAGAAAAAGCTATTAAAGCTGATAACGGTGTTAGAACTGGTGTAAACACTTATGCAGGTAAATGTGTAAACGAAGCTGTAGCACACAGCGTTAACGTTGAATACACAAATATTGATGAATTAATTTAATGAAAAAGCTCCTTAACGGAGCTTTTTTATTATTATTCTTGTTCAAAGATTTCTTCTACTTTGTCTTCTACTTTTTCTACTACTTCTTCTACTTTGTTTTCTACTTTTTCTACTGCTTCTTCTACAGCTTCTTTCACTTCTTCTACAGCTTCTTCTACTGAATCAACTGTATCTTCAGTTTTAATTTTTTCAATTTCTGCTTTTAATTCTTCAATACGATCTGCATGAGCTTTTGCTTTTTCACAAGCTTCTAATGCTTCAGGAATTACTTCCCCACCATTTACATAATAATTATAATAGAATTCACCAATTAATCTGATGTCTTCTTTCATCGCATTCTTTTCAGTGTTGATCTTAGCTTGTAATTTACCAGTCTCGATTGCATCACTTGTTTTTTCTCCTAAATCTTTCGCAAGTTCAGAAGTTTTTTCTCCTAAATCTTTTGCGATTTCAGTAGTTTTTTCACCAATGTTTTTTGCTGTTTCTTTTAATTTTTCTAAAAATGCCATTATAATGTCCTCCCATATATTATAGTCTATCGACAATCAAATTATAACATATAATAAATAAAATTAAGTGACGAAATATTAATAATTATATGTTATTATTAATATGCAAAATGGAGGAAATATATGGAATACAGTAGAACAGCTTTAGATATTATTAAAGATAAAACATTAACTTATCATCAACAATTAGTAGAATTAGCAAAATTAGGTGAAAGTACAGACAATACAATTGAAATGGATCCTGAATATTTAGATGCATTACATCGTAATATTATTTGTGATTTAAATGAAGGGGCTGCACCATATCGTCCTAGATATAATTGTCCTGATTATGAATTATTATTTGAAAAAGGATGTAAATTCTTAGAATTAAATCCACCTACAGATATTTGGGAAGCTACTCACACATTACTTATTTTCTATCATAATAATCATACTGGTTCTAGTTATCCATGTTATTTAGGTAATATTGATACTTTATTAGATCCATTTATTAAAGATGAAGAAGAAGCTAGAAAAGCAATTCGTTTATTCTTATTATCAATTGACAAAACATTACCTGATTCATTTGTACATGCAAATATTGGACCTAAAGAAACTAAAGCAGGTCATATTATTTTAGATTTAACGGAAGAAATGCAATTAGCAGTTCCAAATCTAACATTAAAATACAATGAAAATATTACAAGTGATGAATTTGCAAGACATGCACTAAGATGCATGTTGAAAAGTAGTAAACCATCATTTGCAAATGATGAAATGTTTAAAAATGATTTAGGTGAAAGATATGGTATTGCTTCTTGTTATAACGGATTTAATATCACTGGTGGTGCTTATACGATGAATCGTTTAAGATTATCTGATTGTGCTAGAGAAGCTACTAGTATTGATGATTTTATGAATCGTGTTTTACCTTATTATAGTAAATTAATGATTGAAAATATGAATCGTAGAATTAAGTTTATTGTAGAAGAATCAACATTCTTTAAACATGATTTTCAAGTTCAAGAAGGTTTCTTAAAACAAGAAAACTTCGTTGGTTTATATGGTTTAGCTGGTTTAGCTGAATGCTGTAATATTTTATTAGGTATTGAAGATAAAAAATTAGGTTTTGGTCATAATGAAGAAGCGAATCAATTAGGTGTTCAAATACTAGAAAGAATTGTAGAAATAAGTAAATCTATTTATTCACCTTATAGTGAAAATAGATATAATCGAGTATGGATGCATGCACAAGTAGGAATTGATTCAGATGGACAAGATTGTTCACCAGGTACAAGAATTCCTGTAGGAGCAGAACCTACTTTATTTGATCAACTTACTCATAGTACTTTATATCACAAATATTTCCCTACAGGTACTGGTGATATTTATCGTTTTGATGAAACTTGGATCAACAATCTAGATGCTTTATTAGATTTAGTAAAAGGCGGAATGAGAACAGGAGTTAGATATTTCAGCGGATATGAAGAAGGTGGAGATTTAGTTCGTGTTACTGGGTATTTAGTTAAGAAAAGCGAATTACTAAAAATTGAAAGAGGAGAAGCATCTCATAATCAAGCTACTGTATTAGGAGTAGGACAAAAATATAATGCGAAAGCATTAACACGTAAATTACATACTGTTGATGAATAAAATAAAAACATCTCATTTGAGATGTTTTTTATATTTTATAAGCTTTTTCTACTGGTACTGTCCATAAGATACCATTAGCTTTTGATTTAAATCCATATTCTTGATTTACATCTTCCATAATTTGATGTCCGACACCAACTGGTGCTAGAATAAATAAGATTTCTCTTTCTTCATTTCCATCAACAAGAGCAAGTTCATTTAATGCTTCAGATTCTACAAAACGTCCATTAATTACTGTCCCTCCTGTAGCTCCTGCTTTTTTCGCAACTTCCATCACTTCATCACTATATCCATGAACAACGCTAATCATTACGATTGTATGAGAATGTGTATTTTTCATCTTCTTTTCTTCTCCTTCAAATTGTATTTCTACATTATTGTGATTTAATATTCCTGCTACTAAACGATTCATTGATGATAGACTTAACACCATCATTAATCCTTTATATTTTGAATAACTACTAAAGTTATCTCCAAAGTTTACCATTAGATTTTGAATTCTATCTTTAGTCGCAAAACTAAAGATAACATCTTTTGTATTATTCCCTAATCCGAAAATATCCATCATTTCTGTAGGTGCTGTACCATGTCCAACACTTTGCATATGCATTGAAATATTCATTGCATTTAGTTTGTCCATCAATTTCTTACCTTGTGGAGATTCTACGATAGACAATAACATCATAATTGGTTTAATTTCTTGATTCATAGTTTTCTCCTTTATTCAAAACAAACAATATCATCTTCTAATAATAAGAACTCTTCATGAGCTTTTCTAAGCTTATTACGACGTTTTAAGTTACCTACTAAACCTAATACTTGAATTGTAATTAGTGGCGTCATAGCAATCATTGCGACAACACCAAAGGCATCTGTCATAATATTACCACCTAAAACCTCACATGCACCAACTGCAAATGGCAAAATGAATGTTGAAGTCATTGGACCACTGGCTACTCCACCTGAGTCAAAGGCAATACCTGTATAAATAGGAGGTACAAAAAATGAAATTGTTAGCGATAATACATATCCAAAAATTAAGAATGGTAATACAGGAATACCTGTTAGAACACGAAGCATTGAAATTCCTACAGATACTGCAACACCAATTGATAGAGCTAATCCAATCGAAGATTGACTTACTGCCCCATTTGTTACTTCCACAACTTGTTTTTTCAATGTGTGAACAGCAGGTTCTGCACTAACTACGAAATATCCAATCACCATTCCAATAGGAATTAATAAACTTTTATAATCACTTCCTGCAATTCCTGCACCAATTAATCTACCTGCTGGCATAAATCCTACATTAACACCAGTTAAGAATAATACTAATCCTAAATAAGTATAAACTAAACCAACACAAATTTTATAAATTTGGTGTCGATTAAAACGTCTTGTTAATAATTGAAAAATAACAAATACTCCTACAATAGGAAATAAAGCAATCATTACTTCTTCTCCATAATGAGGAAGATTATGAATAAATTGAGTAAATGCATCCTTTGTATTATTAACAACAGGAATAATCGTTTCACTTGTTTCACTAGATGGATTAAATGCAATACTCAATAATAAAACTGAAAGAATTGGACCAATACTACATAATGAAACTAAACCGAAACTATCTTCATTTCCCTTTTTGTCTTTACTCATTTTTGCCATCCCTGTTCCTAACGCCATAATAAATGGTACTGTAATAGGACCAGTTGTTACCCCTCCTGAGTCAAATGCTGTCGCAACAAAATCATTTGGCGCAAAAAATGATACAACAACAATCATTATATAAAATAAAATTAATAGTCTTGATAAAGGAATTGCCTTACGAATACGTATTAAAGCAATTGCCAAGAATAATCCAACTCCAAAAGCAACACTATAAATTAATACACTATTTGGAATAGATGGAACTTGTTGAGCTAACACCGTTAAATCTGGTTCAGCAATTGTAATCAAAACTCCTAAAACAAATGTAATAACTAATGCCAATATAATATTTTTAGATTTAGATATTTGTTTCCCAATACCTTCCCCTAAAATTTCCATAGAAATTGAGGAACCAACTGTAAAGAAACTCATACCTGCAATTAATAAAATACTACCAAACACAAACAATACTAATACTCCACTGTTTAATGGTGCAATTGATATACATAAAACAAAAACAATTGCGACAATGGGCAATACTGATTGTAATGATTCTTTAATAGAATCTAATACATGATCCATAATTTCTCCTTTCTTACTCATTCAAGAATGCATTTGCATTCTCTATCATTCTTTGTAAATAATTCAACGCTTGTACTTTTTCATCTTCATCAAATCCTTTAACTAAAACATTAAAGAAATTATGATAAGTCTTTGAACTTTCATTAACAACTTCACTAGCATTTTCACATAAATGAAGATGAATCGTACGATGATCCTTACCAACATATTCTCCATAAATATATCCTTTATCTTCTAAATTACGAATGGATGTTGATAAATGTGATTTCGCAATTTTAAATCTCATTGCGATATCTTTTGCAGTATCAATTTGTTCATGATCTAGTAACAACAAAATCATAATTTCAGTAATAGTAAGATCATATTTCTCACAAATTGATTCAAATATAACATGATGCAATTCACGATTTACATATAAATGTTCTAATATAACTTGCATAAAGCCTCCAACAATGTTCAAAAACGAACAGTTCGTTAACGAACTATATGATTATACAATAATTTCCAATTATTCTCTACAAATCACTTAATTTCACACAAAAAAACATCACTTAAAGTGATGTCAAAAATCGATTATTTTATAAACTTATTTTCATAATCTTTTAAAGAATCTAATGCAATTTTACCCATTGGCACAATTGTAATGATATTAAATACAGTCATTAATCCAATACCAATATCACCTAAATCCCATACAAATGTATATGAAGCTAAACCACCAATAAATAACATCGCTAATGCAAAGATTTTAAATCCTGTTTGTGAAATCCAGTTATCTCCAAATAAGTAAGATACATTCGAACGAGCATAGAATAATACACCAATAAATGTAGAGAAACTAAATAACCATAATGTAACGGCAATAAAGATAACTCCAGCATTTCCAAAGTGATATTGCATAGCCGTTTGAAGTAATGTCATTCCTTCTAATCCATTTAATAAATCACTTGGTGCAAGTAACATAATCATCGCTGTACATGTACAAATTACAATTGTATCAATAATAACTCCAAATGATTGAAATAAACCAGCTTTGGCTGGATGAGAAACATCACTTGTAGCAGCAGCACAAGGTGCTGAACCAGAACCCGCTTCATTAGAGAATAAACCACGTTTAACTCCATTCATTAAAGCTGCTCCAAATCCACCTGCTACCATTTGTCTTACTCCAAATGCTTCTTGAATTATTCTTTCAAATACACTAGGCATTAAATGAATATTCTTTACGATAATAAAAATAGATACAAAGAAATATAAAGCAGCCATAATTGGTACCATAATATCTAATACTTTTACCGTTGCATTTTTCTTTAATACAATAATTGTCGCTAAAACAACAACAATTACTGTAGATACAATTGGTGGAATTTCAAACGCATTATAAAATGCACTAGAAATAGAATTTCCAATTACTTGACTTACTCCACAGAAACATAATAAAGCAGATAATGCAAATAAAATACCTAATAAGTTAAACTTCTTCCCTTTAGAAAAGAACTCATGAATATAATATGCAGGACCCCCTTTAAATCCTCCATATAGTGGATCTTTTACTTTGTAGATTTGCGCTAAAGTACCTTCAATAAATGCCGTTGATGATCCAATTAAAGCTGTAATCCACATCCAGAATATTGCACCAGCACCACCAGCACTAATAGCCGCAACAACACCTACCATATTACCCATACCAACACGAGTTGCGGTAGAAACAATTAA
>JAEIGA010008378.1_pt1 | contig 15666 bp, 8 predicted proteins | sample 9270691 | NCBI WGS metagenome assembly JAEIGA01 (sample SAMN17057246, study PRJNA624740) | gut metagenome | biome: biome; isolation source: fecal sample | host: Bos grunniens | place: China: Xizang | collected 2019
AAATAATATCTTATTTCTCATAACATTTCCTCCCTCTTATGCAAATACTCTTGCAATTAATGCAATTACTTGTGTTAATACCACTGTTGCTGTAATTGAACCGAAAAGCCTACCAAAAGCAATTGGTAATTTTCCTGTAATTTTACCACTATCGCCATTAATGGCAAATGTATATTTCTTACCTTTGTATTCTGTATTAAACAACCACACGGGTAACATAACATATTTGGATGAGTATTTATGAACATTATCATTATATGTTATAATTGCTTTTTTTTCATAACTACCAGCATTTGCTATCATCTCTTGTTTCATAGCAGTTGCAGCTCTATCAAATGCTCTTTGTTTTGTATCATTTTTGGATTCATTGTATTCCTCTGCATAATAACCTGCCATATATGCTGGGTTAAAATCCTGCAAATTATCATAGTTAAATGGTTCTATTGCATCCATAAGAGAATTGTCTAATGATTTTAATCCGTCTGTTGGTATTTTGTCAAATTTTCCCTTTGCTTCCATAAGAACATTGTATTGATGGTGAATAATAATTTTATCATCACCACTTCTTTTTGTTGTTGTATTTTCACAAGAGAGTGTACCATTTGCATCATTTCTAAAAGAATGTAACCAGAACGGTACATATATACCTTTCATTTTCTTGATTTCATTTTCATCTTTAAAGTGTTTTGGTGTTAAAAATGAACTTTGACAGTATTTTTTATAAATTTCTTTTGCTTTTTCTTCATCAATAGCAAATGGTATTACGGCATCTGGTTTGAATTTTCCAACAGTCTTATTGGTTAAAGCAATTGCTCTACCACAATATGCACAAGTGGTTGCAATTGTGCTTTTTGCTGTAACAATTTCTGCACCACATTCTGTACATTTATATACGACTAATTCACCAGATTCTGATTCATCTGTTGCAACTTCATTTTCGTTTGCTTTTTCTGGAACAATTTCAGATTTCTTTTCTTCTTTTGTTTCTGTTTCATCGAAATCAGAGATTTGAAATTTGCTACCACAATATTCACATAATAGGCATCCTGCATTACTATCCCAATATAATTCAGCATTACAGGTTTTACAAGAATATTTCTTCATAAAAAATCTCCTTTGTATAAAAGTTTATAAAATAAGAATGAAAGTTTTATATTGTATAATAATTTTCTGCATAAAAAAACCAAGTGCAAAAGCACTTGGTTTTATTTTAGTTGTTAAATGTATAATATGTATAAGCTTTGTTTGAAATAAGGCAGTCATAAATAACACAAGAATTTTCATTACTGCAACGAACAACTAAGAATTTTGACACTTTACCAGATGTTATGGTTCTTATATAAATTGTTGCTATATATTGGGTTGTGCCATTTTTTGTATAAGGCATAATAATGATATCACCAGGTTGTAAATCTTTTTGTTCTATTGTTTTGAAGTTTGATAAGAAACTTGCAAAATCGTTTTTATTATAGGATGAAACATAGTTCATGCTATAATACATATGTTGAATAAAAGTACTTTCTGTTAAACCACCAAGCATTCTGCCTCTAATATCTGGTTCACTTGTCATTACATTAAATTTTTCCTTAATAATGTCTTGAATAGATTTATCTTTTGTATCTTTGAGTTTATATGCTTCAGAATTGATTGGTGTGGATTGATACCATTCGTTATTATATCCTAATCTACCTACACAAGCAAGTGCTGTGTTAACGATATCTGCTTTACCCTTGCCCATACTTTGTGCCAAAAGAAGTGCTTGTTCTGCTTGACTAAGTGGAATTGCCACTGTATCACTCTTTTGGAATGAAATATTGTAAAGGTCTTGCCAGTCACCTTCATAAATTTCTACAGCAAAATCTTGTGTTTCTGTATTAGCAAGTCTTGATTTAACATCGCTTCTTACTGAGAATGAGTCATTTCCAACAGCAGATACTGCATTACCTCGTGCAACTGAGAACATATGTTGGTCATATATTCCTAAGATTTTGATTTTACTATATGCCTTAACATGACCTAGACAATAGGTCATTGTGTGTCCGCTTTCACATACATAGTGACCATTGCAATAAGCATGACCACCACATACAGAGTAACCGTTGCATTCGCCCTGGCAAACATAAATGTTGGTTTTTTTACCGCCACAAGCATATTCTGTTACTGGTATACTTAAATAACCAGCATATGTTTCATTACCATTGGAATCTCTATAAACAAGACCAATAATAGCTTCTGTTGTTCCAACTTCCACTTTGTGTTTACAATTTTGAGAATAAACACCAACATAATCACTGGAACCAAGGTCATATTCGCCTCGGTCTGTTCCATTTTCATCAAACCATGTGCCTTTCAATCTAACCTTTGTGTCTTCGTATTCCTCTCCACAATCTAAATATATAGCATCTTTTATAAGTTTTTGATTACAATTGCTATTTTTTGATAATGATGCATTATAATATACATTTTCGCCATAGTTCCAATAACCTGTGCTATACATTATATCGCCGTGGTTTTTAACTTTGCTACATTGACATGTGCCGTTACTTGCTTGTTTAACTGTGTGATATGTTGTTTTACAACCTGGGTTACAATAATTAATTGTGTAACTATCACAATCAACTTTATCTGTTGTTCCAGTTTTTGTTCCTTGTGGTTTGTAATAACCCAAATCATATGTACTGCCACCAGATGAATAGGTTGTTGCACCAGTTTTAGGGTCTTTGTTTTTCGTGAAAGAACCTGCCCCATTGACACACATAACTTTCTTACAACCTAAACCACTATTGTTGCCATCAAACAATTTTTTACTATACCCTGATTTTGCGGTATCGCCATTTAATATACACAAATAAGCACTATCTAATTTGTAACCAGTTGGCGACAAATCTTTATTATTATATATTTTTACATTATATACCCAGTGAGTAAGTTTCTGTGTATCATTAATCTGATTGCCAGTTGCGGCATAATTGCAATAATAAAAATATGTTTTACTATCTCCATCACACTTACCAGAAGCACATACATAAACATTTGTTGTGTGACAGTGCACACCAACCTTGTCTTTTATTTGTACTTTTGGTATATATAAACAGAACCAATCTGGTGCACTTTTTGGCCACTTTTCCCAAGTCCATTCAAGTTGAGCACTTATATCTTTTGAACAACCACTTTGCACACAAAGGTGAGTTTCGTTCCACATATTTCGGCAATAAGAACCGTAAAGGTCGTCTGATAGCATTTGCATCAACTTTGAATCGTCTAACACTTCTTCGATGATGTTTACCTTTCCGTCATAACCAGCATATGCAATAGATAAAATATCTTTTGCATTTGAATATCTTGCAATATTATTCATACCTTGATTATAATAATGTTGTTCATAACCATTTGAACCATATGGGTCACCAGGGTTATGAATTCGATAACGATATTCGTCTCGTGCACCAAACCATAAAAATCCAGATACTTTATTATATGGTATATTGTTTCCATCTTTAGATGTTGCATTCGGATTGATAAAGCCGTATGTTTCTGGGCAACCGACAGATGCCAAGAAACTTGCTCCTGAATAATCTTTTCCATCCGAACCTTTAATTGTGTATGTGGTTTCAACATCTTCTGCCTTTTTAGCAATGGCATCAAGTTCTTCATAGAACATTCTGTCGTATTCCATAAGGTCGATAAGTGTGGAACCAGCGGTGCTTTCCATAATATCGTTGGTAAATAAATTTTCAAAGAAACTTGTTATCATACCGCCAACTGTACCTGAAACATACATTAACAGGTTGGTTAGAAGGATTACACCTATAACAATTGCAATACCAATAATGATGTAGTGTAAAACAGCTTTTAATGCATCAATGATTGCTCTGATTGCTGACATTAATGCTTTTAATAATGCGGCAGCATTTTTAAGTGCACCACCAGCAATACTAAACGGCTTTGCTAATGGACTAAAAATTTTTCCGAGTCTGCCTTTTACTTTTCCAAGAATGTCTTTTGCTTTGTTTCTTGCTGCACTCAATCTACCCTTTGCTTTTGCTCTTCCTGCTTTTAGTGCACTTACTCTTTTTTCACCAAGTACCTTTTTGGCACCTGCTTTAACACCTTTTGCACCAAGTTCGGTGACTTTTTTGCCACCTTTCTTCATTAGTTCTTTCAGGTCTTTTGTCTTATTTTTTAGGAATTGTTTAACTGCTTCGGAAGATTTGTAGATGCCTTGTGCCCATCTTGTTTTGTTTAATCTTAATCCTCTAAAAATTGTTCTGCCAACTTTGTAAGTGCCTACACCAATTCCCTTTGCACTCTTTAATGCATCTGAAATTTCATAGAAACCTGCCATAGACTCATTGCTTTGAGAAACTCTTCTTATGGATTGAGCAGCAGACCTTAACCCCTTCTTGAAGGCAGCGGAGAATCTTTCTGCAAGTTCTCTATGTTGTATTAAGAGACCAAGTGCTTTTTTAGCATCTTCGGATAATCCTTTTCCACCCTTTAATAACATTTTAAGTTGGTCAGAAGACATTTTCTTAAGGTCTTCCATTCTGATATTTTTTGAGTTATTTGCAATAAATTGCATTAGTGTTTGTTCGTTTGCACGAGTGGCATTTCTCATCCACATTCTTCTTGGACCTTGTTTAAATGCTGGATTGAAATCTTTACCAAAACCTCTAACTTCATCTCTCATCGCAAATGCTTTTTTCATATTTTTATCTTTAAGTTTTTCAAAAAGTTTTGCTTTTTCTGTTTGGGTCATATTGGCGAGACCGCCTTTTTCTCCCAATAATGCATTGAGTTTTTTATGACCCAATAATTCGGCCTTTAGTTTTGGATTATCTTTTATTAATTTATCAATGTCCGCAGCGGACATCTTAGAAAGTTGAGTAGCAGTAAGGTTGTTCTTTTGGAATAATTCTTGAAGTCCTTTAGAACCTTGTGATAGAGGTTTTTGTTTTACTGCTAAACCAAAGGAATCGTCAAGTAGTGCATATTTTCCGCCTTCGGCATTGTGTTTCTTCAATATTTCATTCATTTCGGAGAAACCTGTTGCTTGAAGTCTTTTTTGTTGACCCATAGCGGCAATTTTAAATGCACCTTTTTTGCCATCTGATTTAACAAAGTTTGCAATATTTTTTACACCATATTGTGTTGCTGATGATGGTGGTAAGAAGAAACTAATTGTTTCGCCAATACATTTTGTTGTACGATATGTTTTTGCAATACCTTCAAATGTTTCGGTTCTTGCAAGATAACCACCTACTCTACCCATAACATTATCAGTAGCATTGTGTACAACTGCACCAGCATTTATTTTCATATAAGCAATGTTGGTCATCTTGGTGCCTTTAACATTTGGTGCATCGGTATCAGTTTGACCAGTTGCGGTTGCTCTTGTACCACCTCTTGCCTTATGCTTATCTTCTTTTACTGCTTCCTTGCTAATTTGTTTAGTCTCACCATTTTTATATACCATATCTGTTGCTTTAAATCTTGGGTCAAGCGATTGTGCAAAATTTGCACTTGTTGGTGTTTTTGTACCATTATTAAGTGCTTCCATTTTTTTGGTTGCAACAGATTCGGCAAATTTTTGGAAATCAGCACTGTTTGCCTTATCATAAGTATATGTAATTTGGTATGCACCAAAGTCAATCGTGGATTTTTCCATTCCTCTTATTGGTGATGCTGAAGTATCTTTAATAACAGATGCTGCTAATGCAGCACTATTCATTGCTGATACCATATCTTTATTTGATTGTGATGTACTACCACTTGTAATTGTTGGTGACTGATTTTGAGTTGGTTTATAATCTTTACCAGTTGCAACTACGGCGGCACTTCCGTTACCGTCTTTAATAACAACTGGGTCCATTTTCGGTGCTTTGGGTGCTTCATATTTTGGAGTTGATGGTGTTGTATAATTTTGAGTGGTTCCTGTATACATCTGTTGTGTTGGAACTTCGATTCGTGTATATCCCTTATCACCATATAGGGTGGTTCTTTGTTCGTTTAACTCACCCATTCTTTTGTTGACACCTTCGACAGCATCAACTTGTTGTGTATGTATATATGTAGAAACTGCTTGGTGTGTTTCTTTAAGTTTTCCACTATATTCTGTGGTTTTTGATACTGCAGTTTCTGATGCTTTATAACTTTCTTCTACTTTTTGATGTATTTCTGCTTGTTTTGTCTCTAATTGTTTGTATTCCTTATATGCTTCCTTGTATTCTTTCGGAGCATCTTTTGGTGGTTCCGGAATCGCAGTAGACGATGGTGTTGAGGGTTTATAATCGTTGGTTGTTTGTTTATATTCAGTAGAAGGTTTATATTCGGTTGCAGGTGTATAACCCTTATCTTGTGTTTGTGAATAATTATTATCGCCACTTGCCTCTCTACGATATTCTGGTGTTGGTTGCGGTTGAGTTGTTGGTTGTGGTGCGGGTGAAGATGGTGGTGGAGAATAATTATTCATCTCTCTCCTGAGTGCTTCCATTCTTTCAGCATTTCTACGAGATTCTGCTTCTAATTGTTCAGCACGAGCATTGTGTGCCCTTGCTTCTTCTGCTGCTTTTAATGTTGCTTCTGCAGCATTTTTTGAAGTTTCGAGAGCACTTGCTGTAACAGCATATACTGCTGATTCACTTGCGGCTTTTGCAAAATTTTCAGAAGTCTTTTTTGCTTCTTCGGTTAAAGCATATACCTTGGCAGACTCATTATTTCGTCTTGCTCTTTCAATTTCGGCAGTTAATTCTGCGGAACGTTTTGCATATTCTTCAACTTGTTTATTTGCTCTTTGGTAATCTTCTTGTGCTTTTTTATAATCTTCTGCAATTCTTTTTGCCTCTTCGGTTGCTTGTGATAAAATATTTTCTCTATAAGAAGATGGTGATTCAGTAGTTGGATTATAACTTTTATACTCAGATTCCGCACGTCTTGCTTGTTCTGCTGTTGCTTTTGATTCGTTCTCTTTTCTAATTCTTTCATTCTCTGCTCTTCGTGCATCTTCTTGGGTTTTTCTTGTTTGTTCCTCAAACTGTTTTCTACCTTCTTCTGTACGATATGCTTCGGCAGCACGACGATTAGCATCTGCTTGTCTTGCCTCTTCTGCTCTTCGTGCAGATTCTTCTTGTGCTTTTCGATTGTTTTCTTCCCTTGCTTTTGCTTCATTTTCTGCTCGTGCAAGTTCTTCTTGCATTTTGCGATTTCTTTCTTGCTCAGCAAGAGATTGGTTGCCAGAAGATTGTTGTTGATTTTCAGATTGTGCTCTTAATCTTGCTGCTTCTTCATTTGCTCGTCTGTATTCTTCTTCTGCACGGCGAGCATTTTCGTTTGCTCGTCTTGCTTCATCTTCTGCTCTTCGTGCTTCTTCTGACAATCTTTGTCTATCTGCCTCGGTACGAGCATTTTCTGCTGCTTTACGAGCATCATCCATTCTTTTTGCTTCGTCAGCAAGTCGTTTTGATTCTTCTCTTGCTTTTTCGGATGCTTCTCTTGCTCTTGCACTTTCTTCTGCTGCTCGTTTTGCTTCGTCAGCAAGTCGTATTTGTCTTTCTTGCTCTTCACGATATTTTTCTTGATTTTCCCTCATTTGAGCAAGCATATTTTCATCAGAAGAAGAATATTTGTCGCCTATGACACTTTGTACCTTTTCGGTGTGTTCACGATATAATCTTGCATTTTCCTCTTGTCTTTTAAGCATTTCAGCAGTGGATTCTGCTTGTTTTTTAAGTAATTCCTGTGCTGCTTCTGCTCTTTTTTCGTTTTCGATTCTTTTGTTTTCTTGAAGTTTCTTATATTCCTCAGAACCTCTTTCGATTTCTTTCTTGAACTCTGCTCGTCTTTTCTTTTGAAGTTCTTTTTTCTTTTCTTCTCGCTCTTTTGCTATCTCTTCTGCATCGTCATCGAAATCATCAAACTCTTCTTCATCGATATCATCTTTATTTTCCTGTGATGCGGTTTCTTCCTCTTCTGGTTCTTGATTTCTTTTTTGCATCATTTCAGCAAGTTCAAGTTCTTCTTCAACTTCTTTATCTAATGCATCTGCTTTTTCTGTGACGATATCTATGATGTCATTAAATTGGGAAATTCTATCTTGGAATTTATCAATATATTTCTTGTCGAAATAATATGTTCCATTGAGGACTATTGGTCTGACTTTTGCAGCATCTGGTAATAATGCTGAAATTCTATCATCAGAACATTTATCACACATTGCCTTTATATGGTGGTAAGGTACACCAGTTGCTCTTTCCAAACCATTAATATCTACGAGTTTATTTTCAAAGAATGTTTTCACTCTTTCTGCTTCACCATTGGTAATAAATTGCTCGTTTCTAATGGTTTGTAAACGAACTTTATTTTCACCAACAGGTTTCATACCATTATAGATTCTCGTTAATTTCGCAGCATCTGCTATTGGCATTTTTAAATCAGAAGCAACCTTATCTAACGGCATCAAAACACCCTGTGTATTAGGTTGATTTGGCATATATGAATTTCCTCCTTTCAAATTTTCACTAATGTCAAAATTACTCATACAAAAAATTTATTAATGAGTAAAAAGTTGCACTTTTGCATATAATAAGTATGATAGAAAATAAATTGCTATAAAAAATGAGAAGTATAAAAGAAAATAAAAAAATAAATAAAAAATTATTAAAAAAAGTATTGACAAATAAACATATATATGCTATAATAATACTAAAGATAGAAGAGTAAAAAATACCCATTTCAAAAAAGTTATGAGGAAAAAAGATTCACATATAAAAAACGTAAACTGAAAGGTGGAAACTTATATGATGAAAAATACAGAAAAAGTTATGAGAAGTTTTGTGATTGGTGAAGATGTTCGAAACAAGGTTGAGTACTGCAGTTTCGGTATCATTGAAACACCTATTACAAAGAATGAAACTGCTACAAAAATTACCCCTAAGGCAACCCCTGTTTGTTTTGGTGGTATTCTTGGCAGTATGGCACAGAATGGTATTACGATTGTAAAAGAGTGATGGGTATTAAAAGAAAAGACAACGATTTTTAAAATCGTTGTCTTTTTTATTATTCTTCGTCTAATGAATTTTTAAATTTAAAGAATATTACAACACCACAAACGAGTGCTAATATTATAACAAACATAATGGCAAATCCTTTTTTATCATCTTCTTCTTTTGGTTTTTCTGTGTTTGGTGGATTTTCTCCACTATTATTATCGTCATCTACCTTTTCTTCGTCATCTTTAATTCCGTTTCCATCCTTGTCGTCATCTTCATCATCTGGAATTTCATCATTGTCGTCGTCATCATCCTCGTCATCTGGAATGCCATCACCATCTGAATCCTTTATTTTATCTTTATCATCATCTTTATCATCATCTGGTTTTTCGGGGTCAGTCGGATTGGTTTCTGATGGATATTTATATTCATCTTCATTTGGAACTCCATCGCCATCTTTGTCATTATCGTCTTCATCGGGAATTCCATCCCCATCATCGTCATCATCATAAACATCTTTTACACCATCGCCATCTGTATCTGGATATCTTTTATCAAATTGATATTCCCAGTCTACTTCTGGTAATCCGTCTTCTTTTAAAAGTTCGTTTGTTTTCTCCTGGTCTATTCCACCAGGAAAATCAAAATGTTGATTGTTTTCTTCAATTTCGCCTTTATAGTTTGGGTCACCTGCAACAATTACGATATCCATTGACCAACCTTCTGCATAAAATTCAACTGGTTCGACTGGATATTTAAATTCCAAATCTCCGGTGACCACAGCAGAAAAAGTAATGATTTCACCCTCTTCAACCTCTACAGTTGTTTGATAGTTGTTATAGTCATATAAGTAAAACTCATACATTTCACCAACATCCATATTAAAGAATGAGATAAATATTGCATCACCTTTTGCTTTTATTCTTGGGTCGATATTTCCTTTTATATGAAGGTCAACCTTCGTTGATACTTCTTCTGCTTGTACAGTTATGGGTAAAATAGATGTAAATAAAACAAAAACCAATAAAATTGGTATAAATATTCTAAGTATCTTTCGCATATACTTTCCTCCTCGGTTATTTTCATATATTAAGTATGAAACAAAGCAAATATATTTGTTAATGAAAAACACCTCTCAATGAGAGGTGTTTACATTTTTATCTATCATCATGGTCATCATTATTAAGTGAAATTGTATTCTTTGGCAAATAAGAATAATCTTTTGCATCTTCTCTGGAGAGAATTCTTGCATCTCTTGACTCTAATGCTTCATTCACTAAAATCATATCCATTGCCTGTATATATTTTTCATCTTTTGGAATTGTTACAGTATAACCGGCAACATTTTTGTTTGGAGATACACTTCTATCACAGTTAAAATATAGTTTTTTTACATCCAAACAAATTGGAATTCCTTTTTCTTCTGCTGCTTTAAATACACTACTTATATCTGCAATACTGATGCCAAAAGAGCAAGTTCCCTTACCTTTTGCTCTAATATCTTCAATAGAATTTTTAAAACATTGTGGATATTTTGCTTTGAGATATATAATATCCATTTGTTTTCTATAAAAAGCATCATATAACAAATATACACCAGTTGATGTATTTGCTTCTTTTGAACCGAAACCTTGATTGTCTGGCATCTTTAATTTTGTTACAACAGGTTTTGCTTGGAAGTATAATATCTCTGGGTGTTTATTTAATTCTTGCTTAATTCTTGGTAGCATATCTAATGTTACTACCATTTGTTCGGTACCTAATGTTTTATAAGTAAGTTCTTCCATAGAAACCATATTAGGACACTTTTTATCTAATTTTTCTGGTTTCATATGAACTTCTGGTCCATCGCCCGTATCACCATTGAACAAAAATTCTCTTTCGCCTTCTGTTTTTAGAAAAACTTCAGTAAGTTTTGAATTTTTTACTTGGTCTGAATACGATAATCTTTTATCTATTGAGTTAAGATAAAATGCCTCAAGCATAGATAAGAACGATGGTGATACATACTTTAAATTTTTATCAAACGAATACTTATTGCATATACCACGAAGAGTGGATGCATGTAAACAATAGTTCATCACATCTTGGTGCACATTAAACGGACTTTGGTCGGTAATTTTAGTTAGATGGATGTCTGTTCTAAACACTTTTGAGTTACATTGTCTTTCGTACATTTTTTCGATATTTGCATTTTTATCAAGAACTTTTTTTGCATCATAACCACAAATAAAATAAATACCATTGTTTTGTGGATTATCTGCTTTGGTATACTTCACATATGCACCATACATATTAAAATTCGATGCTTCTTGAACAAGGTTGCTTATATATTTATTTTCTGATATTTCTTTATTAGTATCAAACATTGTCGATTCCTCCCTAATATATTTTATAAAATTTTATTTGAAAAGAAAAGAAGAGAATTGTTATAAAACAATTCTCTTCGTTGTTTGATAATTGATGGATTATTCCCCGTGATTGCGACGCATTTCTTCGAGTCTTGCATTTCTTTCTGCTTGATAAATTTCTTCTTCTTCTCTTCTTCTTTCGATAGACTCTTCGATGTGTTGTCTTTGCATTTCTTCTCTTTCGAGTTCTGCAAGGATTTCGTTTTCATTATATCCTTCGCTTTCGATAAATGCAACGGAATCTACACCAAATACAATGCGAATAACTTTAATTTCACCACCAGGAACTTCTGGTTGAAGTGCCCAATACATAGGAGTTACACAAAGCATACTAAATCTACCAACGTAGTAATTTGGTACAATTTGTAATCTTAAAAGAGGAACAATAGGATTGTTTTGTCTCATTGCTTGTTCAAACTCTCTACCGTACTTATTAATTAATGCCCAAAATGCTCTTAATTCAGAATCGGTTTTGCTTTTGTAAATAAAGTCAAAAATCATTGCTTCTCCGGTTCTTGTAATATTAAGTGATGGGTTGAAATAAGTCATATTGCTATTGATTTTAGCAGTATTATCTCTTGAATCATATTGACCAAGTTCTAATGCAAAACCAATTTTTGGATTATCAAACTCATCCAAACCAACGGAATTAATGATAATATCATCATAGGTAACTTCTTCGGAATCGTTGAAATAATTATCACTTTCTATTTCATCCAAGGCATTAACATCGGCAGACTCTTCGATATATTCATCATTTTGAATTGTTTCATTATATTCTGACATATTCTCTTACTTCCTTTCGTGTATTTTGTTTGTAATTTAAGTATGAAAGATTGAAAAGTGTTATGACGGAATGATACATACGAAAAAAAATCGCCAGAAAAAATCTCTGGCGATTGTTATTATACGGTTACTGCATCGAGGTCTACTTCGTCTGGTTTTGTGGTCATTGCTTTGTATAGTGAGTTTCCACCAGGGAACTTATCGATAAATGGTACGATAAATTTACCAGTGTAAATTAAACCTTGACCTGCATCAGCATTGGTAATATAAGACATCTGTGTTGGTGAAATATTAAGCATATGTCCAAGTTCCACTCTATCAAGAGGAGATTGGTTAAGCATTAATACGAAGTCACAGTTGTTGATGATACCACGAGCTTCTTTGGATGCAAGCAAGTCTTCAACGTTCTGAGTAATTCCAGTAGGAACACCGCCCCATTTACGAGCACGTTTCCAGATTTGTTGTAAGAAACGAGCAGAAGATTCGGTTTGTGTTAACAAATAGAATTCGTCAATATAGAACCAAGTCTTTTTACCTTTCTTTTTATTTTCAATGATTTTATTCCAAATATCATTCAAACAAACTTGGAGACCCATTTCTTTCATACCTGTACCGATATCTTTAATATCATATACAACGAAACGAGAATTTGTCTTAACATTTGTTTTGTGTGCAAATGTATCCAAAGAACCACGGCAATATAACTCTAATGCAAGAGCGATATTTTGTGCTTCTGGTTCTGGTTGTTGTAATAACAATTCGTAGAAGTCATCAAGTGTTGGCATAGCACTCTTATCACAAGTGATAGATTTATCTGCCAATCTCTTCATATGTTCCATATATGGTTGATATACCTGTCTTACACAGCGGTCAATAACTGACTTTTGAATAGGTGCAAGACCATATTTACCACCGATAATAGTTTCACAAAGAGAACCAATAAAGTCGGACTTCAATGTGATTGGGTCATCATCGTCGGCATAATCCAAGTCCATATCAAGAGGATTGATATATGTTTTAGAACCAGCGGCAATTTTAACAACTTCGCCACCGAACAATGCTGCGAGAGGTGTGTATTCTCTTTCGGGGTCGATGATATAAATATCTGCATTTGTTCCAAGGAAAACGTTCAACATTTCTCTCTTTGCAGAGAAGGATTTACCTGAACCAGGAGTACCAAGGATAACACCGTTAGCATTTTTTGAGTTGGTTCTATTGAACAATAAGAGGTTTCTTGAAACCGCATTCAATCCATAATACATTCCGTTTTTCTGTGAAAGTTCTTGTGCAGAGAAAGGAATAAATAATGATGCTGCCTCAGTGGTTAAAAGTCTTTGTACATAAACCTTGTTTGTTGCAAGTGGTAATGATGTGCAGAAACCTGGTTCTTGCTGATAAGATAATGGTTTTAATGCACAAAGGAATCTGGAAGCAACTGATTGAATTGCCTTTGTGTTCTTTTCAAGCATCTCTTTATCTTCTGCAAAAACGGTTACTACCATTGTAAGTAAAAATAATTTTTGGTTTCTGGATGTAATGTCACCCATAATTCTCTCTGCTTCTCTTTGTGATTTAAGAAGTTCGGGGGAAATAAGGTCGGCAGAATAACCTGCTCTTGATGCTTTTTTCTGAGCATCAACAACGTTGGAGTTGATATTAACTGTTTGGTTTCTGATAAGTTTAATTGCCTTATCTTGTTTCATAGAATCAAAGTGAACAGAAACAAGCATATTGCAAGCAACTGAACTTAATTCGGGTAATAAATCAGTTGATAAATATGTTGGTAAGTTATCAATATATAATGTACGAGCAAATGTTTCGCCAGTCTTAAAATAGTTTGGTTGGAAATACATAGAGGGTGGTGCAATAATATCTTTTGTGGTAATACCTTGCTTTTTCAACCAAGCGAGGTCGAAATTCTTTGCTTCGTGACCTTTTACGTTTAATTTTGTGTTAAATGGTGCATCGCTGTCTAAGTTATAGATATCATATAATACGGCAAGTCTTTCCTCAATTGACATAGGAACTGTTTCAGCACCGTTTACCTTTTTAACACGAGCGGCAATTTCAGTATCTAAACGACTAAATGTTACTACAGCTTCATCAATGCCATTCGCATTGATTCCAACAGTAAGATATTTTTCGTGTATAATATTATTTCTACCTTCGTTGATTTTTGCTTCAAGAATTTTATTATACTCTTCACGGTATGTGTCAAATCCGTCATTTTGCATTTTTAACAAGGTATTTTGACGGAATTTTTCTTGGTCAATATTTCTGTTGAAAATTGTAATTTCTGCTTTAACTTCGTGACCAAATGTATTTAAAAGGTTGCCATAGTCTGTAAAAATTGTTTCTTGTTCTTCATCTGTTGCTGTCTTAAAATTAACATCGTGTAATAAATAACACTTTGTATAAGTACCAGGAACGGTTTCGATAATTCCATTTGAATATACACTCATATATGGAATTGTTTGTTGCACTGTTTGTGGTGCATCAAGAAGACCTTTTTCTTTTTTGCCCTTTTTCTTTGTTTGCTTTATCGGTTTACCATTTTTACCAATTTTTGGTTCTTCTGGGGTATCATCAACATCTGGTTTGTCTAATGCTTCGTTTTCTGGAACAAAACCTATGTTGTCTGTCATATCTAAACCATTAAACTCATTTCTTTTTTCTGGTAAAATTTCTGGTTTTTTCTCTTCTACAACAGGTGCTGATTTCTCCTCAGGTGCTTTTACAACAGGTGTTTGAGGGATACTTCTTTGCATAGGAGCAGTTGATTCGGGTCTACCTGTTTGTACATTTGTGCGAACACCCACATCTGAACCAATGGGTGCTCTTGTTATAACTGGTTGAGATTTTGTTTCGATTGGTTGGTTAACAACTTGTGTGCTTTCTGCAGGTTGTTCAACAGGTGTTGAAACAGGTGTGTTTTGTACTGCTTCTTGTGCGGCCTGTTTTTTCATTCTTTCAATCTTTTTCGCTTTACTCATTGTTAATTAAACTCCTTCCCTTATTTATAAGCAATAAGATTTTTATCTTTGCTTGGTTTTATTTTTTTCATTCTTGCTTTTCTTGTATTTTTCTCAATTTTATCTTCCTTTATTTTGTCAGAAAATCTGTTTTCTGTAACATATTTTCTGGCGGCGGGAGATACAAAAGTTGTTGTAAATGCTGTTTGTGCAAATTGTTCAAACGGCATACCATATGGTTTTACCCAACCACACAAAAGTGCTGGGAGGTCAATTACGATAATAACAAAAAAGCAGATATCTTGTGGAATAAATTTACCCAATATTCCATACATTAGGAATGCAACAACTGCTGCTATAATAAAGCATATAAGTTGTCTTGTAGTAAAAGGTCCAAATAATTTTGCTTCGTATCTTCGTATGTCCTTAGGAACTTCTAATTCAATCATAGTTTTTAACTCCTTATTAGTTTATTAATTTAAGTATGATAGAAAGGTTATCATTAAGCAC
>JAEIGA010008379.1_pt1 | contig 15665 bp, 15 predicted proteins | sample 9270691 | NCBI WGS metagenome assembly JAEIGA01 (sample SAMN17057246, study PRJNA624740) | gut metagenome | biome: biome; isolation source: fecal sample | host: Bos grunniens | place: China: Xizang | collected 2019
CTCTGGCACCGAAGCAGGACACGCAGAATGCTTCCAACCAGAAAGCAGCAGCCAAGAAGGCAGCTGAGGAAAAGGCAGCAAAGAAAGCAGCCGAGAAGAAAGCAGCCGAGAAGAAGGCAGCAGAGAAGAAGGCAGCAGAGAAGAAAGCAGCAGAGAAAAAGGCAGCAGAGAAAAAGGCAGCAGAGAAGAAAACAACAGAGAAGAAAGCAACAGAAACAAAGAAAGCAGAAACAAAGAAAGCAGAAACAAAAGAAACCAAGAAGACAGAAGTAAAGAAAGAAACCAAGAAGACAACCGAAGCAAAAAAAGCTGAAGTAAAAACCGAAAAGAAAAAAGAAACAAAAGCAGCAAAACGCTCCCTGATCGGAAACCTGAAGGAAACCGCAGAAAAAGGTGATGCCAAAGAGATGGCACTCTACATCACATTAGCTGTGATCGCAGGTCTCGGGATCATCGGAGGAACAGTTCTGAAGCTTTTAGAAAGAAGGAAATAAATAAAAATATGAAGGGCAAAACCTGTTAAACCTTATTTGGAGAGAGGGGGGTATTGAGTTACCCCTCTCTTTTTTTCGATTCTGTTAAACATATTGCTTTATGGAAATCTTTTTCATGGAAATCATAAGGAAGATAGTGTAAAATTAAAATATGTATCTCGGAAAACAGGCATGGACCAAAGGAGCGTAAGGGATAATGAATAAATTGCAGGCCAATCTATGTTTATTATGCGTGACTTTCTGCTGGTCCACAGAGGTGATCATCTTTGCCTGTATACCCAATGAGGTCTCGCCTTTTGCCACTACCTCCATCACATTTCTGGTGGGTGGAGCTATCCTGGCAGTGGCTTTTTTCCGGCGGATCAGGGAAGGACTTAAGGACAGGTGTCGCAGACAGCTTCTGCGATGCCTGTTTCTCAGTATTCTGAACAGTGCCTATAATACCATGTTCCAGTTCGGCCTGAAGGATTTTGATGTGTACACCGGAGCATTCACTCTGTCTCTGACAGTGGTGGCACTTCCCATCATCATGGTCATGCAGAGAGCCCACGTTGACAGACGCACCTGGATATCCTCCTCCATCGTCCTGTTTGGTATTATCGTTGCCCTCTGGGGAATGGTATCCGGCGAAGAACTTGAGGGGCTGGCTGTCATCGGTGCAGGCTGTGCCATACGTGCTTTTTATATCATAAAACTTAACCAGTATGCCAGGGAACATGATCCGGTTGTTTTGTCTGCCCTCATCTGTGTCAGCGGGGGTATCATCAGCTACTTTTTCTGGATGGCGGTTCAGCCGGGGACTTTTCTGGTCATGCCCTGGACATCCACCGTCATTGCCAGTCTGGCCATCTATGCCTATTTTGTGGTGGCATTTACCATTACCATCAACCTGTTCGCGCAGAGAAGAGCAAGTCCTGCCAGTGCCACGATCATCTATTCCATGGAAATCGTATTCTCCATAATCTGGGGCCGGGTCATGCCGGACAGCCTTATTGAACCGACGAATCTGACCCCGGGCCTTATCCTTGGTGTCATCTGCGTTGTTGTCGGCAACCTGGTGGAGATCATCGAATTTCCCGGAGCGACCGGCAGAAAGGAGGCGGCAGGATGAAACATTTACGGTCCGCCCTGATCCTTCTGGTCATCTATCTGGTCGTTGCAGTGCCCTTTAAAGTGATGGAGATCATTCCCGGGTTTACGGATATCAGGCCGGTAACCCTTCTGGGACCGGTTTATGCCATATTTTACGGGATTCCGGGCTGTGTTGTGATGGCGGTGGGCAACCTGATCATGGACGTGGTCAGTGACAGCCTCAGATGGTCCTCCATCATGGGTTTTTTGGCCAATTTTACCGGCCCTTTGCTCATCTGGGCCTACTGGTATTACCGGAGTTCAAGTGCCTTCTCTCTCAGGAAAGGCAGGAACATCATAAAACATGTATGGATCATGATGCTTTCCGCCATATTGGAGATGGTTCTGATCACTCCGGCGGTAGCATTGATCTATCCGGAGATCGACGCGGGACTCTTTGCGCTTACCGTCCTGCTCAACACCTTTCTTTTCCCGGTGATCTTCGGAATACCGATCACGATCCTCCTTCAGGAGGAGATGGGTTTTGTCCCGCTTGACAGAATAAAAAGGATGAGGAAATGAAAAGATTCACAAATGTAATTGTAAGACGCCCCTGCAGGGCGATGACAGAAGGAATAACTTCGGGCCTGTACCCGGGTAAACCGGATTATGCCCTTGCCCTTATTCAGCATGACGCCTATATTGATGCCTTAAAGAAATGCCAGGTTAATGTAACGGTCCTCCCGGCGGATGAGGAATTTCCGGATTCCTGCTTTGTGGAAGATCCGGCTGTGCTGACGGAGAGATGTGCCATCATCACCAATCCCGGTGCCGCATCCAGGAAGGGAGAGATCCTGTCGATAAAAGAGGCAGTCCGGAACTTCTATCCGGAGGACAGGATCGAGCAGATCATGTCTCCCGGTACCCTGGAGGGCGGTGATGTCATGATGTGCAGAGACCACTTCTTTGTGGGCAGGTCGGAGAGGACCAATGAAGAAGGCATAAGCCAGTTCACACGAATACTGAAAAAATACGGGTATTCATGTTCCGAAGTAAAACTGGAAGAAGTTCTTCACCTCAAGACAGGGGTGAATTATCTTGAACAGAATAATCTGCTTGTCTCCGGAGAGTTTACGGATAAGGAGGAGTTCTCATCCTTCAACAGATATGTGATCCCGGAGGATGAGGCTTATGCAGCCAACTGTATATGGGTAAATGATAAGGTGATTGTACCCGAAGGTTATCCGGCAGTATTGGAGGCGGTAAAAGCCATGGGTTATGAAACGATCCTTGTCGATACATCAGAATTCCGAAAACTTGACGGAGGACTGAGCTGCCTCTCTCTGAGATTCTGAAAACCGGGTACAAAAACATGGATAAAGGAAACGAGGCTGGGATATGAAAGAGAAAATTCACCCTACAGAACGGGGAAACATCCATTATTGGATCAGTGATACTGGCTCGGGGACCGGTCCTGAGCTGGTCTTTCTCCCGGGACTGACGGCAGACCACAGACTTTTCAAAAAACAGATCGAATATTTCAACGGGGAGTACCGCATGTTTGTCTGGGACGCGCCGGGACACAGGGCTTCCTTCCCCTTTGACCTGTCCTTCAGCCTGGAAGATAAGGCAAGATGGCTTGATGAAATACTGGAGGCGGAAGGTTTTCACAAACCGGTGATCATAGGACAGTCGATGGGAGGCTATGTCGGGCAGGTCTACGCCCGGCTGTTTCCTGAAAAACTATACGGTTATATCTCCATCGATTCCGCTCCTCTTGAGAAGGCGTATTACAGAGCCTGGGAGCTGTGGATCCTCAGGAGAATGGAACCGGTATACTTTTATTATCCCTGGAGAATGCTTCTCAAAGACGGCAGTGAAGGTGCCGCGGCTTCGGTTTATGGCCGTTCACTGATGCGATGCATGATGATGGCCTATGACGGCGACAAGAGAAGATATGCAAAGCTTGCCGGCCATGGATTCAGGATCTTGGCAGAAGAAGTCGATGCGGATCACTCTTATGAGTTCCACTGCCCGGCACTCCTCATCTGCGGAGAAAAGGATCAGGCCGGGTTCTGTGTCCGATACAACAAAGCATGGCACAAAAGGACAGGGATACCCATCAGCTGGATCAGGGGTGCGGGACATAACTCAAATACGGACCAGCCTGACCTTATCAACCGGCTGATCGGGGAATTTCTCCTGCAGCTGAAAGAATAAACAAAAATGATCCCCGGACAATCCGGCAGATCTGACGAAAATGGAGACTGTTACATGATATTATTTCTGACAAGCAGCCCGATAGGCATATACAGAAGTGAGGAGCCTTTGGATTATTCAGGGTTCAATCCGGCCAACGGAATGGTGGAGGAACTGCACAGATTCTGGGTAAAGGATGCGCGATGCATCCTTATCTCCGCATTTCCTGACGATCATGAGACCAACGACCGGATGAGGAATGATTTTGAGGAGATCATCAGGGATACGGGATTGTCCATATCCTGCCTCGATCTCTGTGATACCCGGAACGGAAGAGGAAGAGCGGATGCCCTGCACAGTTATGATTTTGTCATCCTGGGCGGCGGTCATGTCCCCACGGAGAACGCCTTTTTTAAAGAGATCGGCCTGGCTGAACGGTTCCGTGGATATCAGGGAATCGTGATGGGTATCAGTGCCGGAACCATGAATTCTGCCCGTATGGTATATGCCCAGCCGGAGCTTCCCGGAGAGGCGACGGACCCGGCCTATCAGCGGTTTATTCCCGGACTGGCTCTCACGGAATACAATCTGCTTCCCCATTATAATGCGGTTAAGAACGACAGGCTGGACGGGATGCGTCTCATGGAGGACATTACCTGCGGGGACAGCTTCGGCCACACCTTTTACGCCATCACGGACGGCAGCTATCTGTTCCAGACGGACGAAGGTGCCCAGATACGGGGAGAAGCCTATATGATCCGTGACGGTAAGATCAGGCAGATCTGTTCCTACGGGGATATCTGTCCCCTGCCTGTGTAATGTCTGATCTCTGCCATAAACAATAATGTTTCAGGATGCTTACCACGGAAGAATAAGGAGGATGGTTAATGTTTACTGCTGATATGATTGCTCCCTGCGGCCTGGACTGCAGCCTGTGTTCCAAGGCCCTGGCCAAAAATAACCCCTGCCCGGGCTGCAACGGTCCGGATGACAACAAGCTTGAATTCTGTGTCAGTCAATGTGGGATCATCCTTTGCAGGAAGCGTAAGGAAAACGGATACAGATTCTGTGACGAATGCCCGGATTATCCCTGTGAGGACGTTATGGAGAAAGAAAACAGGTATACTTCCAGGTATCCCTTGAAAGAATCCCCCCTGGAGAATCTCCGAATGATCCGGGAGATGGGGATGGAAGAGTTCCTGAAGCAGGAACGTGAACGATGGACCTGTGAGAAGTGCGGCAGTCCCATCGATGTTCACCATGGCGTTTGCAGCGGTTGTAAGTGTATTATTTCTGAAAAAACAAAGAGGAATCCCTGATGAAGTTTTATATAGTGGATTGTTTTGCCGAGAGAAGATACGAGGGAAATGAACTGGCTGTTTTGATTCCGGACCGATTCGTCAGCGACAGTGAAATGCAGCAGATCGCAAGGGAGGTCAATTTCTCGGAGACAGCCTTTATCCTTTCCGGAAAGCAGGCGAATGGAGGCTATGATGTGCGCATATTCACCCCTGCGGCAGAAGTTCCATTTGCCGGTCATCCGACATTAGGCACATCATATATCATCAATAAGACGATTGAAAACGGGAAGGACGGTGAAGTCAGGCTGAACCTGAAAGCAGGACAAATCCCGGTGCAGGTGGTAGGTGACCGGTTTACCATGACCCAGAACCAGCCGGTATTCGGCGATACGGTGGATGCAGAATCCGTTGCCTCCTGCTTCCGGCTCACTGCGGAAGACATACGGGAAGACTATCCCGTCCAGTGGGTATCAACCGGCCTGGAATCGGTCATCGTTCCCCTGAAAAGCCTGGATGCACTGGCAGGATGTTCTGTCGATCACGACAGGTTTCACAGGTATATAAAGGAAAAGTATGCCTGCAACCACCTGTTCTTTGTTGACATGGGTGACGGAATACTGCGGGCGCGGGATTTCATGGAAGATCCGGGTTTTGCCGAAGACCCGGCCACAGGAAGTGCCAACGGTAATCTCGCCGGCTATCTGCTGAAACATAACTATTTCGGGAAAGACCGGATCTCCTATGTGGTTCATCAGGGCGTCGAGATGGGGCGCCCCTCCAGACTTTATGTCGATGCTGCCCTTTCAGACGGAAGGTATCAGATAAAGGTCGGAGGGAAATGTGTGATCATTGCGGAAGGGAACTGGAGATAATAATATTTTCCTGTAATCTTATAGTTTGTGGGTTGATGAGTGAAAAAGGATGATATTTTGAGCAGGAATGATTTGCTTACAGGCAGTCTTTGTGCGTTAGGCTGCGAGATATTGTATGGAATGAGCTATGTTTTTACCAAACAGGCAATCCGGGGGATAAGTGAACTGTCGCTCCTTAGCTGGAGATTTGCCCTGTCATTTATAGCCATGAACCTTCTTCTTGTTCTCGGTGTAATAAAGGTAGAGATCAAGGCGGAGAAACTAAAGCCGCTTCTGTCGATCTCCTTATTTTGTCCGGTAATATACTTTATCGGAGAGACGATCGGGATCAATCATACGACGGCATCGGAGAGCGGAGTATTTCTCGCATGCATTCCCGTGGCATCGCTGATGGCTTCATCTTTACTCCTGAAGAAGAAACCGTCAGGATTACAGATCACAGGGATACTGATCACACTGGCGGGTGTACTTGTGACAGTCTTAGCCGCAGGGGCATCACCGAGTTTTTCGATGATCGGTTACATATTTCTTCTTCTCGCTGTGTTTTCCTATGCATTATACAGTGTCCATGTTGACAAAGCCGCTGCCTGCACCGGAATAGAAATCACCTATATGATGATTACTGCCGGGGCCGTTGTTTTTATCATCCTGGCATTTGCAGAGGCTCTGGCCAAGGGCAATGTCGGCAGGCTGGTCTCATTGCCTTTTGCGGATACCGGGTTCATGATCGCTGTGATCTATCAGGGAATAGGTTGTTCGATACTGGCTTTTTTTCTGTCAAATATTGCGATCGCCAGGATCGGGGTGAACCGTACGTCTTCCTTCGTAGGGGTATCCACAGTCGTTTCCATTATCGCCGGGGGATTGTTTTTACAGGAAAGGCTGCCACTCATCCAGATCATCGGAGCCGGGATCATCATCACAGGTGTCTATACCGCAAATGCCGGAAAGATAAAATATACACAGTAAAAAGCCGGATTCAGCAGATTTCTGAATCCGGCTTTACTCATTGTCCGATTATCTCAGAATATACCGGTGGAAGATTGGGAAAGGCTGAATAAAGCATCAGCCTCCTTCCTGGATTGAACGCCGCCTCCCGCGCCGAGCCGGCGCACACAGGCAGCCGCGCAGACCGTTCCATATTGACTGCACTCATACAAAGAGAAGCCCCGGAGAAGTCCGGACAGAAAACCAGCCACATAATTATCTCCGGCTCCTGTAGCATCGACAGCCTCCACCGGATATGCTTTCATGTGGAACTGTTCATTTTCCCCGCATACATAGGATCCTTCAGGACCGGCTTTGATGATGACATGTCTGACCCCGGCGTCCAGAAAGAAGGATGACATACCCGCTATATCTTTCCTTCCGGAAAAGAAAGCCGCCTCCTCAAGATTAGGAAATATATAATCGATCATGGGCAGTATCTCGGCGATATCCCCGAATGTCATCTTGCGGAAGGTGGGTATCTTGGTATCTGCACAGACAAGGCAGCCGTTTCTTTTTGCTTCTTTTACCAGGGTGATCACACTCTGGTGCCGGTCGAGGGGAGCCCTGAACAGGCTGGCCAGGGAAAGAATCTTTGTGTCCGTTGCCGCACGTAGGTCCGGCACATAATGCCCAAGCATACTGGAATAACTGTTCACAGAATTTCTGGAACCGTCCGCCTCAACCATGAGATTCGCCACCGGAGTGGGCCTGTCTGCCGCTATATCAGTAAGGCTGCAATCCACACCCAGTTCTTTCATGGTCCCGAGGATCATTTTTCCTGCAAGATCATCCCCAAGGCCACAGACCAGTCTTACTTCATGTCCAAGCCTTTTCAAAACCATCGCTTCATTGATGGCATCTCCTCCGATGGATAAAGTAATACTCTTTGCGCGGTGAGCTCTGCTGCCTGCGGGTTCGCGCTCGATATCTCTTGTAATACAATCCATTAAAGCTTGTCCGATACAGGTAATCTCTGCCATGATTTCATCTATCCTTTCTGTAGCAGTCATATGTTTCTTCACCGGTCCCCCGGCAGGAATCCCGGGAGGTAGTCTGATACTAATAACCATACCATGACATTGCATAATTCTCAAATGTCTGGGTCTTTTTCATATACCCAAATTTGATGATCTATGTTTTAAGATCTCTGTGACACTTTTGTGACATTCCATCTGTTAATATAAAGCCATCAAGAGAAAACAAAAAGAAAAGGAGATAATAAAAATGAGAAAAAACAGTTTGGTAAGAAGAGTAGCAGTAGTGGCAATGGCAACAGCGATCGCGTTCACCGGTTTCGTGGGATTCACTTCCAGAAACGTTTATGCGAATGACGGATCATACAATGAAGTAACAGAAGGCATCAGTATCAGAGATATTTCCGCCACCGGTGTTGTAGTCAGTGAGTACGCCAACATCAGGGACGGAGCATCCACAACCGCACCGGTCCTGAAAACGGTTGACAAAGGAACAAGGCTTGATCTGACAGGCAGGGTTCAGAAAGACGGAGAGGACACCAAGTGGTTCAGAGTTTATGTGGACCTGGAGGACGGCGGTCAGAGCGCTGGTTACATCAGCAACCTGACATTTGACATGGAAGAAGAAGCAACTCCCGCTGCAAAAGCAGAAACCACTGAGAAAAAGGCAGCAGCCGCCAAGAATACGGAAGCATGTGTATTCACTGTAGAGAAAGTAAACAAGACCATGAAAGTGGCACAGGATGTGTGGGTTCGCAAGGGACCGAAGACCACCTATGACATCATGGGATCACTGGCAGCAGGAAAGACCGCCAAGGTTACCGGCCAGGTATTCAAACATGGCAGCAAGGCATGCTGGGTACAGGTTGATTTCAACGGTAAGACAGGTTATGTCTGCACAGACTACCTGAAATAACATCATTTAAAAAATCAGAGGTTGGATTGAAAAGTCCGGCCTCTTTTATTATACCTTTGTTTTTGTTGCCCCGATTATATGACGGTTTTGTGACAGTAGATAAACTATAATCAAACAGGAACTGACAAAACCTGAAACCAGATAGGAGATTTAGAAATATGAAAAGACATTCAGTAATCATTGCAGCAGTACTGTTGATCGCGACCGTAATAACAATAGGATGCTCAGCGATTCCCGCTTCTTCTGTGAAGACTGCAGATACGGATTATGGCGGCGGCCTGTTCGATCCGTCCAGAGTGCACACTATCGATATCCGTTTCTCTCCCGAAGACTGGGAAGATCTTATGGAACGTCCGACGGAAAAGATCAAGTACAAGACAGATGTAACGATCGATGGAGAGCAGACGAAGAATGTTTCCTGCTCTACAAAAGGAAATTCCAGTCTGCTTATGGTAAAGGAAGTTTACGGAATCGACAGGTACAGCCTTAAAATTGATTTCGGTAAATACGAGGAAGGCCAGACATTTCACGGACTTCATAAACTCAATCTGAATAACAGTTTCAGAGATTCTACGTACATGAAGGATTTCCTCTCTTATACCATGTTTCAAAAGGCAGGAGTGGACGGCCCACTCTGCAGTCATGCATGGGTGACGGTGAACGGAGAAGCTTACGGCCTGTTTCAGGCAGTGGAAGAAGTTGACGAAGGGTTCCTGGAAAGAACGGGATGGGACGGAGGAGGTCTCTATAAACCTGACTCTGACAAACTCAATGCCGGTGGTGAAGATATTAACAGGATCATAAAGAACGGTGTCCAGGTTGAGGATTACGGACAAGGCGCAGAACTGGGATACCGGGGTGAGCAGATCGCGGATTATCCTGATATTTTCAACTATACGGAAACAGACGTGGATGATGAGGATAAGCAGCGAGTGATCAAATCGCTGAAAGGACTCTCTGACGGGGAAGATCCCGATCAGCATCTCTATACAGAAGAACTGGTCCATTATTTTGCTGTCCAGAATTTTGTACTGAACCATGACGGATACACAGGATCTATGCTGCATAACTACTATCTGTGTGAGAAGGACGGCAAACTTGCCATGTTCCCCTGGGATTACAATGCAGCATTTGCCTCCACCTGGGCTCGTATCAATCCCGAACAGTCAGATGCTACACTGCTGGCGAATTATGGGATTGACACGCCTCTGCTTGGCGCAGAGCCGGAACAGAGACCTATGTGGAAACTGGTCACAGACCATGATTCCCTGAAAAAGAAATATCATCGCGCCATGGATGAATTCCTGACGGCATATTTCGAATCGGGCGATTTTGAAAGGGAGACCGACGCTCTTATAGATATGCTGCTCCCCTATGTGGAAAAGGATCCGACTGCTTTCTACAGTGCTGATCGTTTTTCTTCATCATCAAGGGCACTGTGTACCTTCTGTATGCTGAGAGCCAAAAGCATCCGGAGACAGCTGGAAGGTGATCTTAGTACTGAAACGCAGAACCAGTTGCCCGATGACAAAATCGATGTTCCAATGATAACCATAGCTGATCTTACATAAGGTTCGAATGTTGGTGTGACGGTTCTGTGACAGTGGATAAACTATAATGAGATCAGAAATAACAAAACTAAAAAAGAAGAAGGAGACTAAAAAAATGATGAGAGATAATAACAGAATGGAATTAACAATGAACGAGATGGATCAGGTTGCCGGAGGGTATATTGTAGATTGTGGAATGTTCGAAAACTACTTGATCGTGGATGATCATAACGGGGATGTACTGGATAGCGTTTTCTTTATCTTCCAGGCAGAGGATGCTGCATCTAAAAAAGGCGTCAAAAAATTAGTGATCACAGAGGAAAAATACAGAGAGATGTTCGGCAAATAAGATGCCCTGAAAGGAGAATGAAAAATATGATGAGAGAAATGAACAGAATGAACGAAACCGGAGAACTTAGAATGGAAGAACTTGAAATAGTAAACGGAGGAGTTCTGACGGACAATGATAGGGACTGCATCAAAGGCATTGCTAAGATTTTAAAGCTTCAGGGATTCACCATGGATGAGGCAATCGCCAGTATCAGAACGGATTTCGAAGATTATGAAGAAAGCGTAGAATTGTTCAAGTCGGTTTACGCAGCCGGTTAAGACATCTCCCGTGTTGGCCCATCGACAGTTACCTCTTTTACTCGTAAAATAATCTTGAAAATATAGAAAAATGATCAGGCATCCTGAGAAAGATAATCCAGGATGCTTTTTTTGTTATCTCAGCGGAAAAGGATTTTTCCTTTGATGTGACGGTTTTGTGACAATGGATAAAGTATAATGAGATCAGTAAAAGCAAAGTATGAAAATTGAAATCGTTTGCATCCCCTGACAGAATACGATGAGATCTTCTAATGGTAGAAAGGAAGTATAAAGATATGGGAAAAGAAATGATCCGGCTCCAGGGAGTCACAAAACGTTATGGAAATAATCAGGTCCTGAAAGGTGTGGATCTGTCCGTCATGGAAGGAGAGATTTACGGTCTGATCGGAAAAAACGGAGCCGGTAAGACTACGATCTTTAAAATATTGCTTGGGCTTTCTGTCTATGATGGAGGCAGGATCTCCATTGACGGAGGCAGTAATGAGAAGGAATTAAGGGAAGCAAGAAAAGGAATCGGTTTCTTCATCGGAAAGAATTTCTTTGACTATATGACTGCAAGAGACAATCTCAAATATTACTGTATCCTGAAAGGAGTGAAGGATTACAGTGAGATAGACCGGGTTCTTGATCTTGTAGGCCTTGAAGGGGTAAACACAAAGTACAAGGGCTTTTCCATGGGGATGAAACAGCGTCTTGGTATAGCCTGTGCCTTACTTGGTAATCCAAAGATCCTGGTCCTGGATGAGCCGGTAAACGGTCTGGATCCACAGGGCATCGCCGAAATCCGTCATCTGCTGCAGGATATCAATAAAAAACATGGAACCACGATTATCATATCCTCCCATATTTTGGGAGAGGTAGAACACACAGCCACCCGGTTCGGGATTCTGAATGACGGGATAATCGCCAGGGAGATCGGCTCTGAGGATCTCAAAATAGAGAACAATGAGATCAACCTCACTATACCCTTCAGTGAAGTGGAGAAGGCAAGAAATATCTTGCAGGAAAACGGTATTCATATCCTTGATGAAAGCAGAAAAGGCACAAGCCTGGAAGAATATTACTTTAATCTGGTAGGAGGAGATACACAATGAATCAATATATCAAAGCAGATTTCTTAAGAATAGCTCATAAAAAAACACACATATTGTCAGTTATCATTCTGGCGTTAATTCTGCCGGTCATACTCACTTTCTGCATGGTTCATTTTCTGAAATTCTCCGGGGAAGAATCCCTCGTGCTGATCGTGTCTTTCAGCCAGATTTTTATCGGAGTGAGCATCTTTTCCGCGGTATTCGCCGACGACTTCCGCAGCAAGACCATGCAGGTTGCCATAGGAAGGGGACTCAGCAGGGAGCAGGTCATCCTGGCAAAGGAATTGGAACTCCTTCTACTGACCCTGCTCTATACAGTTATTATGGTTATCGGGGTTGCCGTCACTGCCGGCATTCTTGGATCTCCGATCTCTGTAACCACAAACATTGCCGGGAACTATGCGGGCAATGTACTTTCCTGCATGGGATTTTATAACCTGGCCATGATCCCTGTGTACATTACACAAAAAAGCAACATGGGTGAGATTGCTTATGTATTACTCTCGGGGGGAATCATCGGCAGCATCGTCTCTGTTGCTCTGGCCATGGATTTTCTGCCGAAATTCGTGACTTCCCTGTCGAAGTATCTTTTCTCTGACTGCGTGAGAGAATTCTCACAAGGCCTGCAGTCCGGAAATTTGCTGATGCAGCCATTGGCAGGTTGTATCATCTGGATCGTCGGGGCACTGATCATCACCCAGCTCATTTTCAGAAAGAAGGAACTTGATTTCTGATCATCATAGAAAAAAACAATTAAAAATGAAAGATAAAGGGTAAGGCATCCCGGGAAATATAACCCGGGATGCTTTTTTTATACTTTTGTCGTTTGATTATTATCATCTGTTGACTAAAATATAATTGTATTTATTTTAACGAAGTAAGTTCCTTTTTCAGAATTCTTATGATACAATATATACAAGTAGGTAAGTGATATATCAGCCGGGAAGCTTCGTGACAGAGATAGTATACAGTATGCCGCGTAACTTTGCGGTTTTTTCATTTCATGAAGATGGCTTATAAGGCTTTTTTAAGAAGAGGAGGAAAATGATGCCAAGGACAGGAAATAAACTGGCTGCCGTTTTTCTGGCGCTGGTGATGACGGTTACGGTTATACCGTTTACGGGTACGCTGAATGTGTACGCAGCAGAGGAATCTGCTGAAGAACCTGCGGCTATCCAGGATACTTATGAACTCGATGGTGTCACATATTTCGATGTTGGGTCAGATAATTTTGAGGGTGATCAGATTAAATTCTTCAAAGACATGCTGGGCAGCAGAAGCAATGTGATCAGGCAGCGGGGTGAATGGGATGCCGAGGAATATGAGTATAAGTACTATGATCAGTCCGAAGCTGATCTGTGGCTGCAGACGGGCGTCTCGCTTCTGACAGATCTTGAACCGGACGGAATCAGTAACGAGTACGATTGCATCCGGGGTATGTTCAATGCTGCTGTGCGTGGATCTCATTTCTATGACCAGCAGAATGGGATGACTTATCAGGCCAGGCGTTTTGATGTGGAGGGAAAGACTTCTCCAAAGGCTGCCGAAGATTGGGTATTCCAGAAGACATTCGGTGCAGATAAGAATTTCGGATACTATAAGGATGACAGCTCCGAGCAGCTGACTCTTGCCACAGCCGTAAATGTAAAGGAGCAATATAACAGCCGGGAAACGAACTCCTATACGGTTGCGGCCTATTTTACCAACTTCCGTATCTCTGCGCTCATTCCTTCCGATGAAGGAACGAATTACGTGACGGAACTGATCACAGATACAGTGAATGCCCGGTCCACAACAGCGTCTACAGTCAAAAACCTGACTGCATCGACTGTCACCGGATCTCAGAGCCTGTCGAACAGTATTTCTGCCAGTGTCTCCAATTCACTCAGCGGGTCGGAATCCTATTCCAAATCAACCAGCAAGAAGGTCGGCGCATCATATAAATTCACGGAAGCCTTCCAGGTGAGCGGAGAATACTCCTGGACCGAGGGAGAAGCGTTTTCCACAGGATGGGGATCTTCTGATTCTGTCTCCAAGAGCAAAAACTCATCCTACTCGGTCAGCGTACCGTTGGCGCCCTACACGCAGGTGATGATCACACAGTCAGATACAACTTCCGTATATCTGACAAGGTACAACTGTCCGATCGCCCTCTTATATGATGTCACTATCGTAGGGTATCAAACCGGACAACTGGGAGACCGTATTCTCCATACGGGTAATACGAATATCTATGTTGATGGTGAATGGATCCCCATTGACAGAGATGCGGTCTATTCATTTTCTGACCCCCTAAACGGCGCAAGAGGGGATCTGGAAACCCGAATCAACGCCTGCGAAAACTGGAACGATATGGACGAGCAAGGGCTCAGATGGCGAATGATTCTGGAGAAATCGAAGGAGGATTATGATCTGTCTATTTTGCCTGATGCCGTAGCGGCGACCCAAAGATATGTGCCTATGTCATCGGTCGGGGGCGCTTATACACAAACGTTGAACGTTGTCGCGACTGAAGTGACCGGCCTGATGCCGACGCATCCGCTCTATCGGGTAAAAATCGCTGATCCGGGTGTGAATATTCATACGGATGAAGTGTCCTATCAGTTGTTTGATTATTTCACTGCCAGGATGAAAGTGGGTGATTTTTCCTACGCCAACTACATGAATCTGATCGGTCTGAACAGAAATGATGTACCGTTCTACGGCTTCTCCAAAGATAACGGCTATTGGATCATCACCGATAAGGAAGGTAATGAGCTGGATCCGGCAGATTCTCCTGTCCTTCTGGAAAAGGATCCTGTATCCACCAACTGGCGTTATACTGCCGTTAAACCCGGCACCTGCTACATGGTATACCGGATTGATGAGGATGCCTACTATATAGCAGAACGGCCGAATGATCCGATTAAAAACGAGGACCTGGTGAAAACAGCTGCTTTGGAGATCATTGTTACAGAAAAGGATTTTACGGGAACCATCGAAATCAGCGGCAGCTATCAGGGCAATATTAATGTTGATCCGGATCCTCTGGAGGGGGAAGACAAGCTCTCGGTAGCTGTCTATGATGAGACCGGGAAGGAAATTGAAAAAGACTATACCTGGGAAGCAAGGGAGATGACCGGTATCATTCTGACAGGAGACATGGTTTCCTTTACAAAACCGGGAACCTATCATGTACGTGCATGTTCTGACGATATCAGATCCGAATGGTACGAGATCAAAGCAATAGACCCTGCGGAAGATCCTGGCTCTGTAATCCCGGAAGAAGGTCATGAGCATAAGATGACCAGGACGAGGAGAAAGGCAGCTACCTGCACAGAAACCGGTAATATCGAGTATTATTCCTGCAGTGAATGCGGAGGGATATTCAGGGATGAGGCCGGTAAAGAAGAATTATCTGAAGGAGATCTTACGCTGCCGGCACTGGGACACAACTGGACAGAATGGGAAACAGAAAAAGACCCTACGGAGCATGAGGAAGGGCAGCAAACCCGATTCTGCCGGAATGATACATCCCACAAACAGACCCGCAGCGTGCCTGTCCTGGCTCATAAACATACCCTGAAAAAGATAGCCAGGAAAGCACCTACTTGTA
>JAEIGA010008380.1_pt1 | contig 15664 bp, 14 predicted proteins | sample 9270691 | NCBI WGS metagenome assembly JAEIGA01 (sample SAMN17057246, study PRJNA624740) | gut metagenome | biome: biome; isolation source: fecal sample | host: Bos grunniens | place: China: Xizang | collected 2019
GAGATCTACGCCCGTTCGGAAGAACTGGTCGCCATGGGTCTCGACATCCCGCAGGTCACAAAGGTCTTCCTCGGGCTCAAAGAAAACGGCATCCCCGTCCGCACGGACGTGTTCACCGTGGAGCAGGCGAGAGCCGAGCTCCGCAGTCTTCGTGAGAAGGGGGTGCTCGCATGGTAAAAGACATCACCATCGGCCAGTACTTCCCCGGACAGTCCGTCATCCATCGGATGGACCCGCGTATGAAGCTGGTGCTGACCCTGTTCTTCATCGTCTTCATCTTCGTCTGTCACAATTTCTGGTCCCTCGGACTCATGGTGCTGGCGCTCGGCGCGACGGTCGCGCTGTCCCGCATCTCCATCCGGACCATCCTGCGGGGCATCAAACCGGTCGTCATCATCATCCTGTTCACGGCCGTCCTGAATGTCCTCTACATCCGCTCTGGCGACCTCATCTGGGAGTGGAAATTCCTCCACATCTATACGGGCGGCGTCTACACCGCCATCTTCATGGTCATCCGCATCCTGGCGCTCATCGTCGCCAGTTCGCTTCTGACCTACACCACATCGCCCACGCTCATCACCGACGCCATCGAACGGCTGCTGTCCCCGCTGAAATTCATGCGGAGCGGCGTCCACACGATCGCCATGATGATGACCATCGCGCTGCGGTTCATCCCGACCCTCATCGAGGAGTTCGACAAGATCACGAGCGCGCAGAAGGCGAGGGGAGCGGACCTCGAAACGGGCAACATCCTCGAGAGGACCCGTGCCCTCATCCCGGTCTTCATCCCGCTGTTCATCACGAGTTTCCGCAGAGCGTACGAACTGGCTTACGCCATGGAGTGCCGCTGCTATCACGGCTATGAAGGCCGGACCCGCATGCGCCAGATGAAACTGGAGGCGAGAGATTACATCGCCCTGGTCATCGTCCTGGCGGTGCTCGCGGGCATCATTCTTTTGAACCATTTCTTTGGACGGTTAGTATGAGAACACTGTTACTGACCCTTCGGTTCCTCGGGACCAACTACCACGGGTGGCAGGTCCAGGAGAACGCGAAGAGCATCATGGAAGAGGTCCAGGATGCGGTGGAGGCGCTGCTCGGTCAGCGCGACCCTGTCACGGGCTGTTCCCGGACGGACACCGGCGTCCACGCGGAGATGTTCTGCTGTACCCTGCGTACGGAGAACCCCATCTCCTGCTACCGGCTCATCGCCGGCATGAACGCCAAGCTGCCGGAGGATATCGCGGTCTCGGACTGCATCGAGGTCCCCGACGATTTCCACCCCCGGTACGACGCCACGGCGAAACAGTACCGGTACCGCATCTGGAACGGGAAGGCACGGAACCCCTTCTGGGAGGGCCGCGCCCACTATGTCCATCCGACCCTCGACGTGGACCGGATGAACGAAAACGCGAAGGACTTTCTCGGGACCCACGACTTCACGTCCTTCACGAACAGCAAAGAAGTCATCAACGACAACGTCCGCACCGTGCGCCGCGCGGAAGTCTTTCGGGAGGGCGAGTGCATCGTCTTCCTCGTCGAAGCGGACGGGTTCCTTTACAATATGGTCCGCATCATGGCGGGCACGCTGCTGGCGATCGAGACCGGCCAGAGGGAACCGGGGAGCATCCCCGCCATCCTTGAGGCCAGGGACCGCCATGCGGCAGGGAAGACGGCACCGGCCTGCGGGCTCTACCTGCACCGGGTATTTTACGAAGAAAGAGAGGACATCGCATGGAACGACTGAAACGTCTGCTGAGAGGTGAGATCTCAGAACGGACGAGCCGCATCCTGAAGATCGTCGCGGTCGCCGTCCTCCTCATCATGCTCTTCGTTATGGCCGTCACCCAGATCCGCGGCACCAAGCTGTCGACGGTAAGAGACAGTTACAACAACTTCTTCTCCTCGGTCGGCGGAGGCGGCGGGTTCCCGTATCAGGTCAACTCCAGCAACATCAAAAAAGTGGACGTCCTGAACGGCGACATCTACATCCTTTACAACGACCGCAGCGTGGCCCTCGACGGCTCCGCCAAGGAGATCCGCTCGTTCGACCACTCCTTCGCGACTCCGGCGCTCTCCATGAGCCCGGACCGCGTCCTCATCTACGACCGGGGCGGGAACGCCTTCCGGGTCGAGAACCGTACGGAATCGCTCTATGAAGGGAAGACGTCCGAAGGGGAGGAGATCATCACCGCCAGTATCGGGAAGAAGGGGAACATCGCCTTCGGGACCCTCTCCGGGTCTGCCACCTCCCGGCTGACGGTCTGGAACAGCACTTATGACACGAAGACGTTCGTCTGGAACTGCTCCGACTACTCGATCACCTCGACCGCGCTCTCGGACAACGGCAAATATGTCGCGGTCTCCGTCATGGGCGCCAAGGACGGGGAGACCTACTCGAAGATCTATGTGTTCGACTTCGAGTACTCCGACCCGGTCTCCGAGACCGAGTACCCGGGCACCGCGATGCTGGCCGTCAACTTCTCGGACAACGACACGGTCGTCGGGGTGGGGGACAACAAGATCAGTTTCCTCAAGGACCTCAAAAAGAACACCGAAGTCGATTTCGGCTCCAGTTCGCTGTCGACGTTCACCTTCTCGCCGAACGGACGGACCGTCCTGGTCCTCGCGGAGTACGGCAGCCAGAACCATCAGCTGCTGCGCTGCTACACCGAGGGCGGACGCAACGCCTTTGAAGAGCCGTACGATGTGTTCATCAAGACCGTCTACGCGTCCGACTCCCGGATCTCGGTCCTGACGAACGACTACATCGACATCTACGGTCTCGGCGGCACGCGCCGCAGAGCCCGGCAGGCCGGCCCGAGTGCTATCCTGGCCTTCACCAACGGCCGCAGGAGCTATTCTTATGAAATGGGCGTCATCGACAAGACGTCCCGCATGAAGAAACAGCCGGAACATCCGGAACCCAGAGAATAATCTTATTTATTTTTAAGGTCCTGTGATATAGTATTTAAGATTTCTGTCTGTACTCGTGGGGGAGTGCAGCTGGAAAGGAATGTTTACAATGAATGAAAATCTCAAAAAACAGCTGGGCAACCTGACGGAAGGCGCCATGACCATCCCGAACCTGCTTTCGGTGATCCGCATCATCCTCATCCCGGTCTTTCTCGTCCTCTTCCTGAAAGGTTCCTATCTGGCCGCCGTCATCGTGCTCGGCGTCTCGGGCCTCACGGACCTGTTCGACGGGAAGATCGCCCGCGCGTTCAACCAGGTCTCCAACCTCGGGAAACTGCTCGATCCCGTTGCCGACAAGCTGACACAGATCACCCTGGCCATCGCCTATTTCTTCTTTTTCCACGCGTCCGACGACGCCCTGCTGCGCAACGGCAGCTGGCTCTTCTGGATCTTCGTGCTGAAAGAAGTCCTCATGCTCATCGGCGGCATCATCATGCTCACGCATGATGTCACGCCCCGGGCCGCCATCATGTACGGCAAAGTCGCCACCGTCGCGTACTATGTCGTCATGATCGCCTTACTTCTGTTCTCCCCGGGCTTCGGTGTGTTCCACAACTGGTTCACACTCCCGTCCGTTGCGATCATCATCCTGGTCGCTATTGCGGCTGTACTCACTCTGGTCGCATTCGGCGTCTATGCGCCGGACCTGCGGCAGATCAGCCAGAAGGCAGATCCTTCCGAAAAATCTAACGGTTAAGGAGCTACTAACATGAAGCAAGTCCTTTGCTCAAAATGCAAAAAGAACCCGGCGGTAGTCTTCATCTCGAAGGTGAACGACACCAAGAATGAACCGGAAGGCTACTGCATCAAATGCGCCATGGAAATGAACATCGGTCCCGTGAAGCACTTCATGGACAACATGGGCATTTCCGCCGACGACATGGACGCCATCACCGAACAGGTGAACGCCATGCTCGGTTTCGACTCGGACGACGATTTCGAAGAGGGTGGGGCCCCGACGATGCCGTCTCTGCAGTCGCTGTTCGGCGCGCTCGGAAACCCGGATATGGCCGGCGCGTTCCAGGACCCGGAGGGGTTCGACGCCATCCCGGACACAACGGAAAGCACCGAGTCTGACACGAAGACCGGCACCCGCCGTCACCGCAGGAACGGGGACAAGGGCAAAAACAAAAAGCGCCGGTTCCTCGGCCTCTACTGCACCGACCTCACGGCGAGAGCCCGCAAAGGGGAACTCGACAACATCATCGGCCGGGAGCAGGAGATCGACCGTGCCATCCAGATCCTCTGCAGACGTTCGAAGAACAACCCCTGTCTCATCGGTGAACCCGGCGTCGGTAAGACGGCCATCGCCGAAGGGCTCGCGGAACGGATCGCGAACGGGGAAGTGCCGGCCAAACTGGCCGACAAGGAGATCCATCTTCTGGACCTCACCGCACTCGTGGCGGGCACCCAGTTCCGCGGACAGTTCGAAAGCCGCGTGAAAGGGCTCATCGACGAAGTCAAGTCGGAGGGCAACATCATCCTGTTCATCGACGAGATCCACAACCTCGTGGGCGCGGGCGATGCCGAAGGCAACATGAATGCCGCCAACATCATGAAACCCGCTCTGTCCCGCGGCGAGATCCAGGTCATCGGTGCCACGACGTTCAACGAATACCGCCGGAACATCGAAAAGGATGCCGCGCTCGAACGCCGTTTCCAGCCCATCAAAGTCGAAGAACCGTCCATCGAGGACACCTACCAGATCCTCCTTGGCATCAAGAAATATTACGAGAACTTCCACCGCGTGCAGATCTCGGACACGCTGGTCCACCAGGCCGTCGTGCTGTCCGAGCGGTACATCACCGACCGGTTCCTGCCCGACAAGGCGATCGACCTCCTCGATGAGGCCTGCACCGCCGCGAACCTGCGCAACAAAGCCATCTCCGAAGCGGAGATCGCGGAACGGGATCTGGCCGACCTGAAGGCCGATCTCGAAGCGCTGGAAGCGGAGACGGAAAACCCCGATTACGAGGAACAGGCAAAGGTCAAGTCGGAGATCATGGCCGAGGAGTCCAAGCTTCCCGCGCTGCAGGAAGCGGCGAAGGACAACCAGGTCACCGAGGCGGACCTCGGCAAGGTCATCCAGCTCTGGACCGGCGTCCCGGCCTCCAAGGTCATCGAGTCCGATATCCGGAAACTCGCGCACCTCGAAGAGGCTCTCGCGGAAAAGGTCAAAGGGCAGGATGAGGCCATCCATGCCGTGGCCAACGCGGTCAAACGCAGCCGCATCCAGATCAATGCCCGCCGGAAACCCGCGTCCTTCATCTTCGTGGGACCCACCGGCGTCGGTAAGACTGAACTCGTCAAGCAGCTGGCGAACCAGCTCTTCGACACGCCCGAGACCCTCATCCGTCTCGACATGTCCGAGTTCATGGAGAAGTTCAGTGTCTCCCGGATCATCGGCTCGCCGCCCGGTTACGTCGGTTACGACGAGGCCGGCCAGCTGACCGAAAAGGTCCGCCGGAAACCGTACTCCGTCATCCTCTTCGACGAGATCGAAAAGGCGCATCCCGACGTCATGAACATCCTTCTGCAGATCCTCGACGAGGGCCGCATCAATGATGCGCAGGGGAGAACGGTCGATTTCTCGAATACCGTCATCGTCATGACCTCCAATGCCGGCAGCCAGTTCAAGGACACGTCCCTCGGCTTCGGCACCAGCAAGGCGGAGCAGAACCGCGACCACGCCATGAAGGCGCTGCGCGAGTTCCTTCGTCCCGAGTTCATCGGCCGCGTCGACGAAGTCGTCCTCTTCAACGACCTCTCCGACAAGGACTACGAGGACATCGCCGTCCTGATGATCGGCGAGCTCATCGACCCGCTGAAAGACAAGGGCATCCTCCTCTCTTATGACGAGGCTCTTCCGGCCGCGCTGCGCGAGAGAATGGACAGCACGGTCCGCGGCGCGCGCGACCTCCGCAACGTCATTCGACGCTGCATCGAGGACCCCATTGCGGACCTTATTATCAGCGCTGACGGGGCTCCCGTGAGCCACATCCACGTGTCTGTGGAAGACGGTGAAATCGCCGTCAAGGCACTGTAAAAATTTATTGACATGCGACGGTCGTTCCTATATAATAATGACCGTCGCAATTCACTTGCGGGTGTAGTTCAATGGTAGAATTCCAGCCTTCCAAGCTGGTTACGTGGGTTCGATTCCCATCACCCGCTCCAACACATATGCGCCAGTAGCTCAGCTGGATAGAGCAACTGCCTTCTAAGCAGTGGGTCAGGGGTTCGAGTCCCTTCTGGCGTGCCATTTTTGCGATATATGGTGGACGTAGCTTAGTTGGTTAAAGCGCCAGATTGTGGCTCTGGAGACCGAGGGTTCGAATCCCTCCGCCCACCCCACTATAGCAAAACGGCCGCCCACATTTGTCGGGCGGCTTTTTTCATACACAGGGGTGTAGCCAAGCGGTTAAGGCAACGGACTTTGACTCCGTGACTCGTGCGTTCAAATCGCACCATCCCTGCCAGGCAGTCCGGGAAGACCTCCCGGGCTGTTGTTTTTTGCCTTTTTTTGCCTTGTGTAAAGAAAAAAGAAATACAATATTACGTAGTTTAGCCTATTTTCGGTCATTCGCTTACCATCTGTCTATTGTCATGTTGTTCGAATGACCGTATAATAGAACGGTCGCAAACACTTGTATGTATGTTTTCATACAACCGCCCTTTTGAGAATGATATGGAGATGAAAGAAATGAAAAAGACAGCTCGCAAGATCGTTGCCGTTATGCTGACGATGATCCTGATGGTCTCTGCCGTCGCAGTCACCGCGTTTGCCGCCAATCGGAACAACGTCAGGCACTATGGCACTTACGTCTGTGTCGGCGACAGCGTTGCCTCCGGCTTTGGTCTTCCGGACTACAACAAATATGGCAAGAAGATCGTCTATAAAAAACGCATCAAAGGTTCTTATGCCGACCACATTGCGCGTGACACCGGCGCGAAGTTCTATTCTCTCGCTTATCCCGGCTTTACGTCCGGTTCGCTTCGCTATGAGCTCGACCCGAGCTATCGGATGAAGTGGTGGGAAGAGCAGGAACTCGCGAACTTCACCGGCAACATCTACAGCAAAAAATGGCTGGACAAGGAGAAGTCCTATATCCGGAGCACGATCGCCAAGGCTGACCTCATCACGATCGACATCGGCGTCAACGACTCCTGGTACGGTACGATCGCCCTCATCTACGCCATTGCCGAAGAGGGCAAGGTCAACGGTTCGGCACCCCGTCATACCCTCGAAGACGAACTGAATGAATACGGTTCCTGGGGCACGGTCGTCCGCAACGCGATGTATTACCTCGCCGGTTTTGCCGAGAATCCGCGGCTCTGGGCCAAGTTCTGGAATGCCTGGATCGAGAACCTGACCACGTACTTCACCCAGTATCAGCAGAACTACAACGCGATCATCCGCTCGATCTACCGGATCAATCCGGATGTCACCATCGTTGCGCTCTCCAGCGCCAACTCCTTCAAATACCTGAACTTCACTCCGGGACGCGCTTCCGGTTCTTACAAGCTCCAGTTCATGGATCGCCCGGTCGAAGTCGACCTTCCGTATGTCGGCACGGTCGCACTCCCGGATTCCCTCCATATCGGCCTGAACCCGGTCTCCAACACCACGCAGAACCTCTATGACTTCTTCTACGAGCCGGTCCGCAAGATCTGGCAGTACAAGAAGCCCGGCCAGTATTACTATGCCGATGTCTCTGAGTACGAGCTCATCAAGCGGAACCTTGCGATCCCGATGTATGAGTTCATGTCGATGGACGATTCCGGTTTCAACCCGCATCCGACCCTGAAGGGAAGCCGGTACATCGCCGACTGTGTCGAAAAGGTCCTGCCGGCCCGTCGATGATTAACATTTGTAAACTCCCGGGAGAGCTCCCGGGAGTTTTTTTGCGCTTTTTTATACAAGTATGAAGAAAAAGTATTGAAAAACTAAACATCGTTCATCTATAATAAATAGTGCTATCATAGCTTGACTGGCTATGGACTCGAACGAATGCAAACAAACACAAACAAAAATCAACCGCATTAGATGGAGATGAAACAATGAGAAAGACGATGAAAAAGATCATTGCTGTCCTCAGCCTGCTCGCGATCATGGTCTCGGCCCTGTCCGTCAGCGCTTTGGCAGCTGACCGCTACAATGTCAAACAGTACCCGGTCTATGTCTGCCTCGGCGACAGCGTAGCCTCCGGCTTTGGTCTGCCGGACTACAACCGCCGCGGTAAAGTCCTGGTCTATCGCAAGAACATCGCCGGCTCTTACGGCAACCTGCTTTCCAAGGATGTCGGCGCCACGAGATATTATCCCTGCGGCTACCCGGGATTCACTTCCGCCATTTTCCGTTATTGCCTGACGGACAATTACAAGCCGCGCGAGTGGGAGATCAATCAGCTTGAGAATTTCTCCTACAACGAATATACTCCGGCCGTCCTTGCCAGAGAGAGAACGCACATTCGGAATGCCGTCGCAAAAGCCGACCTCATCACGGTCGACCTCGGCGTCAACGACACCTGGTACAGCACCATCGCTCTCGTATATGAGATCGCGAAATACGGTACGGTCGTCGGTCAGGACCCGCGCAAGACCCTCGCGGAAGAACTTGCCATCTACGGTTCCTGGGGCACGGTCGCCCGCAACGCGATGTATTACCTTGCCGGTTTCGCGGAGAATCCCGATCTGTGGGCCACTTTCTGGGGCTGGTGGGTCGATAACCTGTCCACCTACTTCCTGCAGTATCAGGCCAACTTCGACGCCATCATGCAGGGCATCTTCCAACTGAACCCCAACGTTACGGTCGTCAATCTTGCCAGCGGCAACTCGTTCCGCTGCCTGAGCATCATCCCGGGCGTCCGCTCCGGTTCCCTGAAGATCCAGTGGATGGGTCAGCCCGTTCAGGTCGACCTTCCGTACGTCGGCACCTTTACTCTGCCGAACTTTGTCCACATCAGTGAAAACCCGATCGCCAACGTCACCGGCGTCATGTACGACTTCTTCTACGAGCCCATCCGCCAGGCATGGACCGTGAAGAAACCCGGACAGGTCTTCTATGCGGACGTCACCGACTATGAGATGATCATGAAACCTCAGATCACTGTCCCGATGTACGAGTTCATGTCGATGGACGACTCCGCATTCAACCCGCATGCCACCCTTGCCGGCAACCGTTACATGGCGGACAAGATCCTTGAAGTCCTGCCGACCCGGTAATTACAGGCTGGTTACAATTTAGAAACGAATGACACCTCGGCTACCCCCGGGGTGTCGTTTTATGTTAAAATAGATGAAAACATACAGGAGCCAGCTTATGATCCGTTACCTCGAATGCATGACCCCGGAAGCGGGAGACGAGCTGAGGGCTTTCTGCGCGGACAGCGTGTTCGGTGTGAAAGCGCTGGGCCCGGTGCTCTCCTACGGCCTCGGCTACGACTTTGTCTCTGCCTGGGAACAGCGGGACGAAGAGGGTCATATGACGGCGTTCCTGTCGAAGTATTACGGGACCGTTACGGTCCATGTGTCTCCCTCGGGCGATGTACCGGAACTGCTTGCCTTCCTCCGGGCCATCGGCTTTGGCGCCCTCGTGGGCCCTGCCGCTGTCCTCGCGGAATGCCGGCTGCAGGGGGAGACGGGGTGTGTCATGAGCCTTCCGAAGGGCTCGGCGTGCATCGCCGCAACGGCAGAGCCGGACGCGTTCACGCTGGCCCGGGACGCGGAGTTTCGGGACTTCTATGAGGTTCTGACGCGCGCGGACCCCGGAGCGGTGACGGAGGATTACGGAGCGTTCCTGACCGACTTCTCCCACCGGGTCCGGCACGGGACCGCGCATTCTGTTTTGCTGAGCGAGAACGGCACGGCGGTGTCGACCGCCGCGGCGCTCGTCTCGATGGAGGAGAGCGTGCTGCTCGGCGCGGTCGCGACGGTGCCGGAGGCGAGGGGGAAACGGTATGCGGCCACATGCATCCGCGCTCTCTGCGACTCGTTCCCGGAACAGCGCATCTTCCTGATGTGCCGCCCGGACATGCGGGCTTATTATGAGCACCTCGGGTTCGAAAAGATCGGCGATTATCTGGAAGTGGTTTCCAGTTGAAACACAGTGAGGAAAGAAGCTATGTTAGAACAGACCTATCAAGTCCTGAAAAGCGGGACCGATATCCGCGGCATCGCGGCGGAAGGTGTCCCCGGCCAGGAGATCCAGCTGACCGATGAAGTGGCGCATAACATCGGCTATGGCTTTGCCTGCTGGCTCGAGGACCGGATCACGCCGGCGCACGGCGCCGCCTTCACGGTCGCGGTCGGACACGACTCCCGCATCTCGGCAGACCGTCTGACCAAAGCCCTCATCGAAGGGCTGACGCTGGCCGGGGTGAACGTCAAAAAGTGCGGCCTGTCTTCGACGCCCGCCATGTTCATGACGACGGTGAACTTTGACTGCGATGCCGCGGTCGAGATCACCGCGAGCCATCACCCGTTCAACCGCAACGGGTTCAAGTTCTTCACGAAGCAGGGAGGCATCGAAAGCTCCGATGTCAGCGAGATCCTGACGCTTGCCGAGAACGCGCCGAAAGAACCGGCCATGGAACCCGGCATCGTGACGGACACGCCTTACATGAACAACTATGCCGAATACCTTCGGAACATGATCTGCGAAGGCATCAACGCGGACGACTACGCGCGGCCGCTGCGGGACTTCAAGATCGCGGTCGATGCCGGCAACGGCGCCGGCGGCTTCTATGCGACGAAGGTCCTCGAGCCCCTCGGCGCGGACATCACCGGCAGCCAGTTCCTGGAGCCGGACGGCATGTTCCCGAACCATGTCCCGAACCCGGAGGACTCGACCGCCATGAAGGCCATCTCCGAATCGGTCCTGCGCAACGGGTGCGACCTCGGCATCATTTTCGACACCGATGTCGACCGCTCTGCCTGTGTCGATGAGAAGGGCAGAGAGATCAACCGCAACGCGCTCATCGCCCTGGCGGCCGCCATTGCCCTCGAGGACAATGAGGGCGGCACCATCGTGACCGACTCCGTGACCTCCTCCGGCCTCAAGATCTTCATCGAAGAGACCCTCGGCGGGAAGCACTGCCGGTTCAAACGGGGCTATAAGAACGTCATCAACGAGGCAAAACGCCTGAACCTCGAGGAGACGACCAACGCGCCGCTCGCCATCGAGACGTCCGGGCACGCCGCCATGCGGGAAAACTATTTCCTCGACGACGGCGCGTACCTCGCCACAAAGATCATCATCAAGGCGGCCCAGCTGAAGCGGGAAGACAAGGTCCTCGGAGACCTTATCGCCGACCTCCAGGAGCCGGTGGAAGCGGAAGAGTACCGTCTCAAGATCCTGCCGGAGAACTTCCGGGAGATCGGCCAGAGCGTCATCGACGACCTGACAGCGGTGGTCTCCGAGTCCGACGACTATATCGTGGCGCCGGACAACGCGGAGGGCATCCGCGCTTCCAAACCGGAAGCGGACGGCTGGTTCCTGCTCCGCCTGTCGGTCCATGACCCTGTCATGCCGCTGAACATCGAAAGCAACACGCCGGGCGGCGTGGAAAACATCCTGCGGGACCTTCGGGCCTTCTTCCATGTCTACGAAGTGCTCGATTCCGACTGCCTGCAGAAGTGAAACGGAGTGACTGATATGGATCGAAACGATTTGAATCAGAGTTCCTATGAGGACCTGGTCTTTGCCAAGGTCGACCATTTGCGGGAGGCCAGCAGCGGTTTCCCGGAAGTCGTGTTCTGCGAGAAGAAGACGGAGAACCAGGTCGCGCAGATCATGAAGGCGATCTGCGACCGGAGCGGTCTCGCGCTCGGGACCCGGGCAAATGCGGCCCAGTTCGAAGCGGTCAGGGAAGTCCTTCCGGGGGCCGTGTTCCATGAAGAGGCGCGGGTCATCACCGTAGGCGAGCCGAAAGAGCAGTTCGGGAATGTGGCCATCTGTACGGCCGGCACCACAGATATCCCCGTCGCTGAAGAGGCCGCGCTGACGGCCTGCATGTGCGGCGCGGAAGTCCACCGCTACTACGACGTCGGCGTCGCGGGCCTCCACCGGCTCCTCGACCAGGTCGAGGACATCCGCAAAGCCAATGCGGTCGTCGCGGTGGCCGGGATGGAAGGCGCGCTCGCCAGCGTCATCGGCGGGCTCGTCAACGCGCCGATCATCGCCTGCCCCACGAGCGTCGGGTACGGCGCCAATTTCGGCGGCCTGTCCGCGCTTCTTGCCATGCTGAACTCCTGTGCCGCCGGGACCTCGGTCGTGAATATCGACAACGGGTTCGGCGCCGGGTTCATGGCGGCGAAGATCAATCGCCAGACCGTAAAGGGGAAAGAATCATGAGAGACGAGATCATCAAACTCGAAACGAACCTCGACGACTGCACCGGAGAGAAGCTCGCGTACTGCATGGAGCAGCTCTTCGAAGCGGGCGCCCGCGACGTCTGGTACACACCCATCTTCATGAAGAAGGGGAGACCGGCTGTCGCGCTGTCGGTCATGTGCCGGGAAGAGGTGAAGGACGAATGCATCCGGATCATTTTCCGCGAGACGTCTGCCATCGGCATGCGGGTGTCCCTGCAGGAACGCGTCATCATGGACCGCGAAGCGGTCACGGTGGACACTCCGTACGGACCGGTCGACGCAAAGCATCTGACCTATGACGACGTCGAAAAGACCACCATCGAATTCGAGAGCGCGAAGAAACTCGCCAAAGAAAACGGCGTCCCGCTCTCCGAGATCCTCAAATGACCTATGGGAAGCTCCTCACCGGTGTGAGGAGCTTTTTTATGGCTTCACGACCGCTGCGATGCCGGGAAACGATAACGAACCAGAGTCCTTCTTGTTAGAAAGAAGACAAGCGGACGGCGGAATTTTGAACATTTATCAGTTGATGATTATCGATGAATTATATATAATGAGAATGAACGTAAACTATACAAGTATAGTTCTCGGAAAATAATGAGAAGGTGGTATTCTATGAAAAAGTTAAGAGATTTTGTGTTCTCCTTCCTGACCAAAATCGAAAAGCTGAACTATTTCCTCGTCATCGTCCTGTGGAGCCTCGGCGCGCTGGCGGCACCCTTCGGCTTCCCGTGGATCGTCCTCGGCATCCTCTGGCTGCATGCCTTTGAGACCGTCACCATCGGTCTGAAAGTCGGCAAAGAGGCGGGGGAGAAGTTCCTGTATTCCCTGTGCATGTGCATGACCTTCGGGTTCACCTGGTGGGTCCCGCTGCGCTGGAAGACCGAAAACGGTCTGCTTGAGAAGTAAGAAAGGAGAAACGAATCATGGTAGCAGTATTATCTTACCTCGCGTGCATCATGCTCTGGATCGGCAGCACGCTCCTGATGATCATCAAAAAGAACCCGTTTATGGTCCTTACCCTGTTCCTTCTTCATCTCTGTGAGCTCCTCACCGTCGGCCTCAAGACCGGCAGAGAGTTCGGCAAGAAGGACAACGTGTCCATCGCCAGCTGCCTCTGCTTCGGCTTCCTTTGGTGGCTGCCGCTCAAGAGACAGATGAAGAAAGAGACCTTTACCGATGAAGATTTCGTCCGTCACGACGACGATATCGTCATCCATCATGACTGAGGAGGAGACGAAATGGGAGTTAAATACGATCATAACGCTGTCGTTATCGAAGAAGCACCAAAACTGAACTACACCCATAACTATGTCTGCCTTCCTTATGACTACGGCAGAGAGAGTTATGAGAACCGCGCCGACGTCAAGGCGATCAAAGCCACCGTCCGCAGCGCCCTCGACAAACTCGATGAGGCCACCGGCTGGAAGGCCAAATTCAAGGGCCAGAAAGTCCTCATCAAACCGAACCTCGTCTTCGTCACCCCGAAGACCTCTTACCGGTACAGCTACGACATCCCGCAGACCACCGACCCCCGTGTCTTCGATGCCACCATGGAAGTCCTGTCGGAACTCTGTGACGATATCGTCATCGGCGAAGGCTCCGGTCTCGTCACCTGGACCTATGCCAAGATGGCCGGTTACCTCGACATCGCCAAGAAGTACAACGCCAAGTTCGTCTGCTTCGAAGAGCTTCCCACCCAGCGCTTCTTCTGCCCGAAGGCGGAAGTCGGCCAGGAAGTCTACGTTCCGGACATCATCGGCGAAGTCATCCGCGGCGAGCGTCTCTACGTGTCTCATCCGAAGACCAAGTGCAACATCTACACCGGCGTCACGCTCGGCTTCAAGAACTCGATGGGCACCTATTCCGTCAACATGCGTGCCAGAAACCATACCTGGCAGATCAATAAGAAGCTGACCGACATCATGTATCTGTTCAAGCCGGACCTCACCGTCATCGATGGCATCATCGGCGGCGAAGGCAACACCCCCGGCCCGAACGATCCCGTCATCTTCGACCGCATCATCTGCGGTACCAACGCTGTCGAAGTCGACCGCATCACGACCGAACTCATGGGCTTCGACCCGAACAAGAACGACCTCATCATCGAGGCGGACAAGCGCGGCTTCGGCGACCCGGACGTCGAGATCATCGGCGAGAAGAGAGTGGTCCCGTTCCGTCCCGCGGAGCCGACCCTTCTGTCCGAGCGGTTCAAGAAGCACTGGCCCGGCGTCAAGGAGTTCGTCGGCTACACGAATCCCCATGTCCCGAAAGTCGACAAGATCGACGGCTGGACCCGCGATGAAGTGTTCGCGATGGAACAGTTCGACCGCGGCGGCACCCCGTCGTCCCTCGGCACCTGCTTCGAAGTCTTCTTCGCGTCCTATACCTACCCGCTGACCAGGATGCGCCACCTGAACGTCATCGTCGGTGAGGGCGCGGAGTGGAACGGCACGAAGTACTGGATCTGCGATGACGGCCACGCCTACACGCTCGAAGAACTTGAGAATCTGCCCGGCATGACGGTCGTCGTCGGCGAGAACTCCGCTCCGGCGAAGTCCGCTGCCACGCATCCGTTCTTCTTCATCCGCGGCTGGGGCGAAGTCAACAACCTCGCCGTCCGTATGGCAGCTGCCATGATGCCGACAGTCCCGGGTCAGGCCGACCTCCACTGGCTTCCCTGGATCGGCATCGGTGCCGTCCGGAAGTACCTCGTCAAACTCGGTCGCGCCGCCATGGGCCAGAAGACCGACATGACCTACGATGCCTTCACGGACGGTGTCTACACCATCCCCGAACTGGCAGAGCAGAACCTCGACGTCGACTGGATCGAAGCGCCGCTTCCTCCGCAGGACCTCAAAGATCGCTGGCAGGCGATCAAAGAGACCCGCATTATGGCACAGTTCCTTCTGTAAGGACTGTTTGGATACAGAAAAAGCCTCCGGCAAACGCCGGAGGCTTTTTTCGTCTTTCTTTATTTTCTCCCGGTCCAGTCGATGTCGGTCGCGTCCCGGAACGTGCTGTTCGTCACAAACTCCGCCATGCGGGGGTGCGGCGCCGTCAGGATCTGAGACGTCTTTGCCGCGTCGCTCAGGTAGACCGGCACTTCGGTCTGGGCATTGTTGCCCCACAGCATGAAGACACAGCCCATCTGCTCGAGACAGGGGATCAGCTTCGCCCGGAACGGCTCCCATAGCTTCTGGTGGGACCCGGGTTTCCCGGCCTCCACGGTCAGGGTGGAGTTGAGGAACAGGACGCCCTGCGCCTCCATCGCGTTGAACCAGTCGGTGGGCGGGAGGATGTCGAACTGTCC
>JAEIGA010008381.1_pt1 | contig 15664 bp, 6 predicted proteins | sample 9270691 | NCBI WGS metagenome assembly JAEIGA01 (sample SAMN17057246, study PRJNA624740) | gut metagenome | biome: biome; isolation source: fecal sample | host: Bos grunniens | place: China: Xizang | collected 2019
AAGAATCCCTGGTCCGATGTGTAGACGATGATTGTGTTATCGAGTTGTCCCTTTGCCTCAAGGTGGTCAAGAAGACGCCCGATTCCTTCATCTACACTCATGAGAGTGGCCAGGTAATCCCTCATGAACTGCTGATATTTCCATCTTACCAGTTCATTACCTGAAAGTTTTCCGGATCTGTATTCTGCGATACGCGGAGCATAGACGCTGTCCCATTTGTGCTGTACTTCTTCCGGCATGCGGGTATATACATCGTAAAGCCTGTTTCCTCCTGCGAGAATTTCCTCGCGGGTCAGCAGCTTGAGGTCCCAGTCGTTCTTCAGGGTATGTGCTATCGACATGTCCTGAGTGCGTGCTGCTGTACCTCTTCCTTCATAGTCATCCAACAATGTCTCAGGTTCCGGGAACACTCTGTCGTTGAACATTCCCAGATGTCTCGGAGCCGGCATCCAGTTGCGATGCGGTGCCTTCTGGTGATACATAAGACAGTATGGCCCGTCGCATGAGTCGATGAATTCAAGGGCTTTGTCCGTGATGACGTCGGTTACATAACCTTCTTCCCGGATGTCGACGCCGTTCTCCTTGAACTCAGGTGAATAATAGTCTCCCTGCTCCTCCTGTCCGGTGATGATGCTCCAGTAGTCGAAGCCCTGAGGCTCGGAAATGAGATGCCATTTGCCCACTACTCCTGTCGTGTATCCGGCTTTCTGGAGCAGTTTGGGGAATGTCTGCTGCGACCCGTCGAAATGGCTGGCGTTATCCGAAAAACCGTTGACATGGCTGAACTTTCCTGTCAGGATACATGCTCTTGATGGACCGGAAAGCGCATTGGTAGCATAGCAGTTGTCGAAACGGATGCCCTCGTTTGCAAGCCTGTCCATGTTAGGAGTCTCGATAAGTCTGCCTCCGTAGCATGACATGGCCTGGGTCGTGTGGTCATCCGTCATGATGAAAATTATGTTCGGACGCTGCTCCTGATGACAGCAGCCAGTAAGTCCTGCAGCTGCCAGAGGAAGTGCGTATGCCGCTTTAAGATGTTTCATTATAAAGTATATTCGCTTATTCAGATCAGATCGGCTACTGTAATTGATGATATGCCTTTCTACAGATTTCTATATTCTATACCTTTGATTTTCATATATCTCTGAAGTCCCTCGAGATAGTAGTAGTCGGCGTAGTTAAGAGGAACGTCGATTTCTGAACCATGCGCGAGAGAACCTGTAGAGTGCTTGAGAATGAATCCCTCGTTTTCGCCCGGTGCTGCCAGATACGCATCTGTCGAGAGGCTCTTGAGAATCTTTTCCGCATAATCGAAATATTTTACACCGTCTTCTGTCAAGGTACTGAGCTCAAGAAGACCGCATGCAGTCACTGCAGCAGCAGATGCGTCGCGTGGAGTGTCGGCTCCTGCAGGGGCGTCATAGTCCCAATAAGGAATGCAGTCTTCTGTTGTAACCTTCTCCATAATCATGTCTGCTATCTTCTGCGCAAACTCCAGATAGCGAGGTTCCTTGGTTTCACGGTAGATTGCTGTGTATCCGTAGACTGCCCAAGCCTGACCTCGTGACCATGCTGAGTCGTGGTTCTTGCCCTGGAAGGTCTCTTTGCATTCTACGCTGCCGTCGTTGTTGTAGCTTATAACATGCCAGCATGTCATGTCATCACGGAAGTGGTTAGGCATTGTGGTGTCTGCATGTTTCATTGCAACATCCCTGTAGCAGGACTTGCCGGTAAGTCTCTCTGCATTGAAAAGGAGGTCGAGGTTCATCATATTGTCGATGATTACAGGGAAATTCCATCTTCCGAAGTCCCATGAACGGATGCAGCCTATCCCGTTGTTGAAACGCGAACAGAGATTGTCGGCTGTCTGTATGAGTACTGCAGGGATGGTATCGTTAGGCGCAAGTCGGAGTGCATTGCCGTAGCTGCAGTTCATCATGAATCCGAGGTCATGTGTTCCGGTATACTCACGGATAGGGTTAAGCATGTTGGTGTACTTGATGGCCTCGGCCTTCACAGCTTCGTTGCCAGTAAACTCGTAGACATACCACAATGAGCCAGGGAAGAAACCGCTGGTCCAGTCGTAGATTCCGCAGAGGCGACGCTTTCCGAGTTTGTCGGCTGTAGGATGAGTTCTGAGTGAGTCCTTGAAGACTGACTTGTCCTTTCCGAGCTGGTAGCTGAGCATGTCAAGATCGTAACCTGACCAGATTGAACGCGGCATCATGCCTGTTCCGTCTATTTCCGATGCTGTGAGCATCAGCTGGTGCTGTGCCCTGTCGATACCGGTCTTGACCCAGCCATACTCTTCGGCCTGGCAAGCTGTCAGGAAAATTGCTGCAGAAACTGCGATGATGAGGTTGTTTAGTTTCATGATATTATTGTTTTTTAATTAATTTCTTATAAGGTATATTCAAGAATCTTCTTTTTATTTTTACCTACCTTGACCATTACTTTCAGGCTATTCTGGTTAAAGTATTCACTGATGAATGATGCTGAAATCTTGGGGTCAGCTCCTGGCTCGTTGTGAGGCACGATTACAGTTATATATCTTACAGGTTTGCCGTCCTCCTTCATGACATTGAAACTTGTATTCGTACGTTTCTGTTTTTTCATATATTCTGTTGAAACCCATCCGAACACTTTTTCCATCTTCATGTCTGCAGGTCCGAAACACTGCAGCTTCATATTGCTGCCGTCTTCGTTTTCAGTGTTATAAGACATCTTGAGAGGGAAATTGCTGGATTTGCGCCTAGGCATCTGATAGTGCAGCTTGACCATTCCGCGGGCACTACCGACAGCTTCATCTACGATTACAAAGTACTTGCCTTCAACGAAGAAAATACTGCGACGATGTTTAAGCTTCTCATAGCTCTGATTTTCTGTGACGAGTATCTGGATATCTCCGTCAGGCTTCCATAAGAGGGTCTTCGAATCCGTATTTTCTAAATTTTTGCCATTGAGTACCAATGTATTATGCATAGATGAACTGCGGAATAGATTACGTTGTTCCATTATGGCTTCATCACCTGCATAAACGTATGACCCGGAGTCCTGAAACAGTATCTTCCCATCATACCATAGTTCAAACGTTCCGTTGTCAGGCTGGTTGTGCCAGAATGCCGGAGGCCCCGCCTTTACAACCATCTGTGTGGCATCGTCGTCCCATCCGTTTCTGAATACGAAGAATCCGGATTCCGGATAGCCTATAGAAAGATTTTCCGGCAATTCTCCTTCCTGACCTTCTGTTGCCCAGTATCTGATAGCCATATTTTCCGGAAAAATCTCAGCCCACCTCTTATAACTCTTGATCATATCTTTCCTCGACACAATTCTCGCATCGCTGAAAATCGGGTTTGTATAGTCCGGATAACTTATGTTGGCGTAGAACATTATCATCTTTTCTATAGTATCGATGTAGCTCTGGGGAAATACGCTGCGGAATCCGTTGATGTCTGCCACCTCCAGCGCCTTGAGGAAGATTTCAATTGCTGCAAGATGATAGTGCGGACATAATTCATACTGACCGCCGTCATCATACACCTGTATCTTTATTTCTCTGTTCAGGATATCAACACCACTGTCTCTCCACTGCTTGGCTCTTTTGAATTCCGGGAAGAAGGAACCGGCGCAAAGCATTCTTTGGGCTTCGAACAGAAGGTGGTTGCCTTTCTCAGACCAGTTGTTCATTATGTGCTCGGCATGCCTATGGTAGTTTACGAGGAATTCTGTAAGGAATTCTGCTGTAAAGGAAGGGGAATCTATAAATAGCTGGAATTGTATAGGCTGGTCCTGAAGACGATGGCTTACCTCGAGAGGACGCCATGCATATCTCATGTTCTCGGTTTCATCTTTCAGCGTCGAACCTTCGATTATTTCATACTCTTTTTTCTGTATGTTTATGTATGGGTTCTTGATAATCCAGTCTATATACTGCCTGGTCCATTCCGCGGCATATTTTTCGTCGCCACTGACGCGGTAGGCTTTTCCCATGGGGACAAACCATTTGTGCCTATGTAACTGCCACCTTAATTCGTTGTCCTTGACAGGCCAGTATTTCCAGTTGATATCATCTCCGTAGTGGAATGAAGGTTGGTAGCCTTTGTGAGCGAAGAAAATATGCTGCATGGCATCGTCCGCCCATTGCTGATGCTCCTTGCTGATCTTTACCTTGGAAATATCCTTGATTTCAGTAGTGCGGATACCTTTTCTGTCTTTGTAATACTTCAATAAAGCTTCTGCTGCTTCCTGTTCCTTCCCTTCAGAATGCAGCTTCCTGACTGTTTCAAGCCCCGGGTGGTCGAGGTTTATGAGGTCGAAAACAGTCTTCTGGAGTCTTGGCGTCTGTGAATATGCATTAGTGCAGATTGCCAGCAGGGTAAATATTATTACAATTTTCTTCATAAACTGTACAATGGTTAAACTGATATTGATTTACAAAATTATAATCTCCGTGCGGTTTTCCCCTATGATATTGTTTAAAATAATGCTCTCTTTTGGTGTGTGTCGAGTGATTCGACAAAACTGATATATCATTCAACAAATATTGAAAATAATGTACGATTTTACTGAATATAATGACAACTGAACTCCTATGATTTATCATATAGAAAGTAACTTCGCATATCTTATTATTAATGATTTTTTGTGATTCTGTATGAAACGAATTCTGCATGTTTTATTGCTTGCCATCTTTGTGACGGCTTGTGTAAGTAAGGAAAGTTTCGAAAATAAGGTGGGTGATCCTGATCTTGAAATCGTTCCTGAGACGTTTCCAGGTGAGGATGCTGGAATTGACTCACGTCTGTTCGGACTGTTGGATCTGGAATATCCGGGACTTGAGGCTGTAAAGCATTTTTATGAGAGCGGCGATATGTATAATGCGGCATATCAGTTGCTGTTGTATTATCGTGAAAGGTCTGTAATTAATCCTTTTGTGAATACCCTCGCCCCTACATCTGCTACATCTGCTGCAATCAGCATAGCGGATCAGGCAACAAAGGAAGGAGGTTATCGTTTCAAGGTCTCTGATTACGTTGATGCCGATGGGCTTGGCTATTCTTTCCTTGCTGAGGATGGTTCTATTGACTGGGAAATTCCTGATGCAATGAAAGGTGAAAGTCAGTTTGAATCTCAGCTTCATCGCCATCAATGGATGCTCACTCAGGCAAGGGCATATAAAGCCACTGGAGATGAGAAATATGTACAGGCATGGATCGAGGTCTATTTCGACTGGGTCAAGGAATTCCCATGTGGTGAAGGAAAGACCTATGATACCCCATGGTGGGGACTGCAGCCGGCAACAAGAGCCCATGATCAGATGAGTATATTTACTTATTATGTTGAGTCTGAGTTGTTTACTCCGTCAGTGCTGGCAAATTTCCTGGTCTCATTCCACACTCATATTAGAAATATCACCCTCAACTGGTATGAAGAGGCTGGCAGTAATGTGAGGCTTTCTCAGGAAATGACAGTGTATATGGCGGGAGTACTTATGCCTGAATTCAAGGATGCGTCTTCATGGTACGAAGCCGGTAATGCAGGTATGACTGCTCAAATCAAGAACCAGTTCCATGAAGATGGAGTACATAATGAATTTGATCCGGGATACCACATCGGTGCAATCGCTGATTTTTATGATATCTATAAGTTGGCTCAGGTGAACGGCCTTCTGTCTGGCTTTCCTTCTGACTTTATCGAAAGTCTTCGCGCAGCAGTGAATTTTGTCAAGGATATTATGTACCCGGACTATTCGATTGAAATAATAGGTGACACCCATGCTGATTCATGGACTAAATCGGTTCTGACAAAGAATTTCAGAAAGTACTCTGAAATGTTTCCTGATGACGAGGGACTTAAATGGATTGCTTATGACGGAGCATCAGGTGTAAAACCGGTGTCGACATTCGCCTCTTACCCTGTTTCAGGATATTATATGATGAGGAGCGGATGGGACAGAGAGTCCATGATGTTGATCCATAAGAACAGCAATGACCCTCAGGAATGGTACCACAATCAGTCTGATAACGGTCATGTGTCTCTATATGTCAATGGACGTCATTTCCTTCCTGATGCCGGTTTCTATACTTACAACGCTGGCTCCAAAAGAAACTCCTACCGAGAGACATCAATGCATAATACAATCACTAAGGAAGGCTTCAATCTTATCGATAAGCGCTCCGGTAAGCTTCTTAAGTCTCAGACAACTCCTGACTATGAACTGCTTGTCACCGAGAATGCTTCGTATTCAGATCTTACTCACCGCAGGGCAATATTCTTTGTGAATAAAAAGTTTTATGTTTTGGTTGATGAGGCCTATGGAACCAACCAGGGCAAGGTGAATCTTAATTTCAATCTTTGGGGTGGAGCCGGAGATGGTCCGGGACACCCTCAGTCCGGAAAAAATGTGACTGTCCTGGATGAGTATGAAGGCCAGCTGTGCTGTGGCGCACATTCGATCTTCCCGGATGGAAATAATCTCCTGCTGAGAACATTCTCTGAAACTGCCGATGATTTTAAGTTTACCAACAACACCAGATATTTTTCAAATGCCGTGAATGAAGAGACCCAGCGCTGGTGGTATGAGGCCTCTGTGACCAAAAAAGCGGATAAGGCGGCACGTTTCATAACTGTAATCCTTCCGTTCGGTGATGCGTCGGAGTTTGAATTGCAGGATATCTCTGCTACATTCATTGACAATCCGAATCCGGAAAATGCCGGAACATTCCACGGAAACGATGGTGCTGCCGTCAAGGTGAGCGTCAATGGAACAGACTATTCACTTTCGTATAATCTTAACTAAAAGATATGAAGCAAATGTTCAATAAGATGATTGCAGGCCTTTTGCTGGGAATGGCGGTCTTTGGGTCCTGCGCAAAGAATGAGCTGTCGGAAGATGGTGATTTTATGCTTTTCTATCCTGACGTGACTGATATAGGATTGTCGTACAACATGAATGTAAAGCCGACATATCGTGGCCAGACACCAGAGGATTTCAAGGTATATGATGTTACTCTTGACGGGAACAGGTGTGAAACGGATGCATTCGCTGTAGAGGAGAATACCGGAGTGCTTCAGATAAGAAGTACTGCATCCATGCAGGTGGGGCTATATTCGATAAGTGTGTCATGTGTTTCCGGTGGTAAGACTTATGAGTTTCCGGATGTTGTCAAGGTTAATTTGATGCGCCCGGTTCCTGAAGGTATCACGATGGATCCTGCGGAACTGGAAATATTTGTAACTCAGGTGAATGATGTTAAATCTACTGAGGAACTCCCTACATCAAAAGTGGTTACTGAGGGTGAGCATATAACAATCAAGAGCTACCATATTGCGAATGTCCGCAGAGATGGGCAGGTGATGGAAGAATGGCAGGACTTCTTTGCTATCGATAATGCTGCTGGTGTTGTTTCCATTGTCAGGAATCCGGGATTTGTTCCCGGAGATTATCTCCTGGACTTGAAACTCCTGACTACGGCTGTTACTATGGAGTCTGAGGAAGGTTATTTCGCTGAAGCCTTGAAGGTGTCCATTGTATCTCCTCCGGTAGAGCTCTCATATGAGCCGGCTGTAAAACGTGTGGAGGAAGGAACAGGCTTCACAAGCCAGCCTCCGTATTATATCGCTTCTGCAAAGGGTCTGAAGTTTTCTCTTAAGTCCGTGTATCCGGAAGGAACACCTCTGACGGTCGATCAGACCACAGGAGTCATCACTCTCTCAGAAGAAAACACCCTCGCAGTCGGGGATGAAGTCCTTGTGTCCATAACCTTGGAGAATGCTTACGGAAGCAAGGATTTCGATCAGGTCATGCAAATAGATATTGTCGAATTTATTGAGCCGATATCTAAATTCTCATATGACGATGTGACAATGTGGTATAATACATCATGTGTTCTGAATCCTGCAGAGGTTGACGGAGATGATGTGAGATTTGCATTTGTTGACCTTCCGGAAGTCCTTTCCGGAATGACGATAGACGAACTTACTGGAAAGATTACGTTGGAAAAGGGTAATAAAGTTCCTGTCGGTGAATATGTAATCACTGTGAAGGTGTCCAATGACAAAGGCTTCATGACTGATGATATTGCTCTGAAAGTCGTTGAAAATCCACATTTCTTCACTAAGGTCACCTGGGGCAATAACCTTGGACTGACTCCTGTTCTTGATTATGCGAGCCAGCACAGGATAAAGGGAAATGATAGCGTTGTCGTGTCAGTTGACAAGGAAAATAGTGATATAAAGAACTGGGATAACGTTCGTTTTGTGCTTGTCGACGGAAGTAAGGTCAAGACTAGCGATAACAAGATCAAGTATGCATCGATTGATGAAGCGACCGGCGACATCACTCTTGATCCGTCAGTGCTTACTTCAATTGACAATAAGCGCGCTCATGTTCTTGTCATCGATGTCATTGCAGGTGAAGGCACTGTGGGCGAGACTGTATGCCGTGTGCCTGTCTTCTTCGACTTCAATGCTCCAAGAGCAAAGTCTGGTGTTCCGGAATATACAATAGAATACACTCCATTTGTAATCCAGTGCAATCCGAAGACAGGAGGCACTTATCCTGCACCTTCGATCAAGGATGAGAACGGAGCTGAACTGGCAGATAAGTCGGATATCAGAATGACCTACAGACGATCTGCATACTATTGGAATATCGGTGGCCCTAAGACTCATGTCAACGGCGATCCGAATACGGCAGGAACATTCCTGAATCTTGTGTGGAACAGTTATTACGGGACAAACGGAAGTATATATAATAACGTTATCCCTGTCTATTCATACAACAAGTCTTTGGACAAGAATATAGGTTATATAAAGGAAGACCTGACATTGTATGTGGCTCCGGAAAAGTGGAAACTGGAGGATGGATATGCTGACGGAGTCTTTGTGGCAGAGGTGATTCTCGGATATGAAGGCAAGGATCCTGACAGTGGAGCGAGTCCATATAAGATGTATCCGTTCTTCATCTGGTTTGACACAGAATTCTAAACTGAAAAATACGAGGTATGAAAAAATATATATTGATATTTTTCGCAATGATGCTGACAATATCCATGTCGGCTCAGAATAAGATAACAGTCAAGGGTACTGTACTGGACGAGACCGGCGCGCCTCTGATTGGTGCCGGTGTAATGGAAAAGGGTACATCGAACGGTGTCGTTACTGACATTGACGGACGTTATGCCATAGAAGTGAAGGCTGATGGCGTGTTGACTTTCAGCTTTATAAGCTACTCCACCCAGAATGTAGATGTGGCTGGCAGGGCAAATGTCGATGTCACGATGGAGCCGGACAAGAATCTTCTGAACGAAGTCGTGGTGATCGGTTATGGTACTATCAAGAAAAGCGATCTTACCGGTTCTGTCGCATCTGTGAGCTCCAAGGCCTTGGAAAAGTTCAGGACAGGCTCTGTGCTGGAAGCTCTTGGAGGTCAGGTGGCAGGAGTGAGTGTAACTGCTGCTGACGGTACCCCGGGAGCAGGTTACGATATAAAGATACGTGGTGTCGGAACTGCAAACGGAGATGCTTCTCCTCTATATATTGTGGACGGATTCGAGGTGGATGACATCAATTTCATCGCGAGCCAGGATATCCACTCCATTGAGTACCTCAAGGACGCATCCGCATCTGCAATCTATGGAGCACGAGCTGCAAACGGTGTCGTTCTTGTCACCACCAAATCCGGCCGCGAGGGACAGCCTCAGGTGACATACAACGGTTCTGCAAGTTATAGGGTGCTGTCAAGGAGGCTTGAGACCTTGACTCCTTATGAGTTTGTTTCACTTCAACTTGAGACTTATCCGGAATATGCTTCGACATATTTCAATACCGGCAATGATGAGAACGGCAATCCGTATAAATATCAGTCGCTGGAGGATTATAGGAATCTATCTGCTGATGAATATGTTGACTGGCAGTCTGAGGCATTCCGCCCTACATGGTCACAGAGCCATGATGTAAGCATTAGAGGAGGAAACAAGACAGCTCAGTATACTGTATCTTTCTCTCATTTTGATGAGAACGGTATATTTGCCAACAGTGGTTATAAAAAAGACAATGCCCGTGTCAAACTGTCGCAGAAAATAACGAACTGGCTTACTTTCACAGGTTCCCTTAACTATACCAATTATAACCGTTCAGGAATCGGTACAGGTGGAAGCCAGCTCGCAAATCTGCTTCGTTACCGTCCTGTAGGTGGCCTTAAGGTAACCGCCCATGACCTTCGTCACCTTCCATATGACCCTACGGCAGATGAAGATAATTCCTTCGATTCCAACATGATCAACCCTATCATTCAGGCTGAAAATACTGATTACGTTCGTAAGGGTGAGCAGTGGATAGGTAATGCGCAGCTTACAGCACAGATTATCAAAGGGCTTACTTTCAAGACTTCCGCTACATATAATGCCAATTATGGCCGTCGTGATGCCTTCTATCATGACCGCCTTACCAGTCAGGCATATCGTGCCGGAGGACCTTGGGGTGAGAGTACCATGACAAAGGATGTAAGATGGCAGAATACAAACACCTTGAGCTATAAGAAGGTCTTCAATAAGAAACATAATCTCGATGCCATGGTCGGTCATGAGGTTTCTTTCAAGGGATCAGAGTCCTTATATGGTCAGTCAAAGGATTTCCCTTTTGATAATCTCGGTAATGATAACCTTGGTCTTGGCGGTACACCTTCTGCCGTGCAGACTTCAAGGGCTGAGAGCCTGCGTCTTTCATTCTTTGCCCGTGCATTCTATGGATATGCTGAAAAGTATATGCTGACCGCGACAGTCAGAGCCGATGCTTCGACCGTTTTCTCACCAAAGCATAAGTGGGGCTTTTTCCCATCCTTCTCAGCAGCATGGAACATGAAGAAGGAGTCCTGGATGGAATATATTGATGAAATCTCAATGTTCAAGCTCCGCGCTGGATGGGGAATTGTCGGTAATGACAGGATTTCCAACTATCTGTCGATGGATTTATATTCTCTGAATAAGTATGCAGACGGCAATCATCAGGAAATAGTCCTGACTCCGAAACAGATAGCCAACTATGATCTCAGATGGGAAGGCTCTACGACGACGAATATCGGTCTTGACCTCGGATTCTTTGATTCCCGTCTCAATATTACCGCCGATGCCTTTATAAAGGATACAAAGGACCTTCTTATTGCTCAGAACCTTGCTTATGTGACAGGTTTTGGCTCTCAGTGGCAGAATGTAGGAAAGATCCGTAACTCGGGTATTGAGCTTTCCATCAATTCTGTGAATTTCAACAATAGGAACTTCTTCTGGACCACCGATTTCAACATATCATTTGTCAAGAACAAGCTTGTGTCTCTTCGTGACGGGACATCATACATGCAGTCGCGAAGCGGTTTCAATACAAACTTTACAGAATCTGATTACATATCTTACGTAGGTTCTTCACTGGGAGATATGTATGGTTATGTATATGATGGGGTTTACCAGTCTTCTGACTTTGTCGTAACCCCTGATAACGAATGGATCCTTAAACCGGGAGTTGCCGACATGAGCCCAAGGGGCATTACCCCTGAACCGGGAGTCATCAAGTATAAGGACATTACAGGCGATGGCAAGGTCACCACTGAGGACAGGACATCTATAGGAAACGGTTATCCTTTGTTTTACGGTGGTTTGACAAATAATTTCCAGTTCTATGGATTTGATGTCAGCATTATGTTCCAGTACAGCATCGGAAACGATGTCTACAATGCTACGAGAATGTATACAACCATGTCTGATATCAGGCGAGGTAACACATTGGCGGAGGTGGCTGACAGATGGAGAGAGAATAATGCTTCCACTAAGATTCATTCTGCTGAAGGATATATCAAGTATGACATCTCATCACGTTTTATTGAAGATGCTTCTTATCTCAGACTCAAGAATATAACCCTGGGTTATACGTTGCCTGAGAATCTGACAAGGACCTTCTACGTCAGCAAGTTACGTGTTTATGCTTCGGCGCAGAACCTGTTCTGTCTTACAAACTATAGTGGATACGATCCTGAAGTGAACACTTTGTCAAGCCCTCTTATGCCTGGTTTTGATTGGGGAGCATATCCTAAGAGCAATGTGTATACTTTCGGTGTTGAACTTCAATTCTAAGCGGATATGAAAAAGATTATATATTCAATTATATCGATGTTGGTGGTCTCTGCATGCTCCCTGGATGAGAAATCATTCACAGAGATGGAGATTGATAACTACATGAATAATGCGTCTGAAGCTGAGACCGTGCTTCTTGGAGTGTATGAAAACCTTACAGGCGAGCATATGTACGGTTATCACCTGTCCCTCTATTTTACATTGGGAACAGATCAGGCTGTGGTGAGCGGCGGCTCGACTGACAGCTGGAGAAATGTGCCATGCAATTTCTATTCAACATCTGCAGCACAGGTGCAGCAGACATGGGCTGCTTTGTATAATGGTATTTATGATGCCAACTCCTTTATAGAGAGACTCTCCGTTGCGGCTGAAGATTTCGCTCCCGTCGAAAAGCAGAAGGCTGCTGTCATGATGGCGGAAGCACGTGCACTCAGAGCGATGTTTTATTTCGACCTGGTACGTTGGTATGGCAATGTAGTACTGATGACCTCTACTGCTCAGTCAAGACAGCACCCGTCGACATTTGTCCAGTCTCCGGCAGCTGAGGTCTATGAGTTTATCGAGGAAGAACTTCAGTATGCTATCAAGACCCTACCTTATGCATCGGAAGATTCGTACCGTTCCTCGAATGCGTACCGTTTTTCCAAGGCTGCTGCAATAGGTCTTCTTACCAAGGTTTATTGCACATGGGCAGGCTATCCTGTGTATGACGACAGTAAATGGCATAAGGCTGTGGCTACTGCGAAGCCTCTTGTGGAATCTGGAAGACATGGGCTTCTGGAAGACTTTGAGCAGCTGTGGTATAATACAACTAACGGTATTTGGGATCCCATGGAGAGTTTGATCGAGGTGCCGTTCTATGCAAATGTGATTTCCAGCGGCGACCCTGTCGGAAGAATCGGAAAGTGGAATGGTGTGCCGGCCCCTCAGAGAAAGACAGACTTTATCAGGATCAACAGCTACTGGTATGTGATTCCGACATTCATAAGCCAGTGGAAGGATTATTCCAAAGATGTAAGATGGAGGCTTTCCTTCGCTGATTATCAGTATGATGACAATCTGAATAAGAAGCTTTTAGGTAAAGGCTTCGAGGTGGCGATGACCGGGTCTGAAAGCGATAGAAAGCCGTTTAACGGCAAACTGTATCCTGCAAAATGGGATCTTGTAAAGTACGCGGATACCTTCCTTTCGGATGCCAATTACACCAATACCAACTGGTATATACTCCGTTATTCCGATGTTCTTCTTCTTTATGCAGAGGCGTTGAATGAGCTGAATAAAGCTCCGACAGAAGATGCATATGAGGCTGTGAACATCGTTCGCAGAAGAGCAGGTCTTTCTAATCTGTCCGGGCTGTCATTCGAACAGTTCCGTCAGGCTGTCCGGGACGAGCGTTCATATGAACTATGCTTTGAAGGACACCGCAAGCAGGACCTGATCAGATGGGGTAAATACTACGACTCTATCATCCAGACCCGCAACGATCTGAATCAATGGCATGAGGATGCAAACAAGTATTACTTAGTGGGGCAACACACAGTAAAAGGCAAGCACGAGCTGTTGCCTATCCCGCAGCGTGATCTTGACCTTATGACAAACTGCACTCAGAATCCGAACTGGTAAGTTATGAGGCTTGGACTTATATATATTCTTGGCATCCTGATGCTGCTTCCTGTGGCATCAGGAGCACAAGTGATGTCGTTTGAAGACATCAGTGATATGGCTGCATGGAAAAGTAGCGATGGCAAGGTTGCGATGACATCCATGCATTATAAGTTTGGTCAATCCTCCCTGAAACTGACTTGGAATCCCGGCACAGAGGTAGTGCTTGACAAGGCACCGGGCCTGTTCGAGGCTTCCAGAAGCAAACATGGCGGAATACAGGTATGGTTCTATGACGAAGGAAGCCAGCCTGCTGATATGAACTTGATTTTCATGACTTCTGATGACCGCGAGGTGTGCCGTATGCCTTTCCGTCTTGGTTTCAAGGGATGGCGCGCCCTATGGGCAAAGTTCCATCAGGATATGGGTAAGAAACCTCATGAATCCATCAGCAAGATGAAGCTGGTTTTCCCCCAGACTTCAGGTACGTTGCATGTGGATATGCTGGAGTTTCCGGAGATAGTACCATGGAAATATATGGAGGATCTGCATTACAGCACATCACGTACAAGCTTCTCCATGATTCCTGATATTGTCAGGTATCGCACAGCTTCCCCATCTGACGACATGATCGATGCTACGGAAGAGCAGATAGACGGGATTCAGGACAGACTGATGAAATGGTGCCTGGGGACAGGTGAGTTCTCCAAAAATAAATATGTGAAGATCAGGACTTCGGCTGAGAAAAAATTCATCGCTCAGGGCCTTGCGGAAGCGGAGAAGATATCAGTGACCTATAATGATGACGGATCCCCCGTGGGCGAGCCTCTTTTCACACTTGACGGTCCTTCAATAGTTGAAGGAAAGAAATTGAAGTTGTTCCGTTCGGTAAACGAGAAAGTGTTGATTCCATTGGCTTTGGACTACATCAGGAACGGAAATGAATCCAGCCTTGAAAAGGCTAAGTTTATCTATGACTGGTTTAATGACCAGGGATGGGCGGACGGAAGTTCCATGGGCACAATCGTGCTTGAAAAACTAAGAAGTGCAGGCTACATTTATTCTTTCTTCATGCTCCAGGATAAGCTGACTCCGCAGATGAAGGCTCGTGAAAGTGCAGCGATGAACTGGTTTACCATGTTCGGTCATTGCTATGCCCTTGACCCTCACAATGGAGCCAATTCGGATGACCTCCGTGCTCTGGCAGTGGGAAAACTCATTTATGCCCTCTCTATCGAGGATCCTGCACGTCAGCGTCTGGCCTTGACAGCATTCAAGAGGTATATGGATAAGGCTATGGGTATTGCCCCAGGAGCACTTGACCTGATCAAGGATGATTATTCCGGCTATCATCACCGTACCGCCTATAACAGCGGCTATTATCCTCAGGCCATTTATGCAGGAGCGCTGATTGCCTTGATGCTGGACGACACTCCTTATGCTCTTTCTGATGAGGCTGTCCGGAACATAAAGAATGCTTTGAAGAGATTCCACTTCCTGTCGGCAGGACTTGATATCCCGGCCGGTACGGTGGGACGTTTCCCAAAAGGTCAGACAATTCTTCACGAAGTCATTCCGGCCTATGCCTACATGATTCTCCTTGAGGACGGTTCAGACAAGGAGTTGCTGGCAATATTCAATGATATATATAAGAAGGCAACAAAAGATCCTGCATGGATGGAGTATGTGACACGAGTCAATTCTGACATGTCATATATGACGACTGTCGGTGAGATGGAGGCAGTTGCCAAGGCGTTGTCCTATAAATATGAGCCGCAGGAAATGCTTCAGGGTGCAGTGTTTATGCCATATTCCGGACTGCTCGTCTCCAAAGATGAAGATGTGCATTTTAATGTGAAGGGATACAGCAGATATATCTGGGATTATGAGGCAGGCACGAACGGATTGAATAGATATGGACGATGGATATCTAATGG